>WNFY01002475.1_pt1 | contig 18629 bp, 22 predicted proteins | sample 5400091 | NCBI WGS metagenome assembly WNFY01 (sample SAMN13153364, study PRJNA577476) | soil metagenome | isolation source: 60 cm soil or saprolite under grassland replicate 1 | place: USA:California | collected 2016-06-15
CAGTCATTCGGCAGCCTGCGCGCTGTCAAGGCCGCCACGCGTGAGCAGCTGGTATCCACACTGGGCGAGAAGAAAGCGCGTATTATCTGGCAGTGGCTTGGCTTTGCATTTGACAAAGACGCCGTAAATACGTAGATTACGACTGTCAGTCCTAACTCAGGAGGTTTGGTATGGCGAAGTACCGGTACAACGTTGCGGTTTGGATCCCTCTGTCGACCAGCACTGGCAAGCTCAAGTGGGAGGGCATCGTGGAGGTCGGCCAGCCCGTCGACTCCAGCGACGGCGTCAGCAAGCTGCAGGAAGCCGCCACCGCGCCGGCACTCGACTGGGCGCGCCAGGAGCATCCCCGGCACACACCCTGCGGCCACGTCGAGCTCGGCTCCTGGCAGCTGGCTGACTAGGACGACATTGTGAACCTGGGCCGAGCAACCGGCCCAGGTTCATCATCACCAAGAACTTATGGCTACCAAATTCGTGCGCGCTGCTCTGGCGGGCGGTACAGCTTGTCGCCGGATTGCACGCCAAAGGCGGCGTAAAAGCTGTCGCAGTGCTGCACGATAGCATTGATCCGGAATTCGCCGATGGGGTGCGGGTCGCTGAGCGCCAGCTGGCGTTTACGCTCGGTGCGGGTGTTGCCGCATTCGGTGGCGGCAAAACTGATGAAGAAAAGCCGCTCGGCACTCAGGCCGTCTATGACCTCGGCAGAAGTGTCGGACGTGTGCGAGGTCAAAGCCTGATGTGCCAATTCCAGGCCACCTAGGTCCGCAATGCTTTCACCGATAACCAGATCACCCTTCAGGTGCACGCCGGGGATGATCTCGTACGCGTCGGCTTGCTCGATAACCAGCTTGGCTCGTTCGGCAAACGCCTGGCGTTCGGCCTCGGTTTGCCACTGGCGGACATTGCCCTCGGCGTCAAACTCACAGCCCTGGTCGTCAAAACCGTGGGTAAATTCATGGCCAATGATTGCGCCGATCGCCCCGATGCTCGCAGCGTACGGTGCGCTCGGGTCAAAGAACGGCGCCCGTAAAATCGCTGCCGGGAAGCAGATGACCAGCCGGTTCGGGTCGTTATAAGCATTGACCGTCTGCGGGTGCATGAACCAGTCGTCGCGCGAAGTCGGCTTGGACAATTTATCTAGCCAGTAAGCGGCCGTGAACGCTTCGGCCCGCAAGGCATTGGCCAGGTAGGCGTCGGCTTCAATGCCCAGGCCGCTAAAATCCCGCCATTCGCTGCTTGGATGCTTCGGGGAAGTGACGTGCGGCGTACAGCCGGCCCACGCCTTCGCCCAATGCGCCGTCCAGGCTGGAAATAACTCGCTTCCACAGTGGCATAATCTCCGGCGTGCCACTGAGCACTTTGCCAAAGAACGCAAATCGCAGCTGCGACAGCTCTTCGCTGATCTTGCCGCCATATTCGATCAGGAACAGCCATTTGAGGTACGTCTTCCAGGCATTGAGGTCCTGCGAGCTGAGTAGGGTGTCGACAAAGGCCAACACCTCTGGCTGATCAACGCTGATGTTGCTGGTATTGGTCCAGCCCAGCGCCGCGGCAAATGCGTCCCAATCGAGGTGCGAGTAAGCCTGCTTGATGTCTGCGAAGGACGTATTGTGGTAGTTGTTTTGCACGTCGCGCAGATCCGATTGCGTGCGCGATTTTTCGGCCAGTGCATGTTCAAAGTCCCATATGACGCGCCACAGTTGCTCTTTGTCCGACGCGAGCGACGGAAAGTGCGCATGCATTGCTTCGATATGACTGCGATACTCGTCACGAATGTGCTGCATTTTCTCGCTTTTGTCCAAATAATAGTCGCGGTCGGGCAGCGTCAGCCGGGGCTGCATGATACGGATGATGTGCTTGGTGCTGTCGTAGTCATCGGCATCGATAATCAGGCGAAATGGGCCGATGCTTACCTGATGCAGCTCGCCCAACAACGCCGAGAAGTCTTCGGGCGTGCAGGTATCGATCTTCTGGAAATATTTGTCCACCTCGGCGCGGTTAGCAGCGTGGTGTTTGTCAAAATCCAGTCCGCTCAGGTAGAAATCACGAATCTGTTGCTCGATGCTGCCCGTAGCAAACGTGCCATCCCGCAAGCCTTCACAGATGGCACGCACGTCTTGCAGCGCCTGGTCGTGCAGCACGTTAAAGGTGCCCCAGCGTGTCTCGCTGTCGGGAATAGGGTGCAGGGCGAGCCATTTTGCATTTACGTAGTTGTATAAATCGTCCTCGGGACGGATGGCGGCGTCCAGCCGCTGGGCGTAGCTGAGCTCGGTAGGTATGGTCTTGGTTTCAATCATATGTCGTATTGTACCGGCAAGCGCCGGCTTTTGGCCAGCTGGCATGTGCTATACTGAAGAAAATCATGCAACGACAATTCTTTCGGTTTTTGCTTCGGTGGGGCCTGAACAGTTTGGGCCTGTGGATTGCGGCCCGGCTGCTGGTGGGTCATGGCGTGGCCTATGACGAGTCGCAGGGCTTTGTGCTGTTTTTCTGGGCGGGGTTAGTCCTATCGCTCGTGAACGTGGTGCTGAAGCCCGTTATTATCATTCTGTCGCTGCCGGCAATCTTACTCACGCTGGGACTGTTTACGCTTATTGTAAATGGCCTGATGGTGTGGATTGCCGCACGATTGGTGGGCGGACTGGTTATTGCCTTTTGGCCAGCGGTACTTGCTGGGATGATCATCAGCTTGATAAACTATGTATTGACAAGTCTGCTTGATACAAACGAGACAGGAAAACACGCATGAATATTCACATCGTCCTCAGTATTGTTACCGTCGCCTCGACCATTTTGATGGTTACTTGTATATTGCTGCAAGCCCGGGGTGCAAGCCTGGGCGCTGGCTTTGGAAGCTCTGGCGAACTGTTCACCACCCGCCGTGGAACCGATAAAAGCCTGTTCGAGGCAACGATTGTCCTGGCCGTCGTCTTTGTCGGATCGTTGATCGCTGGGCTACTCATTGGGTAGGTAGGCTGATGAGCGAGAACCTTGCGGACGAGCTGGAAGAATCGACCCCGAGCGAGCTCAAGGGCCGATTGCGTCAGATCGAGGGTGCGACATTGGGGCACGCCCACAAGTTTATCATTCGCCGCTGGAAGAATTTGCAGGAAGTCCGGCGGATGGCCGGTGCCTGGCTGCTCGCGATTGCGGCGTTAATTGTGGCTGTGTCGTGGCAAAGCCAGCAGGCAGCCGGTCAATATAGCCTTGAGGGGCCAGCCGAAGGCACGACCTATACCGAAGGCACCATTGGTTCCGTCGACAACCTCAACCCGATCTTCGCCAGTACACCGGCCGAACGATCTGCGTCGCGACTGCTATTTGCCAGCCTGTTCCGGGAAGATTTTCGCAGCTCACCCCAATTTGAGTTGACCGATCATTACACACTTGACCCTACTGGCAAGATCTACACTGTTGTGCTGCGCCACGACGCCCGCTGGCAAGACGGCCTACCCATTACAGCCAAGGACGTGCTATACACCTTTTCAGCTATCAAGGATGCCGACACACATTCGCAGCTGTACAGTAATTGGCGCAATATAACCGTCGAGCAGGTCGATGATTATACGGTGAAGTTTACGCTGCCCGCACCGTACACGCCATTTTTGAATGCACTGACGGTCGGTATCCTGCCCGAGCACATTCTGGGGAAGGTTCGGGGCGCGCAGCTCCGCAGCTACAGCTTCAGCCGCAGTCCAGATGTCACCAGCGGGCCGTTTACCTTCCAAGACGTGCACACCATGGGCGGCAAGGATGCCCAGGTGATTGTGCGCATGGACGCCAATCCAGATTACTTTTTGGGGCAGCCAAAGCTCGCGCATTTCCAGCTGCACGCCTATGGCGGTAATGATGATCTGGTCCGGGCTTTTCGCACTCAGGAAGTAGCCGCCATTAGCACCCAGGACAGTGAACAGCTGGAGGCGCTGAATAGTCAGAAGAACGCCGTTCGGAGCGATTCGCCTCTCTACAGTGGTGTCTATGCGTTCTTCCAAACCCAGAACCCAATCCTCAAGGACACCAAAGTCCGCACTGCGCTCGAGCTTGCCACTGATCAGCCAGCCTTGCTAAAGAAACTGCACAATCGCGTCCAGCCGCTAACCGGACCACTGTTGGCCGGCCAACTGGGCTACGCCGATGATGTGCGGCAGGCGCCGACGAACCTCGAGCAAGCCAAGGCGATGCTTGAAGCAGCTGGCTGGCACGTCGGCCCCAAGGGCAAGCGCGTGAATGCTCAGGGAGAACCACTGAAACTGCAATTAGTGACCTTGAGCAGCAGCGATTTTCCCACAGTTGCACAGACCTTGATGGACCAGTGGTCAAAAGTGGGCGTCAGCTTTGACTCGCAGGTGATCAAGCCAGAGGACATCCAGCAGAATGTCATCATCCCGCGTGCCTACGACGTATTGATTTACGAACTGTCCATCGGCGCTGACCCTGATGTCTATGCCTATTGGCATTCCTCACAGGCGACCGATCGCGGCTTCAACCTGTCCGAATATCGTTCGGCGCAGGTCGATGACGCGCTGGATAGTGCGCGTTCGCGCGGCGACAGTGCGCTTAGGGCCGCCAAATATCGTACCTTTACGCAGCGCTGGTTGGCAGACGTGCCAGCAATTGGTTTATACCGGCCCAGCCTGACGTATATCCAGACCAAGGGCGTGACGAGCTTTGTGCCGCGTAATCTGGCCGATCCGGTTGATCGCTACGAGAACATTCGCTTCTGGTCAGCCAGCAAGACACAGCTGCGGCCGACGTTGTAGGATGTTTAGAGTTTCAAAAACCGGGCTCCTTCTGTTCACGGCAGCTCGGAAGCGCGATTTGTGGTACCCTTAGAATCACAAATCGTGACCCGCACGTGCCGAGAACAGCATAAGTGCCGGTTCGAACTTGATATTTCCCTGTTAAAACGGTATGATTTACCAAGCTCACCACATTAACGAATCACCTGTACATGCGCGAGTGGCGGAATGGCGAAGATTGCCAGTGGCAATCTGAGTTTTCCAACTTTACGCCTGAGTGGAGCGGCCTGCCGCGAACAAAGGGAAAAGTGGAGACGCGCTAGAAGTACGTTAACAAATCAGATAGACATGCGCGAGTGGCGGAATGGTAGACGCGCTAGCTTGAGGTGCTAGTGCCCATTTTTGGGCGTGGAGGTTCAAATCCTCTCTCGCGCACCAAGAGTACGATTTCTAAAAATCAGAAAACACCCCTGTAAAACGAGGTGTTTTCGTTTGGTTATTTCTCTTTGATATACAAAACCAACCAAACCTTAAGAAGTTTTATGCTCCTGACACGATTATTTCCCCTAAACTTGACTAAGCTGTTCCGGTCTGAGTGTATAAGTGCATATCTAACGATAAGCCATTATGACTCGGACCAGAGCAACAAGGGCGGCGAAGCTTTGTTATCATGACATGTGGTTGACAGCATACCATCATGACGGTAGAATGGTAATATGACAACAAAAGCAACTCTGTATCTAGACTCAAAGATGTATAAGGCTCTGAAAATGCGTGCAGTCGAGACTGGTCAGTCTATTTCAGGCCTTATGAACGACGCATTGCAGGCTCAACTTGCTGAGGATCTTGACGATATAACAACTATTCGTTCACGACTCGCGAAAAAGGAGGCACCGATGTCTTACGAGTCTGCCCTACAAGAGCTGAGAACAAGTGGCGTCCTATAGCGTTCAAATCCTACCTAGCGTAATACGCAAGGATTTGAACAAGACTCCTAAGACCGATGTCCAGAGAATAATGGATCGCATTGAATTTCTTGGGGATGACCCTCGCCCAGTGTGGTCGAAAAAACTGTCCGGGCGAGAAGAATATCGGGCTAGACAGGGCAACTATAGAATCCTGTACGTCATTGAAGAGACGGTGAAGATAATTCAAGTCACTAAAGTTGGGCATCGTCGAAACATATATGAGTAGGCGGTAAGCTGAGCTTTGGGAATCTTCAATTGTCGCTGAGCGCTCTGAGTACCCTTGTAGGGTGAGCCTACTTATTTTTGACCCGCTTCGAAGCAACACCGCAGGCTCAAGTAGACGAGATTGAAACAATGCTCGCCGGCAAGATCCCTATCTGGTTTTCGATCCAGACGGTGAAGGTGGTCTGGTAGGAATAGCATACTGGGCCGCCCTAGAACATCCTAAAGGGTTACGCTGCATCGTTGGTCAACGGCAGATAATGAAGCTGTTTATCTGGAATGTTTCTGGGCAGAGGCATACGGCGAGGAAGGGTACGATCCCAATAGACACTGGGAGGCCATAGGCCGTTTAGTGGAAGCACCCGTAGAGCATCGAGGTGCCTTAAGCCTTGAAGACGTAGTTGCGGGAGCGCTATCTTGGCTTAAACGATACGGTTCAGGAGAAACACGCCAACACGATCGTTGCTGGTACGGTGCAAAACTGGGACTATCATAGGGCAATTGAAGAGATCATTTTCGTGACGAGCGGTCAAATTAAAGTACTGTGGCTTGATGAGAACAAGCAGAAGACCGCCACAGCCCTTAACGTTGGGGATCTGTGCCGAATTGGCAGTTCGATTCATAATATCGCTAACAATACTAAAGAAACAGCCACCTTCCTGGTATATCGCTATATTCCAACCGGCAAAAACCAGCATATGCTCATAAAAGGTGATCGATATTCGGCAGAAGTCGAATAATTAAATTTGACATAATTATACTCCTTTGATACTCTAAACACATGAGTACGGTTAAACTACAAGTACCAATCGATAAAGAGATTAAAGATGAGTGGGAAAGTTACGCTCATCGGAACGGTTTTGATTCCCTGCAGGCCTATATCCGCTTTCTAGCTAAGGCCGACATAGACGGTCGTCGGGTTAATCTCGAAGAATCCGTACGGCTCAGCCCAGAAGCCGAAGCCCGTTATGCGAAAGAAATTGCCGAGCTTGAAGAAGAGTGTCGTCAGGGTAAGGTAAAAAGTTACGATAACGTGGATGATTTTATGCGGGATGTGTTATCGGATGAAGAAGCTTGAATACACGAGACAGTTTCAAAGGCGACTAAGGCAGCGTTACTCTCATCAACCTAAAGTTATAGAGCGTTTAAAACGCCACCTTGAATTATTTAGCAAAGGCGTTCGCAAAGAACCGATTAACGACCATCCCCTCACCGGAAAACTTAAGGGTCTTCGAGCCTTTTCGGTGGGTGGGGATGTGCGTGTGGTGTACCAAGAAACCGAAGATCACTATTTACTGCTCGACATTGGCTCGCATAATCAGGTATATTGAGCAGCTTCTTGTACATCAGCATCAAACTTGCATAAATCTGGTTCCACCTAACGTCGCATGGCGCACTAGGATAGAATTACAGATACAAAGTGTTCCACTAACGGAACGCTTTTTGTTTGTGCTGAACTTTGTATCTGTTTCGTTGAGAGCCTCAGCAAAAAATAGCCGCACCACAGTAAAGAGCCGCGGACGTATGCCTGGCTCTTTACTGTGGTGTCTGCGGCGCGGGTGGGCTTACTTCACGGGGATTATCAGTAACTGGTTGCCATCTGGGTCGGCCACCTCGAAGAATTTTTGGCCTTTGCCGTCGGCGCTTTCCCAGCGGCCCCAATCATCGCCCTCTTTGGTGGGTTTGATGCCCTTTGCCGCTAACTCTTTTTGGGCAGCTTCGACGTCCGAAGTGGAGAAGTAGAGCTTGTATGTTCCGGGCTGCATATTCTCTGGTACGTTAGTAATGTTGATCGAAGCGCCGCCGCCTGGCAACTGCAAAGATACCCAGTGTTGGTCGCCGTATGCTTTGTCGTTAAGCACGGTGCAGCCGAGTGCGTCCGCGTAAAATGCTTTACTTTTCGCCACATCTTTCACTGCCATGTGGAACATTTCAAGTGTGTTTATGACGCTCATGCTTTTGCCCTCCTTGCGAGTTATTATTTATTGCTATATAATCAAGATATTCGATTATCGAACTAAATGCAAGGATTTTAGGATGACTGCCAGGAAAGCCCTTGAGCGACAAGTTATTGTAAACGGTCGGGAGAACGGCATAAGCTATGCCTTGTTTCGCAATAGTATTGGCAATAAGCTGGGGCTCAACATGACAGATTTTGAGGCCCTTGATCTGCTCTTTTTCAGAGGTGTGTCAACGCCATCAGAGCTCGCCAAGTATACGGGGCTGAGCTCTGGCTCGGTCACGGCCATGATTGATCGGTTGGAGAAAAGTGGCCTGGTAGAGCGACGGCCCAACCCGAATGATCGCCGGGGTACGCTGATTGTGATTGTTCAGGAAGCGGCCGAAAAAGCCGCACCATTGTTTGCCTCTGCCCGCCAAGCTCAAAATAAGCTACTGGCTGGCTATGCTGAATCCGAGCTTGAGCTGCTAGCAGACTACTTTGCTCAGTCTGCCACTATGTTTGACCGAGAAGGCCAGAAGCTACGCTTACGCAAGTTTTGATTGCTCAAATCCATGGGGCAACAATGCTATACTGGCAGCATGATAACCAAAGCCTCACTCCTGCTATTTCGCGACACTAATGGCGGGAAGGAACTCCTTTTTGCCCGCGCAAAAGGTAAACCGTACTATGTCTTCCCTGGAGGAAAGCAGGAGGCCAACGAGACCATTGAGGAAGCGCTGCAGCGTGAACTCCAAGAAGAATTAGGCACTCAAGCATCCAACGTCCAGAAATCTGGCGTCGTAACCGGCCAAACACCTGACGGCCGCAACATGGAAATGCACCTGTATGCTGGTGAATTACAGGCCGAGCCGCATCCGCAGGCAGAGATCGAAGAGATTGCTTGGATGAGTCAAGCTGCCATTGCCAAGAAGCAAGCTTTCATGACGCCAATGACGCTTGATCACGTGCTACCATTTTTGAAAGCACAGGGCATTTGGTAACGATTCGTTGTGGCTACACTCATTTTGTTAAAAGGCCCTGCTGGTGTGGGCAAAACCCACCTGGCAAAGCAGCTGCACAGTACGTTGGGCTGGGAGTACATCGCACGCGATGGCATTAAGCAAAGACTCCTGCGTGACGGCTGCCCGGAAGATGCACTCGGCAAAAAGAGCTACGACATACTGTGGACTACCTTGGAAGAAAGGCTTGCTGCGGGCAGGTCAGTAATCAGCGACACGAATCTGAACCAGCCTATCGCCCTGGAGCATATTGAACACATTGTGCACAGAACTGGCGCGAAGGTGGTGGTGCTGTCGTGCTTTTGCGATGCCGACACTCATAAGAAGCGTCTCGAGAGCCGCAAAGCCCAAGGCCTGGCTGGCTTCTGGATTGATAGCTGGGAAAAATACCAGACATACGCGAAGTCGGCAGAAAATCAGGGAGATTTTGACATACCCCATCCGACTCTCCAGGTCGATACCGGCAGGCCAATAGATACTGACAAGCTGGCCAGACAAATTCAGGCTGTCCGAGGCTCATACTAACTGCTGTACCGCGCACCATGTAATTATTGACAATATTTAATTGTAATGTTCAAATGGAACAGCGTACAAACCGAGCAGTATTTACTCTGGAGGGTACGGTGTCTGGTCTTCCGCGGCTTCATTTCCTCACGGACGAGGAAAGTACTTGGTTGACGATTTCGTTCGATTCGCGTTACGGCTACACGGGAAAGTTGACTGATCTGAACGATGCGATGAAGCATGTACTGGTCACCGCGGCTGCGGTCCGTTCAGCGGTCCATTGGAGGTTCGACCACCGGCTCCTTCAGCTTCGCATGAGCGATGTGACCGAACCGTTGCTGAAGGTCATCGCGGACTGGCTGAAGCAGTATCCGCACAAGGTGGTGATCATGACCCAGCTCAACCCCATCCCGCCGGAGGTGTTGGGCCTGCTCGAACGAACCTTCCCGAGGCCAGAGTAAGCAGGTAGCTACGTCCGCCCGGTGCCAGGCCCTCGGGCTCAGCACCGGGCGCTATTCCGAATCACTCAAACGTATCAAATACTCCTTTTTGCGCTTCAGCCAGGTCTGGAAGACCAACCGGAGATTACTTTACCATGACATGCACGCTCGAAGAGGAAAAAACGATTGAACTTATTGCAAACCGTACACGGCGTCGCTGAAGGTGGCTACAATGTGCCCGCCCGCCGCAACCGGTGCGGTCGAGCTGCCAAAGGTAAACGCGCGGTCAAAGGTAACCTTGCCCGTCTTGGGGTCGAGGATCTGCAGATGGTGACCAACCGACAGCAGCGTGCCATCGGCAACGGTAATCTTCTCGCGCTCGAAGCCATCCTTGGCCTGCTGCACCCACAGCTGCTTGCCAGTCGTGTGGTCAAGGCCAATGACCGAATGGTGCGACGTGGCATAGCCCATGACCGCAATCACGCCGTCCACCAGCAATGGCTGATTTGCTCGTTCAGTCGTGGTCGTCCACAGCTGCTTGCCGGTGTTCACGTCAAAGGCCCACCAGACGCTTTGATTGTCGCTATTCTGGATACGATGTACAAGGGCAATAGCGCCCAGCACGGTCACATCATGTGGCGCGCTATCCTGCGGAAAGGTGTAGCCCCACAGCGGCTTGAGGTCTTTGCTCAGGCCAAACATCGTGCCAAAATCGCTCAGCACCACCAGGTGGTCGCCCGCGGTACGGGGATTTTCCAAGCTCAAGTACTTGCTCACGCTATGATACAATTGCTTGCCAGTATGTATATCTACACCATTCACGGCGCTGCCATCGGCGTAGTAAAATACATCCCCCAGAAATGTGCCCGGTACCTCGAGGTTGTCAATGAATGGCTTGTCGGCATGGAAGCGCCAGCGTTCATGCCCAGTTGTTGCTTCCATGGCCACAAAATCACCGCCAGCCGCTGCCTGGATGACCAGGCCGTTGCCTGCCAATGGCGCGCCGTGCACGCCGCCGCCAAACGGTACTTCCCACAGCTTTTTGCCGCTGGTTCCGTCGTAGGCCCGCAGCGCTGACACGTCATTGCCGCCAAATGCCGAGGCCGTCACAAATGCCCGTTGACCATCTGATGTTTGCAGGTAGTTGACCATCGCATTTTGATTGAGAGGTACCTTCCAGGCTTGGTCCAGCCGCAGCCAGGCGCCTTTGCCGTCGTTCGAACTGGTGTGAGAGACGGTCAGGACGTCGGCCGCAGGCGCATTTGGATTGGTGCCTGTGCCACTTGGCGCTGATTGTGCGCTGCCGAGGGCCTGACGATGCGGCTGCGAAGCTTGGTAGGCCCACCACCCACCGGCGGCGAGCAGCAGGATGGCTACTGCGCCCATCAACAGCCATAGCCAGCGCTTGCTGTGGCGCGCTGTGGTCTGTAGCGGATCTGCTGGGGTGCCGGTCGTGTTTGTTGCGTTTGTGTCCATTATTTCCTCCACATGCTACCCATAGTGCATTCAGCATATCATATGGTCACCGCACAGACAGCTGGCGCCGCGTGGGCGGTGTGCTATTATGTGTGTAACATAAGCTGTTTGATGAAGAGGGTAGACTTTCGTGAACAAAGTTGCAAACTATCTGCAAGAACACATTGTGGGGGAGGTGCTGAGCTCGGCTGCTGTGCGGAAATATTTTTCGACAGACGGTAGTATTTTTGAGATAACGCCAAGCATGGTAGTGTATCCCAAAAATGTGAATGACGTCCGCAAAGTCACACGTTTCAGCTGGCAGCTCGCCGAAAAAGGCCATGTGTTGCCGGTGACGGCTCGCGGCCGTGGCAGCGACCAAAGTGGCGCGGCGATCGGCAAGGGAATGGTGCTGGTCTTTCCGGCACACATGAACCGATTGCTCGAACTTGACACCAAGCAGCGGCTGGCGCGTGTGCAGCCAGGCATGAATTATTTGGCTCTTCAGCAGGTGGTGCAGACGCACGGACTGTTTCTGCCGCCATATCCGGCCTCGATCGATTACGCAACCATTGGCGGCTCGATCGCCAATAATGCCGCCGGCGAAAAGACGGTTAAATACGGCGATACCCGAAAGTACGTTGAGGGATTGGAGGTGGTACTTGCCGATGGCGAGCTGATCCAAACCTCGCGCCTCAGCAAGCGAGACCTCAACCGCAAAAAGGGCCTGACCAATTTTGAGGGCGAAGTCTATCGCCAGCTGGATGGGCTTATTGCGGACAATTGGGAGCTTATTCAGCAGCATGCCCAGCTACCAGCTCTCAGCAAAAACTCCGCAGGCTATGCGCTCGCGCAGGTCAAGCGCAAGGACGGCAGCTTTGACCTGACGCCATTGTTCGTCGGTTCGCAAGGCACGCTGGGCATTATTACCGAGGCGATTATGCGGCTGGAGCCGTATTCGCCAAAGACGACGTTGCTGGTCATCTGCTTTGAAGATTTGAAGGAAGCCAATGCGGCAGTGACCGAACTGCTAAAGCTTGAGCCCAGCGCCCTGGAGCTCGTCGACAAGCATCTGCTAGAAGTGACCGAGCGCATTAGCCCTTCGCGCCTAAAGGGATTGATTGAACCGCCGTATCCGGAAATTGTGCTGCTGTGCGAATTTGACGACGCTGCCGAGCGCAAGCAAGCCGCCAAAGCCAAGCGCGCCGAAAAGTTGCTGAAAAACTATCGCACCACCTACAAGCTGAGCGATGACTATGAGGAACAGCAAAAACTGTGGTCTATCCGTCACAGCGCAGCCGCCTTGATTTCCTATAACGACGAAGATGCGCGTGCCGTGCCGGTTATCGAGGATGGCGTCGTGCCCCGCGAACGTTTGCAGGAGCTTATCACCGGTATTTATGAGTTGTTCGAGAAGTACCACTTAGAAGTCGCACTGTGGGGCCATGCGGGTGATGCCAACCTGCATCTCCAGCCGTTTTTGGACCTCAGCAAGGTGGGCGATCGTCAGAAGATCTTCAAACTCATGGACGAGTACTACGACATGGTGTTGGCCCTTGGCGGCAGTACCGCTGGCGAACACAACGATGGCCGGCTGCGCGGGCCGTACCTGCCCAAGGTGTATGGGCCGGAAGTGTATCAATTGTTCCAAGAGGTCAAGCGTATCTTTGACCCGCACAACATGTTCAACCCCGGCGTGAAAGTAGACACACAGAAGGAAGAGGTCAGCAAATACGTGCGCCACGAGTATTCAATGGATCATTTGGCTGACCATTTGCCGCGCACATGATGCTCGATGTAGTTGGTTTTGCCGGTGCCGCGTTGCTGCTCCTGGCCTATTTTATGGCCACGACCAAGCACTGGGCGACGCATAGCCTGCGCTACCAGTTGAGTAACTTGGCGGCGGCCATCATGCTTATTTCCTATAACTTTTCCAAGTTGGCGTATGTCAATATTGCTATTAATGCCGTTTGGGCGAGCGTGGCACTGGTCGGACTGATATTTATGAGCGAGCACCAACGTCGCGAACGGCGGCAGGTAGCGAATGGTTACACAAAAAAATCGGTTTGGCGCCGAATGTTGGATAAATTGGTGTTGGGTGATCGATAAGTTTGATAGGTAGGCTCCTGCCGCTTGTGGCAGAAGAATGAATGAAGGTGTAAGGTGGTGCACCTGACGCCCGACTCAGTTACGAGTTTGACGTCAGGTGCGGAACTACCCGATCGCGACAAGCTGTGGAAGCTGCCGTCGAAGTTGGGCCGTAATAGCCGCAACACTGTCGGAGCCGTCGACCTGAAAAGTGAAGGTCGTTCCCGTCAGACCCGCCAGATAGCTGGTGACGAGCCCCAGCAGGCGGGGAAGGAGTGGGCTGTCGTACAGGTCGAGGCGTTGGTGCGTCTGCCACCAGGAGTAGAGCGCTCCCTTGTGGCGATGACCCTCGGCATCGTCCACGGTCCTCAGGTCCTCCTTGAGGACTCGCACCGCCGTCAGGTAGGTGCCGAAGTTTGGAAACTGGATGGTCAGTGTGCCGTTGCAGTGAAGATGCAACGTGACGGTTGGCATACGGACTCCTTGCTGCAGGCTCCGGTGGGGGCCTTTGTATGTAAACACCGTATGAATAATTCGTCAACCCGTTGGCGATTGATACGTTCAAAGAGTGGGACCGTGGGGCGAGGGATTCCCCGCCGCCCCACGGCCGCGCAGGCTAGCTGCGCTGGGTGTCCACGGCGACGCCGTACTCATGCGTGATCTGCTCGATGATCTCGGCGACAGCGCCGTCGCCTTCAGGCTGGGACTGGTAGGCGGCCACGAGTCTGCCCGAGATGATCGTCACGTTGACGGAGCTGGCCCGCACCGCGGCCAGTTCCTTCAGTCGGCGGGTCAGTTCCTCGGCTGCAGCTGTGCGGTTCGAGGGCATGTGTTCCTCCCAGGTCGGGTCGAATGGACTTTCGCTATTATATAATATCCTAAGGTAAGTTACAAGACTGGTGGAGAGTTCTCGACCCACGGTTCAAGCCTTCTTTCATAGACCAAAGTAAAATGACCAAGCTAAAGCCTGGTCATTTTACTTTGGTACGCGAGAGAGGACTTGAACCTCCACGTCCCGAGGGACACTAGCACCTGAAGCTAGCGCGTCTACCATTCCGCCACTCGCGCATATTGCTAATCCACTCACAGAGAGGAATTACTCGACGAATTGTAGCCTTTTTTACCAAAAATCGCAAGCTGCTTGTGTTGCGGCCCAGGGTGAATTAAGCTTAAGACAATCTAATGAAGGATGTCATTGCTATGGCAATAAACAAAAAACCCGCCTCGTCAGATACGGACGAGCAAAAATACGACGACGGGGTCGAAAAATTCGCAGTCAACGACGCAACAGCCGAGCCAGAACCAGCGCCAAAGCCGGATAGCCAAAAGGAGCCAACAGACCCCGGGCTGCATGAGGCCATGGATCAGGCTGAGCGTCAGACCGACGAAAAGCCAAAGCCAGCAAAACTCTCGCGCAAAAAACTCTGGCTAATCATCTCTGCTGCTCTGGTGGTGTTGATTGCCGTACTGTTTGCGGTGCCCATGACTCGGTATGCACTGTTGGGCGTTTTTGTGAAGAAGGATGTCACGGTTGACCTGCTGGATAGTACCACGCACAAACCGGTGAGCGGCGTGACAGTAAGCGCTGCCGGCAAGACAGCAACCACAGATGCTCAGGGCAAAGCCACAGTGCGCGGCGTGCCCGTCGGCGACACCGGCGTCACGGCCAAGAAGAAATATTACCAAGATCTATCATCCAAAGTGCTCGTACCGGTATTTGGCCGCAAGGACCCCTACCAACTAAACATCGTCGCCACCGGCCGCCAGGTAACAGTCAAAATTATGAACAAGGTAAGCAACCAGCCGCTGTCAAAGGCCACCGTCACGTTTGACGGAGCCACCTCAACCACAGATGACAAGGGTGAAGCGGTGCTCGTGCTGCCCGCCGACAAAGCAAATGTATCAGCCAGCGTGACCGCCGATGGATTCAACAAAGCCAGCGTGACCGTCCAGGTCCTGGAGGTCCAGGATCCGAAGAATATCTTCTTCGTCACGCCATCTGGCCAAGTGTACTTCCTAAGCAAGCGTAGTGGCACGATTGATGTGCTGAAGTCGGACCTTGATGGCTCAAATGTAGCGACTGTGCTCAGCGGCACCGGCAAGGAGGACGACAACGAAACCACGCTGCTGGCCTCGCGCGACTGGAAATATCTGGCGCTGCGGGCGCACCGTGACGGCGACAAATCCAAACTGTACCTCATTGACGCAACCAAAGACGACAAGCTGACTACCATGGACGAAGGCGACGCTACCTTTGAGCCAGTTGGTTGGTACAACGAATACTTTATCTACACCCTGTCGCGCACCCAGGTTCAGAACTGGCAGGCCAAGAAAAACGCGCTGAAGAGCTTCAATGCTGCCACAGGGCAGTTGACAGTCCTCGATGAGTCGGATGGCCTTGGCAACGCCAACTCGTATGCCCAGGAAAATTTCGAATACACCTACATTCTGCGCAACCAGCTGGCGTACAACAAGCGCTGGTATGGCGATTCGCTGGCGGTGGCTGGCAAGCACTCGACCGTCAACGCAGTGCAGCCAAATGGCCAGAACCGGCACACACTGAAAGATTTCGACACGACCAATGCTGGACTGAGCGCGCAGCTGTACAAGCCCGAAGCAGCTTACTATCAGTTTGCCACGTACCAGCCAGTTACCAACACCTACTATGAATACGAGGATGGTCAATTCAAGACTGCCAGCGATATCACGCCCGAAACATTTGCTAAGTCCTATCCAACCTTTCTGATTTCGCCGTCGGGCAAGAGTACCTTCTGGTCGGAATCGCGCGATGGCAAGAACACGCTATTTTTGGGCGATAGCGACGCCAACGATGGCAAGCCGCTCCTGAGCCTGGCAGACTACAAGCCGTATGGTTGGCTGAGCGATGACTACTTGCTGGTATCGAAAAGCAACAGCGAATTATACATTCTGCCGCGTAACAATCCTGGTACGCCGCTCAAGATCACTGATTACCACAAGCCAGCTGTCAGCTTCAGCGGCTACGGATACGGCTACGGTGGTTTGTAGGTATTGCTGATTAGGCAGAAGTGTTTTATAGTTAGGAAACGCCGACAAGTCTTCGTCTCTGCTGCCTTTGGAGTTGATAATCATGTCGCTTAGCCTGACTGCGGTTAACGACCACTACACCTACTGCTTGCATCTTCCGGGGGACCGGGATCGGCCGATTCCGGTGAAGGCTCACGGTATGAACGTTTTGTTCGATCCTCGGCGCCTCAGGGAGCGGTCAGGAAGGCTGCATGACCTGTTCGACCGGCTGCACGCCATGCTCTGGCGCACACAGGGTGGGGATTACCAGGTCTTGTGTGTCGACCGGGATGGACGCCAGTGGACCACCAAGCGACAGATCATCGATGAGCTGTTCGCCCTGGGGCTGGCCTTGGGACGTATCGGCTGCCTCTCGGTGGCGAACGGCAGCGATCCGACCATCCGTGTCCTTCCTCGTCCCCGCTGAAGTTCGTCGGTAGAGCCGCTCCCGCCACTGGGCGCGGAGCGGCTCATTGCCTTGTTGTTTGCCTGGCAAAATGCTATACTACACTAGATTTATGGGCGCTTAGCTCAGCTGGCTAGAGCACCGCGTTTACACCGCGGGTGTCGGGGGTTCGAATCCCTCAGCGCCCACCATGACAATCGCCTCACCATAGCGGTGGGGCGTTTGTCTTGGTGGGTAGAAAGGTCTCATGGCGGTGTTCGCGTAGTATTAGCTGCTATACTGAAATCAAATGAGCAAAATTTCACTTCTCCTCCTTTTTGGCGGTGAATCAGCCGAGCACGAGGTGTCTATTCGTTCGGCCCGCAATGTGTACACTGCATTGGACAAAGAAAAATATGACACGTCACTATGCTACATCGACCAGCACGGGCGATGGTGGTTGGCAGATGCGGTTGAGGCTCAGCAGCAGCCAGATACTGTGCTGAGGCCGGCGCTTGGCGAAAGTGCATTCGTCACCGCTGCGGGCAAGCGCCTATCGCCACAGGTACTGCTGCCAATTTTGCACGGTCCGAATGGCGAGGATGGTTCGGCCCAGGGCCTGGCGCAGCTGCTACACATCCCAATTGTCGGCAGCGGCATCCTGGGCTCGGCCATGTGTATGGACAAGGACGTGACCAAACGCCTGCTGACCCAGGCAGGGATTATGGTGGCGTCCGGCGTCGTGCATCATGCGGCCGATCCAGCGCCAGATTACGAGCAGATAAGCAAGCAATTGGGTGGACGCGAGCTGTTTGTGAAGCCGGCCAACTTAGGCTCATCTGTCGGCGTCAATAAAGTGAGAAACGCCGAGGAATATACGGCAGCTGTTGCTCAGGCACACCGTTATGACCGTAAGATCCTTATCGAACGTGCAATTGACGGTCGCGAATTGGAGTGCTCGGTCCTCGGCAACGACCAACCTGAGGCCAGCGTTGTGGGCGAGATTTTACCTGGGGAGGAGTTTTACAGTTACGCCGCCAAGTACGCTGCCGGCAGCGCCACCAAGACCACGGCCCGTCCGTCACTTCCCGACGGCGTGGCTGACCGGCTGCGCGCCATGGCCATCGCCGCCTACCGCGCGCTGGAGTGCCGCGGGCTCGCGCGGGTCGACTTTTTTCTGGACGAAGCGGGCGAGCTATTCGTGAACGAGATTAACACGCTGCCGGGCTTTACCCATATCAGCATGTACCCGCAGCTGTGGGAAGCCAGCGGCCTGTCGTATGCCCAACTGATCGACAAACTAGTCGCCCTGGCTACAGAGGTGTATACTGTAGTCACAGAATAAAGGAGTTCTATGGATATAGCTGGCGGATTTGGGTTCCTACTGGTACTCGCTGCTGTCGTATTGGTGCTGAGCGGCATCCGTATCATCAATCAATACGAGCGTGGCGTTATTTTGACACTGGGGCGTTATTCGGGTTTGCGGCAGCCCGGGCTGCGCGTGGTTGTGCCGATATTTCAGCAGATGATCAAGGTCGACATTCGTTCCACGCCAGTGGATGTGCCGCGCCAGGAGGTCATCACCAAAGATAACGTGACGATTAATGTCGACGCTGTCGTGTATTTTCGGGTTATCAGCGCCGAAAAGGCCGTGCTGGAAACAAACAACTATCTCTATGCCACGGCCCAGTTCGCCCAGGCAGCGCTGCGTGATGTGGTTGGCAATGTCGAGCTGGACAGCCTGCTCAGCCAGCGGGAGCAGATCAGCCAAGAGATCAAGCGCATTGTCGACAGCGAAACCGACCGCTGGGGCATCGACGTC
>WNFY01009608.1_pt1 | contig 18628 bp, 18 predicted proteins | sample 5400091 | NCBI WGS metagenome assembly WNFY01 (sample SAMN13153364, study PRJNA577476) | soil metagenome | isolation source: 60 cm soil or saprolite under grassland replicate 1 | place: USA:California | collected 2016-06-15
CGACAACGCCAACCAGCTGTTTGTTCTTAGCGGCAAGGGTCACGGAAGCCATGCAAATCCCGATGGCCCCATTCCGGCGGAACCTCTCACGCGGCGCACAGGATATGACCTCGGACAACTCAACGGTACTTTGCGAGTGCTCCCCGGTGCCTTGAACTCAACGGACTTGAGGGAGTACTCGCGGCGAGTCTCGGAGGCGAACAACTGGGGAGAGCAGCGAAAAGCAAAATCCTACCCTGCGTTCAAGCACGTGATTTACATCATTAAGGAAAACCGGACGTACGACCAGGTGTTCGGCGACTTGAAAGAAGGCGACGGAGATCCGAGCCTGGTGTTTTTTGGACAGACGATATCACCGAACCATCACGCTCTGGCTTTGCGTTTCGGATTGCTGGACCGGTTCTTCACCAATTCCGAGGTCAGCTCACAAGGTCACATCTGGTCTACCGCTGCGTATGTGACCGACTATGACGAAAAGACCGTGCATTCCGCGTACTCCGATCGCCGCGGCGACATCGACAACGAAGAGATTGATGAGCCGGGCAATGGCTTCTTATGGAACCTTGCGCAGAAGAAGGGAATCAGCTTCCGCGATTACGGAGAGATGGTCAATGATCCGAAGTCTCCGGAATGGGCGACAACCAAACGCCGCGGCCTGGCGGACCACATTAATATGGCGTATCCGCCGTTCAATCTGGCGATCTCCGATCAGGTCAGGGCGGACGCGTGGATCGCGGAATTCAAGCAATTTGTTGTGAAAAACGATATGCCGCAGCTCGAGATCCTGCACTTGCCGAATGATCACACCGCGGGTGGCAGCGAAGGCTTTCGAACACCTAAAGCTCTGATGGCTGACAACGATCTAGCGCTCGGGCGGATTATCGAAGCGCTTTCTAATTCTCCTTTCTGGAAAGACACTGTGGTTTTTGTTCTCGAGGACGATTCGCAGTCAGGACCGGACCACGTGGATTCGCACCGTTCACCCGCGCTAATTATTTCTGCGTATAATCGCGCGGGAACGATCCACCGTTTTGCAAACACTACGGACGTCATCGCGGCAATCGAGGACGTCCTCAATTTGGACCGCATGTCGAAGTTCGATTATTTCAGCCGGTCGCTCGCCGACGTTTTCTCTGACACTCCCGATTTCAGTCCGTACACTACGATGGTGCCGCAGGCGGACATGAATGAGATGAACCCGAAGCACAGCGCAGCCGGGCAAATGTCGCAGGGGCTCGATTTCAGCAAGCCGGACCGGATCGATGACTCAGTGTTTAACCGGATTCTTTGGCGAATTATGAAAGGCGATGAAGCGTTTCCGATTGTTGGGGCGAGATCGCCGGTACACACTTTGGTGATGAGTCGGTGACTCAGACCTCGGTCGCGCTGCCGGCAGAGGCTCTCGCAAGCGGGAAGCCGTTTGCGCTGCAGACTCGTTCGGCCTGCAACAGATGACGACGGCCATGGGCGGCCATTACCAGAAATCCGGTTCCGACCGTAAAGCGTATCAACGGAACAAACGGGTTTCTAAAACGGACTCGGTTCAGGTTCACCTGCTGAGACGATGCAAGGACCTCCCGAATTTCGAGGTGGGTGCGCTGCAGCTTTTGCAGGGCTTCTTCGGGATTGATTTGCGAGGAATCAGGATGGGGGCGGCCGATTCGCGGTGCCCGCATTTGGGTTTTTCCTTCCGGGCTAACACTTTTTAAAAAGAACGCCGAAAACCATCCTGCTGTCCGCAACCGCTGGTCGTCGGACTCGGCAAGCTTTCGGCCACCGGCGATCGCGGTTTTGATTGCGAGGAGATAGACAGAGTTGACACGCGCCACGTGTTCGATGCACTGCGCTACAGACCATCCACCGTGGGCAGGGCACCACGTTAATTGCTTAGATGTGCAGTCTTGCAATAAAGCAGCATATCTACGATCGAGATCGAGAAAGTCTCCGGCGAGTTCATCTCGAGTTCGCACCACTACTTGTGCCATGTCTGCCTCCTACAGCCTGCAGATCAGCAGCTCGCGTTCGTAAATCATTTCGGGCGGGAGATGGGCGTGGAGAAGGATAAATAGCTCTTCGTGGCTAATGACTTCTTTCTTCCAGGCTGGGCGATCAATTTTCTGCAGTTCATCAAATTTCTCTTTCGGAAAATTGAGACCGGTCCAGTCCACATCCTCGTAAAACGGCGTCCAGCCAATCGGGGTTTCCTTAGTACGCGTGCGGCCATGGACGCGGTCCACGATCCATTTAAGCATTCGGAAATTGTCCCGGAAGCCGGGCCATAGAAATTCGCCGCTTGCGTCTTTGCGGAACCAGTTCACGTGAAAAATGCGCGGGGTTACGCTGAGTGAGCGCTGCATCTTGATCCAGTGGCGAAAGTAATCGCCCATGTGATAGCCGCAGAAGGGAAGCATCGCCATAGGGTCGCGTCGGACCTTTCCAATCTCACCGGCTGCGGCTGCCGTCATCTCAGAACCCATGGTTGCGCCCACGTAAACGCCCGAGCTCCAATTAAAAGCCTGATAGATGAGCGGAATGGTATGGGCACGGCGCCCACCAAAGACAATTGCGCTGATGGGAACGCCGGTCGGGTCTTCCCATGCGGAATCTATTGTGGGGCACTGTTTCGCTGGCGCGGTAAAACGGGAATTCGGGTGCGCGGCTTTGGCGCTCGTTTTCTTGGCAAGTTCTGGAGTCCAGGTGTTGCCGTGCCAATCAATGCATTCCGCGGGCGGCTGATCGGTCATGCCCTCCCACCACACGCCACCTTCAGGAGTGAGTGCGACGTTGGTGAAGATTGTGTTCTTCGAGAGCGCAGCCATCGCGTTGGGATTGGTTTTGACCGATGTGCCGGGCGCGACTCCGAAGAACCCAGCCTCCGGATTAATGGCGCGCAGACGCCCTTCGGAATCCGGAGTGATCCAAGCAATGTCGTCGCCGACGGTCCAGATTTTCCAGCCTTTGGCTCTGAATTCTTCGGGCGGAACCATCATTGCGAAGTTAGTCTTGCCGCACGCGCTTGGAAAGGCCGCAGCAACGTACGTCTTTTGACCGTTAGGATCTTCAACACCGACGATGAGCATGTGCTCGGCCATCCAGCCTTCGTCGCGCGCCATGTTCGACGCGATGCGAAGGGCAAAACATTTCTTGCCGAGCAACGCATTGCCTCCATAACCGGAACCGTATGACCAGATTTCGCGGCTCTCAGGAAAGTGCACGATGTACTTTTCGTCATTGCAGGGCCAGGGGACATCTTTTTGTCCCGGCTTCAATGGTGCACCGAGACTGTGCAAGCAAGGCACTACGCGCTTGTAGTCTTTGTCTATTTCCTTGAACACCGGCATGCCAATACGCGCCATGATGCGCATGCTGACCACGACATAAGGCGAGTCGGTGAGCTGCACGCCAATCTGCGACATAGCCGACGCAACCGGGCCCATGCTGAACGGCAGCACATACATCGTTCTGCCATTCATTGAGTTGCGAAACAGGCCGCGAAGTTTGCGGCGCATTTCATAGGGATTTTCCCAATTGTTAGTGGGGCCGGCGCTGTCCTTGGAGAGTGAACAAATAAAAGTGCGGTCTTCGACGCGCGCGACATCGCTCTTGTGAGAACGAGCGAGGAAGCATCCCGGCCAAAGTTTGGGATTTAATCGGATGAGCGTGCCGCTTCCGACCATTTCTTCGCAAAGCTGGTCGTATTCCTCCTGCGATCCTTCCACCCAATGGATGCGCTCGGGCCGCGTGAGTTCGGCCATCTTTTCCACCCAGCGCAGCAAGTGTTCGTTCTTGGTCAGGGGAAGGGCCGGATTGGTAGTGGTAACGGTCGCCATAGGTCGGGGCTCCTGGTGCGGCATGAGACGGCGAAGTGCGGCTGCCGCCTGCAAGTGACCGTTCTCCATGGTAACGCAGGAATTACGGTGAGGGGAAATGGTTGGCGTTTCAGGGTGGTGGCCGCTTTCCCCGTGCGAACATATTCGTCTTGTGACGCGGATGAGAATTGTTGGTTAATTTCCATGCTGAAGCCTTCCCGGAAGTGAAACGTTAGCTGCTTTAATTTCCACGCTTTGGAATCCACCCAGGCCATCTTTTTCCAAAAATGCTAAGGTGTTCGCCTGATTGCCGATTGTCCAGCCGCCCAGTAGCTTACCTGAGACCCGCCGTTAGACCCAAAACAATCGAACTGATGCAGGAGTTGGTGCGCCTGCACTCGGGGAGGACTAACATGAGGCTTCTTGCGATGGGAGTGGTGTTTTTAGCCACGCTCTCGTGGGCGACAACGCCGCAATCGCGCCACGTCTGGATCATTACCGAAGAGAACCACAGCTATGAATCGGTGATAGGTAATTCAGGAATGCCGTATTTCAATTCGATCGCAAGAAAGTACGGGCTGGCAAAGCAATACTACAGCGAGCAACATAATTCCATTTCTGCCTTGATGTGGTTGGTCGCCGGTCAGCCCATCACCGGAAACGACCAAACTACCTTCTGCTACAACGTCGACAACATTGCGCGGCACCTAATTGCACAGGGGTTTACTTGGCGATCCTATCAGGAAGATCTTCCGTATCCGGGATTCACCGGAATCAAGAACTTGGATTATGTCCGGCGGCACAATCCAATCATAGATTTCACGGACACGTGTGACCCTACGCAAGCCCTCAATTCCGTGCCATTCGCGCAATTGGCCAAGGATATTGCGAACCACGCGACTCCGAATTACGCGTTTGTAACGCCGAATCTTCAGAGCGACGCACACAATGGTACCCTCGCGGCGGCTGATTACTGGCTTTCCCAGCATGTTCCGACAATTCTACGTTTGCCCGAATTCCAGCCCGGTGGTGATGGCATTTTGTTTGTGGTTTGGGACGAGGCAGACCTTTCCGGCAAAGGCGCTTCGCCAGACGATCGCTGTGCAGCGAACATTTCAAGGGGCTGCGGCGGCCGACTGGCAACTCTCGTAATCGGGCCGCAGGTAAAGTCGGGCTATGCGTCGCCGCATCGGTACGACCACGCAAATCTTCTGCGCACCGTTTGTGAGGCTATGGGATTCACAACCTGTCCGGGCGCGGCCGCGGTTGCGAATCCGATGGCAGACTTCTTCAATACGGTTGAGATCAGCGCTCCATTTCCAAGCACAAAGGTAGCCTCACCCGTGCACATCCAGGCGACAAGCCTGAATGGTTCGCCGGTGATCGCAATGCAAATATTGGTTGATCACGTCCTGCAATACCGTACCAGTGCAGCTTCTTTGAGCGCGAAAATACCTATGAGCTTAGGAAGCCACCACATCACCGTACAGTCCAGGGACGCGGCTGGAGGAATCCACAAGCGCAGCATTGACGTGAGTGTGCAATCTCAGGCGGTGATGGTCACAGATCCTGCGCCCAACGCAGTGGTGAGTTCTTCGGTTCTGGTGAGTGCCGTGGGCAGCGGCAGTAAAGCCGTCACAAAGATGCAGCTTTACGTTGATGGCAACTCGCAGTTCCAGAGCAGCGGCAACATCCTGAATACAAAAGTCTCTCTGTCACGCGGAACGCATACTCTCGCCGTCGAGGCGACGGACAGCTCAGGAAACTTGACGCGCAGCAAGGTTCCGGTGACCGCCGCCAACCCGTCCGTTCAGGTTCTCTCGCCCGCGCCAAATTCCTCGTTTCACGCGCCGCTATATGTCTCTGCAAAAACAATCGATCCAAGTCCTGTAACTGGGTTGCACATTTATGTGGACCACACGCTTGCCTACCAAGTCCGGGGAACTGGTGTGCAGGCCACCCTCCCAATCAGTCTCGGGACCCACACGCTTGTGGTGAAAGCATGGAATGCCTCCGGAGCGAGCTACGAGCGAAACGTAACAGTGAACATTGTCCCTCTTCCAATCAAGATCTCATCTCCAGTCGCGAACGCAACCGTCAATTCACCAGTCACAGTTACCGCGTCCGCACCTGCAAATAGTCCGGTGAAAAAGATGAACATCTATGTTGATCATGTGCTCAAATACAAAGGCCCGGGAACGTCAGTCAGTCATTCGTTCAATCTGTCTTCTGGCCAGCACTACATTGTCACGAAGGGATGGGACCAGTATGGCAACTCCTGGTCGAAGGGCGAGTACATAAAAGTACGGTGAAACTTTCGAAATTGTGAAGCATTCGTTTCATTTCGGCGGGAACAACCATACAAAACTGATCCGAGGGGGAAGGCGTGGCTACCGGTCTTTAGGCTGTAACCGGAGTCTCGACGTTGCTTGCGTAGTGAGAATCAACGTACTCGTCTAGGATCTTTTTGAACTCTTGAACGATTTGGTCTCCGCGTAAGGTCGTGAAGAGGCGGCCGTCAACGTAGACGGGTGCTTTCGGCTCTTCGAACGTGCCTGGAAGCGAAATGCCGAGGTTGGCGTGCTTCGATTCACCGGGACCATTGACCACACATCCCATGACTGCGACTTTCATTTCTTCGACGCCCGAATAGCGTTCTTTCCAGGCTGGCATTTGCTCTCGGAGGTACGACTGGATCTGCTCAGCCATTTCCTGGAAGAAGGTGCTGGTGGTGCGTCCGCAACCGGGGCAGGCGGTGACCTGCGGGGTGAAGCTGCGAATGCCAAGGGATTGCAAAATCTGTTGCGCGACGCGGACCTCTTCGGCGCGATCGGCGCCGGGAGCAGGAGTGAGAGAAACGCGAATCGTATCGCCGATACCCTCCTGCAGCAGGATGGACAGGCCTGCGCTCGAAGCGATGATTCCTTTCGCGCCCATGCCTGCTTCGGTGAGTCCGAGATGCAGCGGATAATTGCACCTCGAAGCGAGCGAGCGATAGACATCCACAAGGTCTTGCACGCCGCTGACTTTCGCGCTGAGGATGATCTGGTCGGGACGGAGGCCATACCTCTCGGCTATCGCGGCGGAGTTTAGCGCGCTGACAACCATCGCTTCCATTGTGACTTCGCGGGCATCTTTGGGATCGGACGAACGCGAGTTTTCGTCCATCATGCGGGTGAGCAGAGATTGGTCGAGCGACCCCCAGTTCACGCCGATGCGCACCGGTTTCTGATTCTCAACCGCGACTTGAACCATGGTGCCGAAGTTGGAGTCATCTTTTCGCCCTACACTGACGTTGCCGGGATTGATGCGGTACTTCGCGAGCGCTCGAGCGCAGGCGGGGTACTTTTTTAGAAGCAGATGCCCGTTGTAGTGGAAGTCGCCGATGATCGGAACGTGAATTCCGCGCTTATCGAGTTGCTCGACGATATCGGGCACAGCGGCGGCGGCATCCTCGTTGTTGACCGTGACGCGAACCAATTCCGAGCCAGCCCGGGCGAGAGAAGCGACTTGCTCGACCGTCGACGCTACGTCGGCGGTATCGGTATTGGTCATGGACTGCACCACAACTGGTGCATCAGAGCCGACCCGGACGGTCCCAATGGTGCAAGTGACAGACTTACGGCGTTGGATTGAAGCCATGTGGAAACTTCAGTTTAACAGAACAGCCGTCAGCCAGCAGCTGTCAGGAGAGATCTCGAAGCGCGGTAATTGCGGCAGTCCGAAAGAGATTTGTCCATTCTAAGGGGCCTGCACGTATAATAGTGCTTTACGTGCTGCACGTAATGATGTGCTATGAAAACAAACATAACATTAAAGCTTGATCGCGATCTTTTGCGTAAAGTGAAAGTCCTGGCGGCGGAAAAGGACACTTCTGTCAGTGGGCTGCTGGCCGAGCAACTGGAGAAGGCAGTGCGCGAACGAGACGGATACGAGCATGCAAAGAAACGGGCGCTAGCGAGAATGAAACACGCTTCCCACCTGGGTTACACACCGCCAGCTTCGCGCGATGAATTTTATGAGCGGTAAATGCTTCGTTGACACAAACATCCTAGTTTATGTCCACGACCTGTCTGCCGGCGCGAAGTGCTCGCGGGCACAGGAATTGACGAGCGAGCTGTGGGACTCACGAAAGGGCGTCGTCAGCACACAAGTTCTGCAGGAGCTTTACATTGCACTACGGCGCAGGTTGAGAATCCCGGTATCGATTGCGAATGCGGCTGAAATTCTGCGGGACTATTTTCAGTGGGAAGTTGTTATCAATAATCGAGACTCGATCATTCGAGCGGCAGAATTCGAAGCACGATTCAAGATTTCCTTCTGGGACGGGTTGATTTTGCAAGCGGCGGAGCGTGCTGGAGCCGACCTGACGTACAGCGAAGATCTATCACATGGCCAGATATACGGCAGTGTGAGAGTGCTAAATCCGTTTATGGATTCTTAAGTTAGCCTCTTACGGCAGCTTTGGCGCAATCTTCGCAATATCGTTATAGATCACCACAGCGGCAAACAGAACATAAGAAAAGGAATCCAGCCCTTTTCTTCTGCCGCTTCACCCGCCTTCTGCGCGATTCCAATGGGTCCCGAGAAGCTCTTGATCGACGCCTTGTGTTGGACCAGCTTGCCAAGCAACTCCAGCAGCAAAACTGAATTTTTGCGGTTAGTGACAAGAGACTGGGCGAATGCATCTTTAAAAGCCAATTTGCTGACCTTATTCATACTAAAACCCAGCCGATAGTGCTTTTCGGCGAAACCGGGAGTTTCGGCCAGAACCGGGGTTATGGCGAAGGCGCGTTTGTCGCCTTGACGCTCGACAACCAGTTGAATCGGCTTGCTCTTGGTTTGTTGCAGGTGATCGATCATCTCTTGGATGGTGGCGAGCGGCTGGCCATCCATAGATACAATCTTATCTCCCTCCCTCAGTCCAGCCTTCGCTCCCGGCATATCCGATTCCAGATCGCCAATGATTACAGGGGGATACCACCCAGCAGAGCCAGCCTCGTCACTGTTTACTGCAACAGGCACAACCGATCCCTCTATCCTCTGCTTGTCTCTTTCAACGGTAAAGCTCAGGGGTTGGTTTGCACTCAGTAACTGCTTAAGTTCCACCTGCTCCCAAGTCGGATTTTGAACCCCATCAATCTGAACGATGCGGTCACCGCGACGAATTCCCAGCTTGTCGGCAGGTGATCCGTGCTCAATGTCTCCAATTACGGCTGGCTCGTCCATGAAAGCCGCATGCTCGTAATGCCGCGTGTTCACCGCAGTCAGCAAAAAGATTGCAAACAGAATGTTCATCGCTGGGCCGGCAATGGCGATCAGGAAACGGTGCCAGCGCGGATGCGACATGAACTCGCCCGGATCGCCGCTGCGCTCGTCCATGGGGTTTTCGCCAGACATCTTCACATACCCGCCGAGCGGGAGTGCGTTAATGCGATAATCGGTGTCTCCTCGACGGAATCCGATCAGCCGTTTGCCAAATCCAACGGCGAACTGCTCCACTCGCACACGCAACAGCTTGGCCACAGCGTAATGGCCAAACTCGTGGATCAACACCATGAGTCCAATCACGACGGCAAAGTAAAAAAATCGCTGAAGAACTAAGATCAGAATTCCATGCATAAAATTCTTGTGGAAATCACTGTTGCCGAACCGCCACCGATCCTGATTGCTCGCTCAAACCAGCTACCTTTTCGCGGGCGGTGGCGCGAGCGCTCTCATCCACCGATAACACCTCTTTTATAGATTCCAATTTGCCCACCGGCGTTTCAGAAACAACCTTTTCGATTACTACGGGAATGTCCTGAAACTGGATGCTTCCCTCAAGAAATGCCGAAACTGCGACCTCATCCGCGGCATTCAGGGCAACGGCTTTGCCGCCTCCTGCGCTCGCGGCCTCATAGGCAAGCTGCAGACATGGAAATTTTTCCATATCAGGTGGGCTGAAATCGAGGTGCCTTAAGTCATTGAGACTAAAGTTCAGATCCGAAGGAATGCGGTCTGGAAAAGTCAGAGCGTAGAGGATCGGGAGGCGCATGTCGGTAACTGATAGTTGAGCAAGAATGCTGCCATCCACGAACTCGACTAGAGAATGAATTGTGGATTGCGGATGCACAATTACGCCGATCTGCTCGGGTGGCAAGTTGAACAAACGGCAGGCTTCGATGACCTCGAAACCTTTGTTCATCAGCGTCGCCGAATCAATGGTGATGCGATTGCCCATTTTCCATGTGGGATGATTTAGCGCCTGCTCGACTGTGATATCAGCAAATTTGGATACAGGAGTATTCAGAAACGGTCCGCCGGAAGCTGTGAGCCAGATGCGGCGAACTTCGTCCAGACGGCCACCGCGCAGGCATTGATGAACAGCATTGTGCTCGCTATCAATCGGCAGCAATGCCTTGCCCTGCCGCCGGGCTTCGGCTGTAATTAGTTCTCCGGCTGCGACAAGGCATTCCTTGTTTGCGAGGCCCACGCTCTTCCCGGCGCGCACAGCTTCGTAAGTTGCCTCAAGCCCAGCCACGCCCACGATGGCGCTGACCACGAAATCCGTCTCTGGATGTGTGGCAACGCGGACCGTCCCGGCAGCGCCGTGAACGACCTCGATTCCGTTCACTCCGGCAGACTTCAACCGGATTTTCAGGTTCTCCGCTTGAGATTCCGCTGCAACTGAAACCACCCGCGGACGCCAGCGCTGGGCCTGCTCAAAAGCAAAGTCAACATTCCGCCCGGCAGCCAAGCTAACCACCTCAAACCGGTCCGGAAACGATTCGACCACACTGAGGGTGCTCCGGCCGATGCTTCCGGTCGATCCCAAGATCGCAATGCGTTTCATTGATATGGATATGGTACTAGAAGAGAGGCTTCTGGCTTCGGGCGTTAGGCTTCGGAAAAAACAACCGCGCTGAAATGGAATTCACTCCGGTGTTAAGATGGCGGTCGCCTCTTCTCTCCGATTGATATGAATTCATCTCTCCCGCGACGCAATTTTCTTATTGGGCTCGGTGCCATTGCCGCCGGCAGCGCCTTTCCACAAACGTCCTACGGATTGGACCTAAAAAAATCCCCCTTCCGCATTTCCGTCATCAACGATGAAATCAGCCAGGACTTTGAGCGGGCCTGTTCCGTGGCGTCGGAATTCGGAGTGAAGTGGATCGAGCTCAGGGCCATGTGGAACAAGAATGTGCTCGATCTTGACCCACACGAAATCTCGGAATGCAAACGATTGCTGAAGAAACACGACCTGCGTGTGACTGACATTGCGAGTCCGCTATTCAAGGTTGACTGGCCGGGAGCGCCGAAATCGAAGTTCAGCCCGAAACAAGACCAATTCAATGCACACTTCGGATTTGATCAGCAAGATCAGGTGATCGAGAAAAGCATCGAGCTGGCGAAGTCATTCGAAACCGACCGGGTGCGCTGCTTTGATTTCTGGCGTTTGGATGACATCAAGTCGCACCGCGCGGAAATGAACGAGAAGCTGCGTCAAGCTGCGGAGAAGGCCGGCAAACCGGGGATCACACTCGTACTTGAAAATGAAGCTGCGTGTAACACCGGCACGGGCAAAGAGGCGGCAGAAGTACTCGCTGCAGTGCAGACGTCTTCGCTTATGCTCAACTGGGATCCGGGCAACGCGGCGACGTTAGGCGAATGGGTCGGACAGTTCAAGGCACTGAAGAAAGATGGTTACCACTTCGCCGTTAGTTTAGAGACGCACTGGCGTGGTGCCGGTAGCGCAGAGGAATCAACAATCCGAAGCTGGGCGGGAATGAAAGAGGCCCTGCAGAAGGCTGGAGCGGTATAAGTTTCTGCCCTGAGCAGGGAGCACGTAGGGACTGTGCCCCACCCGCCCGGCCGCGCTTCGCGTAGCATCTGGTGAGCAAAGCTCGCCCGCCCGGGTGAGGGCACCCCGGGCCTACGTAGGTCGAGAAGAGAGAGTGAACCATGCCTCACGATACGCGACGTGAATTCATCAGGAAAACGGCTGCCGGTGCGGTATTGCTGGCGTCTGCCTCAGTGCGGGTTTTAGGAGCGAACGACCGCGTGCGAGTCGGCATGATCGGAGTTGGCGCGCGCGGACAGGACCTGCTTAAGCAGTTACTAGATGTTCCGAATGCTCAACTGGTCGCGATTGCTGATATCTACTCTCGACGACGCGATGAGGCCCAGCACCTGGTTCGTGGTATTCAGACTTTTGACGATCATCGCCGCTTACTCGAGATGAAAGATCTCGACGGCGTCATCGTTGCCAGCCCGCTGCATCTTCATGCGCACCACTTTCTTGACACGGTTGCGGCAGGTAAAGATCTTTATTGCGAAAAGACGATGACGTGGTCGATCACAGAGGCTGACCAGTGCCTCGCCGCCGCGAAAACATCGAATCGGGTGATTCAAATCGGTCTGCAACACGAGAGCTCGGGTGCGCTGGCGGACACGAAGAAGTGGATCCACGATGGTCAGCTTGGAAAAATCACGCAAGTTGAATCGTGGATGAGCCGCAATACACCGCGTGGCAAGGGACAGTGGGTCCGAGCTGTCCCAGCAGATTGCACCGCGCAAAATGTGAACTGGGGCGCATTTCTAAATGGCCGCGCTGACCGGCCATTCGATGCATACAAGTTCATTAACTGGCGTTTGTTCTGGGAATTTTCCGGAGGAAATATCACGGAGAATATGGTCCATCAGGTCGCCTGGATCATGTCGGCGCTGGATTTGCCGGTGCCAGACGCGGCCTACATGTCGGGCGGAGTATTCTCCGAAAAAGACGGACGCGAAGTGCCAGACACGATCGCGGTCACGCTGGACTTTCCGGGCGACGTTGTAGTCACGTGGCAATCCACCTTCAGCAACAGCCGCTACGGCCTCGGCGAACGTCTTCTCGGGAGCGACGGCTCGGTCGAGCACGTGGCTGGCGCGACGGACATGGTGACGGGAAGGTCGGAAGAACTGACGCGATATTTTCCCGAGTCAGTAAATCGCGCAGGCACGGCGCTGACCTCGCAGACTCCGGACCAGAATCATATGGCGAACTGGATTGATTACATTCGCAACCGCAAAACTCCGAACGCCTCGGTTGAAATCGGATACCGATCCGCGGTGGCGGCGCACATGGCCAACCTGGCGTATCGCACAAAGCAGAGGGTTACGGTTGAGATGGCAAGGAATATCTCGCTCTAGATTCGAGAGTCAGATTAGGTTTGAACCGCACTGAAGATGATCTAGAACTTAGGGACCAGCGCGCCAGTTGACTGGCTGTAATCCTCATATTCCTGGCCGAATGTTTTCCGCATGAATTGTTCCTCCATGCGGCTCTTGATCCAGAATCCCAGGAAAAACAGAGGAAGGGCCACTAGGCTGATCATCTTGCCGCGGGCCAGGGCTGTACCCAGCAGGGCGACCAATAAGCCGGAGTAAATCGGATGGCGCACCCACTGGTACGGCCCGGTGCGGATAAGTTGATGTCCAACCTTAATGCTTACTGCGCTGCTCCAGTTCTGCCCGAGATAAAAGCGTGCCCAGATCGCGAATACTATACCGGCGGCCGTCAGAAAAATTCCCGCGGATTGAATGAGTGGAGTTCTCGCCACAAAGTGAGCGCCTCCCCACCTGAGCGCTGCGTTGTCGTTGAACATCAGGTAGGAAGCAATCGCGACGGGAACACCGTAAAGCAAACGAAAGCCGAGCGGGGCGCGCTCCTGCGTACGTTTGGTTCGTATCCAGGCGATCAACCACACACAGCCAAATATTGCCCATAGAAGACCGCAAATATAAGGTCCGTTCATAATTCGAGCCCGCTGAGGAATACGAAATTCCCAGTGACATTGTTCCGGTTCATTGGGTCATTACCTGCCACGCGGTATAACACCACAGCACCGGCGCAGCGAATAACAGCGCATCGATACGGTCGAGCATGCCGCCGTGGCCCGGCAAGATCGCGCCTGAATCTTTCGCGCCCGCGCCGCGCTTGATTAATGACTCGACTAGGTCCCCGAGTTGAGCGGCAATATTCAGAGCAATCGAGAGCATGATGATCGGAAGCAGCGCCATTTCTCCGAAGACGCCAGCTTGCCGCTCAATCAGGTGCACACTCAGCAGAGCCCTGCTGATTGGCTGGGCGTAGTGAAACATCAAAATTCCAACAGCAACACTGGCGATTACCGAAGCTGCGGCGCCTTCCCAAGTCTTGTTCGGACTGACGCGCGGCGACATGCGGTGCTTACCGAATGGCTTGCCTACGAAATAGGCAAAGATGTCTCCCGCCCAAACCAGCAACAGAAGATAGAACAAAAAAAAACTACCGCGCCACTGCTCGCGAAGTTGCACCAGAGTCGCCATCGGCAGGGCCACGTAAACGAATGCGAAGGACGCAACCATCGCGGCGGGGAAAGCGGAAGTGAGCTTCTCCCTCGACATTGCAAACGCGAGAAACACAAATGGTGAGAGCACTGCGGCGGACAATGCGAGATAGCTGAAAGCTGAAGTTGAAAGCAGATCGGTTGATCCCGGGTGGACCGCAACCGCCACAAAGAACATCGCCGAAACAATGTAAGTTGGGATACGCAACGGATGAATCGCATATCCTTCGGAAAGCTTCAGCAGTTCATGAATGGCAGCCAGCGCCACGACACCAGCCACGAATGACAGTACCGGTATCGGCGCGCGCAGTATCAGGAGCAGAACAACGGGGATGAGCACCACTGCGGTGAGTACTCGCTTGAGCAGTTCCAATCGGAATCAGCTCCGCAGCCCGCGCGCAGACTGAGCTTCGTTCAATCCGCCGTAACGCCGTTCGCGCGTCTGGTATTCGGCGATGCCTTCGAGCAGGTGCACACCACGGAATTCAGGCCACAGGGTGGGCGTGACGTAAATTTCCGCGTAAGCAAGTTGCCAGAGCAGGAAGTTGCTCAGACGCATTTCGCCGCTGGTGCGAATAACGAGATCTGGATCGGGGAGGTGACTGGTATACAGATGCTTCGAGATGGTCTCTTCATCAATCATCAAGTGCTGGATGCCACCGTTGTTGACTGCGGCTTTCAACATGGACTGGAACGCATCGGCAATCTCCGACCGCGCGCTGTAGTTCAGAGCCAGAGTTAGAACCATGCCCGTGTTGCGCGATGTTTCCTGGCGGGCCCACTCCATCTTTTCCTGCACGAAGGCCGGCAGCTCATGGAGCCGTCCGATGTATTGCAGCCGCACATTGTTTTTGTGCAGCGTGGGGACTTCCTGCCGCAAATAACGCGAAAGCAGCTTCATCAGGAAATCTACTTCGGTCCGGGGACGCCGCTTCCAGTTTTCCTCGGAAAACGCATATAGCGTGAGCGACGGGATGCCGATGCGCGAGGCGCACTCCACAACGTAGCGCACCGAGGTCACGCCGGCGCGATGCCCGGCCACACGCGGCAGGTGACGCTTCCGCGCCCAGCGGCCGTTGCCGTCCATGATGATGGCAATGTGTTTTGGAAGCCGCGCTGGATCGAGCCGCAGGTATACTTCGGCTTCTTTGCGGTCCAGCCCGGCAGGAACTGTCGCCTGCAAGGTAATCCCTTCCGTTTCAGAAACTAACATAGGGGGAAGGGAGTTGCAATGAAGTGGGTCATCCTGTAGCGGCCGTGATTATCCTCGGACTTGTCATCCCGAGCGAAGCATCGTTGAGCGAAGGCGAAACTCATGCGGAGTCGAGCGACCTTGTGTTTTTGCGCCGCGAGCATCTTTCAGCCCGTCTCCACCGCAAGGTGTCTCGACTGTGCAGCGCGGGTCCGCGCCGCTTCGCTCGAGATGACAGGTTAAGGAAGAATGCATCAGGAGCGTAGCTGCCTACTGCTTCGATTCCGCAGGAACGATAGCTACTTCCAGTCTCTCAGTCCTGCGAATAAACATAATCAAGCTCTTTGCTTCCACTTGAGCATCAGTCAATAGCCGATGCAAGTCGTCTACTCCAGCCACTGGCTGTCCGCCCAACGCGATTATCACGTCGCCTTCGCGCAGACCAGCTTTTTGTGCGGGGCTGCCCGCTTCGACGCCAATCACCATCACACCGGTTTCCTTCGAAAGATCGTAGAAACGCACGATGCGCCGGTGGAGCGGCACAGTTTGTGCTTCGACCCCGATGTAAGCGCGGCGAATGCGGCCTTGCTGCAGTAGTCGGCTGGCTACGAACTTCGCAGTGTTGATGCCGATGGCGAAGCACAGCCCCTGCGCGCCCATGATAGTCGCGGTATTCACGCCGATTACCTTGCCATCAGAGGAAACGAGCGGCCCACCCGAATTTCCTGGATTGAGTGAAGCGTCGGTCTGAATGACGTCGTCAATCATGCGTCCGGAGTACGAGCGTAGCGATCGGCCAAACGCACTCACCACGCCGGCAGTCACCGTGTACTGGAAGCCGTAAGGGTTGCCGATGGCGATCGCTAGTTGGCCGACACGCAGCTTTTGCGAATCGCCAAGTTCGACTGCGGTAACACTCGGCGCATCCATGCGGATCACAGCAAGATCAGTGGCCGGATCGTCTCCGATCAGATGCGCAGGCAATTGCCGTCCATCTGGAAGTGATACCTGAATGCGAGAAGCATCGTGAACAACATGACTATTGGTGAGTACCAGGCCGTCCGGCGTGAATACAAATCCCGACCCGCCACCCTGGCGTTCGCGGGATTCACCATTTCGTGCGCGCGCAGTTTGCGTAACTTCGATTTTGGCTACTGAAGGGCTGACCCTTTCCGCGGCTGACACTACGGCGCGTGAGTAGGCATCGAGGAGTTCTGACTCGCCGTGCGGCTGTGTGCTTTGAAGAACTGGCCCGTTCTCAAGCGAGCCAGTCGAAAGAAATTGTTCCAGCATGGCTGGTAGATGAGAGGAACCCGCCGTCGGATTCAGAGACGGGTGCCCATCCTAACGGCGCGTTCTTTGCGACGTTAGGGTGGGGATTTTGACTAAAGAACCCGCCCAAGCAGAGCTTGGACGGGGCACCCAAGGACGGGGCACCCAAGATAGAAATGCAAATTTTACTTCGCCGCGACTGCTTCAGACTCCGGCGTTACCGCCCGCAGCGTCAGCCAGTCGGTCCGCACGCGGTCCCACTCCTGGATCATCACTCCGTAGGATTCGAAGAACTCACGAATGCGAAGGCGCTCCCAACCCGCAATATCTTCGAGGATTGGCGCTAGCACGGCAAGCGCACTAGTGCTCAGGACAGTTCGCTTGGCGACCTGCGAGACATGCTTGGCTTCAGAGACAGCGATCGTGTAGCCATCTCGGACGTTCGTGTGCAGCATAACGTGCACGTCGGAGCTGCCGTCGCCCACATAAATAATGTGGTCGGGGCCGATCTGCGCGCGGGTTTGCAGTTGATCGAGAACGAATACTTTTCCATAGCCCGCGGTTGCGCGAGTAATCGTTTCAATTTCACCATTCTCTTTGCAGAGAAATTCCGTCCCAAAGATATGGTCTTTGGGAACGATGCCCTCGAGTGCAGACTGGATTACTTCGACTGGCGCAGCGGACAGAACGTAAAAATCGAAGTGGTAACCAGGGATTCCGCTCTCAAGAATCTGATAAAGCAGCGCGATATTCTCTTTCAGGCGAATGCGCTTTCCGACTTCATACAAATGCTCCTTGCGCACGCGAGATTTGAACTCAGGATCGTGCAACAGCAAATACGCAAGCTCTCCCCCTTGCTGCACCAGGTTCAGCCGTGCCATGCCCGTGGCTTTGCGCTCGAATTCAGCCGTAGGAATTCCGACCAGCTCGGCGAGCACGTAGCCCGAGTCGTTGAAGGTCAGCGTCTGGTCAAAGTCACTGGCGAAAAGGAACTCTTTGCGAGTGGTGTCATTCATGTGCGTATTAGATTATGGCGGCGGTCAAAGGATAAGTAAAAGAATCTATGGGCGTGATTGCTATGGTTTATCGTGTCTTTACTTAACCGGTGCGGAAGTTGAAAATAAGGAACTTGCCGTTTCCGTTCATTTCTGGCCAACTGGCAATCAGGAGAACAACTCATTATGGCTGCTACGGGAGAACTCATCCGCCTCATTAACTACGTGGACGACATCAACACCACGCTACGCCGTATTCAGGCGTCATTGCATGGCATAGACACTGAAGAGCGGAAGCGCCTGGTCGAGAATTTGCAGGGCGCGGACACCCGCATTCACGAATTGCTTGAGGAGGTGGGAAAGCGCTAGTCGTGGCGGAGATCAAGACCATCGCCGTCATCGGCGCGGGCATTATGGGGCGTGGCATCGCGCATGTCGCTGCGCTCGGCGGTTATCACACCGTACTCGAGGACTTGTTGCCGGCGACGCTCCGCAAGGCCGGAGATGAGATTCGCGCAAATCTGGATAAGGCTGTCGAACTCAAGAAGGTCTCTCCTGACGAAGCAAAGGCCGCCTTCGAAAGACTTGAATACGCCGGGAGCGTAGAGCAAGCTGCGCGCGAAGCCGATCTGGTAGTCGAGGCAGTGCCCGAGGAGATGGAATCGAAGATCGAGATATTCACGTTACTCGATAAAATCTGCCGCCCCGGAACGATTCTTGCTTCGAACACCTCGTCGTTGAGCATTACGGAAATTGCCAGCGTTACCTATCGCGCGAAGAAGTGCGTGGGCATGCACTTCTTCAATCCAGTTCACAAAATGAAGCTGCTCGAAATTGTGCGCGCGCTCGAAACGGACGACGAGACGATCGCGGCTGCCGCCGAAGTTGGCCGTCGAATGGGCAAAGAGGCCATAGTCATCAAAGAGTCGCCGGGATTTATTACCAGTCGCATTAACGCCATGATCGGCAACGAAGCGTTTTACATGTTGCAAGAGGGTGTTGCAT
>WNFY01002189.1_pt1 | contig 18623 bp, 20 predicted proteins | sample 5400091 | NCBI WGS metagenome assembly WNFY01 (sample SAMN13153364, study PRJNA577476) | soil metagenome | isolation source: 60 cm soil or saprolite under grassland replicate 1 | place: USA:California | collected 2016-06-15
ATCCGGTGACCGCGGGCCCCGCCATGGAAGTCAACGACCTGCGGCGCACGATGATCGACTCCGGGGCCCGCTACCTTCCGGTGATGGACCGCGACAAGCTGATCGGCGTGGTTTCCTTCCGCGACGTCGCCAAGGCGGTGCTCGAGGAGCAGGACTTCGAGAACCGCATGCTGAAGGGCTATATCAAGAACTGGCCCGAGTAGGGCTTCGATAGGGCGCTCGCGGATCGTGAGTTGGTTGCGCCGCGGGCGCCCCGTGCTCCTGCTCCTTGTCCTCGCGATTCTCGTTGCGCTTCTCGCGTTCGCCTTGTGGTACATGACGGCGATGCCCGGTGAGCGCCATCGCGGCCCGCTCCAGCCGCTCGGAACCGCAGATCAGGCGCTCCTCGCGAATCTGAAGTCGCACGTCGTCGCCGTCGCGAGCGAGGAGCACAACGTCAGACGTCCGGAGGCGCTCGAGCGGTCGGCGCGCTATATCGAAGCGACGCTAGCCGGACTCGGCTACACCGTCGCGCGCCAGGAGTTCGAGGCCGACGGCGTCAAGGTTCGCAATATCGAGGCGTCGCGCACCGGTCCGGGTACCGGCAGGCCGCGCCTCATCGTCGTCGGAGCGCATTACGATTCGGCGCAGGGGGCCGTCGGCGCGAATGACAACGGCTCGGGCGTGGCGGCGCTGATCGAGCTTGCGCGCGTCCTTAAATCGGCCCAGCCGGGCGAGGGGTTGGAGACCCGGCTCGTCTTTTACGTGAACGAGGAGGTGCCCTGGTTCGGGACGGAGAAAATGGGTAGCTACGTCCACGCAAGCAATCTGCGCCGAGAGGGCAGAGAGGTTGTCGCGATGCTCTCCCTTGAGACGATCGGCTGGTACAGCGACTCGGCCGGAAGCCAACGCTACCCGTTTCCCTTCAACCTGCTCTACCCGTCAACGGGCGACTTCGTCGGCTTCGTCGCCAACCCGCGCTCGCGGAATCTCGTGCGCCGGGTCATCGGCTCGTTCAGGCGTCACGCGGCGTTTCCCTCGGAAGGCGCTGCGGCGCCGGAATCGATCGCGGGCGTGAGCTGGTCCGACCAATGGGCCTACTGGAAATTCGGCTGGCCCGCGGTGATGGTGACCGACACCGCGCCCTACCGTTACCCGCATTACCACACGCTGCACGACACGCCGGACAAGCTTGATTACGAAAGGCTTGCGCGCGTGGTGAAGGGGCTGGAGGGCGTGGTGCGGGAGCTGGCAGGCGCTCCGCCCTAAAACTAGCGGGCAATACAAAGGGGCTGTGACGCGGCCTAGTTTCGCAGGGTTGTTTCAATCCGCGCCCGTTCGAATGAGCGGGCGACACGTCCTACCGATCAAGCACCTCGAGCTCCAGCGCGCTTACTTCAATGAGGCCGCGGCAGATGCCGCGGAATTTTTCGCGCGATATCGGAGGGCTGGACTTCGGGCACATCGCTTCAATGAGGCCGCGGCAGATGCCGCGGAATTTTGGCTCCTTCCGCGCCCACTATGGCGCTTTATTTCAGCTTCAATGAGGCCGCGGCAGATGCCGCGGAATTTTCGGGGTGGCCGTTTATTTCATTTACAAGAGGCGGCAGCTTCAATGAGGCCGCGGCAGATGCCGCGGAATTTTAAATACGGCGACGTAGCGTTCGCCGATGAGAAGAAGCTTCAATGAGGCCGCGGCAGATGCCGCGGAATTTTTCCAATCGCGCCGGTGAGTGCGATCGCCCTGGCGTACTGCTTCAATGAGGCCGCGGCAGATGCCGCGGAATTTTTAATCTCGGCCGACGCCAACGTGCTCACCATCGCGCGGCTTCAATGAGGCCGCGGCAGATGCCGCGGAATTTTCGGCGGGTGCGGTTACCCCTGCGCGCGAGTGCGAGAGCTTCAATGAGGCCGCGGCAGATGCCGCGGAATTTTGCAGGCGCTCGCGCCGCAAACGAACTGGACTGCGGAGCTTCAATGAGGCCGCGGCAGATGCCGCGGAATTTTCGTATTGAATTTATTGGCGAAAACGGAAAAATACGAGGCTTCAATGAGGCCGCGGCAGATGCCGCGGAATTTTGAGCATGGTTAATAGAAAAATCAAACAAATTCATTAATCTACGCTTCAATGAGGCCGCGGCAGATGCCGCGGAATTTTGCAGTCCAGCCCGCAGCGGACCAAACTACACATATGGCTTCAATGAGGCCGCGGCAGATGCCGCGGAATTTTGCGCGACCGAGCCGGCGACTGCGCGTGTGTTCTATGCCGCTTCAATGAGGCCGCGGCAGATGCCGCGGAATTTTCCCGTCACGTCGATGCCGGGCGCCCCGTCATTGCCGCTGCTTCAATGAGGCCGCGGCAGATGCCGCGGAATTTTCCCACGGCGCTCAGCGCCTGCTGCTGCAAATCTCCCAGCTTCAATGAGGCCGCGGCAGATGCCGCGGAATTTTGATGCGTGGGCCGATGGTAACATTGCCTGGCGTAAGTCGCTTCAATGAGGCCGCGGCAGATGCCGCGGAATTTTACACAGAAACAGTCAAAAGGAATTGCAGCACAAGCACGCTTCAATGAGGCCGCGGCAGATGCCGCGGAATTTTCGCAGGCAAATGGTCCGGGGCATACGTCAGAGTCACGCTTCAATGAGGCCGCGGCAGATGCCGCGGAATTTTAAAGAAGTTGAATCACCAGGATTCAACTGCTCACCGCAGCTTCAATGAGGCCGCGGCAGATGCCGCGGAATTTTAGCGCGTGCGCCCTCATCACCATACTCGCCGCAAAGGAGCTTCAATGAGGCCGCGGCAGATGCCGCGGAATTTTCGGCATCCGCGAGACCGACACGCTGCAGAAGCCGCCGCTTCAATGAGGCCGCGGCAGATGCCGCGGAATTTTCGTTCGGCAGGCGTCCCCAATAGAAGTTGTCGTCTGATAGCTTCAATGAGGCCGCGGCAGATGCCGCGGAATTTTGGCGTCGGAGCGCGCCGATCAGCAAGCCGCTGCCGAGGCTTCAATGAGGCCGCGGCAGATGCCGCGGAATTTTAGGACCAGCTCGAGGACGGCATCGCCGCGCTGAAGGCGCTTCAATGAGGCCGCGGCAGATGCCGCGGAATTTTGCAATCTTTACGGTCCTCTTTTAGTGCAGCAGGGAAGCTTCAATGAGGCCGCGGCAGATGCCGCGGAATTTTCGTTGGCGTCGCCGTCATCAAGGACTAGACCTATGAAGCTTCAATGAGGCCGCGGCAGATGCCGCGGAATTTTAGTCGCTCCGAAGCGGAAGAGCACGCCGAGATCGAGCTTCAATGAGGCCGCGGCAGATGCCGCGGAATTTTGCGCTCGTCGCGTCGACCAGATAGAGCTTCTCCTTCTGCTTCAATGAGGCCGCGGCAGATGCCGCGGAATTTTTACAAGCAGGAGCCGGGGATCGTCGCGGAGAACCTGCTTCAATGAGGCCGCGGCAGATGCCGCGGAATTTTCTTTTTTGCGCCTGATCGGTATTCGATCATATGGTCTAGCTTCAATGAGGCCGCGGCAGATGCCGCGGAATTTTAAAAACTACTTGCTCTCCTCATGCGGGATGATAAAGCTTCAATGAGGCCGCGGCAGATGCCGCGGAATTTTCTGGCGAAAACGAAAAAGACCGCGAAGAAGGTGAAGCTTCAATGAGGCCGCGGCAGATGCCGCGGAATTTTTTTGTTGACGAGGATTCATACACGGCGAAATTGGCTGCTTCAATGAGGCCGCGGCAGATGCCGCGGAATTTTAACTCGCACAGCCACGCCTTGGCCGCCTGTTCGCTTGCTTCAATGAGGCCGCGGCAGATGCCGCGGAATTTTATCGACCGGCTGGGGGGCCTGGAGAACGCCGCGGTGAGGCTTCAATGAGGCCGCGGCAGATGCCGCGGAATTTTCAACCTGCGCACCGGGCGAGGCCTCTCGATCATTCAGCGCTTCAATGAGGCCGCGGCAGATGCCGCGGAATTTTGCGGTGGGCGTGAGCGGCCCCGCGGTGGTGTTGATGCTTCAATGAGGCCGCGGCAGATGCCGCGGAATTTTTCGAGTCGAAGGTCGTCCAGAACGAGGCCGAAGAGCTTCAATGAGGCCGCGGCAGATGCCGCGGAATTTTGCCCGTCGCGCGGGTGCATCCGCGGCCCGTACGTGTTGCTTCAATGAGGCCGCGGCAGATGCCGCGGAATTTTCTTCGGTGATCGCGCGGCCGTAGTTGCCGAACGAGGCGCTTCAATGAGGCCGCGGCAGATGCCGCGGAATTTTGGTCCCGACGGTTTTCTCCCGAAGAAGTGGAACGAGCTTCAATGAGGCCGCGGCAGATGCCGCGGAATTTTCGGAGTTGGGATGCAGACTGACTAACTAATTCCGATGGCTTCAATGAGGCCGCGGCAGATGCCGCGGAATTTTCAATCCTGGGCGAAGGTGAGCGAGGGGCCGCGCTTCGCTTCAATGAGGCCGCGGCAGATGCCGCGGAATTTTCGCGCGCGCGTATACCCGTCTCACCCGGCTCACTAGGCTTCAATGAGGCCGCGGCAGATGCCGCGGAATTTTCATCGGACAGTCTGCCCTTCCTTGTTGCGCCCGAAGCTTCAATGAGGCCGCGGCAGATGCCGCGGAATTTTCTAACTTTCTGCGCTGCTCGGCATCGATCACACGCTGGCTTCAATGAGGCCGCGGCAGATGCCGCGGAATTTTAGGTTTTCGAGTCGCGGAAATTGCTTTCCATGTCCCAGGCGCTTCAATGAGGCCGCGGCAGATGCCGCGGAATTTTAGCCGGTGCCGCGCGAGGAAGTCGAACCATCCCAGGGCTTCAATGAGGCCGCGGCAGATGCCGCGGAATTTTGCGACGGGTCCATGCGCTTTTCTAGGCCGACCGACTGCTTCAATGAGGCCGCGGCAGATGCCGCGGAATTTTACCACTTGAGCCAGGCGAGGGTCTGCTCCGGCAGCTCGCTTCAATGAGGCCGCGGCAGATGCCGCGGAATTTTGAAGGTATGTCGGGCGTCCTTTGCTTGAGGAAACAAGCTTCAATGAGGCCGCGGCAGATGCCGCGGAATTTTCCGCGCGCGCCCTCGAGGTCCGCCTTCGCGAACTTGAGCTTCAATGAGGCCGCGGCAGATGCCGCGGAATTTTCGCGCTCTGCTGCACGGCGAGCATGGTGGTGTCGTGGCTTCAATGAGGCCGCGGCAGATGCCGCGGAATTTTAGCAAGAGGAACGCGCGCAAGAGCGACAACAGCAGGCTTCAATGAGGCCGCGGCAGATGCCGCGGAATTTTTTCTCAACGGTGAATGGCGATAAGTTCACCTATTCGGCTTCAATGAGGCCGCGGCAGATGCCGCGGAATTTTAAAACATGCCCGCTCTTAAATTCAAACGCAACGAAGCTTCAATGAGGCCGCGGCAGATGCCGCGGAATTTTAGATGCGCTTCTGCGTGGGGTGCAGCCAGGTCTTGCCGCTTCAATGAGGCCGCGGCAGATGCCGCGGAATTTTAGTACTTCTTCTGACGCGCCCGACCCGGGGCTGCTCGCTTCAATGAGGCCGCGGCAGATGCCGCGGAATTTTCCAAGAGCTTCCCAATCATGCGTAATCCCCCGTAGTGCTTCAATGAGGCCGCGGCAGATGCCGCGGAATTTTCCAGAAGCCGGCCGCGTCCTGGTATGGCGTGCGATTGCTTCAATGAGGCCGCGGCAGATGCCGCGGAATTTTGCTGGAGAGCGCCGCGGTGTGCGAGCGGTCCTTCACGCTTCAATGAGGCCGCGGCAGATGCCGCGGAATTTTGCCGGTTCGATTCCGACCCCCGCCTCCAGAAAATGCTTCAATGAGGCCGCGGCAGATGCCGCGGAATTTTCGATCCCAAGGCCGGGCGTCGATGGGCGCTGCTGAGCTTCAATGAGGCCGCGGCAGATGCCGCGGAATTTTGACGAGATCCGGCGCGAGATCCTGGGGATCTCCACATGCTTCAATGAGGCCGCGGCAGATGCCGCGGAATTTTGAAATACCCGAAGGAAGATAAGCTCGTCGCACTGATGCTTCAATGAGGCCGCGGCAGATGCCGCGGAATTTTATTCCAACGGCAAACGGCAAGGGTACTCTGCCCTTGATGCTTCAATGAGGCCGCGGCAGATGCCGCGGAATTTTAAGAGAACTGCGAAAAAGAATCCTCTACACCCAAGTGCTTCAATGAGGCCGCGGCAGATGCCGCGGAATTTTCGTGTATGCCTTCAACGATCAGGTAGCCACCCAATTGCTTCAATGAGGCCGCGGCAGATGCCGCGGAATTTTGGTGACTCGCCGGCGGCAGTCGCGGCCAGCTCAGTCCCGCTTCAATGAGGCCGCGGCAGATGCCGCGGAATTTTGCTCTCAGGCGATCACGCTCTCGACGGCCGCGCAGCCGCTTCAATGAGGCCGCGGCAGATGCCGCGGAATTTTAACGCCGCCCCCCGCGTCCGGCTCTCGGTACTTCATGCGGCTTCAATGAGGCCGCGGCAGATGCCGCGGAATTTTAAAATTCCGCCGCGCTCGTTGGTGTGCGGCACTCCTCGCTTCAATGAGGCCGCGGCAGATGCCGCGGAATTTTCCTCCTATGTGTGGTGGATCGAATCGGAGCACGATCCGGCTTCAATGAGGCCGCGGCAGATGCCGCGGAATTTTTCCGCGGGAGGACGGTTACAGCAGCAATGGGTCCGACGCTTCAATGAGGCCGCGGCAGATGCCGCGGAATTTTGGACCCAAGCCCGCGCTCCCCGCGCCGACGACGACCGGCTTCAATGAGGCCGCGGCAGATGCCGCGGAATTTTCAACACATGGAACCCGTGTACACAATTGCAGAAGCGGCTTCAATGAGGCCGCGGCAGATGCCGCGGAATTTTGGCCCTCTCGGGAAGCCGCATGGATGCTGGCTTCCCGGAGGCCGTTGCGAGCGCTGACCCGCCAAGGGCGATCCTCCGGCCGGATTCTACCCTCGCAAGCGCTCGAATTTCAAAAATCATCGAATTGTTAAAGAGCTGTGCACTGCGAGCGCTTTAAGCGACGGACGCTTGCACCAGAGCGCTCGCGTCCGAACGGCGACCTTTACACGACGACAGGCTCGCGCTCGATCGGCTGAAAATCCTTGCCGAGGCTCACCACGTGAGGAACGACCTCGTCGGCAAGTCCGAGATCGAGAAGCACCACGTGGTCTTCTTTATGTTGGATCATTTCATCGAGCATTGCAATCAGCTCCGCGTGGCGCCTTCGCGTGAGGCGGCACTGGAACACCGAGAGCTGGAGCCAATCCCCGTATCCGTGCATCAGCCTGAAGATCTTGCGCCAGCGCTTCTGGTCGCTGATGTCGTAGCTTACGATGTACAAGCGTTCGTCTGTTTTCATCGGGTCACAAAGTTCGGATAGTCGTCGATCTCGCCAAGCAGAAACCGCCCCAGGAGCCTCGCCTGGAGCTCCAACAGCCGTCGATAGGACACTTTATACGCAAAGATCGGGTGCGTCACCTCGTGCCCAAGGCGCCGCTCAAACGCCGCGATAAAACGCTTCCTTCCGTCCGGGTCGAGCGCCACGCTTCCGGCTGCGGAAATAAAGTCCGAAGGACGGACCTCGCCGTTATTGATCACCTGGATCACCGTCGAGTCGGCTATGAGCGGCCGGAATGGCTCCATCATATCGAGAGCAAGCGCAGGCCGCCCGTAGCGAGGCTGATGGTAGTAACCGCGGTAAGGGTCGAAGCCCACCGCGCTCAGCGTCACGGTCCAGGTTCGCACCAACAAGCTGTACGCGTAGGAGAGCAGCGCATTCACCGGGTCGGTCGGTGGCCGGCGGTTTCGCTTCGTGAAGTCGAAAGCGAATTCCTCGTCGCCTTCGCCCCCGCGGATCATGTTGCGAAACTCACGAAAGTAGCGCGCGGCGGCATTACCCTCTGCTCCCAGAAGATCGGGAAGGGCCCGTGCCCGACGCGCGAGATCGATGTCCTGGCGAAAAGCGTCCAGCAACGGTTCGGGCGCTTCGCCGGTCTTCCAATTGCGGCGAAGGAGCGTCCGCGCGTTCTGGATTTTCGCGATCACCAGTCCCTTGGCGATGCGAAGACAAGTGTTCGTGTCGAAGCTCGCCCGGTATTGAGCCGTTCGCAGCTCCACGTTCTTGTGGCCCGTGCCGACCGTGTGCCCGATGAACCAGCCGCCGAAGCTGTGCCAAGAGACGGTGATATCGCGGCCCATCAGCTCGTGCAGGCAGGGTGTGGTGACGTAGATGTTCCCCATCAAGACTAGCTGCGAAACTTCCGGGAGCCGCGCAGTCGCGGTCTGCCGGTCGTCGACCGAGATCTCCAGGGTCTCGCCGTTCTTGGAGACCTTGGCGCTGCGCGCCTGCACGTACACCGGCAGCGCTTCGTCGCGCAGCACGGCAAGAGGACGCGGCGGCGTTTCGCCGCGCTTGAGGAAATTCACCTCGTCCGGAAGGCAGATCCCCACGAGCGAGCAGCGCGGACATTTCGGACTGTCGACGAGCGGCGGCGGGGCCCGACCGCCTGCGGCGATGAGGCGCAATCCGTCGATGGCGTTCTGCGCGAGCTGCCGCAGTTCCTCATCGAACACAACCTGCACCCGCTCGCGGCTGGCGGCGAAATACAACACGCCTTCGGTGCAGGTGTATCCATGCTCCTGCAAAATCATTCCCTGCACGCACAGCTGCACCCGCTCCGGATCGTACGCGCCCTTCGCGACGTGCGGCCGGTTGCCGCGCTTGTAGTCGACCGGCACGACCGCGCCGCCCTCCGACTCGATCAGATCCATCTTCGCGATGAGACCCAGCCGGTTGCTGGAAAGGGTGATCGAGCGCGCGTGGAGGCGGGTTTCCTCTTCGATCTCTTCCGGTGCGGGCAACTCGCCTGAAGGCTTGTCGGTGCGGCGGTGCACCCGCCTGCCTTCGACCGTGTCGGCCGAATCGGACCACTCCCCCTGCACCCACTCGAGGTAGGCAAGACGGGGACAGTATTGGTACTCGTTCACCATGCGCGCAGGCAGCAGCGGCAGGTCCTGCGCGAGCTCAGGGAACGGCAGTGGCAGCTCGGGTTGCGAGGGCGGATCCTCAGCCATGACGACAGCATAGCCAAGCCGGGGCGCCAGCGCCACGCTGCCTAGGCCGAGGCGGGCGAAGGCGCGGAAAAGAGTAAGGGTTGCGCTACGCTACGCTGCGCGCGTGGGTGATCTCGCGGCGTTCAACCGGTCTGACTTGAGCGCGCTCCAACGTAACGACGGCAACGGTCTCGCCGTCCAGCGAAACGAATTCCACTTCGTACGCCTTCCCATCACGGTGGACATGTACAACGGTGCCGACATCTCCCGCGGTGAGCTTCTCACCTGGCAAGTCGGCCGTAAGCACTACCCGGTCGTGTTCCTTGATCGTGGCCATGTCATTCCTTTACAGCGGATATGCCGTGATGAATCGCGGCGGGTTTCCTGAATCGACGATCCACACGGTGCGCACCCTCGGAGCCCAGGGACGGAAGTCGACGCAGAACTCGCATCCCAGAGGACGGCGGGCCTCTAGGCCAGCTTCAGCCCCGCTGCGCGGAGCGCGTCTTTCAGAACACCGTCCCGACACGCGACCGGGTAACGAAGGCTAAGCGCAAGATCGAGATACGAAGCATCGTAAGTACTGAGACCATGCTCCCTTGCAACCGCCAGCAGGCGGCGCGGTGCCGGCGTGTCCTTGTGTACGACAATGTCCAGAGGTTCGGCCAGATCAATAATCGTGTCAGCCTGCCGATCGGAGAGCAGCTTGCGGCGTTGCAGTTGCCAGAGGGCGTTCGCAAACTCCAGCGGCCACACCGCGGGAACGTGCAGCCGCTCGGCGCGCGCCTGCCGCCTGACGCGATCGGTATAACCCGTCGCCTGGTTGCGCACGAACCACGCGACCGCCACGCTCGCGTCGACGATCAGGGGCACTACCGCCTGCCCTGCTCGATCAGGTTCTGAAGATCTATTTTGCGACGAGTACGGCAGGTCCTGCTGAACTGGACGATCCGATCGATCGCCTCAGAACGATTCCATCGCTCGGAGCGTGCCGCCTTTTCCGGCACGACGCGTGCAACCGCTTTGCCGCGCTTGGTGATGACCGTCTGCTTGCCTTCTTCCGCCCGGTTCACCACCTCGGAAAATCGCGCTTTCGCTTCGAACACGCTGAGCTTGTCCATGCTTTCTGCACCTGGTTAACCAGATGGGAGCCATTCTAACCTGACTCAACCCACCGCGGCCTAGTCATCGGCCGCGGGAACGAACAGGCCGAGGCCGAAGTGGCAGGCGAAGCCGAGGGGGCCGCAATTTTCGCGACCCGAGCCATCTAACGCGGGCTTTACTCCAGAACCGGCCACCTCCGTACGCGATTCAGAATTCATATCCCATCGCGACCCAGTAGCGCCAGTCCTCGATCGCCTCGCGCGTCGCCTTGTCCGGTTTCGGAGGATCGAGCTGAACGAGCGGCACGCCGAGCTTGCGGCCGGCGAACTGCACGAGAACGAACATCTCCCTCATGCAGTCGTCCCCCGGCGCCATGCCGAGGACCTCGACCTCCTCGCCCTTCTTGAGAGGAGAAATTTCGCGCGCGGCGATGCACTTCGCCTTGAAGGGGAAGCGCAGCTTGTCGTCGAGATAACAGTGCCAGCCGATCGCGCGCTCCTCGGGCGTGTAGGCGTCGACGACGATTTCGTAGATGATGCGGTGTTCGCGGGCGCGATTTAATGCGGGGCGTTTCGGCTTAGGCATCGACTATGGGGACGACAAGAGGTCGAAGTAGCAGCCTTGCACCGGCTCACTCAACCGCCGAGAAAAGCCCGCCACCGAAATGCCGCGTGCGGCCAATCAGGATCGGTCCGCTTACAACAGTCGCAAAACGGAGCCGCAATCGGCCTGCCAGCCCACCTCGCGGACCTTCGCGTAGCTCAATGACCTCGATATGCGTCGGTATGGCGATTCCGCGCCTCAGCACTTCTGACTGCACGTCAGACACCAGCGCCTCATTCGGGGTCATGCGCTTGCCATGACGTGTCGGTTGATAGTCAGTGACGCTTTCCCAGCTTCGTGCCGCACCGAACAGAGGGTCCGCATGCGCGTGAATCGGGGACCACGCCAACTTAAGCCGCCCCGCTGCTCCAGCGCGCAGATCACTGAGGTCTGCCACAGATGCATCGAGCGTTTCGAGATGTTGTCGTTCAGGGCGCATGGGTTGACGCCCTTCGAGCACATGCGGTGCGACGATCAGGAGCCGGTGCCTCGCAAGGTCGGCGGCAAACGCGAGATGCGCGTGGATTCCGCTACGCGACGGTGCGCCATTCGGTTCGTGGCCCGAAAAGAAGGCCGGGAGCCTGGCGTGCCTTCCGATCCGTTCCTGTACGCGGCACATCACGGCGCGGCGCAGTGCTTGCGCGAGAGCCGTTGGATTGTCTTGGTCGACCAGTCCAGCGAGGATCGCAAAGGAATGAATGCCCTCGACGCGTTGCACTGGCGCCATCAGGCCGAGTCCCATATAGCGTCCATCACCTAAGAGCAGCGGGCCCGCTACAGGCTCGGTGAAAACGATCTCGATATGCCAAAGACGCTCTTTGGCGAAGCGCGTCCCTGCGGAAAAAGCCTCGGCGCGCGCTCCCTTGGCGTCAAACGGCTCACGTTGCACGCGGATGGTGCTAACTTGCGCATCGATTCCCACATGACGCAGAGCCTGGAGGACCGCGGTTGCGGCGATATTTTGCTCTCGCGCTCGCTCGTGCCCGCCCTTGGTCTCCTCACGGAGGCGGCGCGGATCGATGCGGCGGCGTGTGGCAGTTTCGGGAAGGGCGGCGGGGGTGACTGTCCTCCACTGCCGGTGGCGCTCGTCGGTATCCACACCATAGTGGGTGAGCATGGTCCGCTCCCCGGCGGGAACCAGCCTCGTTTCCCCGGTGATCTCGCCGGTTTCCGGGTCCACCTCTCCTGCTTCGACAACGAGTCCTGAGAACGCCCACGCAATATCATCCGCGCCGATGGGACAATTCGAAGGCACTTCCACCAGCACGCGACGGATCGAGCGGTCCACGTGGTGGTGGCCGGTCGAGGGTAGCGGCACGATGCGTACGCGCGCAGCCTTGTCTGCGTCCGTGGCGTCACGACCGATCAGAACACGCTTGATCTCCGCGGTGCGCTGGGGCAAGGTCTCCGTAAGCCTTTCCACGGCCTTATCGCGAACGCTCAGGGTGAGTTCGCTCACGCGCACCAAAGGACACGGATCGAACGGCGAGTCTCCTGTGGTACTGCGCAAGTCAAACAACTGGCGTATCGGTAAGCTGTTGTACCTAACAATTCGAAAGCGAGGCTTCGGAGCCTGTGAAAAGAGGACTTCACTTTCTTCACCAACTCTGCTAAAGCGCCTGCCGTTCGCTGCGAACCGCTCCCGAAGACTTTCGAGTGATCTCGGATTTGGGCAGTCTAGCGACGACCCTTCGCCACCCTGCGTCGGGCGGTATAACGCGCCTCCATGGCGCGCAAGCCGGTTTTCGAGCGCGGAATCATCCAAGACCTCACCCCATGCCCAGGCCATATCCACGCCCCTGCCTAGCTGATAAACGCGCTCAGCCAGCGCGCAAATCTCGTCGGCTCGGCGACTTGCCTCATCACTTGGCTCGAAGCGCCATGCGTAGAGAAACGGAACTTCCGCGTCGAAGATGTATGGCTGGATTATTTTCTTGCTAGTACGCACCTCGCCAACTCGACTTGGATCGCCCCCGACAGCATCGAGATCGTTGTTCGGCACATAGTTTGTTAATCGCTGACCACGACGCGCACTTGGACCCATGATCTCTGGCGGCGAAAGCCGCTCCAGCCAGCCCAGGGCAGCCCTATCGTCAGCCAATAGCACGTTACCCTTCGCGGCCCCCGCGACAAGTGCTTGGAATAGCCGTGCCGGAGAAGGCGGCCAGTCGCCTCTGCCGTAATAGTGCCCGTCGTGCAAACGGACGGAGATCAGGACCGAGCAGTTCATGTCTTCGGTGCCGCCTTCGCACCAGCCCTCTTGCCACCTTTCTTCTTGTCCCCCTCACTCAAGTCGGCTTTTGCCAGTTCCTTTTTGAATTGGAAGGTCTTGCCCTCGTTAACCTTGAACTCCTTGCTTACTTTCTCCGCATAATTCACCGCCAATTCATCATCAAACTCAATCGGATTGCGCTTGCCATTCCTATCTACCGTTTCCCACCTGGCTGGTGAATCCGGGTCCAAGGTCAGCAAACAACCCTGCCGAAGAAACCCGTCAAGCGGTGCCGAAGCCGCAACCAAAGTGAGCCCGAGCACATAGCGTCTGAGCGCAATGGCATTTTCGCCACCATCCAGCCTGCGAAGAGCGACAAGATTGACTGTGACGTCCCGTTCGATCGCGCCGCGCGCAACGATCCCGCCGTGCGCCTCGCCAGACGGTACGTGCACGAAGCCTCGTTTCGCGAGCGGGCTCTTGGGGTCACCCTCCTGCTTGGCTTTTTCTTCATCACTAAATACATCTAGCGCTGCATAGTCGATGGGTGGATTATATTGAGCCGAACGCTTAAGGACATCTATATCCCATGCGCGAATCACCGACTGCACAAGCCGGGGGAGCTTCGCTTGCGTGTCGCGGGAATCCCAGACGCCAAAAACCACGGACGTCGGCGCCAGCTTTGCAAGCTCGGAGGCATCCCCCTTTGAGAGAAACAGATCGAATGCATCCCTCGCCTTGTCTTTCAGGTCCGACGAACGCACGATCGCATCACCCAGTCGATGTCCGGCTTCCAGAATTGAAACTGCCTTATCACCGTCATAAACGATCTCAATCTGGGGGATGAGCTTGGAGAGCCGGTTCTCTGGCTGTCCTTGCCTATTCGCCTTGAAGATCGGCTCCATCCGATTCGCTTGCGAGCCGACGCTGTCAACGGTAGCCACCCTCGTGCCGTCAGACAACGTGTCGATGTTGTAGCCGATGTCGGCGTAGGTTGGCGGAAAGATGACCCCGCCTTTGCCTTCCACCGGCAAGAGTTTCTGCTTCAAGTGCAGTGCGACAGGGCCTTTCACATCGTCGGCCCATGAATTAATGGTTTTGATGACAACATCCGTCAAAGCAAGCGGGGTGCTCATGAGTTGATCTCCTGTTGTGCAAAGTTGACGACCTTATTCTTGCCCGACATGGCGAGTTCGAATCGGAAGGACTTTTGAGGTAGTACTGTGACGCCGCCGAACAGCGCTACACGGGCCAGCGTAGGTGTCAAAAGCAGTCCCCAGACTGAATATCGAACCTTGCGGGTCTCGAACTCGTAAGGACGTGCGTTCTCCAGTCCCAAAGCGGCGAGAAACTCGACGACGGGGGAGGCTGCCACTTGGTGCTTCTGGTCGTTCGGCGAATAGCCGGCGTCAATAGCAGTCCACGCGCCACGCGGATCGAAATTGAAACTCCCTCCCATCGGCGTGAGTACGTCGAAAGGTTGTTTGATCATGTCATCGTGTCGCTCCTGCCAAAGCTGGGCGACACCTTTGGCCTCGAGGGACCCAATGGCTTGCTTCTTTGTGGGTTTCTTGCGAACGCCAAGCAACATCGCCCGGGCAATCCTGTCGGCCGAGCGGTTTCCGGAATAGAGCTTGAAGGTCTCTCGGGTCGAACCGTCAGCCCAGTGACCGAGCACGATCGTCGGGGAGCTTCCTCTGCCCAAGAGAATCGGCAGCGCCAAGCAATCTCCTCTGGCGGCGGGAAATGTCTCGGAGAGTTCAAGTGATGCATTTTCATTGCCTAGAATCGCATCGACGTCAGCATCGCCGTCATCCGGTGAGTCGTCTTCGTCCTCGGCGTCGCCTTTCTTTGGTGGCGGGTCGACATATCCGATCGGAGCCCAACGCTCAGGTTTTGCTTGCGCCAGAAATTCCAACACAGCCGCAAAGGGGTTCTGTCCACCCGACGCCCGAAGGTGGAATCGGACCTTCGCCTCATCCGTCCAATCAAAGCCACCTTCGGCCTCACCGAGCAGCACGTCGGCGGCTTCCAGGAAGCCAAGACAAGCGAAGACCTGGCCGGGATTGAATAGGTCCACCGGAATGGAAGCATCGGCCACTACACGCCCTCCCCAGTCTTGGCGTTGTCGCGCGCATCGTTGTCGCGCGAGGCTTGCTGATCTGCGGCGCGCAACAGCGCCTCCCACCAGGCGAGGCCCCAAGGACCCCAGCGCTTCTGCAGCCGCGCAAAGCGCAGCGCCACATCGCGCGCGCGCTCCTCAAGGGCAGATGGAGGAGCATCCTCGCAGCTCTTCGTGGAGATGACAGGTCGTGCCTGACCGTGGTGAGCCGCGATCAAGTGCAGGACGAGGTCTTGCATGTCGAGAGGCAAGGACTTGAAGCCCGCGTCGTCTTCCGCATAGGGAAGCGAGCCGAATTCATGGCGGTAGCCGTCGAGCAGCGCCAAGTTCAGTGGCCCCTTCGTCTTTGCGTATACCGTCCCGTCCCGTAGCGCATTGAAGGCCCGTTGCCAGCGCTCGGCTCTTTTTCCCTCATCGTGCAGTCGCGCCGCACAAACAAGCATATCGACATAAACACCCTCGAGCCCGACTCGCAGCGCCAGATCGCGCGCCTTCTGCGCCGTCCACGATTGATGCTCTTCCAGTGCCTGGGGCCGTCCGGCGGAGCGGTCTTCCTCCGTCGCAGCATCGTGACGCCATTTCTCGACTAAGAGCCAACGCACGACGTCGCCATCCTCGGTCCGTTCGCTCTCGAAGCGCAGGCGCTCCCGCCAATTCCTGTCGTCTTCAAGTTTCTGCCCAGCGGAAATGCTGCGCACGCGGAACCGGATCACCGGCTGCGCCGCGGAACCGGCTTTCCCGCTCTGCACTGAGCTTCCCGACTGAACGATCCAATCCCCACCGTCATCGGCAGTACGCGGCATTTCGTCAGAATCCTCGTTCAGAAGCCCGTCACGCAATCCGCCCAACCTTGCATCCATGACGAGAGTCGCGCCAAGAAGTTGTTCCTCCAACTTATCCTTCTTCCTCTTGGCGACATCGCTGTCGGCGTCAGTGATGTCATCGAGGTGTAGCACACCACGTAGATTCCCCGCGTTTGAGAGCACAAAAGCCAGAACGTCGCCGCCTTTGATTGGCACCTCACTTTCCAGAGCGTGCTCGCTCGCTTCCTCTGCGTTTAGCGTCTCTGCGTGCGGCGCTCCGTATGTTTCCGAGGTCTTTCCACGTTTCTTGGCGAGCATCGTTGCGCGCTCGTTGAGCCAATCCACAACTCGATAGGTTTCGGTCTCAAGGAGTTCGCTTGCATGCACGGGGGCTGCCTCGAAGAACGCTTCGACCTCCTTAATCTCCTTCTTTGTTGCTCCCGAACCTCCGGTTCGTATGGGGAAGTACGCACGCCAAACAACGGCAGTCTGCGGTTTATCGTCAATCCACCCCCTGAGCCACGGCTCGACCTCCGGCCGCCCCGTATGCTCATCGAGAGATGTCATGGACCAGGCGTCCATGAGTGCGCGTGTGAGCGCGGGGCGCAAGGGCGGTGACGTGGTAGCCGCCTCGATCAGCTTGCGCAAAGCCTCGTTGCTGGCCGCGCGCCTCTTCAGATCGCGCAGGGCCCCGGGGCTTGCGTCGATCGTTCCGTCTTCTCGGCGTAAGGGCGCCTCATCGAATGGGCGACGAAAGGCGAGGGTCTGAGCCACTGATTTTTCGCGGTCTGCTTCGAAAGCTGCAATCGCTTTGCGATCCCTCTCGTTCCGGCCCGCCTCCGATTTAGAAAGTACGTCCGCAACCGCCTTCTTTGGCCTTGGCTCAGGTTCGAGCACGACGATGATCTTGGCGTCGCCCTCGCCCCGCCGATTCACGCGCCCGAGCCGTTGCACCATACGCTCCCACGCGACGAGGTCGCAGACCATGTGATCCGCGTCGAGATCGACACCGACCTCACCTGCGGAAGTGGCAATCAGGAAGGCCGGTCTCTTCCGCGAGACAGCGGACCCGGCGATAAAGCCCAATGCCTTGAGCTTTGTGGCCACTCCTTCGCGCTCAAACACGCGACGTGCGCCGACAAAAAGCTCGACATCGATCTTGACCTCAGGTCGGTCAAGCTTCTTATCCCCTTTTGCCAACGCTTCGATGGCGGCTTTGGTGTTCTCCGCCGTCTCGCGCTTATCGCAGAACACGAGACAGCGGATCGGCGTAATGCCCTTGTTCGCCAATCCCCAAGCTAGTGCTGCGAGGGTGTCTTCAACCTTTTCTTCATTTGCCGGAACGATGCCAACGGTCTTTCTCGCGATCAGGCGTTGCTTGACCACTTTGTCTTCTTCAATGTCGCGATCCTCCAAACGGAACGGGGATCCCGCACGCTCCCGCCCCGTCGCCGACAGCGAAAGAAGCTTGAACGGGGGGACGAGCTTCCTATCCGTCTCGGCACGTGCTGCGAACTGGTTCGCTCCCTGCTCGATCACCTCCAGCAGCTTCTCGAACGGCGGGACGAGATGGGCTTCGTCCAGCACGACAAGCGTGTCCGCGCCCAGGAGGCCCGCATGATAGGGGCGCATCTTTCGAGACACACCATAGCCTTCGAACAGGAGCCGTGAGCCGATCATATCGACTGTGCCGACGATGATCGCCGTTGAGGCCGGGTCTTCCAGCCATTCCCTGTTGTCGACGTGCTGACCGCGCAACGTGGAAATGGGCAATGAACGGTCGCCCAGCCCCAGCGCCTTCTTCAGGTCTGCTGCCTCTGGTGAATCGAGTTTCTCGCACAACAAATCCGCAAATTCAGTCGCCTGATCGACGACCGCCCTGCGATCGACCACGTACACGAGCCGTCTCGGCAACTGCGCGCCTCGGGCCCGAGCGATGAGCCACAATGCCATGACCGCCGTCTTGCCCAAGCCCGTCGGAATGTCCACGGCGGCAGGAATCTCGCCCTTCTCAAAATATTCTGAAAACAGGCGTGACTGCCACGACAGCGGTGAGAATCCGGTCAGTGTCTTGAATTGGCGATCCAGCACTCCGCTTTCTCCTGGACTCTCTGTTCTCGCGTTGTCCATTGCCCGTTTCCTTCCGATGGCACTGCTGAAAGTGCCACCGCCTGCACCGCCCGCTCCACCGGCCCGATCACCTCAATTTCCATCCCCTCCGCGCCCGCCTTCAACTCCCGCAACCGCCTTGCCGAAACGAGCACCCGCGACTCAAGCGTGGAGGTCGCGCTGTTGTACGCGTCCACCGCCTTGCCGAGCTTGTCGCCGACGCTCGCCCAGTGCTCGCCGAGCTTGGCGATGCGCTCGTAGAGCTGCCGGCCGAGGTCGGCGACCTCCTGCGCGTTTCGCGCGAGCGCCTCCTGCCGCCGGCCGTAGGCGACCGCGATCAGGGCGCCGGTCACGTCACCTGTCCTTCATCGGCGATTCCGTCCCGCGGGAGCCTTCAAACCCAACACCTGCGGACTGTGGTCGAGAATGCAGCGCTCGCCGACTTTATAGAACGCCGCCAGCGCATCCGCGTCGATCGTGACGCCCAGGTCGTCGTGTCTGATCTCATGGTCCGTAAAGTGCTCGCGATCGCGATAGACGCGAAACATCAAGGCGCCGTCGAGCGTGCGGATGAGCACGCCCTTCACCCCTGCTGCCGATTCGACTTCGGCCGGCTGCTCGCCG
>WNFY01002196.1_pt1 | contig 18602 bp, 20 predicted proteins | sample 5400091 | NCBI WGS metagenome assembly WNFY01 (sample SAMN13153364, study PRJNA577476) | soil metagenome | isolation source: 60 cm soil or saprolite under grassland replicate 1 | place: USA:California | collected 2016-06-15
AGTGAGTGGGCATGACTCAGTATAAACCAAAGGAGGATGTGTTAATGACAACCAATACGAACAATCCAGCAGGAAAATACGCTTCTGTCAACGGAATCAACCTGTACTATGAGATTCATGGAACTGGCAAGCCTTTGATTATGCTTCACGGTGGCTTTGGAACCTTTGAGATGTTCACTGCTCTTTCGCCCGCGCTCGCTCTCGACCATCAGGTCATTGGTGTCGATTTGTATGGACACGGACGCACAGCCCTCACTGATCGCCCCATCCGTTTTGAGTACATGGCTGACGATATTGTTGGCCTCATCCACCATCTCGAACTCGAAAAAGCCGACCTGCTTGGCTTCTCTCTTGGCGGTGCCGTGGCTCTCCAGACCGCCATTCGCCATCCAGAACGGGTCAACAAACTCGTGGTGATCTCCACACCTTTCAAACGGACTGGCTGGCATCCCGAAATGCAAACAGGCATGACATCCATCGCCCCTGAGTTCTTTATGAGTACTCCCATTTATGATGCCTATATGCGTGTTGCGCCAAAACCAGAAGATTTCCCTCGCTTTGTCGCCAACATGAAGGAAGCCCTGGGTCAGGACTATGATTGGACAGAGCGTGTTTCCGCTTTGAGAACCCCCACGCTGATTATCGCTGGCGATGCTGATGGTCTTCCTCCTTCCCATGCGGTAGCGTTTTTCACCCTCTTTGGCGGTGGCTTGAAGGATGCTGGCTGGAATGGTGAACACCTCATCCCATCACAACTCGCCATCTTGCCTGGTGCCACCCATTACAACATCGTTTTCCGAGCTGATCTCCTCCTCCCAGTTCTTTCTCCCTTCCTTGACAGTAAGCCAGCGCTGAACCAATAAGACCCGAGGAGCCGCACATATGTCCACACAAAGCTGTTATTTCATTCGAGAAGATTCGAGAAGTTTTTTTCACATTTACATGCTATGATGATCAAGAGTCGCATCTCGCCTGCCGTCTCATTGCCACGCGATGCGTGAGCAGCGATGGCCACTTTCGATGATACTCGTGAGTGTTATGGGGGACGATCCATTATGTTACGAGAAGGAGAGTTTTCAATGGAACATACAAAGCAAAAGATCACGACGTTTTTGATGTTCGATGGCAAGGCTGAGGAGGCAATGAATTATTATGTTTCTGTCTTTGACCAGGCAGAAATAGTGAGTATTCAAAGGTATGGAGCCAACGAAGCTGGTGCTGAGGGGACCGTGGTACATGCTACCTTTTCATTAAATGGACAAGTGTTTATGTGCATGGATAGTAACGTGAAGCAAGACTTTACCTTTACTCCTGCCATCTCATTGTATGTCGCCTGTGCTACTGAAGATGAGATTGATCGGTTCTTTGAAAAGTTATCTCAAGGTGGCGCAGTGTTTATGCCGTTAACGGCCTATCCATTTAGTGACAAGTTTGCTTGGGTTGCAGATAAGTACGGTGTTTCATGGCAATTGAACCTGGAAAGAAACTAACTGGTCGTTCAGGGTGATGGTTGGGATCCGCCAACCATCCGTGGCGAGGTTTGGTATAGATTTTCCCGCTTTTGCGCCCTTGAAACGACAAGAGAAGTGTATTGTGGCTCAGCAAGCCGTGCAGAGGCGAACGCAAAATGCGGATCGCGATCGTATTCGCAATGCCGGGAACGGCAAATGTGTTTTCCTGCGAAACAGCAGGTTTCATCTCATTTCTGCCTTTGGGATGCATGGACGAAGCCTTGCACTTTCCCATATTCTTCAAAAAGTTGATTGAAGAGCTAGGAGGCTTCACTCCCTTCGTGCGCTCGCCGTATGCGCCGGGCAAGCGCCTCTCCCGCTGGCCGTCCTTCGACCAGGCGCCACAGGAGGGCGATGGCCTCTGAGAAGGACTGCCCTTCAAGGGCCTTGGTGATGAACTCGTAGAGCGCTGCCTCCACAGCGCCCACACGAGTCGCCATCTCTTCCCCTTTTGCGGTCAACGTCAGCGTCACCATCCGGCCGTTCGTTGCTGATGGCACGCGTTTGACGAGGTCTGCCTCGACCAGCCCGTTGACCAGTCGACTTGGGCTGCCGCTCTCGCAGACGAGCAGCTCCCCCAGTGCAATCAGAGACAACGGTTGATGCTCCTGAAGCACGCGCAGCACCTCTGCCTGCGAGGGGGTGAGATCAAGGGGACGCAGCGCCTCTGTTAAAATCCGGTTCCCTTCGCGTTGTGCGGCAAGCACGAGATAGCGGAATTCTTCAGCAAGTTGCACTTCTCTACTCCTCTCTCTGTTGATTGCTCTTCTGTTGCTCGCTCACGCTCTCATCAAGCGTTCACGGGAAGAGCTACGTTGCGTGTTGCCAAACGATGAGCAGCCTCAGGATCATGACTGGGAAGGTAGATCGTTGGCACGGATTGCAGATACGTCCGAATCTGCTGTGACGTCTGTTGGTAGAGCGCGACATCCCGTGTGACCCCATCAACCACCTGCTCAAGCAGCAATTGCTGGGTATACGACGTATCCCCCGCGAAAAAGAGCGCGTGCTCATCTTCCTGCACAATGACCGAGTAATGCCCTGATGTATGACCCGGCGTAGGTATCAGCTGGACATCACCTGCCCTGGTGAGTGGATAGCTGCTGGGAAATGGCCCAAACGGCTGAGGGGCAAAATCGATCAAGCGTGGCGCGAACCAGGTCGGCCAGTGCTGGGGCAGATAGCCGCTTCTTTGCCCTCGGAAACCGGAAGCGGCCTGATACTCTGTGCGCGAGACCAGGATCTCTGACCTGGGGAAATGAGGCAGCCCACCGGCGTGATCCGTGTGGAAGTGCGTCAGCAGCACCCAGCGCACATCGGCTGGTGCGAAGCCCAGGGCGCGCAGTTGCGGCCCGATCTCCTCTTCAGGACGTACCCATTCGCGCACGCCCAGTTTGTAGTAAGGATGCCACCAGGGGAAGTAGCCTGGTTCTGCCACTCGGGCGGTCTCGCCGGTGTCAACAACGATCAGGCCCTCCGGGTGCTCAATCACCCAGGCATAGATGGGCAAAGGCTCGGTCCATGTCGTGTCGAGTATGGTGATGTAGGGCCGCAGGGCACCACGTCCCCGGCCACTCAACTGACGTGTTTTGATGGCAACGGTTCCTGTTTGAATAGCGTGTATACGCATTATCTATCTCCTTCTTTTCGTAACACATGCTCAATGATTCGTAACACATCATCAATGTCATATCATCAATGACCTGTCATTAATGATACATCATGAATTTGATTTTGTCAAGGGAATCAGATGAATCCCTTCTTGACAGGATCATCTCTCCACCTGTATACTCCTGAAGGAAGTATTCACTCGCTTTTTTGGAGGTTTTGACATCTATGCCAGTGTGCCGCTAACTCCATCTTGTTTCCTGTTAAAACAGTGAAACAGACACCACCATTCTTGCTCCCGTCTCTCGCGGGTATCTCATCAGGGATGAGCACTCGCTCACCCGCTCTATGCCCCATCGTTTCCTCGAAAGGTTGTTACGATAGTGCTGTTTTTTTGACGCATAAAAGCCCTTTTTGTGGATTGGCTCAGTTAATCCACAAAAAGGAAGAAGACAGATTATGGAAGGAAATCAGAGCAATGACCACAGGACTTGCCGACTTTTTTCAGTATAACCTCTGGGCGAACCTGCGTTTGCTCGACGCGTGTATACACCTGTCCGACGCACAACTGGACGCTACCACGAAAGGGACGTTTGGCAGTGTGCGAGAGACCCTTATGCACATGCTCGCTGCCGAAGAAGGCTATGCGCGGACATTGACTGGGAAAATCCCTACCCCTCCACTTGGGGACCTCACGCATTTTCCAGACTTCGACAAACTGCGGCGACGTGCAAAGGGGTCGGGAGAAGCGCTGATCACGTTCGCGGAGCAGGTGGAGCAGGAGGAGCTGAGTCAGATCCTCCATCTTGACGGGGGGACCTATGATGCTCCGGTCATCGTCGTGGTGATCCAGGCCATCAACCACGCAATCGATCATCGTTCGCAGATAGCCACGCTGCTGAGCCAACAGGATATCGAGCCACCCGACCTCGATGGCTGGGCGTATAATGATGCCATGCATGAAAGGTCGTGAGAAAAGAGCACAAAGCGACCACGGGAGAGTCCCTGTCGTTCACAGCGTTCCTCGTTGCCTGCCTGGCAAAAGCCGTCGATGAGCACAAAGCCGTGCAAGCATGTCGCAAAGGCAGCAAGCGCCTCGTCCTGTTTGATGAGGTGGACGTGTATACCCCGATTGAGCATGAGATGGCTGGCCAGAAACAAGTCCTTCCCTCCATTATCAGAGCAGCCAATCGCAAGACCGTGCGCGAGATTCATCACGAGATCAGGGCGGCCCAGGTGCAGGATGTGACAAAAGACCTGATGAGGTTTCAGTCCCTGCCGACTTTGCTCTTTAAACCCTACCTCTGGATCTTCACCTGGATAGGGAGAACGCATCCACAGGTGAGGAAGAAGAATGTAGGGACGGTGGGCATCACGGCAGTAGGCATGTTTGGGAACGGTGCGGGCTGGGGCATCCCTATACCCCCCCCGACAACGCTCATGGTGACGGTGGGCGGCATTGCGGAGAAACCAGGTGTGGTGAACGGGACCATCGCCATCCGGGAATATCTGAGCCTGACGATCAGTTTTGATCACGATATCGTTGACGGCGCTCCGGCAGCACGCTTCACCGAGCGGTTAAAAGAACTGATCGAAAGCGGCTATGGCCTGCCTGACTCCACGGTCGCGTCGGAGCAGGCCGGAGCGAAAGGCGCTGTCCTCTGATGTGGCTACACAACGAGCCACACGCTTTGAAGGAGGTAGACCAATGAATACAGTTGTCAAAACACGGTATGGCGAGGTGCGTGGCAGTGTCGCCGATGGCGTGCACACCTTTAAAGGCATTCCCTATGCAGCGCCACCCTTTGGCGCCAATCGGCTTCGGCCCCCACAGCCGGTTGCGCCCTGGAGCGGCGTGCGAGACGCCCTCACCTATGGCCGGAAGCCACCCCAGCCGTTATTTCCCCCGGAAGTCAGCGTGCTCATCCCAGAGCTTGCCATCCCCGGTGAGGACTGCTTGAATCTCAATATCTGGTCCCCCGACCTCGGGTCGGCCAGGCAACCGGTGATGGTCTGGATTCCTGGCAGTGCCTTTGAGTTCGGATCGGGGGCGTGGGCCTGGTATGACGGCAGCCACTTCGCCCGCGACGGTATCGTCTGCGTGACCATCAATTACCGTCTCGGTGTCGATGGCTTCCTCTATCTGGGCGAGGGAAACGCCAACCGCGCCTTGCTCGACCAGATCGCTGCCCTCCAGTGGGTACGGGAGAATATCGCCGCCTTTGGTGGCGATCCACAGAACGTCACCGTCTTCGGCGAGTCGGCTGGAGCGATGTGCATCGGCACGCTGCTGTCCATGCCTCGTGCCAAGGGGCTGTTTCACCGGGCTATCGCTCAGAGTGGGGCGGCTCATCCGGTTATCTCAGCCGCGACCGCGAAGCGGGTCGGAGAGATCCTTGCCGAGAAGCTTGGCGTCGAAGCAACCCGCGAGGCGATCGCGGCGGTCCCCCTTGATCGTATGCTGGCGGCGCAAGCGGAGTTGGATGCCGATCTCTTCGCGCATCCCGACCCCGAGCGCTGGGGCGCTGAGGTGGTGGCCGCCCTGGTGCTGTGGCAGCCGGTGATCGACGGGGACGTCATCCCCGCGCGTCCGATTGATCGCATCGCTGCCGGCGCCGGCGCGGATATTGACGTCATGGTCGGCACGAACACCGACGAGTGGAGGTTGTTCCTGGTAACTCCTGGCGCGATCGACTACGTCACTGACGAGGCCCTGGCCGGAGCTGTGGCGGCCTACGGACTCCCGGTCGAAACGACACTGGCCGCCTATCGCGCGGCACATCCGGGCGCTAGCGCCGGCGACCTGCTCGCGGCTGTCCAGACCGACTGGTGGTGTCGTATCCCCGCCCTCCGCGTGGCAGAAGCACACGCGAAGAACAGCTCGGCCACCTACATGTACGAGTTCGCCTGGCGCTCACCGCAGTTCAACGGACGCCTCGGTGCGTGCCATGCGCTTGAGATTGCCTTCGTCTTCGACACGCTGGGCAACGGGACTGAGCCGCTCTGGGGAACCGACCCTCCGCAACAGCTCGCTGACACCATGCACGCCGCCTGGGTGGCCTTTGCCACCAGTGGAAACCCCGGTTGGCCGAAGTACGAGCTTTCGCGCAGGGCAACCATGCGCTTCGACACAACGTCAGGGGTCGTAGACGATCCTCGATCCGCGGAGCGGGCACTGTGGGAAGGCCAGCGGTAGCTTCTGCCACCGCTAGATAGCCGTCCATATGACGATCAACCGAGAGCTTCGCCCGCAGGCGTGTGGTCTCCATCAAGACCGAGAAGAGGGAGCTGGATCACCTCCGGCTTCCTCTTGTCTCTTTCCCAGCTCACAACTTTTTTGCAAGGGATGCTAACAATATGTGTCAAGCATCCCTTAGGTTGGTTTCCACCGTAAAGGACAATCAGGCGCAACAGTTCATACGGCTTAGTGTCCTCCACAATGGCCTACTAATTCTCTTCATTTCGTAAAGCATGGAGAAGGGGCTTCTTGCCTGTCTCCTGCATGCTATCGAGCCAGGCGACCATCACCTGGACAGAGAGTCCCACGTTCCCAATCTGGCAATGGCTCTGTGCCTGCTCCTGCCGCGTAAACAGGCGAGCTGTGAGTGAGCGCACATGCTTGAGCCAGCGAACATCACCAGAGTCCCTTTGGGATGCTCAGGTGTGAAGCGATAGGCTGGCAGCAGGCCGTTTTCGTAGGGAATGGAGATCACATCGCTCTCCTTGATGCCGTAGTGCTCCCGAACCAGGTGGAGGAAGCGTTCGCGTGTCGGGAGCTTCGCCGACTCGCCAGGTTTTTACTTTTTGATGTGTGACGCCCTGTTCAAAAGCAAGAAGCATCTGAAAGTTGATGGGCTGCTTCCAGATGCTTGCCATTAGCGCTGTACGTGGGTCTTCAGAGCTACACCAGTTCAGGGACGGGTCCCATGTGGTTGGTCCAGATCTGGCGGGCCAGTTCCCGTGGGTTGTTGTTGATGCCGTAGTAGGCGAAGTACCGGCAGGTACGTTCGATATCGCGCGCAAACAGCGAGAACACGTCCGAATTGTGATAGGGATCGACCGCCTGGGCAAAGTCGATCAGGATTACAGCGCCCTGCCAGTAGAGGACATTATATGCCGATAGGTCGCCGTGAATACGACCATGGATCAGGGCCAGCTCGATGTTGCCCATGATGCAGTCAAAGAGCGGTTGTGCTTCCTCCTGTGGAAGTTCGACCTCGCTGAGGCGGGGGGCGGGCTCGTCGATGGCGCCAATATATTCCATTAAGACGGCGTTGCCGATCTGGGCGAAGGGACGGGGAACATTGGCGTTGTGCGTGTAGAGCAGGCGTTGAGTCTGGTACTCGTATTCAATCCACGAGGCGACCTGGGCAGCGCGTGCCCGTTCGCTCTTACGTGTTGCCGCACTACCGCGCCGTCTGTTTCCGTGTTCCGCCTGTCCCTGTTCGTCGCGCTGGATGCGGCTGTAACGGTAGAGGGCGTCGTTGCGCAGACTACGGAACATGCGCGGGCGATAGACCTTTGCCGCGAGGTACTGGACGCCTGTTGATGGGTGAGCTTCGCAGCAATAGACGGTGGCCTCCTTTCCACTATGTGCTTCAAACAGCACGTCGGCGATCAACCGCTGTTCATAGAAGGGCGCCAGCGACGAAAGAATCCAGAAGGCGTCGCGCCTGGATGCCAGCAGGGTTGGATTGAAGGGAGGAAGCTGTTGTGGTTCCTCGTACGCCTGTTGGCGCAGCCAGCGTTGAACGTCCGTACTGCTTTCATAGCTGGTTTTTCTAGTTGGTTTATTCTGGACGTGAGTACGGCTACGGGCGCGTTCACGCGCCCCGGGTTTTAATTTTACGAACGTCGTCGTTTCTTCTTCGAGTTCGTCGTCAAAATGTCGCGTCAAAGCAACTACTCCTCTGGTGAGTAACTAAAAGGATGCTATTTTCAGGGTCATACTGGAGACTTCGGGCCCTGAACCTCTAAATCTTTCTGCGCACTTGCTCAAGAAGGCAAGGTGTGCAGGCGTTGATAGCACTGAACGTGAGCAGAAAGGTAGGCAGATGCCATTTCAGGATAATTGGGCATAGAAATCCGCGAAAAGAAACAGGCTAAAGAATGGGAGTCTTCACGAGGGGGGAGGAAAGGCGATGACATTGAAGCTGAGCATTTGGCTGGTTGAACAGTAGCTCAGTAAACACGAGCAATTTCTTGTTGATCGCGGCAATCGACAACCAGGGAATGCTCAAAGAGCGGTACCACACCTCGTAGAGACGAATAAAACAACAGGTATTGCCATGTACTTGCACCTCCATAGATTCTGTAGTTGAGTAGAGGGTACCATACCTGAACGCAGAAATCAAGACTCTTGTAGGGCTACCAATTAGTATATGAGTCGGGTAGTGGGTCAGATTGAATTCCCATTTCAGGTTGACAACTGATGGAAACGCCCGTATGATGATTGAGGACCCTTCCCGACGAGATGGCGAAAGGATACGCCCATGACAGATGCGCACTCACGTGCCAGCACGCAAAACTCGAAATTTATCAAGGCGACGCCTGAAGCTCTCTATCGAGCCTTTACCGATCCCGCAGCCTTGGCTGTCTGGCTTGCACCTGGAGACATGACCGGCGAAGTCCATAGTTTCGACTACAGAATTGGTGGAGGCTATCAGATGTCGCTGTATTATCCTTCATCCGAAAAAACCTTCCGCGGCAAGACTTCAGAAAGGGAAGATAGATATACTGCACGGTTTGTGGAACTGACGCCACCTGGAAGAATCGTCGAAGCGATAACCTTTGATTCGGTCGATCCGGCCTTCGAAGGCGTGATGATCATGGTGGTCACATTTGAGGCCGAAGACGGCGGAACAACCGTATCTATCTTATTCAAGGACATTCCGTCGGGCATTCGACCCGAGGACAATGAGGCTGGCACGCGGGCGACTCTAGAGAAGCTGGCTCGCTATGTCGAGTAGGGAGCCGGTCGATCCGATTGGGACCGAAAGCCGAAATTGAAGGTGACCCACTACCCAAAGTCGGTTTCTCTCAAGCCACCGGTCTATCAGCTTTTGGCGCTTCTCTCTCAGAGCAGGTCTGAGGTCGAACCGACCAGGCGAAGGGTGGTCATCGTGGGCGGCACTTCAAGATGACTTTCGGCAAGCGCTGCTTGAAACGCTTGTTGTGATGCCAGCATGAAAAACAACTGTTCCGCCTCTTCGTTCGCGCAGAAAAGCAAGTGGATAAACGTCTTTCCGTCGTCTTCCACAAAGACGCTATACCTGATATCAGTCCGACGCAAGGCTCGGAGTTCCTCCACCACCCGGCGGATCTGCTTCTGGTTCTGCGCCGCGTACTCGGCTTGCACGGTGTAACGATTTTGTCTAATGATCATCATTCCTTATCTCCTCTTGTTAATACACGAAACAAACGATTACGCGTCAGCCAGCAGAGCGATGAGCAGTTTTAGAGTGCCGGCCACCGATCGGCCCAGGGGCGAGCTGCTTCAAAGCAGGCCGAGGCGCGCAGGACGGTCTTCTCGGCGAAGCGACGCCCCACGATCTGCAAGCCGATTGGCAGGCCATTGTCCGTGAAGCCCACCGGAATGCTGGCAGCAGGCTGGCCGCTGAAGTTGAAGGGGTAGGTGAAGAAGGGCTCCAGCGGACTGGACACTGGCTCACCTGCGACTTCCGCTGGGCCAAAAAGGCCCAAGGCATAGGGGGGCGTGGCAAGGGTTGGCGTCAGGAACAGCTCGTACTGCTGGAAGAAGGCCACGAGCAGATCATGCACCGCGTAGCTCCCATACATGGCCGCGAAGGCATCACGGGCAGTCATCTGCTCTCCAAGCGGCAGGAAGGAAGCCACCACAGGATCGAGCTGCTCGGTAAAGCCTGCAGGAAACTCCTGCTCAAATTGGACCAGCAGGCGAGGAACAACCATCCCCAGCAGAATCTGCTCTGGGTTGGGGATCTGTGGGCTAGCCTCTTCCACGATGCAGCCAAGCTCCTCAAAGGTGCGCACGGCGGCTTGACAGCGTTCCAACACCTCCGGATCAACACGACCATACCCCGGCGTGGGACTCCAGGCGACACGCATCCCCTTGATCTCACCATCGCACGCCTCCAGGTAGCTGCCGGCCTCGGCGGGTAGAGAGAACCAGTCCCGCTCATCGGGACCCGCCAGGATGTCCAGCAGCGTCGCTGCATCACGCACTGTGCGAGTAATCGGGCCTTCAGCCATGAGGGGATACCAGCCATTGTGGCGCGGCCAGGAGGGGACGCGCCCGAACTGCGGTTTGAGGCCATAGACCCCGCACATAGAAGCTGGCACACGGATCGAGCCCCCTCCATCATTGCCCACCGCCAGCGGCCCCATCCCGGCAGCGACCTGGGCGGCTGCACCTCCAGACGAGCCACCAGGCGAGCGGCTCAGGTCCCAGGGATTGGAGGTGGCTCCGAACACCAGATTATCCGTTGTGAACTTCACCCCATGATCGGGGGTATTGGTTTTGGCGAAAATAGGACACCCTGCCGCCCGGAGTCGTTCGACCAGGACGGCGTCCTGCTCCGGCACAAAATCCTGCCGCAACACCGACCCGAAGGTCGTGCGTACCCCTTTGGTTTCAATCAAATCCTTAATACTCACTGGCACACCACATAGCGGTCCACCTCTCTCCCTTGCAGCGATGCGCCTATCAACAGCACGCGCCTCCTCCCGTGCGCGCTCTGGCACCAGTGTGACGATAGCATTCACGGCTGGATTGACCGCTTCCACCCGCGCGACAAACCAGTTTCCCTCGGCCATAGGTCCTGGTGAACCTCCAAACATGGCAACATTCAAGCCGTCAAGCGGGACGCTGCTGTAGCTGCCACTAGTGATGTGGAAGCCCCAGGCCCACTCACAAGCTCCTTGTGTCGGCTTCGAGGTCAGGGGCCGGTTCGGGGAAAAGGTACAAGGACACACGACAGTACAATTGCAGTTCTCGAGAAAGTCTCCTGTGATATGCCAGCGCGCCTGTGTTGAAGCCATGCGTCACCTCCATGTGGTGTCGTACTCATCAGTTACTCCCATTGACGAAACAAACAATTCCAGCGAAAGACAGTCGTTGTGTTGCGGGATGCCTTGCTACAAGGGGTTGCAAAGCGCGCCCGCCTATGCTATAATACTATTATGAGGAAAGTATATCTTATATACTATCCCTTAGATAGTAACAAGGATACCAGCAAGTTGCACATTTGTCAAGAGGGAATGCCATGCAAACAGAACCATCGTTTCACCATTTTCAGGTACAGCACTACTGCCCGGTTGCCCAGACCCTGGAGCGGCTAGGGGATCGCTGGTCCTGGCTCATTGTGCGCGACCTCATGCGGGGTCCCCAGCGGTTCACCGATTTACAGCGCTATTTGGCCGGGGTCACTCCCAAGCGGCTGACGGTCAATCTCCGCGCCCTAGAGTCCGAGGGCATTGTCGAGCGCGAGCGTGAGCCAGGTCGGCGTGAGGTCTGGTACCGCTTGACGGCCAAAGGCCAGGGGCTGGTGCCCGTGATCAAGGCCCTGGCCATCTGGGGCCTCGAGTACACCATGCACACGCCATCGCCCGGGGAGACGGTGTATCCTGAGCACATGATGGGGGTATTGAGCATCTCCCTCAATCGACGTGGTCTGCGCTTGCCCCAGCCGGTCAAATGGACGGTGTGCTTTGGACCCAAGAGCGTGTTTACCCTCAGCTTTGATGGCGAACAGTGGGAAGTTTCGCCGACTGACGTCCCGGAGGCGGATGTGCGCATTGAAACGATCCCCCAGACCTGGGCCGCCTTTGTCTTATCAAGCTCACAGCAGGAACGACAGCGCCTCCTCGAAGCCATGCACGTCCGTGGGGAGCAGGCGCGTGTCGACGACTTGCTTGCCATCAACTGGATCGAGGTCTCTGCACGGAATGGTTGACGGGGCCTTGAATCGGCCTGGCCCGAAGACGAGCGGGCGAAGTTGAAAAAGCAATTGACGATGATGGTTCGTGTTCTTCTTCTTCCAGATGAGTCGACGCCTCGCTAAGCCTCATACGTTGCTCTCCCATGAATGTGTAAGATCGTCAGAATGAAATGATTTACATAGTATGCTCCACAGTGATGACTACTTTTCCTTTGGCGTGTCCTTCTTCCAGATACCGGATAGCCTCAGGAACCTCACGTAACGTGTAACGTCTATCTATAACGGGTACGACTTTGCCGGCTTCAAGAAGCTCTTTCACAAAAACCAGATCTTTCTGGTTTGGTTTCGCCAGCAAGTTCCCCATTTTCTGACTGCCGTTCCTTGATAGCCAGGGTCCGAGGAGCATGGCTTGGAACATTTGCGCCATGGGACCTCCGGTCATGACATAAATGCCCTGGGGACTTAAGGCGCGCTGATAAGCTGAAATCGGATGATATCCGTTCGCAGCAAGAATCAGGTCATAACGCTGTCCATTTTGGGTGAAATCTTCTTGCGTGTAATCAATGACCTGGTCTGCCCCAATCGAGCGCAGCATGTCCACATTCCTCGTGCTGCATACGGCGGTGACTTCAGTTCCAAATGATTTGGCAATCTGCACCGCAAATGTACCCACGCCGCCGGACGCACCATTGATCAGCACCTTCTGTCCTGGCTGAATGTGTCCTTTATCGCGAAGACCCTGCAGGGCGGTGGCTGCCGACACAGGTACGGTCGCGGCTTCCTCGAACGTCAACCTGGTGGGTTTCAGCGCTAATGCATTTTCAGGAACAGAAACATACTCGGCAAAAGCGCCAAAGCCACATGCGGATAAGTCCCCGAATACCTCATCACCGGGCTGAAACTGCGTTACGTTGCGGCCCACTGCTTCAACCCGCCCCGCCATGGCAGCTCCGAGTATGGTGTGTTTTGGTTTGAGAAGCCCGCTTGATAGGCGGACCAGGAACGGGTCAGCTCTCAGGAGACGCCAGTCACCTGCAGCGGCGGATGCCGCAAGAACTTTTACCAGGACTTCATTGTCCTGGGGAGTAGGTTTTTCTATCTCTTCAAGTTTCAGAACATTGGGTGAACCGTATGTGTGAAAAACAATCGCTTTCATGTGTGTATCCTTCCTTCCTTGATTGATTGTAGTCATATTCATTTTAAGTGATTTCATGTGTGTATTTCTCCTTATGTTAGAAGTGCTGATTATACTGTTTGACATCCGACGCATCTGCCTGGCCGGGTGTAACGCGATTGACCGAGAGCAATGGCATGCCTAAATCACGCACTTTTTTTAGCACTCCATGCAACGCGGCCTGATCGACCACCGGGCCGGTTAAGAGCGTCTCGCCATTGTCTTCCAGCGTGATGGTCAGGCCCCCAAACCAGTCTGTCCATTGACGACCCAGATGACCCTTGATCCTGATTTGATAGACCGTGGGTTGACCTGGATCAATGTCCGAGTTGATTTCGTTTGACATAACCCTGTCCCTGTTGTGGCCGGTCATCTCCGTCTGTACCACTTGCTTGATCTACCAGTAGCATAGCTCCATGACGGTATTCACGCCTAGACACGAAAGTGTTGTTTGGGGTGTTGTTTTGTGGGGGTAGTGAGTGAGGAGCAGTGCTCAAGCTTTGGCTTGATGGATCGCTTGCGGGCAGTTCGCGGATACCCGCGTGTGCAGGCAAACTGACGTTTCGGCTACAACAGACCCAACTCGCGGGCACGTGCGACCGCTTCGGTGCGCCGTTGGACCTGGAGCTTGTCAAAGATTTTCCGATTGTGTCCTTTCACCGTGTCCAGGGCGAGGAACAGCCGCTCGCACATCTCCTGATTCGAGAGGCCTTGAGCCATGAGGTGGAGTACTTCTAACTCGCGTCGGCTCAATGGCTCAAGAAGTGGCTGGGCAGGTGGGGGCAGAGACGATGTGTCTTCGCGCTTCTGCTCCTCAGCTTTAAATAGAGCCAGCAACTTCCCGATAGAGTCCGGCATCATCCCAAGAGCCTCTGCTTCGGACAAGAGGTGAGCCATCGGGGGACCTTCATCGACAAAGATACGGATGAAGCCGCCCGGCTCTGCCAGCGTCAGCGCGTCCCCCAGCAGTTGCACAGCCTTGTCCTTTTCGCCATGTGCCTGGAGAGCGACCGCCTGGAGAACCATCACCTTGAGCCGCTCATCCTGCCAACCCTTTGCCTCCATCTGACCGCGCCATGATTCGAGCACCGCCAGTGCTGCGGACGGGTCTCCCTGGGCCAGGTGTACCCGGGCCTGGCTGAGGGGGAGACCGTGAGTCTGCGCGAGATGAGCGGCCGCCGCCAGATGGCCCTGGTGAAGCAAGGTAAGCACCTGGACGGCCGCAACCTCAGGCATCCAATGCACGAAGTTATGCTGGCGCACGAACTGCTCGGCCTTCGCTAACAGAGCGGTTGCGCTGGCCACATCTCCCCGGGCAAGTTTCAGACGGGCGAGAAACACCCCGCAGGCAGCGGGTGTGTCGACGCTTTCCATCTGCATCGCCAGTTGGAAGCTCTGTTGCCCGTGCTGTTCGGCGGCCTCCAGGTCATTCCATTGGTAGCAGACACGGGCCAGGCCAAGATACGCTTCGCAGGCAGCCGGCCACGGCGGATCACCTGCCAATTGCAGGACGCGCCAGTAGCTCTCGGCCGCCAGAGAGAGCTGGTTTTCTGCTTCCTGTACCTGGCCCAGACAGGTTGTAGCCGCTATGGTGACCATGATATTTCCAGATGCCTGGCTGAGAGATATGACTTCGGTATAGGCCTGGCTGGCCGCGGCACGGTCTCCCTGGAGCTGATAGGCATATCCCAGCGTCCAGTGAGCGGTAGCACGGACAGGCAGGTTGTTGGGGTGCAGATACTCCAGGGCGCGCCGCGACTGGGCAATGATGGTTTCCACCTGGTTGGCAGGGACAGCCAACATGGCCCGTATGGCGGCAATATGTCCGGCAAGGTCTCGGATTTTGTCATCTGGCTCGGTCTCTTGCAGGGCAGCTTCAGCAGCTTGGAGTTTCTCTTCGACGTTGCTGATTGGTTGTCCGGTCATCGTTAACGCCGAGGCATACGTCACCCACAATGAAGGTCTGGCATCCAATATCGTCGTGGGCAGCGACTCCAGCCAGTTCAGTACAGAGATCATCGCGCCACGAAATTGCAGCGGCATCCCCTTTCCTTCAATCAGACGCTCGGCACGCTCAACATCATTGGCGGCAACCGCATGGTGAAAAGCTTCAATCTCCAGTCCATTGTCTTCATACCATTGGCTGGCACGTCTGTGTAATTCGGCTACACCATCCCTTTCATCCCCTGGAGACGAGGCGGTACTCTGGTGCAGTCGCTGCCGTAGTAAATCAGCAAACAGATGGTGATAGCGGTACCAGCGTCGCTCGTTGTCCAGGGGCACGATGAATAGGTTAGCGCGTTCGAGATATTCCAGCGTTTCTTGCCCGGAAGTAGTCGCATCGAGCAGAACGGCATCACAAAGGGGGCCCGACATTCGGTCGAGGATAGATGTGCGCAGCAGGAAATTCTGGACGCTTTCGGGCTGCTGTTGTAGGACTTCTTCAACCAGATAATCCAGCACGAAGTGGTGGCTGCCGGTGAAAGATTTGATGAAGCTGATGGTATCTTTATGCCCCTGCATGGAAATCGCGGCCAACTGCAGACCGGCAATCCAGCCTTCCGTGCGGGTTTCCAGTGCGGCGATGTCTTGAGCTGAGAGGTTGAGGCCCATCACCTGATTGAGAAAAGCGGCGGCTTCGGAGGGGGTAAAACGCAAATCAACGGCGCGCAATTCGGTCAAGTGGCCCCCGACGCGTAACCGGGCCAATGGCAGCGGTGGATCCTCACGAGTGGCAATGGCCAGGTGCATCTGTGGTGGCAGGTGCTCGACGAGATATGTGAGGGCATGGTCAATCGGTTTGGCATCAATCACGTGGTAGTCATCCAGGACGAGGACGAAATTGTCCGGGATGGTGGTAATCTCATTAAGCAGAGCAGTCAGAATTGATGCGGTTGGCGGCTGGTGTGTGGGCTGAGGGGATTGGAGCACACCCAACACCCCTTCTCCAATATTCGCCGCAATCGTCCGTAAAGCAGCGACGAGGTAGGTCAGAAAGCGTGTAGGGTCGCTATCCCCTTCGTCCAGCGACAGCCAGGCCACCTGCCGATCGCAACTAGCGACCCATGCGCTGGCCAGCGTGGTTTTCCCAAAGCCGGCGGGGGCAGAGATGAGGGTCAGTTTGCGGTGCAGACCCTCGTTCAGCCGCTCGATCAGGCGGGGGCGGATGACAACGTGAGGCCGAAGCCGAGGGATATACAGTTTCGTGGCGAGAATTGGCGTAGGCATGAGCCAATTACACCTCACTTTCTCTCTCCTCCAACGACTTCCTAGATCGTTTTTTCCATTACAACATCCCCACATGAGTATATCATAGAGAAAAGAATCGTCTGATGAGTATGTGGTAAGCGTGTAAATGTTCGGATTGAATGGGACGAATCTTTCTGATTATGCGGGCGGCAAGTGTAAATGAGATAATTAAATCGATCTTCCACACTTTTGGTGAAGCTTTGCTGACAGACGCCTGACTTGAACAAGTCATCTCTCTGCTTTCCTGTCTGGGGTCTCTCATGGTCAGTGGTTGGGCCTTTGGGTAAGAGGTTCCCATTGGCGCGAGAGTACAGATGCGTGATTATGCGGATCGTGCTGGAATGACGAGCCGACGGAGCCAGCCAGCAGTGGCACTCCTGGCTACTGCGGCTCCCAGAAGTGACGAAGCTTCGCGAGAAACGCTTGTTGCTAGAGGGCATGGAGGACGCGCTGGCGTAGTAAAGGAAAACCAGCTCTGCCATAGCCCATACGCTTGATGAGTTTCAACTTGTTGACTTTTCCGGTCTCCCAAACCATTGTTTTGGGGAAGCGTGAGTCCTGCAACCACAGCCAATTTATCTCGCTCGATCCCCAGAGCAAAGCTCCGTAATTCCTGAATGTGGCTGTCAGATACTTGAGCCAGCCAATCATCGAGCTTTTCTCCTGTGCGTGTGCGCAACATGCGTGCAAACTGTTGGACCAGCTCATAGGCCAAATTGGTCTCTGGGTGAAGCTGCCTGAGCAGCAGGAGCGTTTCTCGTTCTTCGGTCTTCAGTTTGTCAGACCGACGAAGAAACAAGAAGGATGCCTCTCGTGAAGTAGCCAGAGCGGGGGTCTGAGATGAGGCGTCCAGAGGCATCTTCCGTCCCTGTGGAAGCCGACGGAGAATATTGTCCCGCACACTCTCATACGATCCCTGGTAGCCTTGCTCTCCCAGTTCTTGAAAGAGACGGGTCATATTGTGGCAGCCCCCTTCCCATCGTTTTCTGAGGTAGGGAAGATACCGATCAAGGCGACTGGCCTGTTCACGCGGCTTGCGTGGAGGCAAACTCCCCTGCAGCCAACCAAGCCTGAACCGTGCTCGCTCCCATCCCGACTCGGCGTGCAATGGCGACTTGGCTCATGCCTTGCCTACGTAAAGCGATCACCTGTTGATAGCGTGCCAAGCGCTCCTCTCGTCGGTTTTGCTGGATCTGTTCAACCTTCCGAGAGAGTCTGGGAGAGCGAGCTGCCTGCCAAGCGGGGGTAGGCTCATCAAGCATTTCTTGGGTTTTCTCTTGGCGCTTTCCCGCCAGATGACGAGCCAGTAGCCCTTCGAGATCCTCTCTCAGATTTTTGTAGGATGGGAGGCCGACGAGGTACCACATTGCTGCTGCCCTTTTTCGACCCCCTTCCCCCAAACCCATCATGCACCTTTCAATGCAATGGGCTTTCCAGCGTCATCCTTTACGTGAACGGACTTCGGCTTTCATCTCATTGGTCTTCCATAGGTCACATCCTGATGGCATGTGGCGCACAACACCAGCGTTTTGCGTTTCCGCGCCGCCATGATTTTGACCCATGCTGGTTTTTCTCGACCGTCAGAGGTCTTGAGGTCTTTGAGTGCTCGGATGTGATGCACCTCAATGCGCTCTGCCTCTCCTGTGGCCCCACAGTATTCACAGGTATCGGCAAGCAGCCTCTTTTCCAGCTCTGATCGACCAGGACCTAAGAACATCCCATGATCTTTGATGGGTGCCTTGCTATCCCACTGTAACGAAATGGCTCCCCAGCGTGCGACTAACGGTTTCTTGCCTTCTCGTTGTATGTTCTTTTGAAGTACTTTGTAGCACTTCTTGCCCTCTCGAGAGATGGCCTGGTACTGTCGAGACACCTTTGGCACCGATATCCGATGTTTGGCGGCCAGTGTCTTGGTCAACGATTGTTCCATGACGCCTTCCAGCGTTGTGAGACGATGGAGGTTGTACGCCAGTCGATAGTATTCCACCAATCCTCGGTATTCGGCCTGGAACAGCTCAATGATGGTGAAATCACTGTCATTGATCAGTTCGGTTCGATGAAGCACTTTTCGGCTGTGGTGTTTGTACCGTTGACACTTGTTTTGGAGGACTTCTTCTGGGACACGCAATCCAATGTTTCCGT
>WNFY01002198.1_pt1 | contig 18599 bp, 14 predicted proteins | sample 5400091 | NCBI WGS metagenome assembly WNFY01 (sample SAMN13153364, study PRJNA577476) | soil metagenome | isolation source: 60 cm soil or saprolite under grassland replicate 1 | place: USA:California | collected 2016-06-15
AAAGAGATCACGACCTCACACTTAAGAAAGGAAGAACCATGAATCCGCTGACTCAGTTTAAAAAGATACCAATTCTGCCACTTCTCATTGGAGTGACGCTCGTCGCGCTTGCGGCGCCCGCGTCGGCTACGTTGCCGCCGGGAAACACCGTTCAGCAGTGGAACAAGATCGCCGAGGACACAGTCGTGGGCTCGGGCACCTCCTCGGACGGCATCGTTTACTTGGCATACGTCTCGGCTGCAGTGTACGACGCGGTGGTCGCGATCGAGGGCGGTTTCGAGCCGTATGGTCCCGCGATCACGGCGCCGACGGGGGCGTCGGTCGATGCGGCAGTCGTCGAGGCCGCGTACCGAACGCTGTGGGCCTACTTCCCGCCCGAATCGTGCAACCCGGCCTCGCCGCCGAACGTGTACGCGTTCTGCCTGGCAGTGCGTCCGAGCCTGGCCGCGTTCTACTCGGAGGCTCTCGCCGCGATCCCGCCGGGGCCGGCCAAGACGGACGGACAGGCAGTAGGGCTACAGGCTGCGAACAATATTATCGCCCTCCGCAGCGGCGACGGCCTGATGACCCCGATCAACGTGAGCTCGTCCTTCCCCACGGTGCCGCCGGCCCCGGGCGTGTGGCGCCTCACGCCACCGTTCGCCGCGCCGCAGACACCGTGGGTCGGGCAGATGCGCCCATTTGTCTTGGAGAGCCTGGACCAGTACCTACCTGACCCACCACCGTCGCTTCAGAGCCTTGAGTGGGTCGAGGCCTTCAACGAGACTAAGGCTTACGGCGCCTTGAACGGCAGCGCGCGCACCGATGAGCAGACTTTTATCGCGAGGTTCTGGTCGGCGCACGTCGTCCCCCAGTACAACCGGGTCGGTCGCGACATTGCCGACGCGCGCGGCCTCGGCCTGCTCCAGACTGCGCGGCTGGCAGCCATGATCAACCTCGTCGGCGCCGATGCGCTGATGTCCACCTTTAATGCTAAGTACCACTACTTGTTCTGGCGACCAGTCACCGTGATCGATCCGACAGCCGTCAGCTCAGACGGCTTCGGGCCTGTCCCTGGCTATGACGACGGTAACTTGGCGACGGTCGAGCAAACGGGCTGGCGGCCGCTAATGACCACACCTAACCACCCTGAATACCCTAGCGCGCACGGCTCGATTACCGGAGCGATGGCCGAGGTGTTCACGAGCATTCTCGGCACGAACCAGATTGACCTCGATATCTACGGGTTCGACCCTGCCGGGCCGCCTGGGAACCTGAACGCGGTACGGCACTTTGACATGCCAAACGACCTCCGCCACGAGATCATCGATGCCCGAGTCTGGGCCGGGTTTCACTACCGCTTCTCAGACGTCGCCGGCGTCGTCCTCGGTCGCCAGGTCGCGAAATACGACCTCAGGCACGCCTTCCGACCTGTCCAATAACACCGACGACGGACATCATTTCAAAACCACTATCGGAAATCCAAACGTGCCAACAACAACCCAGCCTCAACAAACAAAGGAAGAACCATGAAACCACTGACTGAGCAAAAAAAAATATCAATTCTGCCGCTTCGCACTGCATCGGCCCTCGTTGCGCTCACCGCGTTGATGGTCGTGCCGGCCCTCTTAGGGGAAGGCACTCAGCATAGGGATGCTGCTCCTCCGGATGTAACGGTGTCCGGAAATTTTGGCCGCATGTTCCGGAATTTGCCGCCGTTCGCGCCACCAACGAATGCGGTTCGCGACGCTCTTATGGAGTTGGGCAGTCTAGGCGGGATTCTGGATGCGAACGACGACTTGGCAGCGGGTCCTGTGGCGCTGATCGTCGATCCCAATCTTAGCCTGATTAACCGGAACAATCCAACGCACACCGCCGGGGTAACGTTTTTCGGTCAGTTTCTTGACCATGATATGACGTTTGATCTGACATCCCGGCTCGGGTTCCCAACTCAACCTGTAAGATCACCCAACGCTCGCACTCCATTCTTTGATCTGGATTCGGTGTACGGCAATGGACCAGGCGGTAATCCGGAGTTACACGACGCGGCTGATCCGATCAAGTTCCGGGTCGAAAGCGGCGGTCAGTTCGAAGATCTGCCGCGAGATCCGACCAACAACGCAGCGATTATTGGTGACCCGCGCAACGATGAGAACATAATGATCGCCGGTCTGCATGCGGCCTGTCTTTTGTTTCATAACCACGCAGTGGATCTCATTCGGTCGCAGAACCCGTCGATCCCCGACAATGAAGCTTACTCCCAAGCCCGCCGCCTGACGTTATGGCATTACCAATGGATGATCCTTCATGAGTTTCTGCCGCTTATTGTCGGTCAGCCGGTGATCGATGATGTTTTAACAAACGGTCGCCATTTCTATGACCCGCTACATGACGAAGCGTTTATCCCGGTGGAGTTCCAGATCATCTACCGGTTTGGGCACAGTATGGTGCGCCCGTCTTACCGCGCCAATCTCCATGGTGATAACGGACAGCCCTTCTTCGGCATGATTTTTGACCCGGAGGAACAAGGCAGCCCGGACCCCGTCGACTTGCGTGGCTTCGCCAGAGCTCCGAGGCGCTTTGTCGGCTGGCAAACTTTCTTCGATTTCGGTGGCGCTTACCGTGCCGATGTACGCCCCAACAAAAGAATCGATGCCAAGGTTTCGACGCCACTCTTCCAGCTTCCGCTGGAGACGATACCCAGCGGGACGCCGCCGGTATCACTGATGCAGCGCAATTTACTAAGGTGCCTGACATGGATGCTCCCGTCTGGGCAGCGTATCGCCAATGAACTGGGCATACCACCACTCAGTAACAGCGAGTTGGCTGAGCTACAGCCGATCCGTGTCTCGTTCGTTCAATCGACTCCGCTTTTCTATTACATCCTGAAAGAAGCTGAGCTAAGAGAGGACGGACTACGTCTTGGCCCTATGGGTGCGCGTATCGTCGCCGAGGTATTTGTCGGATTGCTCCAGCTAGACCCCGACTCTTACTTTAGCGTGCAACCCGATTGGGTACCGACGCTGCCGACCCGCGACGGAACGCCGGAAAACTTTCGCATGATCGACTTTTTGACGTTTGCCGGCGTAGATCCCACCAGCCGCGGTCAGTAGTCATTAGTGATCGAAACAGGCTGACAGAAGCAAACAAAGATCCGCATATTCTAGTGCGCCTCGTGGCCGTGCAACGACGGGCGGATGCGCAGGAAAAATTGAAAAGCGAAACCGAGATCGTCGCCGTAATAGCGATCGAGATGATCAGGTCGATCGTTGAACGTGAATTGGGTGCCGAGTCCGATGTCCACGCCGTTGCCGTGCGATAAATCGCGCACGTAACCGATAGTGTATCCGCCAATGGGAAAAATGCGCGATTCGTCCGGTGGATCGAGAACCAGCTCGTGGCCGGATTTTTGCACGCGCTCCCAACGCAGATAAACGGTGTCGCGCCCGCGCTGATAATTTGATTCGATCAGGAACGACTGCGTTTTACCTTCCTCACTGGCATTGTTTTGCCCCCAGACAAACGCGTTTGACCAATTTCTATCGGGACCAAGCGGCAGATTGTAAATGGCCGATGCGGTCGTGCGGTGGATGTTTGTCTTCGGGTCAAGCGCTTCGGGACTTTTGATGTAGCCGTGTGAAACTTGCAGCGCGAGATTTTTGGTAGGGTTCCAGGAGACGCGGCCACTGTAAGAATCGAAACGCGGCCGATCGAAATCGTAACGGTTTTCATCCGGTTCACGGCCAGTGAAGATGCTGCCTTCAATTTTCATCCCGCCGAAGCGGGACCAAACGAGACCGGCTGTGGCCACGCCAAACGTGATGTGCGTGGAATCCTGCCAGTGGTGGCCGATCGGTGCATCGGGATCATCCATTGCCGATGGGCGATGCATAAATGTCGGCGGGCCGAGGGCTGGTTCGCCCGGATAACCGAAATAGACATACGCGCTAAAATCGTGATCGAACTTTTGCGAGAGGCTCACGGATAGCTCATCGAAAAGATCGTGCGGATGCTGGCGATCATGCAGCGGCTGGTCGTGCCACGATTCGCCGGTTTGAAATAGGAGCGGATAACCGCGTCCGCCTTCGGTGAGCGGGTCGAGGCTCATCATCAAGCGCGCGCCGATCTGCGCGCTGTCGCCGAGCGGATGCGAATACATGCCCATGATCCAGTTGGGCGCATCGATGCGGTCGTCACCGCGCCTGGTGCTCACGTTGGTGTAACGCGGGAAAATCGCTCCATGCAGCATCAGCATGTCGTTGCCGAACATGAACATCTTGCCATACATCGGCGACGAATCCGGCAGCCAACTGGTTCCGGAGCCTTCGCGGCTCATGGGATCGGCGAGGTCGATGGACGAATGCATTGTCATCTGCATCTCGTGGCCCTCATGCGAAGGCGGGTGCATCTCGTGCTCATGCATTGAGTGAGACTGATGCGGCAAATGCGACTGATGATTGGACGCTGAGCGTTGGGTGCCTGCTCGCGATTTATCGGAGTTGAGCGTTGAGTGTTTCTTCTCTTCCTTCGGGACAAGTGTCATTCCACACTTCGGGCAATTGCCGGGATGATCCGTAATCCCTTCGGGATGCATGGGGCAGGTGTATTTTTGTTTCTTCTCATGCTCCTGCTCATAATCGTGCTCGCTGCCCGGCCGATTGAGAGCTTGTCCTGAGCGATAGTCGAATGGATCAATCGCCCCTAGCTGTGCGGGGGCGCTAGTCGCGAGCGTCGTTGCACTGATAAGGATAAAAATCAGTTTCTGCATGTTGGTTTGTCCGTCTTCTGTAGTGGCAGCCGTGTCGCTTGGAATGGCCTGTGCGAATGCAGACGGCACGCCTGCCGCTACAGCGGAAGATTCGCGATCCCGAGCTTTCGGGGCTCGTTAGGCTAGAGACGGCGGAGCGTGGACGAGAAGGCTCCGCTGCAAAATCAATTCGGCGAACGAATGCGCGCCAGGTGGCCCCGTGTCGAGAAACAGAGGCGCCACCGTCGTTTGCGAATACGCAGTGATGAGCGCGCGCTCGTCATAGTAACGATTGGCCTCGGAGAATTTCGCATCGTCGCGAGTCCAGCTCTTTGTCGCGACCGGAGCAACCGCGCGCAGAATTTTGCAGCACTGTGCTCCAGTCGAAGGCTGTTCTTGTTTCGCAGGCTTGGAATGAAACGGGCACTCGGCTTGAACCGAGTCTGTCTTTGTTGCCAGCGCGGCGAACGCACAATGATTTGAAATCGCAAACCATGAGCAGATCGCAACGGCGACGATTGCACCACGCGCGCCGGATTTCATATTCGCCTCAATCGCGCATGTAGCGTGACCGCTCAAGAATTTTCTTCCTGCGGATCGATGAGCGGCGCAACAGAGGCCGAGCCAATTTCTTCGATCGGAATCGTCTCCACTGGCTCGATTGGTTTCTCGCTCTGCTGCTCGAACTGCGGCTGCTCCACGCGCGTCGCCAATAGCATCGCGGTGAACAACAAGGCCGCGGCCAGATAGTATGGCGCTCCGGGAATATGAAACGAATGCTTCGGATTAATGAACCAGGCGAATATTCCTGAGAACAGGAATGGGCCGATCACAAACGCGATGGAACGCAGACTCTGGATTGCTCCCTGCAATTCGCCTTGTTCTCGTTCGCTAACGCGATGAGTCATCATGCCCTGCGCTGCGGGGAAGGAAATATTCCACAACGAAATTACCGGGATGGAGGCCATGTAAACGATTCCGGTCCTTGCGAGACCGGCGATGACCATGCCGAGTGCGCCAAAAAATTGACCGATGTAAAGTGTGCGTCGTTCACCCAGCCACGCCACGATTCGACCGGTGAGGCCGCCGGAAATGGCCGCCGTGAAGATGCCCACGATTGCGAGCGAAGCGCCAATCATTGTTTGGCTCCACGCGAAGCGATAGATCGCGTAGAGCGCCCAAATGACGAAGACTTCGTGCGAGACGTAAGCAAGAAATTGCAGTGTTGCCAGTTTGGACAGTTCCGGATGCGAACGCAGTAATGCGAGCGAACCTATCGGATTTGCCCGGCGCAGGGTGAATTCTTTTCGATGTTCCGGGCGCAATGATTCCGGCACAAACAAGTAACCGTAAAGCCAGTTCGCCAGACTGAATCCAGCGGCAACCCAGAACGGCAACCGAACGTCGACGTCGCCCAACGGACCACCAATGCCTGGACCAAGAATAAAACCGAGACCGAACGCGACTCCGATCATGCCGAACGCGCCGGCGCGTTTCTCTTTCGGAACGACGTCGGCAATATAGGCCATTGCTGTTGGAATGCTCGACGCCGTGATTCCGGAAATGATCCGACCTACGAAAAGCCAGCCAATCGTCGGCGAGAGCGCCATCACGATGTAATCCAGGCCAAGACCAAGATTTGATAGCAAGATCACCGGTCGTCGTCCGTACCGGTCCGACAAAACACCGAGGACCGGCGAAAAGAAAAATTGCATCAGCGCGAAGACCGTGCCAAAAACGCCATTCCAATTTGCGGCTGAATTCATATCGCCACCCAGGAAGTCGAGAATCAATTTCGGCAGCACCGGCGCGATCAAACCGAGCGCGAGCATGTCGAGCATGACCGTGATGAAGATGAATGTGATCGCGGCTGGACGTGCCTTCATTGGGAGTGGAACATGAACGCAACGTTGTACCGGCGATTGTGTCAACCGGCGAAGCAAACGAAGGCGCTTGGCACAAGCGCCTCTACGACTGATCTGTCGCTAAATCATGATGCGGCTCTCTCATCGGTCGCCGAAGATGGAAGTTCGCTAGAGCATCGTGGGTGGATCGGCTTCTCCGAAGACGATGTCAAAGGCCGTCGCCGCAGGCGCGAGTGTCAGGCGGCGAAGCCGCGTGTTCCGTCAACGCGTTGAGGACAACGCGTTCCACCTTGGCTAACTTGCCTGATGCTTCCGCTCTCTTATCTCTCGCCAAAAACGGAAGTACGCGAGAGTAAAATTCACGGACGCGGTTTGTTTGCGATTGGGGACATTGCCAAGGACGAAATCGTGGCGGTGAAAGGCGGGCGCATCGTTGATCGAGAAACTTTGCGCGAAGAAATCACGCCACGGCTCGGGTCGGTGGAAATTCAGATTGACGACGATTTGTTTATCGCGCCGGTGACCGACGAAGATCGCGAGCTATCGATGTTGTATTCGAATCACTCGTGCGATGCGAATCTCGGAATGCGCGGCGAGATCACATTCGTGGCGATGCGCGACATCCGCGCCGGCGAGGAACTCACCCACGATTGGGCGATGACTGATGACGACGATTACTCCGTTGACTGCAAATGCGGCGCGCAAAATTGCCGCAAAACTGTGACTGGCAAAGACTGGCAACACCCGGAATTGCAAAAGCGCTATGCCGGCTACTTTTCAACCTATTTGGCGCGCAAAATTGCCGCAGGTTGTCATTCCGACACAGCTACTTGATCCGGTTTTTTTGGAGAATGATCCCGCTGATCCCAAATAGCTGGGGAGGAACCTTACAATCGGAGTAGCGATCACACTCACTAGCTTGAATGACGCAACACTCAGCGCGAGATCCTTCGCTCCGCTCAGGATGACAGCGCTACTTGGTGCGCGATCCATCATTGCAGATCGCATCGCGAGGTTGTCGCTCCTAGGGAGCATCATGCCCTTGTTAGAGCGCTTGAGCGAGAGATGGCTCGGCTTCGCGCGAAATGACAGGCTCTCAGTAACGATAATGCTCTGATTTAAACGGGCCGTCGACTGAAACGCCGAGGTAGTCGGCCTGTTTTTGCGAGAGCTTAGTCAGCTTCACCCCGATTTTTTCCAGGTGCAGGCGTGCGACTTCTTCGTCGAGTTTCTTCGGCAGAACGTAAACGCCAACTTTGTAAGTGTCGTGATTTTTCCAGAGATCCAGTTGGGCCAGAACCTGATTGGAAAATGAATTCGACATGACGAAGCTCGGGTGACCGGTCGCGCATCCGAGGTTTACCAATCGACCTTCGGCGAGAAGAAAAATCTCGTGACCGTCTGGGAATGTGTACTTATCCACCTGGGGCTTGATATTGGTTTTCTTCACGTCTTTGGCCGTGTTGAGCGCATGGACCTGAATCTCGTTGTCGAAGTGGCCGATGTTGGCGACGATCGCCTGATCTTTCATCCGTTGCATGTGATCGAGCGTGATCACATCGATGTTGCCGCTCGCGCTGATGTAAATATCGCCCCGGCCGAGCGTATCTTCGACGGTCGTCACTTCATAACCTTCCATCGCTGCTTGCAACGCGTTGATCGGATCAATCTCTGCGATGACGACGCGCGCGCCCTGCCCGCGCAATGATTGCGCGCAGCCTTTGCCGACATCGCCATAACCGCAAACGACGGCGACCTTTCCAGAAAGCATCACATCCAGCGCGCGATTTAATCCATCGACCAGCGAATGCCGGCAGCCGTAGAGGTTATCGAACTTCGATTTTGTGACGGAATCGTTTACGTTGATTGCCGGAACGAGGAGCCGGTTTTCCTGATGCATTTTGTAGAGTCGATGCACGCCCGTTGTGGTCTCTTCGGAAACGCCGCGCCAATCCTTTACGATCTCGTGCCAGCGATAGGGATTCTCGCGATGAATCTCGAGCAACAAATCTTTGATTACCTGTTCTTCTTTATTCGCCGATTTCGTCTTTGCCCAATCGCTGCCTTCTTCGAGCTCATAGCCCTTGTGAATCAGCAAAGTGGCGTCACCGCCATCGTCGACCACCAGCTGTGGACCTTTGCCTTCAGGATGCGAAATCGCGCGATAGGTGCATCGCCAGTAATCTTCCAGCGATTCACCCTTCCAGGCGAAAACCGAGATGCCGCGTTTGGCGATCGCTGCTGCGGCATGATCTTGCGTCGAGAAAATATTGCAGCTCGCCCAGCGCACGCTTGCGCCAAGATCGGTCAGCGTTTCGATCAACACCGCGGTCTGGATCGTCATGTGTAGCGAGCCCGTGATGCGCACGCCTGAAAGCGGTTTCTGTGGCGCGTACTTTTCGCGGATCGCCATCAGACCCGGCATTTCTTTCTCTGCGATGGAAATTTCTTTTCTTCCAAAATCCGCCAATGAAATATCAGCGACTTTATAATCCTGTTTTGTTTTCGATTCAGTGATTGTCATGCTCATAAAAATTCTCGGGTTTTTCTACCTGACCGCCGCTTTCAGCGCTTCTGCCTTATCCGTCCTTTCCCACGTAATCGCATCCAAATCATCGATGCGTCCGAAATGACCGTAGTTGGTTGTTTTGCGATAGATCGGACGAAGTAGGTCGAGTTGCTTGATGATTTCAGCCGGTTTGAAATTGAAAACTTCCCAGATCGCTCGTTCGAGTTTTTCCTCGTCTACGTTGCCGGTGCAGAAAGTATCGACGCTCACGCTCACCGGTTCGGGGTGACCGATGGCGTAGGCAAACTGAACTTCACATCGGTCGGCCAAACCAGCTGCGACGACAGTCTTTGCGACCCAGCGCCCCATGTAAGCGGCGCTGCGATCCACCTTTGTTGGATCTTTTCCGGAAAACGCGCCGCCTCCGTGACGTCCCATCCCGCCATAGGTATCACAGATGATCTTGCGGCCGGTTATGCCTGCATCGCCTTCGGGACCGCCAATTACGAAACGACCTGTTGGATTGATTAAATAGGTTGTCTTCGCATCCAACCATTCCGCCGGCATCACTTTCTTGATTAGAAGCTCGAGCAAAGTCTCGCGGACTTCTTTTTGTTTTACATCGGCGGCATGCTGTGAGGAAACAACAACGGTCGTGGCTCGCAGTGGCTTGTAGCCGTCATATTCGATCGAAACTTGCGTCTTTGCGTCCGGGCGCAGCCAGGGAATTTCGCCGGCTTTGCGCAATCGCGTGAGCTCGCGTCCGAGTTTGTGGGCGAAAGAGATAGGCGCAGGCATCAGCTCAGGGGTTTCATTGCAGGCAAAGCCGAACATCAAACCTTGATCACCAGCGCCCTGCTCCGCAGTGGCTTTCCCATCGGCTGCTGCTTCATCGACCCCTTGCTTAATGTCGCGCGATTGCTCGCTCATTTCGCAGATCACCCGGCAGGTGTCGGCGTGAAAAATGCAATCGCCGTTTACGTACCCAATGTCGCGAATGGCGTTGCGGACCTGCTTCTCAAAATCAAATTTTGCGTTGCTTGTGATTTCGCCTGCGAGCACGACGAGGTTGCCTTTTGCAAGAGTTTCGCAAGCGACGCGACTCAATGGATCTTGCTCGAGACAGGCGTCGAGAACGTAATCGCTAATGGTATCGCAAACTTTATCGGGATGACCTTCGGTGACGGATTCGGATGAAAAGATGTAACGGCGAGACATGGCGCGCGAAGTGATCGGTTACAAAGTTACAACGTTAGATCGGATGGGTAGAGCGTGTGATCACGTGGCCGTTGTAACAATGTAACTCTTTTAACAATTTAACTGTTTTCCATCCGACATATTGACCAATCATGATGCGTCGATATATCGTAGCCTACTCCCATGGCGTCAACCATTAATTTGTTGCGGCTGCTGGCGGATCCGACCCGCGTGCGTCTGTTGCTTCTTTTGGAGCAGGAAGAACTCTCTGTAGCAGAGTTGCAGCAGATTCTGGGAATGGGCCAGTCGCGCATTTCGAGTCACCTCGCCCAGTTAAAGCGGGCTGGTGTCGTTTCCGATCGCAGGGTAGGTAAAAACGTATATTACGGCGCCAACCATCACGGGCGGAATTCACAACGAGAGCGCGTTGAAGAAATTACCCGGTTGCTCGCCCGCGAACTGCCGGAAACATCACGCGATCGAACCAGTCTGAAGCTTGTTCTGCACAAACGTCAGGACAAGGCGCGCAAATACTTTGACGAGCTGGCCGGCAAGTTTGGCCGCAGTTATGTGCCGGGCCGGTCGTGGAAAGCGCTGGCGCATACGCTTATTACTTTGCTTCCGCCACTGACAGTCGCCGATCTGGGTGCAGGCGAGGGGACGCTTTCGCAGCTACTGGCCAAAAATGCGCGCAAGGTCATCGCTATCGATAATTCGCCGAAGATGGTCGAGTTCGGCGGGCAGCTGGCAAAGAAACACGGAATCAAGAACCTCGAATACCGGCTTGGCGACATTGAAGATCCGCCGATTGCCAAAAACAGCGTTGATCTGGCGATTTTGAGCCAGGCATTACATCATGCCATTCATCCCCAGCGTGCTATCGATGCAGCTCACCGGATCTTAAAACGCGGCGGCCGGCTGGCGATTCTCGACTTGTTGAGTCACCGCTTCGAGAAGGCGCGCGAACTCTACGCGGACCATTGGCTCGGCTTTAGCGAAGTTAAGTTGCACCAGTTCCTGGAAAAAAGCAGTTTCCGCGACATTGAGGTCAGCGTTGTTTCTCGAGAAAAGCAGGGCCCACACTTTCAAACTGTGTTTGCCACTGGCGTGAAGTGAACGTTGCGACTGGTTTCGTTGTCTAATCTATGCCTTTGGAGTCGTCCCGTGCGAACCCAACCTCTTGTTATGAGCGGCTTCTTCGAGGAAGTGAAGCGGCGAAAGGTTTATCAGGTCGCCGTGGCTTATGCGATTGCAGCGGGCGGCGTCATCCAGCTTGCTTCCGCCTCATTTCCGGCTTGGGACTTGCCGAACTGGGCGCTCCGCGTGGTGATCGTGTTGCTACTCACGGGGTTCCCCATCGCGCTCATTTTTGCGTGGGCTTTCGATATCACCGCTCAAGGCATCCGAGCCACACCTGACGCAGTTGCGCCCAAAGCGCACCGTCGCCGTAACGTAATCATGCTGGTGGCGACCGGCGTGATTATCTCTGCTGCCGCAGGGTTCTTTCTGTTACCTCGCGTCGCCGCACACAAGGTCGACAAGTCGATTGCCGTGTTGCCGTTTCAAAACTTGAGCGACGAAAAAGAAAACGCATATTTCGCCGACGGTATCCAGGACGACATCCTCACGAACTTGTCGAAAATCCGCGAACTCAAAGTGATTTCGCGAACGTCCGTGATGCAGTACCGGGGAAATGCGCCGAACATTCGTGATATTGGCAAAGCGCTCGGCGTGTCGACTGTTCTCGAGGGCAGCGTTCGGCGCTCAGGCAACCGGGTGCGCGTGAATGTGCAATTGATCGACGCGGCCACGGACGAGCACGTGTGGGCAAACGACTACGACCGCGATCTGACCGATGTTTTTGCTATTCAAAGCGATCTCGCGCACGAAATTGCAAACGCGCTCCAGGCGAAACTGTCCGACACGGAAAAAGCGCTCATAGAACGCAAACCTACGAAGAATGGCGAGGCCTATCTCGCCTTTGTGCAGGCACATAATCTCCAGAACGCCTTTGAGGACTTCGGGAAACTCAAACAAAGCGAACAGCTTTATGCGCGCGCCGTCGAGCTCGATCCGAAATTTGCGCTCGCTCTTGCGCGCTACTCGCAATTGGAAAGTTGGATCTTTCACATCTTCGATCCAACTCGGGAACGGCGCCAAAAAGCCCGCGCTCTCGCCGAGCAGGCCCTGCAATTACAGCCTGACCTGCCAGAGGCGCACTTAGCCATGGGGTTCTCTTATTATTACGGCGACAACAATTACGACGCGGCGCAGAAAGAATTCGAAATTGCCCGGCGCGGGTTGCCTAACGAATCCGAAGTTTATCTCGCTCTCGGCGCAATCCAGCGCCGCCAGGGCAAATGGGCCGAATCGACTGCCAACTTCGAGAAGGCCGTCAGTTTGAATCCCAAAGACAACTTGCCGCTGCAAAATCTCGCTACCAATTACCAGGATCTGCGGAACTTCGATGCGGCCAACAAAACGATCGACCGCGGGCTCGCCTTGGATCCGACGGAATTCGGGCTCTTGGAGCTCAAATCGAAGCTCGCCATCTTTGAGAAAGGCGATTTCAGCGTCGCAGAGAAAGCATTTGCGGCTGTGAAATCGATGCCGATGACCAACGCGCAGAAACTTAAGACCGCCAGCGCGCGCGCGGACGTTTTTGTTTTGGAACGGAAATACCAGGAAGCATTGCGCGAAGCGGAAAGCCTGCCGGACGATCAACTCGCAGTGATTCACCCCGAAGCCTTGTGTTACAAATATTTTCTCATCGGCTTTGCGCGAAAGGCGCTTCAGGACGAAGCCGGCGCGCGAGCTGCCTTCCTCAAAACAAAAGACCTTCTCGAAGCACAACTGAAAGAAAGTCCCGATGCGGAGGAGATGCATGTTCAGCTCGCGAAAGTTCTCGCTCATCTCGGAGATAAGGATGCCGCGCTAGCTCAAGCGCGGCGCGCCACCGAATTGCGTCCCGAGAGCAAAGACGCCTTAGGCGGCGCGGAAATTGCGGCTGGGGTGGCCGAAGTTCACGCCATCCTTGGCGACAATGACCGTGCAATCGAAATTCTGGACGGACTGCTGAGTCGACCAAGCGCTGTCACGGTGCAAGGCCTGAAGCTAAATCCGATTTGGGATCCGTTGCGGAGCGATCCGCGTTTTCAGGCCTTGATCGACAGACACGAAGCGAACGCTTAGCGCCGGATTCTCTATTTCACTGTCGACACAGCCATCACGCGAATGGCCCATGTGAAATGAACGGCGCCTTTCATTTTCGTGTCTATATTTTCGCCGATGAACTATAGTCCGGGCGAATCCAGATCTGTTGCTATGAGCGGCTTCTTCGAGGAATTGAAGCGGCGCAAGGTTTACCGCGTGGCGGCAGCCTATATGATCGCTGCTGGAGGCGCTATACAATTGGCCTCTGCCGCGTTTCCGGCATGGGAATTGCCAAACTGGGCGCTGCGTCTGGTGATCGTAGTGCTGCTGATGGGCTTTCCAATCGCATTGATCCTTGCCTGGGCGTACGACATCACCGCGCAAGGCGTTCGCGCAACACCGACGCCGGCGGTGCCCGGATCACATCGTCGCCGGAACATGGTCATGCTTGTAGTGACCGGCGTGATCATTTCCGCCGCCGCAGGATTCTTTCTCTTGCCGCGCGTCTCGGCGCACAAGTGCGACAAGTCAATCGCAGTGTTGCCGTTTGAAAATCTGAGCGACGAAAAAGAGAACGCCTACTTTGCGGACGGCATTCAGGACGACGTGCTCACCAATTTGTCGAAGATCGGCGATCTGAAAGTGATCTCGCGCACCTCGGTCATGCCGTATCGAGGGAAGGCATCCAACGTTCGTGAAATCGGAAAGACTCTGGGAGTTGGTGCCATTCTGGAAGGCAGCGTTCGCCGCATCGGCAATCGAGTGCGTGTAAACGTGCAATTGATTAACGCCGACACCGACGAGCACATGTGGGCGGAAGATTATGATCGTGATCTTACTGATGTGTTTGCCATTCAAACTGACTTGGCCCAACAAATCGTACGCGAATTACAAGCGAAGCTGTCGCCAATGGAGAAAGCGCAAATCGAACGCAGACCCACTGAAAACGGCGAAGCCTATCTGGCGTTTATGCAGGGTCACGAGATGTTTTATCGGGCTGACAAGTTCCGCAGCAATACAGAAAAGGCTGAGCAGCTCTTTGAAAAAGCAACGAAACTCGATCCAAACTTCGCCGGAGCGTTTGCAGCGTTGGCGTGGGTCCACGATTGGAATTACCACGACTTCGATCCGACGCCTGCGCGAAAGGAAAAAGCGCGAGCCGCAGCAGTGGAAGCGCTCCGTTTGCAGCCGAACCTGCCTGAGGCTCATCTCGCAATGGGTTTTTATTATTACTATTGCGAGCGTGATTACCAGGCCGCGCTCGACGAATTCGCCATTGCGAAGCTGAGTTTACCAAATTCCCCCGAAGTTTATATGGCCATTGGTGCCATCGAACGTCGCCAGGGCAAATGGAAGGAATCCACCGCGAATCTGCAGAAAGCGGCGTCCCTGAGTCCGAAGGATGCCTGGGTTTTGCAAAATCTTGCTGACAATTACTACGCCACCAGAAGTTTTGAAGCTGCAGACAAGATTTTCGACCGCGCGATTGAAGCTGCTCCCAGCTCATTTGGTCCGCGTGCGGAGAAGGCGAAGCTTGCAATTGATTGGAAGGGAGATCTCAGCGTGATGGAGACAGCCTTGACGCAGGTGCCGACGGGCGTCGATCCAGACGGTCTTGTCACGTTCGCACGTGTGCAGCTCCTGCTGTTGCAACGAAAATTCTCCGGCGCTCTTGCGGTTCTACAGCAATCGCCTCAAGACGCCTCTCACTTTGATAAACCAAGAGAACTTTTCGAAGGTGCGATTTATACCTTTTTGAACGATAAAGAAAAGGCGTTTTCGGCTTTTGAACGCGCCCGACCTATTGCCGAAAAGGCCTTGCGCGAAAGCCCTGATGACGCGTCGCGGCATGTAACGCTTGGCTTGATTCTCGTCGGGCTTGGTGAGAAGGAGTTGGCCATTGCCGAAGGCAAACGCGCCGTCCAACTCCTGCCCGAATCTCAAGACGCCTTCGATGGACCAAAAATGACCGTTGCGCTCGCTCAAATCTACGCCTGGACAGGTGAAAGCGACCAGGCAATTCAGCTTCTTGACCGTTCGCTGAGTACGCCAATGGGAATCACAGTTCCCTTCCTAAAGCTTGATCCGATGTGGGAACCGCTGCGAAATGATCCGCGCTTTCAGGCTTTGATCGACAGATACGCCGCGAAAGCTTAGCGCCGGATTTCTCTCTTTCACTGTCCGCCACTGCCGTCATCGCGAATCACGGAAGAGAAATTCGCAAAGCGAATGTGCGCCGTTTGAAATGAACGGCGCGGTTCTATTTTCGTGTCCATGTTTTCGCACTATAATCCCGATCAGTTCCACACGTTTGTTATGAACAGCGGCTTCTTCGAAGAAGTGAAACGGCGCAAGGTGTACCGCGTGGCGGCAGCCTACATCATCGCTGCCGGCGGGATTATACAACTGGCCTCTGCTGCGTTTCCCGCATGGGAATTGCCAAACTGGGCGCTGCGTTTGGTGATTACCCTGTTGCTGCTCGGGTTTCCGATCGCGCTCATGCTTGCCTGGGCGTACGACATCACTCCGCAAGGCGTTCGGGCAACGCCAACGTCTGCGGTGCCCGGATCACATCGTCGCCGGAACGTCATCATGTTGGTAGCGACCGGAGTGATCATTTCCGCCGCTGCCGGATTTTTTCTCCTGCCTCGCGTCTCAGCGCACAAGATCGACAAATCGATTGCGGTCTTGCCGTTCGAAAGTCTGAGCGACGAAAAAGAGAACGCCTACTTTGCGGACGGTATCCAAGACGACGTGCTGACAAATTTGTCGAAGATCGGCGACCTGAAAGTGATTTCACGCACAGCGGTCATGCCCTATCGAGGGAAGGCATCCAACGTTCGTGAAATCGGAAAAGCGCTGGGTGTTGGTACCATTCTGGAAGGCAGCGTTCGCCGTATTGGCAATCGAGTGCGCGTGAATGTGCAATTGATCAACGCGGAGAATGACCAGCACATGTGGGCGGAGGATTACGATCGAGAACTAACTGATGTGTTCGCGATTCAGACCGATCTCGCCCAAAAGATCGCGACTGAACTGCGGGCAAAGTTATCGCCAAGCGAAAAAGCGCAGATGGAACACAAGCCCACGGAAAACGGCGAGGCCTATCTCGCCTTCGTCCAGGCTCACAATCTTTCCTGCTCGTTTGAGGATCTGGAAAAATTGAAACAGGGCGAGCAGCTTTACGCGCGCGCCATTGAACTGGATCCAAACTTTGCCCTTGCCATCGCGCGGTACTCGCAATTGGAAAGCTGGATTCTGCACTGGTTTGAGCGCACACCAGAACGCCGCGAAAAAGCGCAGACTCTCGCCGAGCGGGCCCTGCAACTGCAGCCGGATCTGCCGGAAGCGCACCTGGCCCGGGGATTTTCGTATTACTACGGCGACAACAATTTCGACGCAGCGCTGAAAGAATTTGAGATTGCGCAAAGCGGATTGCCTAACGAATCGGAAGCTTATCTCGCCGTCGGCGCCATCCAGCGTCGGCAGGGAAAATGGACCGAATCGACCGCCAACCTCGAAAAAGCAGCGAGTCTAAATCCGAAGGACATCTTCGCGCTGCAAAATCTCGCTTTTAACTACCAGATGCTGCGGAATTTCGATATGGCCAACAAAACCATTGATCGCGCCCTTGCATTGGATCCTACCGCCTTGGGACCTTTGGAGGTTAAGTGCCAGCTGGCCATCGCGGAGAAGGGCGATTTCAGCGTCGCAGAGAAAGCATTTGAGGCCGTGAAATCTGTGCCAATGAGCGCCGAGCAGAAGCTAAAGACCGCCACTTCCCGGGCGGATGTGTTTCTCCTCGAACGCAAGTATAGGGAAGGACTGCAGTCCGCGGAAAACCTGCCGGACGATCAACTTGCAGCTTTCCCCGGAGCCTTGTACGGGAAGTACTATTCCATCGGTTTTGCTCGTAAAGCTTTGCATGACGCCGCAGGCGCGCGCGAGGCTTTCCTAAAAGCGAAGGACGCCGTCGAAGAGGAGCTGAAACGGAGTCCTGACGTCGAAAAGACCCATATTCAGCTGGCAAAAGTGCTTGCGCAACTTGGCGAAGAAGACGCCGCACTGGCCGAGGCGCAGCGCGCGACTGAGTTGCTTCCGGAGAGCAAAGACGCGTTTGGCGGGCCGGAAATTACGGCGGGGGTGGCAGAAGTTTACTCCACTCTTGGCGAGAACGATCGCGCGATTGAAATCTTGGACGAATTGTTAAGCCGGCCCAGTGCTATAACCGTGCAAGGCCTGAAGGTGAATCCGATTTGGGATCCGTTGCGAAGCGATCCGCGTTTTCAGGCACTGCTGCAGAAATACGGCGGTAAAGCCTAGCCGCGGACAGGATTCGCAATTCTGCAAAGAGCGGCTGACACATTTGGCTCATATGACTCATGCGTTTTAAATGTGCCTTTTTCTTCCTCGCCCTTGCCGCAACCGCACAAGCGGATTGGACGATTCTCTCAAGCGCGTCGGAGCCGGGACACGACGGCCTGGTACACAGACATGTTGTTCTGGAAAACAACGCGGGCGGCGGACGCATCACAGTTGATCTCGCAATCTTTTCTAAGTTCTGCACACTGCGTGTCCTTCAAAATGAAGGTGGTGCAGACAATCTCGGCGAGATGATGGGACGTGAAAAATGCCTCGCTGGAGTAAATGGTGGGTACTTCAACGAAGACTTTGCGCCGATCGGTTTGCGAATGGCGAACGGGCAAATGATCGCGCCACTGCAGCGCGCACGCTTGATTACGGGCGTCCTTGTTGCCTCACCCCGAGGAGTGCAAATCGTGCGCTCTCGTGAATTTTCGCGGCGCCTAGGAGTGACTGCAGCAATTCAGTGCGGACCGTTTCTTGTTGATCGAGGCCAGCCCGTCAGCGGTTTGAACGATTCACATCTGGCCCGACGGACCTTTGCGGCGACGACAAGCAGCAGTCGCGCATTGGTTGGCGTTTGCTCGGGGGTTTCGCTGGCAGAATTGGCGAAGATCCTTGCGACAACGTCTCTCGCAGAGGATTTGAAAATTGAACGCGCGCTAAATCTCGATGGTGGATCATCGAGCGCATTTTGGTTCGCGCGACAGAATGGCAGCGCGTTTTCAATTTCGGAGCAGAAATCCGTGCGCGATTTTGTCGGGATCGTTTCAAAATAGTTGTAGCG
>WNFY01005486.1_pt1 | contig 18591 bp, 18 predicted proteins | sample 5400091 | NCBI WGS metagenome assembly WNFY01 (sample SAMN13153364, study PRJNA577476) | soil metagenome | isolation source: 60 cm soil or saprolite under grassland replicate 1 | place: USA:California | collected 2016-06-15
ATGGTCCGGCATTTCCGGCAACGGTTCCAAGCGAACTTCCATTGAGCCTTCCGTCGCTTTCGCGATCATCGTGTTTACTTTGGAAAACTGCTCATTCTTTTCGGGATAATCATCCCGAAACTGCGCGCCGCGACTTTCCTTTCGTTCCAGTGCAGCGCGCGCGATCGCTTCAGAAACTGTGAGCAGATTTTCTAAGTCGAGCGCAGTGTGCCAGCCGGGATTGTATTCCCGATGGCCTGTGACCGCGGCCTTTTCGGCGCGCTTTTTCAAACCATCGATTTTCTCCAAAGCTTCGCGCATCTCGCTCTCGTTACGCACGATGCCAACCAAATCTTGCATTGTGTCCTGCAAATCCCTTTGCACCTGGTAAGGATTTTCGTCATCACGTCGCTCGAATGGCGCGAGCGCTTCACGCGCGACACTTTCGATTCTGCCGTCGTCGATCTTGCCTAACGAATTTTCTTTCGCGAACTTCGCAGCGAATTCCCCGGCCCGTTTTCCGAAAACCAAAAGATCGGAGAGCGAATTGCCACCCAGGCGGTTCGCGCCATTGATGCCGGCGGCGCATTCGCCTGCTGCGAACAATCCAGGTACCCGGGACATTTGCGTATCGGGTTCAACGTGCACGCCGCCCATGATGTAATGCGTGGTTGGCCCAACTTCCATCGGTTCTTCTGTGATGTCGATGTCGGCCAGTTGTTTGAACTGGTGATACATACTTGGCAGTTTGCGCTTAATGTGTTCGGCCGCGTTCGGCAGCTTTTGCTTGATCCAGGAAATATCGAGAAAAACGCCGCCGTGCGGACTTCCCCTGCCCTCTTTGATCTCACGCACGATGCAACGTGAGACATGATCGCGGGTCAGGAGTTCCGGTGGCCGCCGCACATCTTTGGCGCCCTGACAATAGCGCCAGCCTTCTTCTTCGTTGTCCGCAGTTTGAGCCCGATAATTTTCCGGGATCGCATCGAACATAAAACGGCGACCTTCCTTATTCGTAAGGATCCCGCCTTCGCCGCGCACACCTTCGGTCACCAAAATTCCCATCACACTCGGCGGCCAAACCATGCCGGTGGGATGAAATTGCACGAACTCCATGTCGATGAGATCCGCACCTGCGTCATAAGCAAGCGCGTGACCGTCGCCAGTGTACTCCCAACTGTTGCTGGTAATTTTGTACGCCCGCCCAATTCCGCCAGTGGCCAACACCACTGCTTTGGCGCGGAAAATCTTGAAGCGTCCGCGTTCGCGTTCGTAACCAAATGCTCCGACCACGCGGTCGCCATCTTTGAGCAGGGAAAGAACGGTGTGCTCCATATAGACGTCGATGCCTTGGTGCACACCGTGATCCTGCAGAGTCCGAATCATCTCTAAGCCCGTGCGATCGCCCACGTGCGCTAAGCGTGGATATTTATGCCCGCCGAAATGGCGTTGCAGAATGCGCCCGTCCTTTGTGCGATCGAATACGGCGCCCCAGGCTTCGAGCTCTCGTACGCGATCAGGCGCTTCTTTCGCGTGCAACTCCGCCATTCGCCACTGATTCACGTATTGCCCGCCGCGCATGGTGTCGGCAAAATGTACTTTCCAGTTGTCGCGTTCGTCCACGTTTGCGAGTGCCGCAGCGATTCCGCCTTCCGCCATTACAGTGTGCGCTTTGCCTAACAAGGATTTGCAGACAAGTCCGACGCGCACTCCAGCAGCGGAAGCCTCAATCGCCGCACGCAGACCCGCGCCTCCAGCGCCAATCACCAAGACATCGTGTTCTAAAGTTTCGTACTCGGGCATGAGAAGAGGTTAAAAGAGTTAAAAGGGTTAAAAGGGTTACACGTTAAAAAGGCAGACCGTTTTAACTTTTTAACATTTTAACGAATCACTTGCGGCTATAAGAGCCGCCAATCATGCCAAACACTCATCGCGCAAAGCCGCACGTAAAGGTCGGCAAATCCGACCCAGAACAAACTGAGCCACGCCCAGAGCATGTGACGACGATTAAAACAGCTCACGCATGCGTACGTCCGATAGCATGTTGGCGATTTGGAGAATTGATCTAAAAAACCGCCAGCCAGATGCCGCAGCGAGTGACAACCAAAAGTATAACCGGCGAGCAGGACGAGATTGATTGCCAACACGATGGTGCCGATGCCGATTCCAAATCCGTTCGCAAACCACAGCGCTTTCCAGACATCGTACGCTAGAACCAGCAGAAAGAAGAGCGCGAGGTAGAGAAAGTAGCGATGAACGTTTTGCATGATCAACGGGAACGAACGCTCGCCCCAGTAGCTCTTTCGCGGTTCGCCTACTGTGCATGCCGGCGGATCCGCCCAAAATGCCTTGTAGTAGGCGCCGCGATAATAATAGCAGGTCAACCGAAATCCACCCGGCGCCCAAAGAACCAACAACGCGGGAGAGAAGATTAGCCAATGCGGCCACCAATTAGGTTTTGGTCCAAACCAACTGTGGGGTGAGTCGCCGAGTATTTCTGGCGAATAAAAGGGCGAGATGTAATTGCCAAAAAAATAATTTTGCCCCTGAAACGCCGCCCATGTGGAATAGACGATAAAAATCGATAACCCTACAAAGACCAGTAACGGTTGCGTCCACCAAACGTCAGCGCGCATGGTTTCTCCAAACGATCGGCGTGGCAGCGCAGTCGTTCCGTTCATTCGCTATCTGCTTCTTCCACCGGCAGCTTTGCTTTTTTCCATGCTTCCCAGCTACCAGGAACATTCCAAAGATCGGTGAATCCTTGCGGTCTCAGAATACTGGTAGCGATGCTCGCGCGATAGCCACTGCCGCAGTAAACGGCGGTCGGTTTGTTGGGGTCGAGTTCAGCGATTCGTTTGGCAAGTTCCGGCACAAAAATGTGCTGTGCGCCAGGAACATGTCCCTTCTTCCATTCGCCCGGCGAACGCACATCGACAATCTGCAGCTGGGTCTTCCGCTCGTTCAGTTCGTGCACGCTCATCTGGCCGATTCTTTCCAGCAGGAATCCCGCCCCGTCCCATGCTTTCATTCCACCAATGAGGTAGCCGGCGAATTTTGTAAAGCCGGTGCGTACGAACAGGCGCACGATTCGTTCAAGATCGTCATCGCTTTCCATGACGAGAAGGATCGGTTTTTCGGAGTCAAGCATCCATCCCGCCCAGATGGAGAGAATTGGCGTGCCGCCAATGTTGAGCGCGCCGGAAATATGGCCTCCTCCAAACGCAAGCATGTTACGTACATCCACGAGAACGCCAGCCTTCTTGTCGATTGCTTCCTTGAACGCCCTGGGCGGAAGAGCGGGAACGCGTGGAAGGTTTCCCAGCACTTTTGGCCCCTCCGCGTTCACTCTTTTCATGATCGGATAATAATGCGGGACCGGCGGCGCACTGTTGATCGCGTAATCTGTGAAACTTTTCGGGTCGGTGAATTGCAAAAATTTATTAAATTTTCTCTCGTAACCGATCGTGCTGCTCAATCGCGATCCAATATCGGCTCCGCAGGGTGAACCGGCGCCGTGATTAGGATAAATCATCACGTGATCGGGCAGATTTAAATAGAAGTCGCGCAAGGTATGAAATTGTTGTTCCGCCAGCTGCTTCGTGTGTTTCTCGCCTAACAAGTCCGGCCGACCAGCGGATGAAACGAAAAGCGAATCGCCGGTGAGCACTGCCCAGGGCTCGTCCGGATGATCTGCTTCGGCCAGTAGGTAGGACATGTGCTCCGGCGTATGCCCCGGAGTATGCCGTGCCGTAACGAGCACTTCGCCAAATGTGAAACGATCGCCATCCTTTATCTTTTCAGGTCCAAACCCGTATTCAGCGCCGCCTTCTCCACTGGAATAAATCTTTGCCGATTCAAGACGCGCAGAAAGCTCGCGTGAACCGCTGACTAAATCGGCATGAATATGCGTCTCGAAGATATGCGTGATCGCGAGCCCCGCTTCGCGTGCCATCTCAACATAAACCTCAACATCGGCTCTCGGATCGAAAATCGCTCCCTCACCTTCGTCGTCGTCGCCAAGCAAGTACGAAAGTTCGGCGATGCCTTCGGTCTGGATTGTTTTGAAGACAAGCGACATCAAGGACATTTAACGCGAACCAGCCGCGAACTGCAATAAGATCGGAATTACTCCGCGTGCGAAAATAAAATCGGCGACCGTATCCGGCTCGCATACTGGCAAATCAAATCAAAGGAAAAGTCCGTTTCGGCGAGACGCCGCAACCAGTACGCGAGACCGTGCGTTCCCAGGAATCGGATTCAACACACCTCTACTTCGATCGGCAACAAATGATTGATTATGTAAGTGCCTCGGTCAGGATCACGGTGCGCCGGTTGCGTTCGGCCAAGTGAATCAGTCGCGCGGGCAACAAGTGTTTGCTTCCCTGGCGCGGTTGGCGTTTGCCAATTGAATTCCCAAAATCGCCAGGCATTTGGTTTCGAGTCGCCGAGCAGGGTCGCCTCTTTCCACGTCGAGCCCCCATTGGTGCTCACTTCCACTCGAACGATTTCGCCATCGCTTGCCCAGGCGGCACCGTGAATCCGCACGGTGGAATTCGCGGGAACTGTTTCGTTTTGGGACGGCTTGGCGATTTCTGCCTTGACCTGCAGTTCTGCGACCGGACTGAGCTCGGCGGTGTCCCCTCGCCTTTTCCAGTACGCATAATCCAGGGTCTGATAATACCCGGCGAATGGCCGGTCCGTGACGATGATGCGTTGCAACCATTTTACGGAGGCCATGGCGTACCAGCCAGGCACGATCGCGCGTACCGGAAACCCGTGTTCTGGCGGAACATCGTTGCCATTCATCCGGTAGGCTAGCAGCACATCGCGTCGAGCTTTCTCCAATGGAATGGAGCGGGAATACCTCAACTCGCCTGGAGGGCTTTTCGGATCATCGAGCAAGCCGTGGTCTACTCCTTCGAGAATAACCTCGCGTGCGTTTGGCCTAACAACTGCGCGATGGAGCAGGACCGATAACGGCACGCCAGTCCACTCAGCAGTCCCGACTGCGCCCAATTCCCATTGCACTCCTTTTACTTTCGGTTCGAGAAAGTGCCGATTGTTCCCGGCGCATTCCAGCGTCACGGGGACCGTCAGCGATTCTAACTTGAGCAACTCTTCGTAATTAATAGCGAATGGTTTTTCGACTTCGCCTTCCACGTGCAGCCACCACGCGTCGCTGTCGATCTTCGGGATCGGAAAATGCGTTCGGACGTAGAATGATTTAGTCGCCGTGATGAAGCTCTCGACCGTTTCAAACTGCATCTCCAAGTTAAGTGGCTCCTCGCTTCGAACGATTCTGCCGTCGCGCAATTGGATGTGGTTTTCTGGCATGAAGTCTTAAAGCACAATACTAGTCGCGCTGTTGAGGCGGCATCGGGATCTCGATGTTGTGCTCAGCTGCGAATTCGATCGCGCGCGAGTAGCCGGCATCCGCGTGACGAAGAACACCCATGCCAGGGTCGCTGGTGAGGACACGCTCAAGGCGGCGTGTGGAGTTATCGGTACCGTCGGCGACGACAACCATCCCAGCGTGCTGTGAGAATCGCCGCGCTTCACCAGTTCGTTGATGGCAATACCGAACTCGGCGCGTTCGCCGTATCCGAGCCAGCAAATCCGCGCCGGCAAACCTTGAAACTGAATTCGTTCACGGGCGAGCTTCATCCAGCGAGCGAGCGTTTGGTTTTTCGGAAATAGTTCGAGCGCGAGTTTGTCGGTGCGGGCAATGTCGTTGGCAGCGCCGCTCAATGCCACCCAGCGAAACGGGCCGCGCCCTTCGCAAAATAGCGGGCGAATGTATTCCAGGACAAATCCCCGAATATCGAACGCGTCTTTGATTCCGGCTTTTTTAGCCTGCGCACGAATATTGTTTCCATAATCAAACGTGACTGCGCCTTTCTTTTGCAGAGCGAGCATGGCCTCAACATGGACAGCCATCGACTGCATTGCGCGATCGACATATTCGTCAGGATTTTTCTTGCGCAATGCGAGTGCGTCCTCGAGCGACATTCCGTTCGGCACATAGCCGTTCAACGCATCATGCGCGCTAGTTTGATCGGTGACGACATCCGGAACAACTCCGCGCCGGACTAATTCCGGCAAGACATCGGCGCAATTGCCCACAAGCCCCACCGAAAGCGACTGTCGATCCTTTCGCGCCTGGTCGATCAACTTGAGCGCGTCATCAAGCGAGTGCGCGATCTTATCGCAGTATCCGCTCTTCAATCTTTTCTCGATTCGCGTGGGATCCACTTCCACACCGAGAAAGACCGCGCCGTTCATGGTTGCGGCAAGCGGTTGCGCGCCACCCATTCCCCCGAGCCCTCCGGTTAAGACAAATTTTCCTTCGAGCGAACCACCGAAATGTTTGCGTCCGGCCGAGGCGAAAGTTTCGAACGTGCCCTGCACAATTCCCTGACTGCCGATGTAAATCCAGGAACCGGCGGTCATTTGTCCGTACATCGTCAGGCCAAGCCGCTCGAGGCGATTGAACTCTGTGTAATTGTTCCATTGACCAACGAGATTCGAGTTGGCGATGAGAACACGCGGCGCTTCATCGTGCGTCTTGAATTTGCCCACCGGTTTCCCGGATTGAACGAGAAGCGACTCGTCGTTTTCTAGCTCGCGCAGTGACCGAACAATTGCATCGAAAGCTTCCCAGCTCCTGGCGGCGCGGCCGGTACCGCCATAAACCACGAGTCGATCAGGATCCTCCGCGACGTCGGGATCGAGATTGTTCATGAGCATTCGCATCGCCGCTTCCTGCTGCCAACCCTTGCAACTTCGCTCGCTGCCACGCGGTGCGTGGATAATTCTCTTTCCGCTCATAACTTTTCGTCCACGCTATCAAAGTCACTGCGGCGAATCGCTTCAGCAACACGCGCGATATCATTCGCAAGTGACCGATCCCGCGTTAGGGGCGCCGCGAATTTGCGAACAATGGCAAAAGCGCGTTCGACGCCCGTGCCACTTTTCAACGGCCGTCGGTGTTCCAGGCCTTCAGAGGCAGCGAGCAATTCGATGGCAAACAGGTTTTCCGCAAGATCAATAATCGATCGTAGTTTCAATGCGCTCGTCATTCCCATGGAAACGTGATCTTCTTTTCCGCCCGACGTTGTGATGTTGTCAACGCTTGCCGGATGTGCGAGCACGCGCGACGCATTGACCAGGGAAGCCGCCGCGACATGCGCAGTCATGAAACCGGATTCGAGGCCCGGTCGTTGGGCCAGGAATGCAGGCAGTCCTTCGTTCTTGTCCGGATTAACCAGACGATCAATTCGCCGCTCGCTCATGCTCATTAAATCGACAATTGCCATCGCCGCGTAATCGAACACAAGGGCCAGCGGCGCACCATGAAAATTCCCGCCGGAAATGACATCTCCTGCTTCAGCAAAGACGAGTGGATTATCAGTCGCCGAGGCAGATTCAACCAGCAGCACATCTTCGCAGTGCGACAATGCGCCGCGCACAGCGCCGTGTACTTGCGGCATGCAACGCAGGCTGTAGGCGTCCTGAACGCGCGGATCGTCCTTTAGATGCGACTGACGAATTTGGCTTCCCTCCAGAAGCGTCAGCAGATGTTTCGCCGCGGCTTTTTGTCCAGGGTGCGGCCGGGCGTCTTGCAAACGGGCATCAAACGCAGCGGGAGTGCCTTTGAGCGCCTCGAGGCTCATGGCGCCTGAAACATCCGCGAGACGTGATAGCCGTTTCGCGCGAAGAAGTGCAAGCCCACCTACGGCATGCATGGCCTGGGTGCCATTTAATAGCGCGAGCCCTTCTTTTGCCTCTAAGTGTACTGGTCTTAATTTCGCGCGGTGCAATGCTTCACCGCTTTCCATTCGTTCCCCGTCGAGAAACGCTTCGCCTTCCCCGATCAATGTAAGTGCCAGATGTGCGAGTGGCGCGAGATCGCCACTGGCGCCGACCGAGCCTTTTTCTGGAACGACCGGGTGCACGCGCCGGTTCAGCATCTCACAAAGCATTTCAATGATCTCTGAGCGAATACCGCTGAAGCCGAGCGCGAGCACGTTTGCGCGCAGCAACATCATTGCTCGAACTTCGGGCTCCGAAAGCGGTTCACCGATGCCGCAGGCGTGGCTGCGAACAAGATTGAGCTGGAGTTCGCTCAATGCCTCGCGCGGAATGCGAACGTCAGAGAGTTTACCAAAACCCGTTGTTACACCGTAAACGACGGCGTCACGCGCAATGATTTCTTCGACCACTTTGCGCGATGCGAGAATACGCGGCTGCGCGAGAGAGGAAATCTCAACTGCCTCCCCATCAAGCGCCACGGTGGCAATGTCTGTGAGTGCCAATGCCTGGCCGTTTAATTCCATTCACGCAGCTTAGCGGGAAAACGAGAAGATGAAAAGGTGACGGACCATGAGCCACATGGTTTCGGCGCATTGCACACATGAGACCCACAAGAAAGAAAAGGCCAGGTCGAAACACGACCTGGCCTCTTGGGCAAAACCGCCCACAATAAACAACCAGCCGCTGTAATTATTTTTTGGCTGTCGGAGGTGGCGGCGCTTCCCTCGTTTGCGCACAAGCCCCGAGTCCCAAAGCGCTGGCCATTACGACCGCAATCATGATCACTTTCAAAAATTTCAATCTATATCGCCTCCTTTCGCAGCAGGTTGCTCCGGTCTGTTTAGACAGGGAACTCCCGGGAGGCAATGCTTTTCTCAATTTATTTGAACGCGTCACAATCGGGCGCCGGACTTTACTTCGAGTAACCGGTCGTGCCCGCGCCCGTGGTCACTGTCTCTTTCCGTTGAGCGCAAGCACCAAAACTCAAAGCAGTGGCCAAAACAGCCACAATCATGATCACTTTTAAAAATTTCAATCTATCTCGCCTCCTTTCGCAGCAGGTTGCTCCGGTCTGTTTAGGCAGGGAACTACAGGGAAGCAACGTTTTTCTCATCCTTTTTGGATGTATAAAAGCCGCAGACCGCGCGCCGCTATCAGCCTACTCTTCAATGATTACCGGCGTGTCACGATCCACGAGATCGAATAGCTCGACGACATCTGCGTTGCGCATTCGAATGCAGCCGCAGCTCGCGGGGCTGCCAATTTCGGCCTCATGTTTGGTGCCATGGATGTAAATGAAGCGCTCGCGCGTGTTGGCATTGTGCTCGTCCAATCCGTCGAGCCATAAAATACGCGACATCACCAGGTCCTCGGTCGGAGGGAGCGGATCGCCGGGCTTGAGCGCCACACGGCTTCGAAAAATTGTCCCAGCCGGCATCTCGCCGCCGATCTTCTCCGCTACGCGAAAGCGTCCGATCGGAGTTTTAAAACTCCCCTGTTCGGTTCCAATACCGAATCGCGAAGTGGACACTGGATAGGTGCGGACTTGTGTCTCATCATCCTTGAGGGTGAGCAGCTGATATCGAATGGACACATGTATTTCTTTCATTTCAGTCGGTCCGCTCGGACAATTCGCTATCACAAATTTGATGCCGAATTGCGCTTCGTTAGCGCACAGCGAATTCTCACTGTCGCCACCGCTTGCTCGACAGGTCGTTCCTTGTTGCTTTGCATAACCTGAACGCAGCGATAAAATCCGCGTGTAAATGAAAGGTTACCACATCGCTGTAGTGGGCGCGACCGGCGCCGCGGGCACGGAATTGTTGCGCGTTCTCGAACAGCGAAATTTTCCTGTGGCAAGCATGCGGCCGATTGGCTCGAAGCGCTCTGTTGGAAAATCAGTTCGTTTTCGCGAAGAACCGATCCCCGTCCAAGAACTTGGTGATCGATCGTTCGACAAAATCGACATCGCCTTTTTCAGCGCGGGCGGCGATGTTTCCCGAAATTATGTTCCGATGGCGTGCCAGTCGGACGCGATTGCGATAGATAAATCGTCGGCCTTTCGGATGGATCCGCATGTTCCGCTCGTGATTCCGGAGATCAACGCCGAGGACATCAGGCAAAATCGCGGAGTAATCGCGAACCCCAACTGCACGACGACTGTCATGCTAATGGCGCTTTATCCGTTGCACCGCGTCTTTGGTGTGCGCCGCGTGTTCGCGACTAGTTTCCAGGCCGTCTCCGGCAGTGGTGCCCGCGGAATTGAAGAATTGAAGCGCCAGGTGGCAGACGCGGAGCAGGATAAAAAGTTCTTCTCCGGGCCGGGGTCGGCGTCCCCGGCTACAGTTTATCCGCATCCGATCGCGTTCAATCTTCTGCCGCATGTCGATGCATTTCTTGAAAGCGGTTACACGAAGGAAGAAGTTAAAATGCAAGATGAAGCGCAAAAAATTATGCATTTGCCGGAACTTCGAATCTCGGCGACCTGCGTCCGCGTGCCGGTTTACCGAGCACATTCTGTGGCCGTGAGCGCCGAATTCGAGCGGCCCGTGTCAGTCGAGCAGGCGCGCGAAGTCTTGGCCAAAGCGCCGGGCTTGGAACTCGTGGACGAACCGCAGAACAATTGTTATCCGATGCCGCTCGGCGTGGCAGGAAAGGATAATTGTCAGGTGGGTCGAGTGCGACTTGATTGCGCGTTTGAAAATGGACTGTCGTTTTGGGTGTCGGGCGATCAATTGCTAAAAGGCGCAGCACTGAACGCCGTGCAGATCGCAGAGCTGCTGTAATGCCAGATGCCGGGAATTGTAGACTGACTCAAGTGTCCTGCAGCTTTGACAGCCCGGCGGGCGTGTGGGATTATCCCACCAATGACATTGACAGCCGACGCGAAGAAAAGAGTCGTGCTTCCGGGGGCCGCTCCTGGGGATGTATTCGCCTGTGAAAAGACTGGCGGCGGAATTCTCCTAAGGCGCGTATATCGTCGCCCGGCGCGGCCAAAGAAACCTACGAAGGCGCAGGCTCTCAAAGCAGTTCGCAGGTGGAAATTCAAGCCTGCGATGAACTGGGAAAAGCTCCGTACGCTTACGCGCGAGCTGTGATTCTAATAGACACTAACGTCATCATTGATGCGCGCGATCCGGCGTCGCGATTCCGTCCATGGGCTCAGAATATTCTCGCACATGCGCTCTCAACCGAGGGCCTTGCGCTGAATACGATCGTCCTGGCGGAACTTTGTGTCGGACATAAGACTCCGGAAGCAATCGAAGCGGAGCTGCGCGCGGATGGCCTAACGATTCTCGATCTTCCCGCTGCCGCTTCTGCGCTGTGCGCCCGTGCGTACACGCGTTATTGTCTCACCCGTCGGAAATCAGCGGGCGGTGAGGCTCCTCACATACCGTTGTCCGACTTCTTTATCGGTGCGCATGCCGAGTTGATGGGCTGGAAATTAGCGACGCGCGACGTCGAGCGTTACCGCGTCTATTTCCCAGCGATAGAATTGATTGAACCAGCAAGCGGATAGGTGCCGTAGCACAGGCATCTTGCCTGGTCGAGGCAACGGCAGGCTGGGAAGCCCGCCAGACCTGTCAGGCTAGGAAGCCTAAGTTACCTTCAGTTGCGGCGGACCCGCGCTGTGCCACCCGCGGTCCTCTGAATTGACGTTCGCCGCGGCGAACGCCCTACAAAGATGTGTTCAAACAAAACGGCCCCGGACTTTTGTTCCGGGGCCATTGAGATAATTAACAAGAAGTTATTGTGGTCCTCGTGGCGGCGGGGTCCCCTCGCCTTTTTTCTTTCCGCGCTCCGGTTGCCCTTGCCCGCGCTCAGCTGGGGCAGGCGGTCCGCCTCTTGGCTGGCCGCCAGGTTGACCAGAGGCACCCTGCCCTCTCTCTCTTCCACCTCGCGCTTCGCCGGGACCTGCACCGGGGGGCGGTGTGGTCGGAGGTCTATTGACTCCGGGTTGTCCGCGTTCTTTTCCGCCTCGCGATTCACCTGGGCCAGCACCCGTAGGCGGCGTGGCAGGCTGGCCGTAACCGGGCTGTCCTCGCTCTGTGCCGCCGCGACGCTCTGCAGCACCCGGGCCAGCTGGAGGCGTTGTTGTTCCGCCGCGCTGAATCTCGGGCGCTCTACCACGGCCTCGCTCTGGGATGTTCGGAGGCCCGCCAGGCTGCCCCGCGCCTGGAGTTGCGCCTTGACGCATGCCTCTTGATGGCTGGCCATATTCCGGCGGGGGCGGTGAAGCTCGGAAACTTGGCGAAACCGCTTCGCGCGATGCCCCTCCAGCCGGGCTGGTTGTGGCCCCGGGTTGAGGCGGGCCGCCAGGTCTGCCTCGACCTCGCTCAAACGGTGAAGGCGAGACGCCCCGCGGTGGCCCAGCTGCTGTCGGTTTCACTCCGGGCGACGGTCGGCCGCCAGGCTTGCCTCGTTCAAATGGTGAAGGTGAGCCAACTGCTGGAGATCTCACCGGCGCTCCCGTTGCAGCCGGTGGCACGCGACTGGGTTTGCCTCTTGGACCTGGCGAAACTGGCGGCGCACCCCCGCCAGGCGACGCTGGACTCGCTCCAACTGCGGGTGACGGGCCATCGGGCGCGCGTGCTGCAGCTGCCGTGGGCGGCGGAACGGTCTTCGGATTTTCAGTCTTAATTTTCTGTTTTAGCTGCGCTTCGTTTTGAACTCCGGCCCAGCCGCGGTTGATCTTCGGCTGCGCAACTCTGGTCTTAACAGTCGGAGGCTTGGCAGTAGGAGGTGCCTTGGCGAGCTTGGCCGGAGCGGCCACCACCAGTTTGTTCCCCTGCACTTTGGTCAGCGCGCCGGATTTGGCGGCTGCAGAAAGATTGGCCGCCGACTGACGCTCGATGCTAAGCCGTTGAATCGGCCGGTTCGAGTGCGCGCTTAGCACCTCGTAACTCGGCCCATAATTGTAGACCACATTATTTTGAACGGTGATGTTCGTGACGTTCACCGTGTTGTTAATATAGCTAACATTCTGCACTCGCGGAGCGATGTAACTGCGCAAGACCGGTTCACCGATGTAGCGGACCTCGCAGAAATTGTAATATTCCGGACCGATATCGAACTCGATGTCTACCTGAGGACCAATAGGTCTTCCTTCGTAAACGACGCCCGGACCGCGCGGAGGCAAAGGCGCCCAGCCGACATAATCGCCGCCGGTCCGCCACGAGACCCATGCGGGACCCCAGTCCAGATCCTCTCCGGGAAACCAGACCCAGCCATAATCAGTAAGATTCGCCCAGCGGCCATAATGATAAGTGGCCCAGCCGAAATCCTCGTAAGAGACCCATGTCCATCCGTCGTCCGTGTAAGCCCAGTAGCCGTCCGCGTACGGGCGCCAGTTCTGATCGTTTACGGCTAGGTCGGGCTGCCAGCCGTATCCGTAACCTTCAACGTCAATCCAGTTTCCGCCGGAGAGATTATCGTAAAAGAAATCAATCGACACATCGGCTCTCGCCTGCTGAAGAGCAGACGCACCAAAAACAAGCATAGCTAATGCAAACAGAATTTTTTTCATAAGAATGAGAAATCAAGGGGTTCGACTTCACTGCCTCGCGATTTATTCACGTATGATTCGCAAAGGCGGCTATGATTGCGTGTTCCCCATTGGTAGGGCGCGACGACAGCTTGCTCGCCGTGGCGAGAGCGCGCCGTTCGTGTTGCCGCGAATCACCCGCCTTCGCACTGCTACGGCGAGGCAGGCGCCAATGGACGCGAATGTGGAAACACAAAACTGTTGAAGAGCTAACACGTGATTCCTCGAATTCTTACATCATTGAATCGTCGAGGCGGATCACGAATCTCGAATTACGATTTACGATTCGCTCACTCATATCTTCAGGGCAGCAATTCGCTCAGATGGGCTGCGAGATATTCGTAAACGATTTTGCGCTCCTCGGCGAAAATGCACTCGATGCTTTCTTCGGTATGCCGATAGATCACACGGTGCTCGCCTACCCGCAGGCGATGCAGCCCGGCCAGTTCCTCAGTGAGTGCTCTGGTATCGCCAACAGGAAGAGCAAGGATGGCGGCTTTGAGTTTGCGCCGGGGCTCTGGTGCCAGGCGGCGCTGATAGTCGCGCACCTGATCTGCGACTAGGATTTTAATCGGCAAGGCTGGAGGCAGGGCGGAACTTCAATTTGCCGGTGCGCAGTTTTTTGAGCTGAGCGGCAAACTTGTGATTGGCCAACAATTCCATCGTCTCAAGCATTGCGCCAAGCCGCTCGGCGGAGATGACATGCACCACCGCTCGCTCGTGCCGGGTGATGGTGACAAGCGTGCCCGACTCCGCGGCTCGCACGGCGGCGGCGGTCTCTCGCTGAAGCTCTTTGACGCTGTACGTATTTTTCACGAAAAAAAGATGTCTCCATTTCCGCCCGCGCGTCAAGTCGCTTTGCCCGCTGGCTGTCCCGCAACATCTACGCCAAGCAGAACGTTGAAGAGTTCTGGCGCTATCCCCCCAGCCGTTCTCGCGAGTTTCACGCAACCAGAAGGGCGTGCATTTCGCGCCAGCTCATCAATCACAGCCCGCAATCGGCCATACAGCTTTGCGTCCCGCAGGCTGGCCAGAAATTTCTGAGCTTGTCGGCTGAGTAAGATCGAATTGCGCAGCCAACTTGGCTTTCACCTGTTCCCACGGCAGAGGCCCTTCCGATTCGCCTAAGGCATCGCGTGCCGCTTTCGAGTCAGCCGTGTTTTCAAGTGCTTCAAGCTCCATCGAATCCTCTATCAGAGACACAACACGCTTGGCGCGGGAATCGGAGAAAGCTTCCAGTTTCGCAATTGTTCCAGCCAGATCAGCACGACTCACGCTCGAAGGGTGCCAGAGCTCAATGCAATTTCAAGCAAGCGATCGCGCGGACGACGGTTCAACCACAAATAGACACGAATCGACACGGATAAATTGTGAGCGACGAATTAGCGTTCGCGGTGCCGGCCGCGCTGCAACATTCGTGTTGATTCGTGTCCATTCGTGGTTACCGCCTTCAATCGCGGCCAAATAAACAATCGGCATGACGCCGAGCTTCGATTATAGAGGAAGGGAAATGAAGGGATATAAACTGATACGCACATTCCTCATTGGAAATCTGTGCGGAGTGATTATGGCGGCTGCGGTTACACTTGCATTCACAATTCCGGCCAACAGCGATTACTGGCGAATGGAAATCTGGAAACGCGGCGGCGGAGCTTGGATCTTCGATAAAAATGGCAACATTAGCTGGATGTGGACAGTTGAACCGACGTCCGAAACTCATCCTGCAAAGCAAGTTATCGTACCGTCATCTCAGGCAAACGTTCGTAGCGAAAAACTGTAGCTCAGTCGAAGCATCAAGCAGAGACGATTTGGGGGAAATACATTGTAGGGCAAGGCGATACCATGACGCACGTTTCCCACCCAATCTATGATTGCGGAGTCGGCGTGCGCTAATCGGCTCGGTTATGCGTATCGATAATTTTATTAGGTCAAATGCGATCCTCGACAACGCCTAGCGAGACGGGCCAAGTATTCCGCGAGTCTTGGGTTCAGCGATTACGGCGTGTTTATAATCAAGCCGGTTCTTCCCTTCGAGTGGGATGACCGCCACACATTGCATAACCGTGCCGTAATTTGGTCCCCCAGGGTGTTCGCCCTCGATCCAGCCGACCAATACAACAGCGCGGCCGTAAAGTTGGGACGGAATTTTTCCTGGAAAAACGATCGTTCCTCCGCCAGCCGAATTGCTGAAGATGGAACAATCAAAGTCTCGCTTTACGAGCAACGGATCGCGAAGGCGGAATTCTGTGCCAGCAGGGAAAAAAACAGCAAGTGGCGATAGCCATTGCGCGGTGATAACCACCTGAGTTCGGCCAACTGTCGACACGTCGAAATGCATATTCTCTAGCCCTGTGACTCTCTCCAGTGGCGGATCGACAAATTTGATAGGCTGCAAATCAGGGTCGGCAAATGCCGCTCGAAGTTGCGGTGACAGTGCGCGCAGTCTGGTGACAACACCCAGCATTTGGTCACGGGAAAACCGGATTTTCGTTGGCGCTTCGGCGCGATGGAGTTCGTCAAAATTGGCGATGATTAAGCGAACTGAGCTTACGACCATAAGAATCAGAAGAACAACGGCAGCCAGCTTCAATCCCGCATTAATCCTCTTTTCGAATCTAGAAATGAATGGCGACTCCGCCCAAACGTTGGAACCGCGTTCGAATGGAAAAACTACCGGCGCTTGATCCAATGCTCTCACGATGATTCTCGTTAGGATTGCGGGAACAAAGAGGAACGCAGCGAAATAAAAATAGGCGAAAAGCCAGTCACTCAGTAATACGGCGCGATAGAAAATTGCATTATTGAAAAGGGCGTCTCCGAGACCAGTAATCGCAAGACTCCAACCGAGCACCGCTACGCTTCGCCAATGGCCTGCGAGTAAGCTCGAGGCGATTCCAAACACAAGAATACCAATGCCCCAGTCTGGCCGCCACAAAAAATAGTATGGAACTTTGCCGACTTGAATAGCAATGACCCAGTGTAGCGGCGTGAGCCGCCACACCAGAAACATGATCATTGATAGGGTCAGAAAAATCCCTGCCGCCAGAGCACCGGATCGCATCCACGTCCCGATAGCAACCGCTATCAACAATATGATGACCACCCACGCGAACACTGTTTGAGCTTCGACAAGTTGGGTCCAGCCGGAGTAGCGAAACAGCGTGGTGTCTCGACGCATGTCAACGCTGAAACAGTTCAAGAATTGCCAGTAAGATCGGATGACCTGTCCTGCGTAAAAACCTGGATTCGTTCGAATGTTCTCAAACGATCTATCCATGAAATAGCGGTAACGCCCGCCTACTGTCGTAGCCACACCATCGCGGTCTGCATCCGCGCGAACGGCTCTTGTCCAAGTCCGATATTTTGGACTGGTCGCTGCATAGAGCGCTTCGCTCATGTTTGATGAAAAAGCCCAGACGTTGTGAGCGACTCTTTCACGAATCAACCAGGGCGATATCGCCAATGTAGTGCATAGAACGACGCGCAGAAGAGCGTGAGCGGCCGGGCGAGGTTCGACAATCCCAGACAAATCCCGCCAAGAAAAGCCGGCCTGTTTCGACTTCGCTCGCTGGCAAGACAAAGCGCGTAAACGGAGAGGACAAAAAACATCAAGCCCAATGGTTCAGTTGTGGCCTGGGGGATCTGCACGAGTTGTGAGGGATCTAAGACAAAGAAACCAGCCGCGGCGGTGGCGATAAACCGGTTAAACGCGACGCGCCCGACGAGAAAAATCAGGCCACTGGTTATCGCGCCTACCAGGATATTGAGGACGGTAATCGCGCCGAATGACGTCCCGGTCCATGTGTAAACGAATGCTAGAACTAATGACAAAAGCGGCCGAAAAACCTCCCCCAATCCGTTGCCTTCGGCTAATGAGATCGCTGCCCCAGTCCAGAACGAAGCGTCGCTATATGGCACTCCGCGAACGGCGAAGAGATTGTTGAAGTGCGGATGAGTGAAAGCAAAATGAACACGAGCAGCGCCCCCGGCTAGTGAAATAAGCAGGGCAACGATAATGTCGCTTTGTGCCAGAGAGCGGACAGACGCCAATAGCCACGAGGACGTGGGCAAAGATTTTCGCGTCAAGGATTGCACTCGGCCTGATTACGCATAGCGCGGCAACCAAATTCTTCCGCGTTCAGTGATTCGTTTGGAAAAGCGCGCCAAAATTGCGTCGATTGGATGTGGTTTTCGTGGCCGCTTCATTTTGCAAGTTTGATCTGCTGCTTCAAGCCGCAAAAATAAGCCGACCGGGGCTGCGCCTTGGGAATCGTCGGTGCTTCACTGAGGGGACATTGGCCCTTAGCTTAGAGATGGCGATCCGTTCGCCACGCAGCACAACCTTCTAGGCGCTATGACGCTACTGTGTCATTTTCGAGACGATCAAAACGTTTTCGAATTGATTGGCCGAAAATCTACAATCCTGTACCAGCCCAGGCGAATGTCGCGAGAGACTACACCGTTTGCGCGCAACCACTTTTCCTCCGGCGCCGGCTCCAAGACGTTCCAGACGAAAATCACGCGTGTACGGCCAGCGATCAGCCCGTATAGTGAGTCAAGCATGGGGCGCGTTTGCAGCGACTCGAGGGAAGAGGCGAGTGGAGCCGGACCGGTGGCATAACGTGCAATACCGAGTACGTCCGCGCGAATTTCATGCACAAGGATCACATCGGAAGAACTGGCGTTCCCAAAGGCGGCATGCGCGATCTCGCGCAGTGGACGCCACGGCAACGGGGCGCGATACATGCCAGAGATGTCTGATACCCACGTCAGAATGATAAGTGTAAGCCCGACAAGCCCGACTCGACGGTCCAAGCATGCGAATGCCAAACCCGCGAGCAAGTACGCGCTTGGCAGGGCGGCGATCGAATACCGGGGGTGAATCGTCGTATAGGTATGCGCGACCAGATCGAACGCAAGAGGGCCAAGGCAAGCAGCGCCGAACACAAGCCAAAGCAAGAGTCGCCCTCCGCGAAATGCCTGAAGTCGCAGTCGCCATGCTGCAATAGCTGCAACAACACCGAAGAGAACAAAAGTCCTATGATGATTTACCACGTTGCGCAGGTCAATCGGCCATAACCACTGACTGCTTTCGGAAAAAAAACGCAGCACCGTGTCACGGAACGCCACCGTGCGATCAAATCCAGGTGGCCGCAGGGTCAGCCAAGCCGCTGTCGGTGTAACTTGAAAACTGGCAACACTAACCGGTAGCCTGATGTACCAGGGTAGAATGAGTGCAACGGTCAGAAACA
>WNFY01007094.1_pt1 | contig 18583 bp, 21 predicted proteins | sample 5400091 | NCBI WGS metagenome assembly WNFY01 (sample SAMN13153364, study PRJNA577476) | soil metagenome | isolation source: 60 cm soil or saprolite under grassland replicate 1 | place: USA:California | collected 2016-06-15
TGTTCTCGACCGCTACGACATCAAGACCTGCATCTTCATTCCCGGCTGGATCGTCGAGCGCTATCCCGCGCTGTGCGAGGAGATCGTGAAGCGCGGCCACGAGGTGGGCCAGCACGGCTATCTCCACGAGCGGCCCTCGTCCCTCAAGAGTCGCGAGGAGGAAGAGGAGCTGCTCGTGAAGAGCCTCGGGATCTTCAAGAAGATACTGGGCGTCACGCCGCTCGGCTCCCGGTCGCCGTCCGCCGATCCGAGCAAGCACACCATGGAGCTCCTGAAGAAGCACGGCTTCGTCTATCACAGCAATGCCCTCGACACCGACCTGCCGTACTGCATCGACACGCCGCTCGGGCCTCTCGTGGAGTTCCCCACCGCCTGGTGCAACAACGACGCGCCCTTCTTCCTCTTCAGCTCGGCGCCGCCGGTGGGCAACGGGATCTGGAGCCAGCAGGACGTGTGGGAGATCTGGTCCGAGGAGTTCGAGGGCATGTACGAGGAGGGCGGCTTCTACAACTGGCTCGGACATCCCCAGGTCATCGGCCGACCCTCGCGCATGCGCATGGTCGAGCGGCTCATCCAGCGCATGCTCGGCAAGAAAGACGTCTGGTGGCCGAAGCCCATCGACCTCGCGAAGTTCTGGCTCGACAAGAGCCAGGCCGGAGCGGGGCGGTAATGGGCGGCGGACGGCTCGAAGGTCGCGTCGCCCTCGTCACGGGCGCCAGCCGCGGCTTCGGGCGCGCCATCGCGCTGGCCTACGCCAAGGAAGGCGCGCGGGTCGCCGTGAATTACTTCGCGAGCCTGCGCGAGGCGGACGAGGTGGTGGCTCAGGCGCAGGCACTGGGCGCGGAGGCCTTCGCCATCCGCGGCGACGTGGCCCAGGATGCCGATGCGCGCTCGCTCATCGCGGAAACCGTCGACCGCTTCGGCCAACTGGACATTCTGGTCAACAATGCGGGCATCATGGTGCGCGGCCCGCTCCTCGAGGTGCCGGCAGACGGCTACCGGCGCATGCTCGACATCAACGTGACGGGCACCATCCAGTGCGCGCGGCACGCGCTCCCCGTGATGATCCCGCGACGCTACGGCCGCATCATCAACCTGTCGACCCAGCTCGCCCAGCGCGCGGTGGGCGGCGGCGGCTTCGCGGCCTACGCGGCCACCAAGGGGGCCGTGGAATCGCTCACGCGCGCGCTCGCCTCCGAGGTTGGTGGCCACGGCATCACCGTGAACGCCATCGCGCCCGGCGGCATCGAGACCGACATGAGCAAGGACGTGATGACGCCCGAGTACAAGACCCGGCGGCTCGCCGAGCTGCCGCTCAGACGCTTCGGCAGCGTGGAAGACGTGGCGTACTGCGCAGTGATCCTGGCCGCCGAGGAAGCCGGCTATCTCACCGGCCAGATCCTTCACCCGAACGGTGGCTGGGTCTCAGGTTGAGGATGCGACATCTGAAGGCCGCGCTCTGGGTGGCGCTCGCCGCGCTCGTCTTCGCGGGGCCGGCGGGGGCGGGCAAGGACACCTTCGTCATCGGCATGCCCACCGACGTGCCCATCTTCGACACGCACAAGGCGACGGGCCTGCACAATGGGAGCATCCTCAACCAGGTCTCGGAGCCCCTCGTGCTCCTCACCACCAAGGGCGAGGTGGTGCCGTGGCTCGTCGAATCGTGGGAGCAGTCGAAGGACGGCAAGAGCTGGACCCTCAAGATTCGCAAGGGCGTGAAATTCACCGATGGCACGCCGGTCAACGCCGAGGCGGTGAGGTTCAGCCTCGAGCGCTTCCGCAAGCACTCCATCGGCAAGGCCACCCTGGCCATCGTGGACAGCATCGCCACCGTGGATGAGAGCACGCTCCGCGTCACCACCAAGGCTCCCTACGCGCCCCTCATCAACACGCTCGGCTATCACTGGATCGTCGTGTACAGCGAGGCCCAGATCAAGAAGGTCGGGGACGACAACCTGCACACCGCTCCCGTGGGCAGCGGGCCGTTCAAATTCGTGCACCACAAGCGCGGTCAGGAAGTCCGGCTCGAGGCCAACGAGCAGTACTGGGCGGGCAAGCCCAAGCTCAAGACGGTGATCAGCCGCCCGTATCCCGACGCGAGCGCGCGAATGCTCGCGCTGGAGAGCGGCGACGTGGACCTGATCTTCCAGGTCCTGCCTCAGGAAGCCGCGCGTCTGGCCAAGAATCCGAACCTGGTCGTGTACACTCCGCCCTCGGCGCGGGTGATCTGGATCTACCTCAACACCCAGCGCGAGCCCTTCAAGGACAAGCGCGTGCGCCAGGCGCTCTACTACGCCATCGACCGCGAGGCCATCGTGAAGAGCCTCTTCGCGGGCACGGCCAAGCGCCTGCACTCGCCCGGCCCCGCGGGAAGCTACGGCTACACCGAGGCCTATGACCGCTACCCCTACGATCCGGAGAAGGCCAAGCGACGACTCCGCGAGGCGGGTCAGCCGAATCTCACCTTCGCCATTCACCACACCCCGGGCCGTTACCTGCTGAGCGGGCAGGTGCTGGAGGCGATCCAGGGCTACCTGCGCCAGGTGGGCGTCACCATGCGCGTGGTGGATCTCGAATGGGGCACGCTGTCGCAGATGGCGGCCCAGCCCGTGGACAAGAGCCAGATCCAGGCCGCCTTCTTCGGGTGGCGCTCGGTCAACGGCGACATCGACAGCGCCATCCAGGACTTCGGCTCGCAGTTCTGGCGGCCCGCCGGCAACAACATCTCCTTCTACAAGAGCGACGAGTTCGACCGGCTCCTCACTCTGGAGCAGAGCACCCTCGATCCCAAGAAGCGGCTCGAGGCCCTGCACCGGATGCAGGAAATCCTGATGGACGATGCGCCCGCGGTCTTCCTGTACGGCGAGCCGCAGATCTGGGCGGCGAAGAAGAATCTCAAGGGCCTCGACTGGAATCCGCTCGAGTCGCTCCACCCACTGCATCGCGCCTACTTCGAGGAGTGAGCAGGGGGCAGGGGAGTTGAGCTGGCGCCGAGTCCTCGCCCGTCTGATCGCCGGCGTGCCCGCGCTGCTCGTGGTGACCGTGCTGGTCTTCGCCATCGTCCGGCTCATCCCCGGCGACCCCGCCCGCATCCTCGCCGGAGACTTCGCGACCGACCAGGTCGTTCGCGAGCTGCGCGAGCGCTGGCAGCTCGATCGACCCCTGCCCATCCAGTACGCGGCGTATCTGGGCGGGCTCCTGCGAGGCGATCTCGGCCGCTCCACCGCGACCTCGCTCCCCGTGGCGGCCGATCTCGGCGAGCGCTTCCTCCGCACCCTGGAGCTGGCCGCCGCGGCCTTGCTCATCGGCGTGCTCGTGGGCGGGCTCGCGGGCATTCTGGGCGCCACCCGCCGGGCGAGCGCCGTCGACTACCTCGCCACCGTGGTGGCCCTCGTGGGCGTCTCCACGCCCATCTTCTGGTCGGGTTTGATCCTCATCCTCCTCTTCTCGGTGCGCCTCGAATGGCTGCCCGCGGGAGGCACGGGCGGCCTCGCCCACCTCGTGCTGCCCGCGGTGAGCCTGGGGCTCTTTGGCGCCGGGGTGATCGCGAGGCAGACGCGCTCGAGCATGCTGGAAGTGCTCGGCGAGGAGTTCGTGCGCACCGCGCGCTCCAAGGGACTGGCCGAGCGGATGGTGGTCTACAAGCACGCGCTCCGGAACGCGCTGATCCCCATCATCACGGTGGTGGGCGATCAGTTCGGGCGCCTCCTCGGCGGCGCCATTCTCACCGAGACCGTCTTCTCGTGGCCGGGCATGGGCCGCTACCTCATCGAGGCCATCGCCATGCGCGACTACCCGGTGATCCAGGGGATCATCCTGGTCTTCGCGGCCTGCTTCTTCGTCATCAACCTGCTCGTCGATATCTCGTACGGCTTGGTCGACCCCCGGGTGCGCGCCGAATGAGCCGCCTCTTTCGCCACCGGGGCGCAGTGGTGGGCGGTGCCATCGTCGCGTTGCTCGCGGCGGTGGCGCTGCTTGCCCCGTGGCTCGCCCCGCACGATCCCGACGCCATGCGTCTCGGCGAAAACCTCCGCCCGCCGTCGTGGTCTCACCCCTTTGGCACAGACAGCCTGGGCCGGGACGTGCTCTCCCAAGTCATGTTCGGCGCCCGTGTCTCGCTCATCATCGGCGGCGTGTCCGTGACCCTCGCCCTATTGGGCGGCGTGCCCATCGGCCTCGCCGCGGGCTTCGCGGGGGGCTGGCTCGACCGGGTCACCATGCGCGCGGTGGACATCCTCGTGTCCTTTCCCACCATCCTCCTCGCCATCATCGTCATCACCGTCTTCGGCCCCGGCCTGCGCAATGCCATGATCGCCATCGGCATCGCCCAGGTGCCGCTCTACGCCCGGCTCACCCGCGGCGCCGTGCTCAAGGTCAAGGCGCTCGACTACGTGCTCGCGGCGCGGGCCTCGGGCGCCCGCGAGAGCCGCGTCCTCTGGCGCCACGTGGTGCCGAACTGCCTGCCTCCGCTCCTCGTGCAGTCGACGCTCTTCTTCGCCACCGCCATCCTGTCGGCCGCCTATCTGGGCTTCCTCGGCCTGGGCGCGCAGCCGCCGACGGCGGAGTGGGGGACCATGTTGAGCAAGGCCCGCGACTTTCTCCGCGTGGCCCCCCACGTCTCGATCTTTCCCGGCCTGACCATCATGGTGACGGTGATCGGCCTCAACCTGCTCGGCGACGGCCTGCGCGATGTGCTCGATCCGCGCACGCGCGCCGCGTGAAAGGAGTAGCGCATGCGCTACCGGTGGCCCGAGGGCAAGCAGTCGGCGGTGATCCTGTCCTTCGACTTCGACGCGGAATCCGGCTTCTATTTCCGTGAGCCCGAGAAGGCCAAGCGCAGCCTCGCCGATCTCGAGGAGCGCCGCTTCGGCCCCCGCGTCGGGGTGGACCGTATCCTCCGCCTCATGGACCGGTTGAAGCTTCGCGCGAGCTTTTTCATTCCCGGCTGGACGGTGGAGAACCACCTCGCCCCCTCCCAGCGCATCCGCGACGCCGGTCACGAGATCGGAGCCCACGGGAACATGCACGAGGCGGTGGGCTTCCTCGACGCGGCCCAGGAGGAGGCGGTCATGGTGCAGCAGCTCGCCATCCTGCACGATCACCTGGGGGTGAAGCCGACGGGATACCGGTCGCCGTCGTGGGACGTGAACACGTGGACGCCGGGCATCCTGAAGCGCCACGGCTTCCTCTACGACACCTCGCTCATGGGCAATGACGTGCCGTACGAGATCGACAGCGAGGTGGGGCCGCTCGTGGAAGTGCCGGTGCAGTGGCTGCTCGACGACGCGCCGCTCTTCCGCCACGTGTACGGCTCTTCCAACGGCATCGCCGACCCCGGGCGCGTCCTCCAGATGTGGAGCAAGGAGTTCGCGGCCATGCACGCGGAGAACGGCTGCTTCGTCCTCACCTGCCATCCCTTCGTGAGCGGTCGGGCCTCCCGCATCGTTCTCCTCGAGGAGCTCGTGGCTTACATGCGAAAGTTCCGTGGCGTCTGGTTCACCACCTGCGAGGAGGTGGCGCGCTGGCACGCGGAGGGCAAGACGGCGGCTACCACTCGCGGAGAGAAGAGCCCGCGGCGGCCGCGGGCGACCAAGCGACGGCGCTAGGGCCCGCCGAGCCAGCGGCCCAGCACCGTCGCGATATTGCGCATGGCGAGGGCAAGGTTCTGCCTGAAGGCGGCGGGCGCGTCGACGGTGGCCTGATCCGTCACCCCGCGCATTTCGAGGTAGGGCGTCTGGCTGAACACGCAGGCCCGCGCTCCTCCCGCTCCTTCCCACGCCACGGCCACGGCCCCGGTGGCGGCTCGAAGTGCCCGCGCGCGATCGACGGAGACGATGTCCTCGTCACCGCTCGCCACGTCGCCGGAGTGCACGGCAAAGCGCGCCTCCGCCAGGGCAAGCGCCTGGAGGCTGCGGATGGCCGCCTCGTGTCCGTCGAAGACGGGCGCGGCCCGCGAGGAGAACCTCAGCTGGAAGTCGTGCTCGACGGTGCGCGTCGCCACCACGATGTCGCCCACGGCCAACTCATCCGCCTGCGCGCCGGCCGCGCCGGCGCAGACGATCAGGTCCACGTGCCCGGCGTGATCCAGCAGGTGACGCGTGTGGAGGGCGAACTGCGCCTTGCCGTGCCCGCCCCGCGCGAGGGCGGCGCCGATTTCCGGGAAGGCCAGGAGAGGCAGGCGTCCCGCCTGCGCATGCTTGAGTCTCAGCCCGTCCGCCACCAAGGCCTCGGCCAGGATGTCCACTTCGGCCTGAAGCGGCAGAACGATGAGCGTCGTCACGAGGTGGTTGGCGCGCCTACTGGATAACGTCGTCGGCGACGGAGAGGACGGCGGGCGGTATGGTCACGCCCAACGCCTTCGCGGTGCGCAGATTGACCACGAGCTCGAATCGCGGCAGCTCCACCGGCAGATCGGCGGGTGGGGTGCCCTTGAGGATCTTGTCCACGTGCCCGGCGGCGCGCCGGTAGAGAGCCGTCATGTTGGCGCCGTAGGTCATCAGGCCGTCGGCGTCCATGAACTCTCGCCAGCCGAAGAGCACCGGCACCTGCTGGAGGAGGCCGACGCTGGCGATACGATGCCGCGATCCGAAGGTCAGCGGATTCGGGACCACGATCAGCGCGTCCGGACGAGCCAGCCGGATCGCCACCATGGCGGCGTTGAGCCCGGCCTCCACGCGCACGTCGAGCGGCTGGAGGGTGAGGCCAAGCTTCTGCGCCGCCTGTCGCGCCTCGGCGGTGGAGGTGACGGCGCCGTTGTGCATGAAGGCGACCCGGGACACGGACGGTAGCGCGTCCTTGAGGAGCTGGAGCCGGAGCGACATGGCGTCCAGCAGGGCGTCGGTCGAGCCGGTGATATTGCCGCCCGGCTGGTGGAGGCTTGCCACGAAACCGCGGGCCACGGGATTGCCCACGCCGACCATGACGATGGGGATGGTCTTGGTGGCTGCCTGCGCGGCCGCGGTCGGTGGGGTGCCGCCGGTCACGAGCACGTCCACCGGTTCGCGCACGAGCTCCTGCGCCAGGGAGGTCAGCCGCTCCTCTTTGTTGTCCGCGTAGCGGACGTCGAGGGTGACTTCTCGCCCTTCGACGTAACCGAGCTCCTGCAGGCCCTGGCGGAGAGCGTCCAGCATGGGAGCACGCGCGGCCAGAGTATCCGGGAAGAGCACGCCGATCCGGACAGGGCGCGCGGTGATCTGAGGGGCGGAGGGAGATGCGGAGCCCAGGAGCCCGGCGCCTGCAAGCAGGACGGCCAGCCACGCCCTTCTTAGAGGATGCACTCGCCGTCCTTGGCCACGACCCTGCCGCGGCTGACTACCCAGGCGCGGGTCGGCCGCGCGACGACCAACTCGGCCAGGGTCTCCCCGGGAACGATCACGAAGCTGGCGGAGCATCCCACGTCGAGACCATAGCCTTCGAGGCCGAGCACGGCCGCGCCACCGCGGGTGACCGTGTCGAGCGTCAGATGCAGCAGCTCGTCGGTGCGGAAGCCATTACGCCAGGCGAGCAGCATGGCGCGCTCGAGCATGTCGGCGTTGCCGAAGGGCGTCCACGCGTCACGAATGGCGTCGGAGCCGGAGAAGACACGGACGCCCGCCGCGTGCAGACGCGCGAGCGGCGGCACGGGCCGGTCGCCGGGACCGTGGGTCATGATGGCGATGCCGTTCTCCAGGAGCAGGTCGAGGAGCTGTCCGAGCTCGACCTCGTCCACCATGCCGAGGCAGAAAGCGTGACTCACGGAGACCTTGCCCCCGAGGCCGAGGGCGCGCGTGCGCTCGGCCACGAGGCGAAGCTGCAGGGCGCCGAGCGCCCCGGGATCGTGGAGATGAATGTCCACGCCCACGCCGTGGCGCCCGGCAATGCCGAAGACGACGTCGAGATGCCCCTTGGGATCACGGTCCAGTCCCGCGGGATCGATGCCGCCGATGAGGTCCGCGCCATCCTTGACCGCGCGCTCCAGGAGCTCCGAGGTGCCCGGCCGCGTGACGATGCCGCTCTGGGGAAAGGCCACGACCTGGATCGAGAGCGCGCCCTTCAAACGGTCCCGGGCGGCCATCACGCCTTCGAAGTTGCCCAGGCCGATCTCCGTGTCGATATCGGTGTGGTTGCGGATGTGAAGGGTGCCGCGGCCGATGGCGTAACGGGCCAATCGCTCGACCTGGACGTCCGGCCTGAGCTTGAGCTCGCGGCGGAGACGGCGCTCGTTTTCGATCCGCTCGGGCACGGTCGGCCCGGCCTCGTGGGGCCGCCAGGGCAGACCCCAGAAGGTCTTGTCGAGGTGTATGTGCCCGTCGACGAATGCGGGGAGGAGGATCGCGTTCTGGCCGTCGATCACCGGGCAGCCCTCGGGGGCGGCGATGCTGGGGGCGAGGCGCTGGATAGTCCCGGCGGTCACCAGGACGTCGACGGCGGCTCCACCCATAGGCCGGGCGTTCTTGACGAGGAGGTTGTCGCTCATTCAGGGACCTTGATGGTCCGGCTGCGCCAAGTCAAGGGCCGAGGCGGCCTATCTTGTGTTACGTTCGGCGTCTCGTGGCCCGGGCACGCCACGGCGCGGTGAATCGGCACATCACCAGGAGACGGAACGCGCATGACCATCAAGGGCAAGGCGTATATCGCAGGGGTCTTCGAACATCCGACGCGGAAGGCCGACGACAAGTCGCTCGCCCAGCTCCACGCGGAGTCCGCGCAGGGCGCGCTCGCCGACGCGGGGCTCACCCGGCAGGACGTGGACGGATACTTTTGCGCGGGCGATGCGCCGGGGCTGGGCGGGCTGTCCATGGCGGACTACATGGGGCTCAAGCTCCGGCACATCGATACGACGGAGACGGGCGGCTCCTCCTATGTCATTCACGTCGGCCACGCCGCCGAGGCCATCGCCGCGGGCAAGTGCGATGTCGCGCTGATCACTCTCGCCGGCCGGCCGCGCGCCGAGGGCATGGCCACGGGGACCGCGCCGCGGAACTACGGAGCCGCTCCGGACGTCGCCTTCGAGTTTCCCTTCGGGCCCACCGTGGTCAACCAGTACGCCATGGCCGCCATGCGCCACATGCACCAGTACGGAACCACGGGCGCGCAGCTCGCGTGGATCAAGGTCGCCGCCTCGCACCATGCCCAGCACAATCCTCACGCCCTGCTGCGCGAGGTGGTGACGGTCGACGACGTCGTCGGCTCGCCCATGATCTCCGATCCGCTGCACCGGCTCGATTGCTGCGTCATTACCGACGGCGGCGGCTCCATCATCGTGGTGAAGCCGGAGATCGCGAAGCGCCTCAAGCGTCCGCGGGTCAGGGTGCTGGGCGCGGGCGAAGCGGTGAAGCACCAGATGGGCGGCCAGGTCGACCTGACCTATACGGGCGCGGTGTGGTCGGGACCGGCCGCCTTCGCGGAAGCGGGCGTCACCCCGGCGGACATCCGGTACGTCTCCATCTACGACAGCTTCACCATTACCGTGCTCCTCACGCTGGAGGATCTGGGCTTCTGCCCGAAGGGGCAGGGCGGCAAGCTTGTGTCCGACGGCAACCTCATCTCGGGCACGGGCAGGCTGCCCTTCAACACCGACGGCGGCGGGCTCTGCAACAATCATCCGGCGAACCGGGGCGGGCTGACCAAGGTCGTGGAGGCCGTCCGGCAGCTTCGGGGCGAGGCGCATCCGAAGGTGCAGGTGAGCAATTGCGGCCTCGCCCTCGCCCACGGCACCGGCGGCTCGCTCGGCACGCGGCACGGCAGCGCCACCTTGATCATGGAGAGGGAGTAGAGCCATGGCGGCACCGGAGCGGAAGATCCCCGCACCCGAAGCCAACCCCGAGACACGGCCGTTCTGGGAGGCGGCGGTGGCGGGCCGGTTGCTCATCGGAAAGTGCACGGCCTGCGGCAAGCCACACTACTACCATTCGTACAGCGTCATGCGACGGGTGCCCGCGCCGTATGCCCTCGCCTATGTCACGCTCGACGAAGGTGTGACCATGATGACCAATATCGTGGACTGCGATCTCGACGGCATTCGCATCGGTCAGCGCGTCCGCGTGAGTTTCAAACCGACGGAAGGCGGCCCTCCCGTGCCGATGTTCACACCCGACAGCTCGTAGACGTACTGCCCGGGTCTCGTCGATCCACTCCTCGACGAGACCCGGCCTGGCCTTAGAGCGCCCGCCGCGTCGGCTCCCCCTCTGTGGTCGTCTGCTTCCGCGACATGGCCACGATGGCGAGGATCACGACGATCAGGAGAACGGCTCCCACCATCACCGCCACCGTGGAATCGATACCGAGTATCCGGGTGCGCTCGGTGTCCACGACCCGCTCGGTGGTCCGGGACTCGCTCCTCACGTCAGTCGTCGAATTGGTCTGATTCGACCCCGGGGCGACCTGAGCCGGCCCCGAGGGCTGAGACGACTGAGCGGGCTGAGACGGCTGCGCAGGCTGAGACGACTGATCCATCTGGGTGGACGGCGTGCTCGAGTCTTTCGGGGTATCCGTCGCCGTGCCGGACTGCGCGCCGGCCATGCCCGCGGTCAGGGCGACGGCGAGCAAGGTGCTTCCTACTGCCGCTGCGAAAGATGTACGCATCACGTGCCCTCCGTTCGGTTGTGTCCTGCGAATGGTTCGGTCAGGTACCAGTTATGAGAGCAACGGACGTGCCACGACGCGCAGGGCGCCAGTCATTCCGGAGGGCGGGTCTTTCTTTCCCTCAACTCTGCTCTGGGCTTCTCTCACGCGTCGACGCGACTCCAGCACGGAGAGAGCTTGCCAGAACCTACCCGGTAGTACTTACCGTCGCGTCGGAGGGGACCAGCGCGGGATCCGGGGGTCACAGCGTGAAGGGACGGGCTACTGGTACTCGAGCACTTCGGCGCGAGTGTACACGATCTGCTTTCCGAGGCTGTCGATGAGCACGAGGCGATCGCCCTGCACGGCGTAACGGACGGTTACCGAGGAGGAGGGTCCGGAGGCCAGGGTCAGCTGGTCGCCTGACGCGCTCCATCGGCCGCGGTCGGCCCGGATGGGAAGCCGGAACACCACACGGCCGTCGCTCGTGTAGAGGAGGAAGGCAGTCTGGCCGGTTTCGTGCGGCGTGCTCCAGACGCCGACGATGGGCGCGTCCTGCGGCCCGCCCGCACGCCTTCGCGTGAGCCGCGTCTCGCCCCCCGCCTGCGGATCCTTCTGGATCAGGACGTCTCCCTCGAACCGAATCCCCGCCGCCTGAGTCTCGGTGGCTCCGCTTCCCGGATGCCGGTACAACGTGAGGAGCAGGGGACCGTGCACCTGATAGGTCAGCTCGACGAGCACCGCGGTCCACTGGGTCATCGTCCCGTCCGGCCTGAACTCGATCACCTGGCCGATCCCCCCCGTGGATCGCACCACCGACTCCCACCGGCCGATCAGAAGCGGGGGCGGGTCGGCGGCCCGGGCGCGCCCGGGGGGAACGCCGAGACACACGAGGGCAACGGCGACGACGACTACAGCCCTCCGACGGCTGCCCGCGCGGATCAGATGTGACCCTCGTGCACCAGATATTCCGCCACGAGAAGGGCACCCTTGGCGGCTCCCATCTTGGTGTTGTGGGAGACCAGCACGTACTTGACCCCGTTGGACAGGGCATGATCCGCCCGCACGCGTCCTACCGAGGTGAGCATGCCGCCCTCGCGATCGCGGTCGAGCCTCGGCTGGGGCCGGAAGGGATCGTCGGTGACATCGATGAGCCGAGACGGACATGACGGCAGCCCGAGAGCCACGAAGTCCTTGCCATAGCGTCTCAAGGCGTCCTTGACCGCGCCCATGGTGGCCGCCTGCTCCATTGAGACGTACACCGCCTCGGTGTGGGCCTCGAGCACAGGGACCCTCGTGCAGGTGGCGGAGACGGGGAAGGCGGCGGGCGTGACAGCATCGCCCGAGAACGTTCCCAGGATCTTCTGCGTCTCTGTCTCGACTTTTTCCTCTTCCCTGGGAATGTACGGCACGACGTTGTCGATGATGTCGAGGGCCATCACTCCCGGAGATCGGCCCGCGCCCGAGCATGACTGCAACGAGGTCATGATGACCCGTCGGATCCCGAAGGCGTCATGGATGGGCTTCAAGGTCATGGCCAGCCCCATAGTCGTGCAATTGGGGACGGGCGTCACGAAGCCCCTCCATCCACGGTTTTTCTTCTGCACGGGAATGAGCCGGTGGTGGTCGAGGTTCACGCCGGGGATGAAGATGGGTACGTCCGTTTCGTAGCGGAAGGCCGAAGCGGTGGACACCACGGGCGTCGTCTTCGCGTAGAGGGGCTCGAGCTCCGCCGCCGCCTCCGATTCCACCGCGGTGAAGACAAGATCCACCTTGGTAGCGTCGAGCCGTCCCGCATGCTCCACCTCGAGGTCGGCGAACCCCGGGTCCAGCGGCTCCTCGCCATGCCAGCGGAATGCCCCAGCAGGATCCGTGAGCGCATTCCGGTAGGACTTGCCCGACGAGCGCTCCGACGCGGCCAGGGCCACGACTTCGAACAGTGCGTGGCCGGCCAGCGCAGCGAGGAACTGTTGTCCGGCCACGCCGGTAGCCCCGACGACGGCCACCCTCTTCTTCATCATCAACCTCCACGATCGGTAATGGATCCAAGAACCCGCGGCAAAACCAAGAATAGTCGAGGCCGGCCCCGAGGCACAAGCTTGGAGGCGCGGTCGCTTGACACGGACGCCTCCGGGAGCAGATCATCGCGGGCGGCTCGCGACCCGAAGAGGCCGCCGCCGAGAACTCACGAAAAACTCATGAGCCTAGGCCACCAGGGTCTCCTCCTCGCCGTCTTCATCTTCCTCGGCATCCTCCTGTTCCTCGAAGTCGGTCGGCGCGTTGGCGTGCGACGGAGACGTCTCGATGCCGAGGATGCCGGACCGGGCGCGGGAGCGCTCGAGGCTGCCGTCTACGGCCTCCTTGCTCTGCTGATCGCATTCACCTTCTCGGGGGCGGCGTCGCGCTTCGACGCCCGACGCCAGCTCGTGGTGGCAGAGGCCAATGCCATAGGCACCGCCTACCTGCGCATCGACCTGCTTCCCCCTTCCGCTCAACCGCCGCTCCGAGAAGGCTTCCGCCGGTATTTGGATGCGCGGGTCGAGCTCTATCGTAAGCTTCCCGACGTCGCGGCGGCCCGGGCGGACCTTCCCAAGGTGGCCGCGCTCCAGGCGGAGATTTGGGCGCAGGCCGCGGCCGCCTGCCCGAAGGCCGAGAGCGGGTCGTCGGCATGCGTGCTCCTCCTCCCCGCTCTGAACCAGATGATCGACATCACCACCACGCGCGCGGCGGCGGCGGAAATCCACCCGCCGGCAATCATCTTCGTCATGCTCGTCGCCCTGGCCCTCGCCACGGCCTTGCTGGCCGGCTACAATCTTTCGGACGGGCGAACGCGGAAGTGGCTGCCCATGCTCGGGTTCGCCGCCGCCATCGCGGTCACCATCTACGTCATCCTCGACGTCGAATACCCGCGGCTTGGCTTCATCCGGGTGGACGCCATCGATCGTGTGCTGGTGGAGCTGCGCGCGACCATGAAGTAAGACCGGCGACCACCCCTTGCCGAGCCGTGACATCACCGTTACTCTCTGAGCCCATGCGCCACGTCCGACTCGGCCGTACCGGCCTTTCCGTCTCCCGTCTCTGTCTCGGGACCATGACCTTCGGCCTGCAGTGTGATGAGCCCGCCTCGGTCGCCATCCTCGAGCGCGCGGCGGCGGAGGGGATCACCTTCCTCGACACCGCCGACGTGTACCCGCTGGGGGGCACGTTCGAGACCGTGGGCCGCACCGAGGAGATACTCGGGCGGTGGCTCCGGGGCCGCCGCGATGATTTCGTGGTGGCCACCAAGTGCTCGGGGGCCATGAGCCCGAAGCCCTGGGATCGCGGGGCCTCGCGCAAACACATCCTCGACGCCATCGAGGGCTCGCTCCGTCGCCTCGGCACCGACTACGTCGACCTGTGCCAGATTCACCACCCCGATCCCGAGACGCCGATGGAGGAGACGCTGCGGGCCCTCGACGATGTGGTGCGGGCGGGCAAGGCGCGCTACGTCGGATGCTCGAACTACCACGCCTATCAGGTGGCGCGCGCACTCGGCCGCAGTGAGGCGGGCCGCCTGGCGCGCTTCGACTCGGTGCAGCCGCGCTATAACCTCCTCTTCCGCCAGATCGAGCGTGAGCTGCTGCCTCTGTGCGAGGAGGAGGGCGTCGGCGTCATTCCGTACAATCCGCTGGCCGGAGGGTTCCTCTCCGGCAAGCATCGTCGCGACGCGGGCCCGACCGCGGGCACGCGCTTCACCCTGGGCACGGCCGCCCGTCGCTACCAGGAGCGCTACTGGCGCGAGCGCGAGTTTGGCTCGGTAGACGAGCTGCGCCCGCTGGCCGCCACGGCCGGGATGTCCATGGCGCAGATGGCCGTGGCCTGGGTGCTCGCGCATCCCGCCATCACCTCGGCCATCATCGGGGCGAGCCGGGCCGAACAGCTCGACCCCATGTTCGCCGCGGCCGACAAGGAGATGCCCGCCGACCTCAAGGCGCGCCTCGACGAGCTGACCCTCGAGTACCGGTTTGGAGACGATCCCCGATGACGTGGACGGGCTGCTGATCATGGCGCGCGTGGCTCTGCTCGACGACTACCAGGGTGTGGCCCTCGGTCTGGCGGACTGGAAGAGCCTGCCCGAGGGCACCGACGTCGTGGCGTTTCCGGATCATCTCGACGACGAGGGCGCCTTGGCCGCGCGGCTCGCCGACTTCGACATCGTCATGGCCATGCGGGAGCGGACGCCCTTCACGCGCGCCCTCCTCGGGCGGCTGCCGAAGCTCCGGCTCCTCATCACCGCAGGCATGCGCAATGCCTCCATCGATATGAAGGCGGCGGCGGAGCGCGGCGTCATCGTCTGCGGCACGGCCGGTCTGCCCTATCCGACGGCGGAGCTGGCCTGGGGGCTGATTCTCGCGCTGATGCGGCGCATCCCGGCCGAGGACCGCGCGGTGCGCGACGGCCGCTGGCAGACCACGGTCGGGCTCGGCCTCAACGGCAAGACGCTCGGCGTGCTGGGTCTCGGCACCCTCGGCTCGCGGGCGGCGCGCGTGGGGGGCGCCTTCGAGATGCAGGTGCTCGCGTGGAGCGCCAATCTCACGGCCGAGCGCGCGGCGGAAGTGGGCGCCACCCTCGTGTCCAAGGACGAGCTGCTCGCGCGGTCCGATATCGTCTCCATTCACCTCGTGCTCGGTGAGCGGACACGCGGGCTCATCGGCGCGCGTGAGCTGGGCCTGATGAAGCGGACCGCCTACCTCGTGAACACCTCGCGCGGGCCCATCGTGGACGAGGCCGCGCTCGTGCGCGCCCTGCGCGACGGCATGATAGCCGGGGCAGGTCTGGACGTCTTCGACACCGAGCCGCTGCCGAAGGACCATCCGTTCCGCTCGCTCCCCAATACGGTCATCGCTCCGCATCTGGGCTATGTCACGGAGGAGACCTACCGGATCTTCTATGGCCAGGCCGTGGAGGACATCCAGGCCTTTCTCCGCGGTGAGCCGGTCCGCGTCCTGCGTTAGACATCCTGTCGGTGCCCTTTACGATCGTTGCCGGCGATCGCCGTGCACCACCTGCAAGTCCACGCCAGAGTGAGTTTCCTTTGATGGCATGACGGTTGCTCTTCCCTCCGAGTCGACGATCTGTTTCGAACGAGTTCCTCTGATTCGCCGGGAGGGAGCCAATGGACAAGGCAAGGACGGTTGCGGCGATGGTAGCGGCGGCGGCCCTCGGTATCCTGATGTCCACGGGTGTCGTGTATGCCGGAACGCCCCCGCCCCGTCAGATCCCCAATCCTGGGACGCTACTGCTGTTCACGAGCGGTTTCGCCGGGCTCGCCTGGTGGCTGCGGAAGCGCGACTGATCGAATCCGGCGTGAGCCAAACTGGAGGACGACAATGAAAAAGCTCGTGCTGATGATGGCGCTGGGGGTGATTCTCGTGGACGCCGGAGCCGCGTTTGCCGGCAGCTCGGCGGTGCGCCCGATTCCCAATCCCGGGACGCTCGTGCTCTTCACCGCTGGTATCGCCGGGCTCGCCTGGTGGTTGCGCAAGCGCGACTGATCGAATCCGGCGGGAGCCAAACTGGAGGACGACAATGAGAAAACTTGTGCTGATGATGACGCTAGGGGCGATTCTCTTGGACGCCGGAGCCGCGTTTGCCGGCGGCCCGCCGGTGCGTCCGATTCCCAATCCCGGGACGCTGGTGCTCTTCACTACTGGTATCGTCGGGCTCGCCTGGTGGCTGCGCAAGCGCGACTGATCTGACCTGGCGCGAGCCGGTCTGGAGGATGACAATGAAGAAGCTCATACTGTTGGCGGCGCTGGGAGCTGTCCTGCTGGAGGCGGGCGTCGCATTCGCGGGCCCCGCCCCGCGTCCGATACCCAATCCCGATACGCTTCTCCTGCTCACAACCGGCCTCGGCGGCCTCGCCTGGTGGCTGAGGAAGGGCAAGTAGCGCCAAGCATCGAGCAAAGGCTCTTCGTGTATCACGGAGCATGCGGGCCGGGGCCGTCCCCGGCCCCTTGTCATTGTGTATAGTCTCATGGTGACTCGTCGGAGGGTCCTTCAGCTTCTCGTCGGCGCGGCCGGCTCCGCGCTCGTTCTTCTCCTCTTCTGGCGCCCGCGACCACTCGCGCATCTCGTGTCGCGTCGCTTCCGGCCTCGCCTCGATGCCACGGCTCCGGGCGTGCTCTCCGGGCGCGAGATGCAGACCATCGTGGCCTTCACCGCCGTCCTCGTGGAGGGGCGCGAGCTGAATACGCAAGAGGCCGGCTATGTTGTCGAGCACGTCACGGACAGGGCCGGCAAGACGCCGGGCTACTTCTCGCTCTATCGGAAGACGGCCGGCGTGCTCGACGGGCGGGCGGGCGCTCCATTCTCGTCGCTCTCGCTCGAGCAGCGAATCGCCCTCATGATGCGGCATCGCCTCACCGACTCCGATGTGAGGATCAGGGAATGCCTGCTTCCCTGGAGTCGCGCAACCCTCGCGGCGCGAGCGCTGGCCGTGCCCGATCTCATCGGCGGCTACTACCTCTCCCCGGCAGGCTGGGCCGCCGTCGGATACGAGGCCTTTCCCAGTCGCTGCGGTGAACTGACGCGCTATACCGGCGCGGAGGCATAGGCGGTGGGCGAGGAGATCCGGGAGACCGAGGTATGCATCATCGGCGCGGGGGCGGCGGGTGGCATCATGGCTTTGGAGCTGGCGCGGCGAGGCATTGGCGTGGTGGTGCTCGAGTCCGGCCCGCGTCATGACCTCGCGCGGCGCGGGGACTACTCCCGTCGCTTCGTCAAGGGCGAGAACCCGTGGGAGAGCCCGCTGAAGGGCATCGATCGCTACACCACCGGGGGCAGCGTCGGCTACCGGCTCGAGTGGAACCGTGCGCGAGGCGTGGGTGGGAGCACGCTGCACTGGGAGGGGACCACCCTCCGGCTCCGCGCCGATGATTTCCGGATGCGCACCCTCCACGGCGTGGCCGAGGACTGGCCCATCTCCTATGAGGAGATCGAGCCCTACTACGGGAAAGCGGAGCGGGCGCTCGGCGTGGCGGGCACGCCCGACGATCCATGGGCTTCACCGAGGAGCACGGCCTTTCCGCTTCCCCCGTTTCCCATGAGCTTCTCGGACGGGTTCTTCGCCCGCGCCTGCCGCAAGCTCGACATTGCCTTCCATCATGTGCCTCAGGCCCGGAACTCGCTCGCGTATGGCGGCCGCTCGCAATGCCGCGCCTGCGGAACCTGTCACGTGTGTCCCACCGGGGCCAAGGCCAGCACGGACCTGACGCATATCCCGCAGGCCGTGGCCACGGGCCACGCAGACGTGGTGACCGACGCCACCGTGCTTCGCCTCGAGGTCGACGGATCGAGCCAGGTGCGCTCGGTAGTGTACGCGGGCGGCGACCGGCGCGAGCGCCGTCTGTCCGCGCGCCTCTTCGTCGTGGCCGCGGGAGGCGTCGAGACCGCGCGGCTCCTGCTCCTGTCGGCGTCGCCGGACTTCCCGCGCGGGCTCGCGAACCGGAGCGGGTTGGTGGGACGGTACTTCACGTCGCATCCGATGATCGACGTCACGGGACGCGTGGCCGAGCGTGTGTACCCGTACCGGATCGGCTTTTCCACGGCCATGAGCGGCCAGTTCGCGGTGCCGCGCGACCGTCAGCGGCGGGGCGCATTTCTCCTCGAGTTCCTGAACTCGGCGGGTCCGCTTCCCGGCGAGATCGCGCCGGTCAGTGGCGCCTGGGGGACGGCGCTCGGCCCGCGCGTCAAGGCGGAGTTCGGACGGACGCTCGGCATACGAATCTATGCCGAGCAGCTTCCGAATGCCGCCAACACCGTGACGCTGAACGCCAGCGTCACGGATTACTTCGGCCAGCCCGTCCCTCACATCACCTATGGGATCGGGCCCTACGAGCGCGCGGCACTCAAGGAGGCGGAGGAGGCGGCCGCAAGGATCCTCGCGATGCTCGGGGCCGAGGATATCCAGTCGGGCCCGCTCAGCTATGCCTCCCATCAGCTCGGCACCCACCGCATGGGTGGCGATCGCACCCAGAGCGTGGTAAACGCGAACCTTCGG
>WNFY01002203.1_pt1 | contig 18578 bp, 21 predicted proteins | sample 5400091 | NCBI WGS metagenome assembly WNFY01 (sample SAMN13153364, study PRJNA577476) | soil metagenome | isolation source: 60 cm soil or saprolite under grassland replicate 1 | place: USA:California | collected 2016-06-15
CTCGTTCGCCTTCTCGAAACCCCGCGCCGCGGCGTCCCAGCGGCCCGCCTCGAGATCGGCTCGCGCCCGCGCGAACGGGCCTGCGATGAAGAGCGGCACCGCGTCCGCCTCCGTGAACGGCGCCGGGGGCGCTGCCAGCGGTCCGGCCGGCGTGGAGGCCGCCGCCGCTCCGCCCCCCTTCCCGGCGTCAGGCGAGGCAGGCTCCGGGGCAGCGCCGGGCGGCGAGCCTTCGGCGCTCGCGGCGGTGGCGAGAGCGCAGGCGAGGGAGCAGGCGAGGAGCTTGTTCATCGGGGCGGACAGTGCGACGGCGCCGGCGGCGGGTCAAGGCGCCGCCTGTGAAACGCTCGGCCCCGCCTGGCCATTTCAGGCCGTCACCACGCACCCCCGATCGCGGTTAGGATCGCGACCAGGTGGACATCCGCACCCAGGCGACCTTGCTCGCAGCCATCGTGACGCTCGCGCTCGCGGGCGCCGCGCTCCTGCGCGACAACCGGCCGCGCGTCTTCACACTCTTCGCCATCTTCTCGGCGAACCTGGGGGTCTTCTCGCTCGCGGACTTCTTCCGCCGCTGGCCCGGCGCGGAGCTCGGCTACGACGGATGGGAGCGCATCGCCGTCATCACGGGCGCCCTCCTCCCGGCCACGACCCTCGCCTTCTTCCTCGAGTTCCTGGGCGTCGCCCGGCGGCCGGCGCGCCGGGCGCGCAACGCGATGTTGGCGGGCTCGCTCTCCGGGTTCATCGTCGCGGCCTCGCCCCTCGTCCGGCTCTCGATCCCGAAGCTGGTGGTCACCGCCTACGTGGTGGGCGGCATGGTGGCCGTCCTCACCGTCCTGTGGAACCGGATGCGCGGGGCGCCCACCCGTGTCGAGCGCGCGCGCCTGCTCTACCTCTTCATCGGCGCCTGCGTCGCGATCGCCCTCTCCACGCTCGACGTCCTGCCGCGCTTCGGCGTGCCCTACCCGCTCGAGGGCCTCGGGGCGATCACCCTCACCATCTTCATGTTCTTCCTGTCGCAGACGCTCCTGCGACACCGGCTCCTCGACCTGCACGAGTTCCTCGGGAAGATCGTCGTCGTCACGGCGCTCGGGCTCGTCCTCGTCGCCATCTACGGCGGGCTCGTCTCGTGGGTCGGCAACCGGCCGGAGCTCTTCTACTTCAACACGCTCGTCGCCTCGTTCGTGATCCTGTCCCTGTTCGAGCCGATGCGCGACAAGGTCGAGGAGTGGGTCATCGTGACGCTCTTCCGCGAGCGCTACGAGCTCGTGCGGCACCTCGAGCAGCTCCGCGATCGGATCGCCACCGTCATCGACCCGGCCCGCCTCGGCACCGTGCTCCTCGACGGGCTCGCCGAGACCCGGCGCGTGACGCACGTCTCGCTGTGGCTCTTAGCCGACGATCGCCCCGGGTACCGCCTGCTCGACAGCCGCGGGCCCCCGCCGGCGCCCTTCCTCGACCCCGCCACCGCCCGCGCCCTCCTGGGCGCCGCCGGGGCCGGGCAGAAGGCCATCCTGCTCGAGAACATCGACCGGCGGATGGCCGAGCTCCGGGCCTACCTGCCTCCCGGCCCGAGCGACCGCGAGCCGCGCGGCGCGCCGGCGTCGGTGGGCGACGACCTGAAGCGGCTGCACGACGCGCGCGCGGCGATGACGACGATGCGCGCCGGGATCGCCATGCCGCTCGCGGCCGGCGACCGCGTGGTCGGGTTCCTGGCCTGCTGGGACGAGCGCGTCCAGGAGGCGTTCGCGTCGAACGAGATCGCTGCCCTCATCGAGGTGGCGGAGCGCACGGCCCTCGTCATCGAGAACTCGAAGCTCTACCAGCAGATGAAGGAACGCGACCGCCTGGCGGCGCTGGGCGAGATGGCGGCCGGCCTGGCGCACGAGATCCGGAACCCGCTCGCCGCCATCCAGGGGGCGATCCAGCTCCTGCTCCCGCAGGGCGGCGCGCGCGGCCAGGACCGCGAGGGGGCGGAGTTCCTCGGCATCATCGCCGACGAGGTGAGGCGCCTCAACGGCGTCGTGACGCAGTTCCTCGACTACTCGCGGCCGGTCCGCGCCGCGCTCGCGCCTGGCGACGTGAACGAGATCCTGCGCAAGACGATGGCGCTCCTCCAGGCCGACATCCCGGAGCGGGTGCAGCTCACGGTCGAGCTGGCCGAGGACCTCCCGCGCGTGTCGTGCGATCCGGAGCAGCTGCGCCAGGTGTTCCTGAACCTCGCGCTGAACGCCGTCCAGGCCATGCCGCAGGGCGGCGAGCTGCGCATCGGGACGCGCCTGGCGCGCGACGAGGTCGCGCTCTGGCGCGACACGCCGCGGCGCGGCGACCTCGTCGAGGTCCGGTTCCGCGACACCGGGCCAGGCATCCCGGAGGAGGCGCGCGAGCACATCTTCGTGCCCTTCTTCACGACGAAGGAGAAGGGCAACGGGCTCGGGCTCGCCATCTGCCAGCGCATCGTGAAGAGCCACGGCGGCACGATCGGGGTGCGCTCGGCGCCGGGCGAGGGCGCCGAGTTCGTGATCGCGCTCCCCGCGCTGTGGGAGGAGCGGGTCGAGAAGGTCGAGCCCGCGCCGCCCGCGCCCGAGAAGCCGCGCGTCCGCCGCCGGCGGCGCCGCCGCGCCGCGCACCGCCCGGCGTGAGGGCCGTCGATGGCGCGTCGCGCGCGAGCGTGCTAAGCACGGCCGGTGCCGCACGTCCTCATCGTCGACGACGAGCTGAACATCCGCCGGGTCCTCGCGGCGATGCTCGCCCGCGAGGGGTACGAGGTGACCACCGCCGCCGACGGCGAGCAGGCGCTCGCCGTGCTGCACAAGACGCCGGTGCACGTCGTCGTGACGGACCTCGTCATGCCGCGCCTCGGCGGGATGGAGCTGCTCGGCCGCGTCGCCGCCGACTTCCCGGACGTCCCGGTCATCGTCATCACCGCCCACGGCACCGTGGACAGCGCGGTGCAGGCGCTCAAGGCGGGCGCGTTCGACTACATCACGAAGCCCTTCGAGCAGGAGGAGCTGAAGAAGGTCATCGCCAAGGCGACGCGCGCGCATGAGATCGAGCGGCAGAACGTGCACGGGCCGACCGCCGCCGGCGAGAAGCCGCCGCTCGTCGGCGAGTCGGCCGCGATCCGCCAGACGTACGAGATCGTCGCCAAGGTCGCCGAGTCCCCCTCCACGGTCCTCATCACGGGCGAGAGCGGCACGGGCAAGGAGCTCATCGCGCGCGAGCTGCACCGCGGCTCGTCGCGACGCGACAAGCCGCTCATCAAGGTGAACTGCGCGGCCATCCCGAAGGACCTCGTCGAGAGCGAGCTCTTCGGGTACGAGAAGGGCGCCTTCACCGGCGCCGTGGGGTCGAAGCCCGGGCGCTTCGAGCTCGCTGACGGCGGGACGCTCTTCCTCGACGAGATCGGCGAGGTGCCGGTCGAGATGCAGGTGAAGCTCCTCCGCGCGCTCCAGGAGTCGGAGTTCGAGCGCGTGGGCGGCATCAAGACCATCCACGTCGACGTCCGCCTCATCACGGCCACGAACCGCGATCTCAAGGCGCTCATCGCCGACGGCCGCTTCCGCGAGGACCTCTACTACCGCCTCGCCGTGGTGCCGATCTCGCTGCCGCCGCTGCGCGATCGCAAGGAGGACATCCCGCTCCTCGTCACGCATTTCATCGGCAAGTACAACCAGCGGCTCGGCAAGCGGGTCGATCGCGTGGACGACGACGCGATGCAGATGCTCCTCTCGTACGGGTGGCCGGGCAACATCCGCGAGCTCGAGAACCTCATGGAGCGCTCGGTCCTCTTCGCCGAGGGGCCGGTCATCCTGGGCTCCTCGCTGCCCGACGCGCTCCGCGAGCGCGTGGCGGGCCCCACCGTGCCCATCGCCGCGATCGGCCCGCTCGGCGCCATCGCCGCGCCGAGCGGCGCCTCGATGAAGGAGATCGTGCGCCAGGCGCAGGCCGAGCTGGAGAAGGAGCTCATCTCCCGCGCGCTCGGCGAGACGGCCGGGAACGTGACGCGCGCCGCCAAGCGGCTCCAGATCAGCCGCAAGTCGCTCCAGGTGAAGATGAAGGAGCTCGGGTTGCGAGGCGACGAGGAGTGACGGCGCCGCCCCCGGGCGACGCGCGCACCCCCGGAATCGCACGGCATTTCGCCTACATCAGCAGCCTGGCGGTTACTTGACCGGTCTGGGAGCCGCTGCTAGCGTCCCGGCCGGGTGTTCCCCCCCGCATCTGTCGAGATTTCGCTCCCCCGGAGGAAGCACATGCGGCGGCTCCTCGGCCTCGTCCTCGTCGCCCTCGCGGCGGTCGCCGCGCCCTCCGCCCGGGCGGCGGAGGTGACGCGCGTCGCGTCCAGCGCCGAGGTGGACAACCCCTTCGACCTCGACCTGACGGTGCGCTACGAGCGCGTCCAGCGGAAGGCCAGGATCACGCGCGAGTTCGCCGACCGCACCGCCAACGCGCCGTTCGGCGCCGTGGGGGACGAGAGCGAGCTCTGGTACGAGCAGGTGACGAACCGGGTGGTGCCGCGCCTCGCCGTGGGCCTCTACCGCGATCTCGAGCTGCACGCGGAGCTGCCCTACGTGCTCGGCGACAACCCGAGCTGGAAGTTCACCGCGGACAGCGAGCGCTCGATCGAGCAGAACAAGCTCGATCCGAACGGCAAGCCGTGCTCGACCGATCCGAACGACCCTTGCACGCTGCCCATCTTCCCCGTCGGCAACGGGCAGACCGTCCACCACGGCGGCCAGCTCGGCGATCTCACGGTCGGTCTCGCCTGGGGGATCCTCTCCGACAAGCGCGACGAGTACGTGCCGTACTGGCTGGTGGGGATCGACGTGACGGCGCCCACCGCGCGCCGCTACGACCCGGTCGCCGGGCGCGACCTCACGCCCGGCTCCGCGTTCTCCTCGCCGTACACGAGCGCCTCGAAGCAAGCGCCCGTCGGCCACAAGGTGTGGCTCTACGACGTCCAGACGGCCATCTCGAAGCGGATGGGGGCCGTCGACCCGTACGTGCGCGCGCACGCGCGCCTCGCCCAGAAGTCGTCGCAGACGTACTCGAACTGCGAGCACGCCGCCGAGCTCGCCGGGGCGGGCCAGGCCACGTCGGCGGCGTCCGTGAGCTGCGCGCTCGCCACCTGGAGGGACGACGCGGCGGCGAAGCCGCCCCACGTCTTCGGCCTCGAGCTCGGGACCGAGCTCGTGCCGTACGAGGACCGGCTCGAGCACCAGCGCTTCGCGGTCGACCTGCGCCTCTCCGGGGAGTACACGACGCAGGCGCGCTGGTACAACGAGCTCACCGACGCGACCGGCAAGCTCATGTGGACCGACCCGTACGTCACCTTCAAGGCGCTCGTCGGTCTCTACCTGCGCGCGTCGAGCTACGTGCAGCTGCGCGCCGCGGCCAGCATCGCGCACGACTTCACGCACTTCGTGAGCGGCGAGCCGCTCACGAACCCGAATTTCGACTGGCGCTACGACGCTCCCGGCCGGCGCTTCCGCGTGTCGGAGACGAGCGTCTTCGACGTGACGGTCTCGGCCGTCGTCAACTTCTAGAGCCCTTTCAGCTTCTCCAGCTCGGCGTAGACGTCCGCCCGGCGCAGGCCGCGCGCCCGAGCCACCTCGCGCGCGATCGCGCTCGGCGCCTCGCCCGCCGCGGCGCGGCGGCGGAGCTCGGCGTCGAGCGGCTCCTCGGGCTCGTCCCGCGCGCCCTCCCCATCCGCGGCGCCCGCCACGACCAGCGTCACCTCGCCCCGCGCGCCGTCGGCGAACCGCGCCGCGAGCGCGTCGAGCGAGCCGCGCGCGATCTCCTCGTGGAGCTTCGTGAGCTCGCGCGCCACCGCGGCCGGCCGCGCGCCGAGCGCCTCGTGCAGCTCGCGGAGCGTGGCGCCGGTGCGGTTCCCCGCTTCGTACAGGACGAGAGTGGCCGGGATCCGCGCGAGCCACGCCAGCGCCCCCGTGCGCCTGCCGCCCTTGCGCGGCAGGAAGCCGTACACGAGGAACCGGTCGCTCGGGAGCCCCGAGGCGACGAGCGCCGCCACCGCCGCGCACGGCCCGGGGACGGGCACCACGCGCGCGCCCGCCTCCCACGCCGCGGCGACGAGGTGCTGGCCAGGGTCGGAGACCCCGGGCGTGCCCGCGTCCGTGCACAGCGCCACGTCCTCGCCCGCCGCGAGCCGCCCGAGGACGGCGCCCATCCGGCCGCGCTCGTCGAACGCGGGCAAGGACAGCATGGCCGGGGCCGGCGCGCCGAGGTGGGCGAAGAGCTGGCGCGTATGCCGCGTGTCCTCGGCGGCGACCGCCTTCACGGAGCGCAGCACCTCCGCCGCGCGGGGCGAGAGGTCGCCGAGGTTCCCGATGGGCGTCGCGACGACGTAGAGCGTGCCGGGCACGGCTCCGTTCTACATCGGCTTCCCATCCGCGTCGAAGGCGCCGCGGATGAGCTCGAAGCGCGCCGTGTTCCCGGAGAGATCGACCGCGACCACGTCGAAGCGCATGTCCTGCTCCAGCCCGCCGTGGCGCACCGCCCAGTCGGTGGCGGCGGCGACGACGCGGCGCGCCTTCGCGACGGTGACCGACGCCGCGGGCGAGCCGAAGTCGAGCCGGCTGCGGCTGCGCACCTCGACGAAGCAGAGGGTCGCGCCGTCGCGGCACACGAGATCGACCTCGCCGCGGCGCGTGGCGTGATTGCGGGCCACGACGGCGTAGCCCTCCCGCTCGAGGAAGACCGCGGCGGCGGCCTCCGCCGCGCGCCCCCGCGCCCGCGTGCTCTGCGCTGCTCGGCCCGCCGGCGGCTTCATGAGACGACGTGGTCCGCCGACTCGCGGAAGGCGACGTCCGAGGTGGCGTGCACGAGCTGACCGGGGTGCGCGAGCTGCTTCAGGATGCGCCCGGCGAGGCGGCGGGCGCCCTCGGGGAGCCCCGCGAACGCGTCGTCCGCGAGCGCGACGACCTTCCCCGCGGCGAGCGCGCGCTCGATGACCGCGAGCTTCAGCGCGAGGAACGCGAGGTCACGGTCCGCGGGCGCCAGCGAGCCGGCCGACGACGACCGGCCGCCGGCCTGGACGAGGAGGTTCCCGCGGTCGTCCACGCCGAGGCTGGTGATGCGGTTGCCCGAGAGCGCCTGGATGACCTGCGAAGCCTTGGCCTGGAGGCTCCGCACCGCGGCGGCTGGGCTCCCGCCCAGCTCCTTCGCCGCCGCCTGCATCAGCTCGCGCAGGGGGTCGGCCGCCGGGAGCGCGGGCTCGGGCGGAGCGGGCACCGGCTCGGGCTCGGGCGACGCCGCTTCGGACTCGAGCCGCTGCAGCTCGGCCTCGACGGACCTCGGGGCCCGGAGGTATCCGCCCGTCTCCGCTGCGAGCCCGGCCTCCGCGTCGCGCAGCTCCGCCTCCACGCGCGCCTTCTCCTCCTGCGCCGAGCGCGTCCCCGGGCGCGCCTCGAGCTCCTCGCGGCGCTCGCGCGCGCCGGCGGCCGCCGAGCGCGCGTCCGAGAGGCGGTTGAGCGCCTCCTGCAGCTCCGGGATGCCCGCGACGCCGAGCGCCTTCAGGGCGGCGCGCACGTCGGCCGACTCGCGGTCGAAGCCCTCCAGCACCTTGCGCTCGTGGTCCTCGACGATGTTGCGGCGCCGTCCGAGCCGCCCGTGGCCCTCGAGCGCGGAGACCCACCCCAGCGCGACCCAGGCCGCCCAGCCGAAGGCGGGGATGTCGAGGAGCGCCACGTACCGCAGCCCCATCGCCGTGCCCGCCGCCAGCGCGATGGCGAGCGCGGCGGCGCCGCCGCCGACGCCGGCCCAGAAGCTCGCGTCTCTCCAGAACGGGAGCGGCGGGCCGCGGCCGTCCGCCTCGTCGAGGACGGTCCGCTCGGCGTCGATCTTCGCGAGCGCCTCGTCGCGCTTCGCGAGCGCCTTCCGGTGCGCCGACAGCTTCGCGTCGACGTCGCCGAGCTCGTCCGCCACGGCCGCGGCCGGGGCGAGCGCGGCCAGGGCGGCGTTCGCAGCCTCTTCCGCCTCGCGGACGCGCGCGCCGTCCTTCAGCGCCTCCTCGAGCTTGAACAGCCGGCTCTGCAGCCCGTCGAGGCTGTACTGGAGCTTCTCGGCCTTGCGGGCGCGATCGAGCTCGGCGCGCAGCTCCGCGGCGCGCCGCGGCGCCTCCGCCGCCGAGAGCGCCCGGCGCGGCGGGACGGGCGCGGCCGGCGCGGCGCCGACGCCGCGCCGCGAGGGCAGCTCGGCCGCGGAGAGCGCGAGGAGCGCCCGGCGCGCGCTCCCCGGGATCCCGATGGGCTGCTGGAGGTGGCGCGCGATCTCCGCCGCGTCCTGCGACACGAGCGCGAAGGCGCGCTTCTGCGGGTCGAAGCGGTGGAGCTGGGCGCCCGCCGCGAAGTCGCGCACGAGCCGGTAGGTGACGCCGTCGTCGCCGGCGAGCGTCAGGCCCGCTCGCATCGCGACCGTCCCGCCGGCACCGGCGCGCAGCGCCTCGGCGTCGCGCGGGCCCGGGCTGTAGAGCGCCTCGAGGAGGCGCCGCAGCGCCGCGCCGTCGCACGCGACGACGTTGTAGCCGGGCCTGAGCCGCGCGCTCCCGCCCGCCGGCAACACGCCCTTCACGCCCTGGGCCGCGATCTCGAGCAGCAGCACGCGAGGATGGTACCCGCACGAGCCCGCGCGCGAAAGCGCGGCCCGCTCCCACCCGCGCATACCGGGCGCGGGGCGAGAGCGGGCCGGGTTCGGTCCGGGGGCAGCTCGGTCCTGCTACGCCTGCGGCGCGGTCGCCGGAGGTGCGGCCGGCGGAGGTGCGGCCGGCGCGGCCGGCGCGGCGACACGCTCGCCCTCCTCCTGGTGGAGGCGCGCCTTCTTGCCCTGCAGCTGGCGCAGGTAGTAGAGCCGCGAGCGGCGGACCTCACCGTGGCCCATCACCTCGATCTTGTCGATGCGCGGGCTGTGCACGGGGAACATGCGCTCCACGCCCACGCCGTAGCTCACCTTCCGCACGGTGAACATCGCGCGCGACTGGCCGCGCCGGTGGCGGATGACGACGCCCTCGAAGACCTGGATGCGCTCCTTGTCGCCTTCCTTGATCTTCGTGTGGACGCGGACGGTGTCGCCCGAGCGGAAGTCCGGGACCCCCGCCTTGAGATACTTCGCCTCGATGTCGCTGATGGCCTTGCGCAGCATCGCTCTCTCCTTCACAGCTCGTCGTCGCCCGCCTCGATGAGGCGGAGGTCCTCTTCCGTCAGCGCCAGCCTCGCGAAGAGGTCCGGGCGCCGCTCGCGGGTGGCGCGCAGCGACTCGCGCCGCCGCCACCGCTCGATCCGCCGGTGATCCCCCGACAGGAGGACCTCCGGAACCTGCATCCCCCGATACGACGGGGGCCGGGTGTAGTGCGGGTGCTCCAGCACGCCGCCCTCGCCCGAGAAGCTCTCGGCCCCGGCGGAGCTCTCGTTGCCGAGCACCCCGGGGATGAATCGCGCCGCGGCGTCGACGATCGCGAGCGCCGCCAGCTCGCCGCCGGTGAGCACGAAGTCACCGAGCGACACCTCCATGTCCACCACCGTCCTCACTCGCTCGTCGACGCCCTCGTAGCGTCCGCAGGCGATGATCACCTTCCCGTGCTCGGCGAGCCCTCGCGCCACGCGCTCCGTGAGCCTGACGCCGCGAGGGCTGGTCAGGACGACCCTGGCGCCGGGCAGGCGCGCCCGCGCCGCCTCGATCGCCTCGGTGAGCGGCTCCGGCTTCATCACCATGCCAGCCCCGCCACCGTAGGGCGCGTCGTCGGTCACCTTGTGCTTGCCCGCCGCGTGGTCCCTCACGTCGACCACGCTCACGGCGAGGAGCCCGCTCTCGCGCGCCTTGCCGAGGATGCTCTCGGCCAGGTACCCCGCGCACATCCGCGGGAAGAGCGTCAGGATCTCGACCTCCAGCTTCGCCACGTCAGCCGCCTCGCTCGGGACCTCCCTTCTCTTCGCGTCCCTTCACCTCCAGATCCAGCAATCCCTCCGGCGGATCCACGACGACCTTGCCGGCCGCCCGGTCCACCGTCACGTAGGGCGCGAGCGGGATGAGCACCTCGCCCCGGCCGCCCGTCACCACGAGCACGTCCACCGCGCCCGTCTCGAGGAGCCCGGTCACCGTCCCGACCGCCTCCCCCGCCACCGTCACCACCGCGAGCCCTTCGAGGTCGGCCCAGAAGTACACCCCCTCGCCTGCCTCGCCCAGCGCCTCGCGCACCGCGAGGACCTCGCATCCCACCAGCGCCTCGGCCGCCTCGCGGCTCGAGACACCGTCCAGCTGCACCGCCCAGACGCGACCCTGGGGCCGCGCCTCCATCACCTTCCGCGTGCCAGGCGGCTCGCCGCCGCGCCGGAGCGTGACCTCCTCGAGCGCCGCCAGCGCGCCGTCGGTCCCCGCGATCCCGACGAGCCCGCGCAGCCCGATCGCCCGGACCACTTTGCCGATTCGGACGAGCCCCACGGTCAGTCGAGGATGTCGAGCACCGCCCGCCGCCCCTGCCGGCGCGCCGCGATGTCGATCACCGTCCGGAGCGCCTTGGCCGTCCGTCCGCCGCGCCCGATCACGCGGCCGAGATCGTCCTCCGCCACCGTGAGCTCGAGCACCGTGGAACGGTCGCGCTCGATCGCGTCGACCTTGACGGCGCCCTTGTCTTCCACGAGCTGCTGGGCGAGCCAGACGACGAGGTCGCGCATGACGCCGCCCGCTACTTCGCGGACTTCTCCACCGCCGGCGCCGCGAGCTTCTTCGCCCGCTTCAGCACCGCCGCGACGGTCTGGCTCGGCCGCGCCCCGACCTTCAGCCAGTGCTCGACGCGATCGGCCTTGAGCTCGATGCGCTCGGGCCGCTGCGTCGGATCGTAGAGTCCGATGTCCTCGAGGTACTTGCCGTCGCGCGGCTTGCGCGAGTCGGTCGCGACCAGGTGGTAGAAGGGCGCCTTGTGCGTTCCGGCGCGGCTGAGCCGCAGGACCACTGCCATGTGCTGCCTCCGTATTGCTCGGGATTCTCGGACGAAAAAAGAGGGAACGTCGGACCTTCGGCGCCGCGGCCGCGGCCCATCCGCGCTCCTCGAAAAAGCGGACTCTTTTACGGGACCTTAGCTGACCTGTCAAGGACTGCGAGGGACTTCCGGGGCGGCGCCTGCCGGCACGCGCTGTCCCTCGCCGGCCTTCCGGGCGCGCGTCCTCCGCAGGACGGCGAGGTGGCCCCCCGGAGATGCCCACACCGCCAGGGCGTACGCGAGGATGCCGAGCAACGCTCCGAGCGCCCACCCGCCCACCACATCCGCCACCCAGTGCGCGCCGACGTAGACGCGCGAGAGGCCGCCGAGCACCATGAGCGCGATGACCCAGCGCACCCGCCGTCCGTAGACGAGGGCGGCGTAGGCGGCGAAGGTGCCCACGGCGCTCGAGTGGCCGCTGGGGAAGCCGAACATGTAGAGCGGCTCGAGGCCGACCCGGACCTGCTCGGGGCCGTAGATGGAGAGCGGCCGCGGCGTGGCGACGAGGTCCTTCACCTCCTGGACGAGCGCTCCGCTGGCGACGAGCGCGAGCGCCAAGGGCAGGAACGCCGCCGCGAGCTTCTTCCCGTGGCGCTCGAGCCAGCCGAAGGTCACGAGCCCGAGGAGCGCCAGCGCCCAGCCCTCGCACGCGGTCGAGAGGAGCGCGGCGGGGAGGTCGAGCCATCGCGACTGCATCGCCTGGTGCAGCGCCAGGAACGGATCGTGGGCGTAGAGCGGCGGCACGCAGCAGCGTTGTAGCACGCTCCAAAAAACGGAGCGCCACCCCGGTCATCCGGAGCGGCGCTCGTGAATCTCGACCTTGGCGCGAGCTACTCGGCCTTCTCGGCCTTCGCCTTCTTCGCCGGCTTCTTCTCGGCGGCGGGCTTCGTCTCGGCCTTCTTCTCGCCCTTCTTGGCCTTCGCCTTCTCCTCGCCGTCCGCCTCGGCGGGCGCGACGCGGTCGACGAGCTCGATCATCGCCATCTCGGCGGCGTCGCCGGCGCGGCGGCCGACGCGGATGATGCGCGTGTAGCCGCCGGGGCGGGTCTTGAAGCGCGGCCCGAGCGTGTCGAACAGCTTGTTCAGCACCTCGACGTCACGGACGTCGCGGTTCGCCTGCCGGCGCGCGTGCGGCGTCCCCTTCTTGGCGAGGGTGATGAACTTGTCGGCGAAGCGCTTGATCTCCTTCGCCTTGGGCGTGGTGGTCTTGATGCGTTCGTGACGGAACAGGCTCGTCACGAGGTTCCGGAACATCGCCGTGCGGTGCTCCGTGGTGCGGTCGAGCCGCCGGCCTACGACGCGGTGCTTCATGGTGTTCTCCTCGAGGTGTGCTCGCTAGGCCTTGGGGGCCTGCGGCGCGATCTTCGGCGGCCAGTTCTCGAGCTTCATCCCGAGGGAGAGCCCCATCTCGGCCAGGATCTCCTTGATCTCCTTCAGCGACTTCCGGCCGAAGTTCTTCGTCTTCAGCATCTCGGCCTCGGTCTTCTGGACGAGATCGCCGATCGTCTTGATGTTCGCGTTCTGCAGGCAGTTGGCGCTGCGGACCGAGAGCTCGAGCTCGTCGACGGAGCGGAACAGGTTCTCGTTCAGCTTCGTCTCCTCGACGGCGACCGGCTCCAGCACCGGCTCCTCGGTCTCGTCGAAGTTGATGAAGATCGAGAGCTGCTCCTTCACGATCTTGGCGGCGTAGGCGACGGCGTCGGCGGGCTGCACCGACCCGTCGGTCCACACCTCGAGCGTCAGCTTGTCGTAGTCCGTCTGCTGCCCGACGCGGGCGTTGGTGACCTGGTAGTTCACCTTGCGGATGGGGCTGAAGAGCGCGTCGATCGGGATCGAGCCGATGGGCTGGCCCGCCACCTTGTTGCGCTCGGAGGGGACGTACCCGCGGCCGCGCCGCGCCGAGAGCTCCATGCGCACGCGCCCGCCCTCGCTGATGGTGAGGACGTGGTGGCCCGGATTCAGGATCTCGACCTGGCCGTCGGCGACGATGTCACCGGCCTTGATCTCCTTCGGCCCGTCCGCCTCGATCCGGAGCGTCTTCACCTCGTTGGTGTGGATCTGGAGCAGGACCTCCTTGAGGTTGAGGATGACGTCGGTGACGTCCTCGGAGACCTCGGGGATGGTCATGAACTCGTGCTCGACGCCCTCGATCTTCACGGCGGTGATCGCCGCGCCCTGCAGGCTCGAGAGGAGCACCCGCCGCAGCGAGTTGCCGAGCGTGATGCCGAAGCCGCGCTCCAGCGGCTCCGCCACGAACTTGCCGTACGTGTTGGTGAGGCTCTCCGGATCGACCTGGAGCCCGCGGGGCTTGATGAGGTCGCGCCAGTTCTTCGTCACGATGGCGTCTGCCATGGGCTGATCTCCTGCGCCGCCGCCCCCTCCCCGACCCCGCCAGCCGAGCGGAACCAGGGCGCCGTGAGGCGCGCAGCCGTTGTCGTTGCGTGAAGCCGCGTCCGCTACTTCGAGTACAGCTCGACGATGAGCTGCTCCTGGATCGGCATGGTGATGTCTTCGCGCGCGGGCGCCGTCTTCACGGTCCCCTTGAACCCGCCCTTGTCGAGCTCGAGCCACTGCGGCACGCCGCGGCGGTCGACCGTCTCGAGGGCCTCGTTGATGCGCACGACCTTCTTCGAGCGGTCCTTGAGCTCGATCTTGTCGCCCACCTTCAGGCGGAACGAGGGGATGTTCACCTTCCGGCCGTTGATGCGGAAGTGGCCGTGCCGGACGAGCTGGCGCGCCTCGTTGCGCGTGTCGGCGAAGCCGAGCCGGAAGACCACGTTGTCGAGCCGGAGCTCCAGCGTCTGGAGGAGGTTGTCGCCGGTCTTGCCCTTGGCGGCGGCAGCGTTGGCGTAGGCGTGGCGGAAGTCGGCCTCCAGCATGCCGTACATCCGCTTCACCTTCTGCTTCTCACGGAGCTGGACGCCGTACTCGGAGAACTTGACGCGCCCCTGGCCGTGCTGGCCGGGGGGATACGGGCGGCGCTCGATGGCGCACTTGTCCGTGTAGCAGCGGTCGCCCTTCAGGTACATCTTCAGATTTTCACGACGGCAGAGCCGGCAGACGCTTTCGGTGTAACGGGCCACGGTTGCTCTCCCTCTCTCAGACGCGGCGGCGCTTGGGCGGCCGGCAGCCGTTGTGGGGAATCGGGGTGACGTCGCGGATGAGCGAGATCTTGAGGCCGGCGGCGGAGAGCGCGCGCAGCGCCGACTCGCGACCGGCGCCCGGACCGGACACCTGCACCGTGACGCTCTTCAGGCCGTGCTCCATCGCCTTCGCGGCGGCGTCGCCCGCCGCGACCTGCGCGGCGAACGGCGTCGACTTGCGCGAGCCCTTGAAGCCGCGCGCGCCCGCCGACGACCAGCTGATCACGTTCCCCGAGACGTCGGTGATCGTGATCATCGTGTTGTTGAAGGTCGCGGCGATGTGCACGATCCCCGCCGCGATGTTCTTCTTCACCCGCTTCTTCCCCTTCTTCGGGATGACGGGCGAGGCGGTGATCGGCTCGATGCCACCGAGGTTGGGCATCGCGGGCGCCTGGGCCTCCTCGGCCTTGGGCGCCTCGGGCTTCTTCGGGGCGGGCTTCTCGGCGGTGGGCTGCTTCTCGTCGGCCACTCTACTCTCCGTTCAAAGGTGATCGCGACGGCCTTCCGGCCGCCGCTGGTGAAGTCGCCGCTACGCCTTCGGCGCGGGCGCCGACGCGGCGGGCTTGCGGACGAGGCCTCGCTTCGGCCCCTTGCGCGTGCGGGCGTTGGTGTGCGTGCGCTGCCCGCGGACCGGCAGGCCCTTGCGGTGCCGGAGGCCACGGTAGCAGCCGAGGTCCATGAGCCGCTTGATGTTGAGCGACGTCTCGCGGCGGAGGTCGCCCTCGACCTTGTACGCCTGCTCGATCGCCTCACGGATCCGGCGGACCTCGTCGTCCGTCAGGTCCTTCGTCCGCGTGATGGCCGACACCTCGGCCTTCTCGCAGATCTTCTTCGCGGTGGTCTTGCCGATTCCGTAGATGTACTGGAGCGAGATCTCGATGCGCTTCTCGCGGGGAAGGTCGACGCCGGCGATACGAGCCATCTTCGGTGTTCTCCTGGTTTCCTGCGGGCGCGGGCGCTAGCCCTGGCGCTGCTTGTGGCGAGGGTTCGCGGGGCAGATGATCCGCACGACGCCCTTGCGCTTGATGACCTTGCACTTGTCGCAAATCTTCTTGACCGAAGCGCGGACCTTCATGACGCGACTGCCTCCCGAGAAAATCTCGTTCGTTCAGACGAAAAGCCCCGCCGCGGCTTCCGGCGGGACTGGCGGTGGGAATGCTCCCAGGCCGCCTCGTTGCGAGCTCTCGCTCCCACCCTGCCCCCCTGCGCGGGCGGAATGCGAAGGGCGCCCTATAACACAGGCTTTTTTATCGTGCAACGTCTGTCGTGCGTCCGCTCGACGCGAAACGTCGCCGACGGCAGTTGCGGCGACGCTCAAGCCGCCCTTCGGGGGAGCGACAGCACATCCGCGCCCTCTTCGGTGACGGCGATGGTGTGCTCGAAGTGCGCCGAGAGGCTGCCGTCCGCCGTGACCGCCGTCCATCCGTCCCCGAGGGTGCGCACCTCGGATCCGCCCGCGTTGACCATGGGCTCGATGGCCAGAACCATCCCTGCTCTCAGGCGGATACCCGTTCCAGGCGCACCGTAGTTGGGCACCTGGGGCGGCTCGTGGAGGCGCCGGCCGATGCCGTGTCCGACGAAGTCGCGGACCACCGAGTACCCCCGCGACTCGACGTAGGCCTGCACCGCGAACCCGACGTCCCCGAGGCGGCCATCGGGCCGGGCCGCCGCGATGGCGCGCGCCAGCGCCTCACGCGTCGTCTCGAGGAGCTTCGCCGCCTCGGGCGCGGCCGCGCCGACCGGGACCGTGTACGCCGAGTCGCCGTAGTAGCCCTTGTAGACGACCCCGAAGTCGAGCCCGACGATGTCGCCCTCCCCGAGGACCCGCTTCGGCGAGGGGATCCCGTGGACCACCTCGTCGTTGACGGACACGCAGATGACGGCGGGGTAGCCGTGGTAGCCCTTGAACGCCGGCTGCGCGTGCCGCGCCTCCGTGCCACGGGCCGCGATCTCGTCGAGCTCGGCGGTGGTGACGCCGGGGGCGATCGCGGCGATCACCTCCTGCAGGACGTCGTGGACGACGAGGCTCGCGTCCCGGATGCGCGCGATCTCGTCCGCGCTCTTCAGCTCCACCCGCTCGCGCACTCGGCGTCTTCTAGGTCCGGCCCGAGAGCGCCGCACGCGTGGCGGCGAGGATGCCCTCGGGCGTCCCCACGCCCTCGATCTCGGACACGAGCCCGCGCTCCTGGTAGAAGCGCTTCAGCGGCCACGTCTTGTCCGCATACTCCTGCATCCGCTTCTTCACGTTCTCGGGCTTGTCGTCGTCGCGCTGCACGAGGCTCGTGCCGTCCTTGTCGCAGATCCCGGTGCGCCGCGGCGGGTTGGCCGACACGTGGTAGACGGTGCCGCACTTGGGGCAGCTCCGGCGCCCGCTGATCCGCTCGACCACGAGCTCCTCCGCCACCTCGTAGGAGAGCACCCGGTCGATCTTCCTGCCCATCGACTGGAGGAGGCGCTCGAGGTACTCGGCCTGCGCGGTCGTCCGCGGGTAGCCGTCGAGGATGAAGCCCTTCGCGACGTCGGGCCGGCCGAGCCGGTCCTTCACCATCGCGTTCGTGACGTCGTCGGTGACGAGGCCGCCCGAGTCCATGATGGCCTGGACCTTCTTGCCGAGGTCGGTGCCACGCGCCTTGTGGTCGCGGAACATGTCGCCCGTCGAGATGTGCGGGACGCCGTACTCGAGGGCGAGCAGCTTCGCCTGGGTGCCCTTCCCTGCGCCGGGGGGACCGAGGAGGATCAGGATCATGCTCGCAGCTCCTGAGGATGGCAGCTAGGCGTTGACGGCGGCGCCCGTGCCCACGCGGCGGCCGCGGATGCGCGGCCCACGGGGGCCGGTGAACCCCTCGTAGTGGCGCGTGATGAGGTGGCCCTCGATCTGCTGCACCGTGTCGAGCGCGACGCCGACCACGATGAGGAGCGCGGTGCCGCCGAAGTAGAAGGGGACGCCGAACTGATTGATGAGGAGTGTGGGGAGCACGCACACCGCGGCGATGTAGACGGCGCCGCCGAAGGTGATGCGCGAGAGCACGTGGTCGATGTAGTCGGCCGTCGTCTTGCCGGGGCGGATGCCCGGGACGTACCCGCCGTACTTCTTGAGGTTGTCGGCGACGTCGATGGGGTTGAACGTCACCGCCGTGTAGAAGTAGGCGAAGAAGATGATGAGCGCGACGTAGAGCGTGTTGTAGACCCAGGTGCCCGGCCGGATCTCGTCCGAGAGCCGCGAGAGGAACGGGAACCAGGAGGCGAGCGTCGCGGGAAAGAGCAGGATCGAGCTCGCGAAGATGGGCGGAATGACGCCGGCCGTGTTCACCTTGAGCGGCAGGTGCGTCGACTGGCCGCCGTAGAGCTTCCGGCCCACCACCCGCTTCGCGTACTGGATCGGGATCCGGCGCTGTCCGCGCTCGAAGAAGACGATGAGCGCCACCACGAAGACCATCACCGCCGTGATGGCGATGATCTTGAACTCGTCGAGGCCGGCGCCGGGCGTCCGGTAGGCGGCGTAGGTCTGGTAGATGGCGTCCGGGATGCGCGCCACGATGCCGGCGAAGATGATGAGCGAGATGCCGTTGCCGACGCCGCGCTCGGTGATCTGCTCGCCCATCCACATGATGAAGGCGGTGCCGGCGGCGAGCGAGATGACCGTCATGAGGCGGAAGCCCCATCCCGGGTTCGCCACCACCATGAGGCCGGTGTTGTCGCGCAGCGACTCGAGATAGCTCGCGATGCCGATGCCCTGGACCACCGAGAGGACGATGGTGCCGTAGCGCGTGTACTGCGTGATCTTGCGCCGGCCGACCTCGCCCTCCTTCTGCATCTTCTCCAGCGTCGGGATGACGACCGTGAGGAGCTGCAGGATGATCGACGCCGAGATGTACGGCATGATCCCGAGGGCGAAGATCGAGAGCTGCTCGAGGGCGCCGCCGGAGAAGAGGTTGAAGAGGCCGAGGAGGCCGCCCGAGCTCTGCACGACGCGCCGCATGGCGACGCGGTCCACGCCCGGCGTGGTGACGAAGATCCCGAGGCGGTAGATGCCGAGGATGCCGAGGGTGAACAGGAGCCGCTTGCGCAGCTCCGGGATGCGGAACATGTTCGCGATGCCGCTCGTCACCATTCGGTCGCCCCTTGTCGTTCCCCGCCGCGGCCGCGGCGGCCCTGCCCTACTCCTGCTGCGGCTTGGCCTTCTTCTCGGGCTTCTTGTCGGCCTTCTTCTCGGCCTTGCCGTCCGCCTTCGCCTCGGCCTTGGCAGCGGCCTTGGCGGCCTTCTCGGCCGCCTGCGCGGCGCGCTTCGCCGCCTTCTCGGCGCTCTCGGCGGGCGTCGCGGCGCGGCGGGCCGCCTTCGCCTTCTCGTACATCGTCTGTGGCTTCGGCAGGACCTCGACCTTGCCGCCTGCCTTCTCGATGGCGGCGCGGGCGCCCGCGGTGACGCGGTCCGCCTTCACCGTGTAGGCGCTC
>WNFY01002205.1_pt1 | contig 18574 bp, 17 predicted proteins | sample 5400091 | NCBI WGS metagenome assembly WNFY01 (sample SAMN13153364, study PRJNA577476) | soil metagenome | isolation source: 60 cm soil or saprolite under grassland replicate 1 | place: USA:California | collected 2016-06-15
TCAATCACGATTCAGGCGTGGCGACTTACACGGGCAGTGCACGTATGTGGCAGGATGATAATTTCGTGCGTGCCGACACGATCACTCTATTTCGCGAAGAGAAGCGCATGGATGCGCGCGGCCATGTGCAGAGTGCGCTGTATCAGGCCAAACAAAAAACTGGCAATGCTACTGCGGTTGTGCCGGTCTTTGCCACGGCTGAATACATGAAGTATTCGGATCCTGATCGCCTCTTGCATTATGAAACCAACGTGGATATCAAACAGGGAACTGACCGCATGACATCAGCCGTCGCCGATGTTTATCTGCAGAAAGATGTTAACGAAGTAGAACGCACGATCGCGCAGCGCAATGTGGTCATCAACCAACCGGGGAAGCGGGGTACTGGGGACTGGTGTCAATATACGACCGCGGATGAAGTCGCGGTGCTGAAAGGAAATCCGGCGCACGTTGAAGATGCCGAACAGGGAACGACCGACGGCAACCGTCTCACGTTGTACCGGCGCGAGAATCGCGTCGTTGTGGACGATGCTCGCGGCCCGCAATCACCGGGGCGCGTGCGCTCAACTCACAAAATTAACAAGAATCCTTGAAGTATCTTTTTCTCCCTCTCCCGCTGAGGGTTCGGGAGAGGGCATTACAGGGCTTCGTCTAACACCCTTTGCGTCCTTTCCCCTCGCCCCTCTCCCAGCGGGAGAGGGGAATGAGGCTGAAAAACTCGAACCTTTACTTACCTTGAAACCAATTACACAACCTGATTCGCTCGGACACTGGGGCCGTTATGGCGGTCGTTTTGTGCCTGAGACTTTGATGGCACCCCTTGAAGAGTTAACCGCAGCGTATGAAGCCGCGCGCGCGGATGAAAGTTTTCAGACAGAACTCGATGCGCTCTTGCGCGATTACGCCGGCCGCCCGACACCGCTTTTCCTTGCCCTGCGTTTGACTGAGCACGCGGCCGGCGCCCGCGTCTATCTGAAACGCGAGGACCTCCTGCATACCGGTGCCCACAAAATCAACAACACTCTAGGCCAAATTCTACTGGCGCGGCGCATGGGCAAGCGTCGCATCATCGCTGAGACCGGCGCGGGCCAGCACGGCGTGGCGACCGCTACAGTCTGCGCGCTCTTCGGGCTGGAATGCATTGTGTACATGGGTTCGGAAGACATGCGCCGCCAGGCGCTGAATGTCTTTCGCATGCAATTGCTGGGCGCGGAAGTACGCGAAGTCGATTCGGGCTCCCGAACTTTGAAAGATGCGATTAACGAAGCACTGCGTGATTGGGTCACGAATGTCGCTGACACTTACTATCTACTGGGCAGCGCGCTCGGGCCGCATCCGTATCCACTAATGGTGCGCGATTTTCAAAGCGTGATTGGCCACGAAACGCGCGCACAGATCCTGGAAAAAGAAGGGCGACTGCCGGATTGTTTGATTGCCTGCGTGGGCGGGGGTTCTAATTCGATTGGTATTTTTCATCCTTTTCTCTCTGAAGAATCCGTGCGAATGATAGGCGTCGAAGCCGGCGGCATGGGCGACAAGTTGGGGCAGCACGCGGCGCGATTCAAGTCGGATGGCGGCGGCCGCCCGGGAGTCCTGCAAGGGACAATGAGTTATGTCTTGCAAGATGAACACGGCCAAATTGCAACGACGCATTCAATCTCGGCCGGACTCGATTATCCTTCGATTGGTCCCGAACACGCATTTCTTCATGATGCCAGGCGAGTCGAATACACCTCTGTTTCAGATGAAGAAGCGCTGGAGGCGTTTCAAACCTTATCGCGATTGGAAGGAATTATTCCGGCGCTCGAGTCTGCGCATGCGGTTGCCCATGCTTTGAAGGTTGCGCGCGAGTTGAAGGACGATCAGGTCTTGATCATCAATCTTTCAGGTCGTGGCGACAAGGATGTGGACACAGTTCGAGAGCATATGGACCTCAAGAAGGCCCGCCAGGGGCGAAATTTATAGATCCGAAGAGCCTCCGGTCTCTCAGAGCCCGAAAGACAGATATGCCGCTCCTATAGAGCTTGACTGCTTTATTACATCGGGAGCTATAAGTATTTGGCTCCTACGGAGCCAACTTGATGACACGCATCACTGAAGCTTTTGCGCTTCTCAAACGCGAACGTCGCGGCGGCTTCATTCCCTTCATCACGGCCGGCGATCCTGATTTGAAAACTACAGGCAAGTTGATCGCCGAACTCGATCGTGCCGGAGCGACGGTAGTCGAACTTGGCGTCCCGTTCAGTGATCCAATGGCAGACGGACCGGTGATCCAACGTGCATCGGAGCGCGTGCTGCGTCAGGGCTTTGGCCTTGCCGAAATTTTTCAAACTCTTGTTGCAGTCCGGCAGCAAACTCAGGTTCCGATCATTCTGTTTAGTTATTTCAATCCACTACTTCAATTTGGACTTGAAAGAGTCGCGCGTGAAGCGGAACATGCTGGCATTGACGGAATTCTAGTAACCGACCTTGCGCCGGAGGAGGCGGAAGGGTTTTCGGCGATGTTACGCGCGCATGAGATCGACTTGATCTTTTTGGTAGCGCCTACTTCAACAGACAAACGGTTGCAAATGGTGGCTGAGCGCGCCAGCGGATTTATATACGCAGTGTCGCGCGCAGGGATTACCGGCGCGCGCGAAGAGATGAGCGCCGAAGCCGAGAAGCTTGTGCGTCGCATTCGCAGGTTTTCGGATTTGCCGGTCGCCGTTGGCTTTGGCATCTCCAAGCCCGAGCACGTCATCGATGTCTGGCGTTATGCCGATGCGGCTGTAGTTGGTTCCGCAATCGTTGCAGAGATCGAGCAGGCGAACTCTGCGGCCGACGCGGTTTCCCGAGTCGAGAGGTTCGCGCGGGAGCTAATTTCGTAGACATCTCACTTTGATTCGTCAGACACAATTCGCAGATTACCGAAAGGTCTGGCCCGGCTGTGCGGCTCTGCCGCAGCACAGTGCGGTAAGCCTTTGGCTTACCGGAGAGGCTTTACTGATATCTTCAGAGGCTGCGCCTCAGATGCCGAGGCGTAGCCTCAAGAATTAAATTAAAGGAGCGCTATCGGAAAGGCAGAGCCTTTCCGCAGTGTGCGGTGGCAGAGCCACGTTTCCTCTCCCAAGGGGAGGGGACAAGCGAGGTGATTGCAACGCAGCTTAAATACTTTTGCTTTGATAAACTTTCCTGCAACCTCAAAAAAGTCCCTCGACTGCCCCGTCTTCTTAGAGTATTCTTACGCATCTTTTTAGAGACAAAATACTTTCGTATCATGCGTGCAACATCGTTCCATTCTCGCGTGAGTTGTGTTATCCTCGCTCCCGTCAACTGTGGGATGCCCTGAGACACAACTAAGCCTGAATCAAAAAGGAGCAGAAGAAAGAGATTGGTTATGCCAGAAGATCGTTTTGCAGATCGCAGTCGCGCTATCGAAGCCGCGCTGCTCAACATTGAAAAGAGATTTGGCAAGGGATCGATCATGCGCCTAGGCGAGCGAGCCGTTTCCGACGTACCGGCAATATCGACGACATCGCTATCGTTGGACGCGGCGATCGGTGTCGGAGGAGTGCCGCGAGGTCGCATAATGGAGATCTACGGACCGGAAAGTTCCGGCAAGACAACCCTCGCCTTGCACATCGTCGCCGAAGCTCAAAAGGCAGGCGGCGTAGCCGCATATATTGACGCCGAGCACGCGATGGACGCCGATTATGCAGGCAAGCTTGGTGTAAAGGTCGATGACTTACTGATTTCACAACCAGATTCGGGCGAGCAAGCGTTGGAAATTGCAGAAGCGCTCGTGCGTTCAAATGGCGTTGACGTGATCGTTGTGGATTCGGTCGCAGCTCTCGTTCCGCGCGCTGAGTTGGATGGCGAGATGGGTGATTCGCTGCCGGGTTTGCAAGCGCGTCTGATGTCGCAGGCGCTGCGCAAGCTGACCGCGATCGTGGCGCAGTCGAACACCTGCTTTATCTTCATCAACCAGATTCGCGAGAAGATCGGCGTGATGTTCGGGAATCCCGAAACGACGTCAGGCGGCCGTGCCCTCAAGTTTTATTCGTCGCTGCGTCTGGACATTCGTCGCATTGGCGCGATCAAAGACGCTGACCGGGTTGTCGGTAATCGCACAAAAGTTAAGGTTGCCAAGAACAAAGTCGCGCCGCCGTTCCGCGAATGCGAATTCGACATCATGTACGGCGAAGGCATTTCCCGTGAAGGCGATCTGCTGGATTTGGCGACAGCCAGTCGCGTAATTGAAAAAAGCGGGGCGTGGTTCTCTTACAAAGGCGACCGCCTGGGCCAGGGTCGCGAGAATGCCAAGCAAACCTTGAAAGATCATCCGGAGTTGCTGCGACGCATTGAAAACGATGTGAGGCGCGCGTTGGGCATGCGCGTGCGCGACGAGGCAGCGCCCGCGGAAGCACCTGCCGAACAGAAGAAAGCCGTAGCGGCATCGGCCGACAAGAAGTAAGGATCGTTGCGCATAAGCCTATATAAGAATGGCGCTGATGATCTCATACCGCGCGAATACCCACCGGCTTTGCGGCTCGGCCGCCCTACAGTGCGGTAAGGCTTTGCCTTACCGGACCTCGTCTCATCAATAGATGTTCGAGGCTATGCCCTCCGCTCGTCGAGGCATAGCCTCGACGAGTATTTTAGGGATAAGGCCGGCCGGAGAAGGCAGAGCCTTTCCGCACTGTGCGGCGGCAAAGCCGCGAACGATCGTCCCGAAGATCTATTTAAGTAAGACACTTTACAGATACTCTGGATCCTCGGATAATCCGCGCGGTCTGAATTGCAGACTCCCTCTCCCTTTGGGAGAGGGTTGGGGAGAGGGTTTAAATATCGAGCCGCCCAGCTACGCCCCTCTTCCCCGGCCCTTCTCCCAGCGGGAGAAGGGAGATAGGGTTTATGAGCCAATCAATTCTCATCAAGGGCGGCATAATCGTTACGATGGATCAGCAGGGTTCCATCGTACGCGGAGACGTGCTTATCCGCGATGGATGTATCGCAGAGATTGGCGAAGAGATTAATGCCCGTGGCGCCGAAGTAATCGAAGCGGGCGGCTGTGCGGTGCTGCCTGGCTTTGTACAGACGCATATTCATCTATGCCAGACTCTGTTTCGCGGCGCGGCTGATGACCTGGCGCTAATCGATTGGCTGAAAAAGCGCGTGTGGCCGATGGAGGCCGCCCATTCCCCGGCCTCAATTCGCGCGTCGGCGCGACTCGGTATTGCCGAACTTATTAAAGGCGGCACGACCTGCGCGCTGACCATGGAAACAGTTCATTACACAGAAGAAGTCTTGCGCGTTGTCGAGGAAAGCGGCTTTCGCGCTACTGTCGGCAAGTGCATGATGGACAAGGGCGATGATCTGCCGGTCGAACTGCGCGAGGAGACACGGGAATCAATTAATAAATCGTCGAGCTTGATTGAAAACTGGCATGGCAAAGGCAACGGTCGCGTGCGTTGTTGCTTCGCACCGCGCTTTGCGGTCAGTTGCACGCGCGAGTTGCTTGGCGAAGTTGCAAGATTAGCGCGCGAACTAAGTGTGATGGTTCATACTCACGCTTCCGAGAACAGAAACGAATGCGAAATGGTCGAGCGAGAAACGGGGATGCGCAATGTTGCTTATCTTGATTCCGTGGGCATTTCGGGCCAGCACGTAGTACTCGCTCACTGCGTTCATCTCGATGATGAAGAGATGGGAATCCTGGTTCGCACAAAGACCAACGCAGCGCATTGTCCGTCGTCAAATCTAAAACTTGGATCGGGCATTGCCCCAGTTACCGAAATGCTTTCGCGCGGCGTTTCGGTCTCACTGGGCGCGGATGGCGCGGCCTGTAACAATCGACTCGACATGTTTACGGAAATGCGCACCGCTGCCTTGCTTCAGAAAGCCTTGCACGGGCCGGAAGCTTTGCCGGCAGCGCGCGCTCTGCGAATGGCCACAATCGATGGGGCGCGTGCCTTGGGTCTCGATGGTGAAATCGGCAGCCTGGAGATCGGCAAGCGGGCTGATGCCATTGTCGTAAATTTAGAAAATCTTCATTCTGGTCCGGTTGGCTGCCATATTGTTTCAGCCCTGGTTTATTCGACGCAAGCGTCGGACGTCCGCACGACGATAGTCGACGGACGCATCGTAATGCGAGATGGCGAGTTATTAACACTGGAAGAAGAGAATGTAATTGAGGAGGCAAAGCGGGAGGCGACCGCTTTAGGCGAACGCGTGGGCCTGCCTGTTTAGAATCCGAGCGATCTAACGCGAAGGTCGCAAAGGCTTTCGCAAAGGGACGCAGAGAGATTTCCTTTGTGCAACTTTGCGGCTCCCTTTGCGCTCTTTGCGTTAATCTAACGGATAGGTTTCCGTTTTAAGTTTGCGGAGAAGGCATGACTGGACGAATACTTACGCTACCAGCATTCGCCAAGGTCAATTGGACGTTGCGCGTACTCGGCAAGCGCGCCGACGGCTATCATGAAATCAACACTGTCTTTCAAACAATCAGTCTTCACGACCCGATCTCGATTGTGACCACCGATGAGCCGCATATCGTTTTGTCTTGCGATGATCCCACGGTGCCCGCTGGTATCGAAAATATTGCCTGTCGTGCGGCCGCAGCTTTGCAGGCTCGTCTTGGGTCGAATAAAGGCGCATACATTCGCCTGGAAAAAAGGATTCCGCCGCAGGCCGGTCTGGCGGGCGGATCTTCAGATGCGGCGGTCACGCTGCTGGCTTTAACGCATTTGTGGAAAGCGAGAATCGAAGCGGCCGAGCTGCTGGCGATCGCTGCGACTCTCGGCGCTGATGTGCCCTTTTTTTTCTTCGGTGGTACTGCGCGCGGTTCCGGTCTTGGAGCGAGCGTAACTGAGCTTCCCGATCTACCTGAAAAGTTTCTGCTGGTGCTAAAACCGAACGCAAGTGTCTCTACGTCGCAGGCATACGAATCGCTGAATGCTCCCTCCTTGACAACTTCAAACGCCAAAACTATTCTTTCTAGTTCGCAATCGAGCGAGATTTTTGACAGTTTCACCTCTGAGGCTTTACGAAATGATTTCGAGACGGTAGCGGTTGATCGCGAACCAGAAATCAAGAGGGCTAAAGCTGCTTTGATCAAGGCTGGGGCAACTGCGGCACTGCTGGCGGGCAGCGGCTCGGCGGTGTTTGGGATTTTTGACAACAAGGAAGCACAGGAGCGGGCCATTCAGGCGATCGATCTCGAAGCTGGTTGGCGCGTCTTTCCTTGTGCGACGGTTGGGCGCAACCACTATCGCAGCGCGATGGGCCCTGTGGGCGAAATTTTCGCCCGTTTTTCCGGCCATAATCCTGGGGCGTAGCCAAGTGGTAAGGCACCGGTCTTTGGAACCGGCATTCGTAGGTTCGAATCCTTCCGCCCCAGCCAATTTTCACAGTGATGAGTTATCAGTGATGAGTCATGAGCGACTCTCATCACTCAGTACTCATCACTCATCACTGAACGGATGAGCACGACCGGCGGCATCAAAGTCTTCTCGGGCACCGCACACCGCGCATTGGCCGAAGAGATTTGCCACGAACTCTGCTGCGATCTGGGAAAAGCGACAACCGCCCGGTTTTCCGACGGCGAGTTTAATTTTCAGATCGAAGAGAACGTTCGCGGCGCTGATGTTTTTATTGTGCAGCCCACGTGTCCGCCGACGGATGCGTATCTAATGGAGCTTCTGGTGATGCTCGACGCGTTTCGTCGTTCATCAGCCGAGCGGCTGACTGCAGTGCTACCGTATTACGGCTACGGGCGTTCCGACAAGAAAGATCGTCCGCGCGTGCCTATCGCCGCGAAGATGGTCGCGAATCTGCTGAGAACTGCCGGCGCCGATCGCATTTTGACGATCGATTTGCACGCGGCGCAGATTCAGGGGTTCTTTGATATTCCGGTAGATCACTTGTACGCGGCGCCGGTGATGATTCGCTATTACCAGGAACGGCCGCTGCAGAATCTAACTGTGGTCGCACCTGACACTGGCGGAGCTGAACGAGCGCGTGCTTATGCCAAGCGACTCGATGCCGAACTGGCGCTGTGCGACAAGAGGCGAGACAAGCCCAACGTCGCCGAGGTGATGAACGTCGTCGGTGACGTCGAGGGCCGAAGCTGTCTAATAGTTGATGACATGTGCGACACCGGTGGGTCGCTGACGAAAGTGTCGCAGGCTTTAAAGGAAGCAGGAGCCGCGCGCGTCGACGCATGTTTTACGCATCCGGTTTTGTCGGGACGCGCCGCGCAGCACTTGGCAAATTCCGGAATTGAGCAGATAGTAGTGACGAACACGATTCCGCTGAATTCCAAAGCAGCGGAACTGAAGAATATCAAGGTCTTAAGTATTGCGCCGCTTTTGGCGAAGGCAATCAAGTCGATCCATGAAGAGACCAGCGTCTCTTCGCTCTTTGTGTAACGTGAACGCGGTTTCTAACAAAGGGCAAACACTGAAAGCTTAGTAGCCGTCAGTATTCAGCTTTCAGCAAAAACAATTCGGGTTTAGAAGCGGGTTACTACGCGCTTAATCAGCTATTTGGCCCGACTCTAGACAGATGTGCAAGTTTCACCGGCAAACTGAAGTTTGCCGAACTATTCGGGAGAGTAATCGTGGCAGAAAAGAAAGACATTATTGTGCGCGCCGTGCCGCGCGATGGACGTGGAAAAAACGACGCGCGTCGCGCGCGCCGCAATGGACAAGTCCCGGTCACAGTGTATGGCGGAAGAGGAGAAACAGTAGCAGCGCTAGCCCCGCTACGTGAACTCGCGGCGATTCTGCGATCCGATACTGGCCGTAACACGATTTTCACGCTTGATGTTGAGGGCATCGGCGCGAACGAGGTCATGTTTTATGATCGGCAGATTGATCCCGTCCGTGGGCGCTTGATTCATGCCGATTTCAAGCGGTTGGTCAAGGGAGAAAAGATCGAAGCCACGGTGCCGCTGCGTCTGGTGGGCGAACCGATCGGCGTTCGCGAACAAGCGGGAATTCTCGAACAGATCGTTCGTAACATACAGATTCGCTGCGAACCGCGCGAAATCCCTGAAGCTCTGGAAGTTGACGTCAGCAATCTCGGTGTGCACGACGTGCTTCACATCTCGGACATTCCGAGGAACGAAAGAATCGAGATTTTGGCAGAGGCTGATGCCGTGATCGCAACGGTCGGCATCGTTAAGGAAGAGCCGGTTGCCGTAGCGCCGGTCGAAGGTGAGGTGCCCACCGAACCTGAAGTTATCGGCAAGGGCAAGAAGGAAGAGGAAGGCGAAGCCGGGCCTACGGAAGAAAAGGGCAAGAAGGAATCATAAGCATTGCCAATTGCCGATTGCCTATTTGTTGTTGCTGGTCTTACGGAAATTGGCAATTGGAAATGAGAAATTGGCAATGTACCTGATTGTGGGATTGGGTAATCCCGGCAGCGAGTATGAATGGTCGCGGCACAACCTTGGGTTCATGTTGATTGATAAGTTGGCCGCGGACTCAGGCGCGACAGTAAAACGGCGCGAATGTCGTTCGCTGATAGGCACCGCGAGCATTGAAAGAGAACGCGTTAAGTTAATAAAGCCGCAAACTTATATGAATTTGAGCGGCGAAGCGGTTGCTTGTTTGATCGACAGATATGAAGTTGGTGATGTCGCTCGTTCAATGATTGTCGTCAGTGACGACCTGGCCTTGCCCTTTGGAACCATTCGCTTGCGCGCGCGTGGCAGCGCCGGCGGACATAATGGACTGAAGTCAATCATCGCCACGCTGGGCACGAACGAGCTTGTGCGATTGCGAATCGGAATTCAGCCCTCGCATCCCGTCAGTGACGCAAAGAGTTTCGTGCTCGATGAATTTCCACGGGCCCAGAGACAGGAAGTCAAGGAAACATTGGCGCGTGGCGCTGAAGCCGTGCGCTCAGTTTTGCGAGATGGCATTGCGAAAGCAATGTCGGTATACAACTAGTAATCGTAAAATAGTGAATCGTGAATAGTTCTTAGGCCAAAAGCTACTGTTTCGACTTTCTATTTTACGATTCCCGATTTACGGTTTTTTGAGGAGGTAATCTTGGCAGACAAGAGAATTTACGAAGTAGTTTTCATAGTTAATCCTGACGCAGACGATAACGAAGTCATGCGGCTCAGCGAAGCTATCCAGAAGATCGCGACCAGTCAGGGCGGCAGCATCACGAAAACCGAGGTCATGGGCCGGCGTCAGCTCGCGTATGAAATCAATCAGAAGCGCGACGGAACGTACGTGCTGTTGGAGGTCGAAGGCAGCGGCGCCGAGATTGCCGAACTGGAACGACGCATGCGCGTCAATGACCAGATTCTGCGCTACATGACGATTCGCGTTGACGAGGACAGACGGCGCGCGGACAAACTTAAAAGCCGGCGCGCTCGTAAAGCAGCCAAACAACCGTCGGCTACCAAAGCCAGAGGTAATTCATCGGAATCCGAAGCGGATTTGGAAGAAGGGTATGCGGCTTAGCCGCCTTGAAGGGAAGATTAATGTCATCAAACTACGAAGATCGCGATAGTGGATTCGGGTTAGAGCGTGAATACGAACGCGCAATGCCAGGCCGCGGACAGCGGCGCATGCAACGGCGAAAGATTTGCCGCTTTTGTATGGACAAAGTCGATCTCATCGACTTCAAAGATGTGAGACTCTTGCAGTCTTACGTCCCTGAGCGCGGCAAAATTCTGCCTCGTCGCATCTCGGGAATGTGCGCGTCGCACCAACGCATGCTGGCTGAAGCCATCAAGCGGGCGCGAAACATTGCCTTGTTGCCTTACGCGGCTGATTAACTTTATGTTCAGAGTTCAAGCTTCAGCTTGTTCAGCTGTGGAAGACAGCAGCTAAAGGTTGAACTCTAAAAGTGGAATTAGGGGAGTTCATAGCATGGCACATAGACAAGTTTTATTGCGGGAAGATATTGACAATCTCGGTGCGCGCGGCGAGATCGTGCGCGTGAAGGCGGGTTATGCGCGCAATTATTTGCTGCCACGGAACCTCGCGGTGGAAGCTACCGCGAATAACGTTAAGCAAATCGAAGGCGAGCGTGCGGCGCTGGTCAAGCGCGAAACGAAAGAACGCTCGACCGCGGAAGCACAGGCCGAGCAACTGCGCAATCTAACCTTGAAATTCGAACGGAAAGTTGGCGAAGCCGGTGTGCTCTATGGTTCAGTTACGTCAATGGACGTGGCGCATGCGCTAAAAGATCAAGGCTACGAAATCGATCGCCGTCGTGTCGCTCTGCGCGAACCGATCAAGAGATTCGGTAATTATACGGTGCCGGTGCGACTGCATCGTGACGTAACGGTTGAACTACCCGTAAGCGTGCTCGGCGAAGGCGGGGTTGAGGTTAATGTAGAGGCGTTGGCAACCGGGGCGGCAGAGGCATCCGGAGCGCCGACGATTGCTGAGTCCTTTTCGGAAGCAGAGTAGTAAACATCGATTATTCAACGAGCTTTCGGAGCAGACGATATATTAGTAGCCCAGAGTGGAGTGAGCGAAGCGAACGAAACCCCGCGGTTACAAAATAGTAAGAAGTCCAAGCCCGCTTTAGCGGGCGCCAGAGGTTCGGAGCGTTACAGGCATGATTAATATCGCCCTAAAGTTTTTCGTCGTCGAATACAGCATGACGAAGAACACTACTAGCATTCGCACTCTAGAAAACGTGCTGAGAGATAACATCCGTAACGTACACAACGGAATGCCGAAGGACTATCTTCCGGTAGGGTTGTTCAACTCGCGCGAAGAGGCTGATCGATTCGACCAGCAGTTTAGCCTAATTATCGTCCCGGAAGCTCAATTAGAGTTCCGCAGCCGGAACTGGCGACGAATCGCGGAATGCCTTGAAGAAACGCTAGGGCGAGCTTTGGACAAATCGGAACCTAATGATAAATAAAACAAAGTTCCTGTTCGCAAACTTGACAAAAAAAAATAAATCTACCGGCAGTGGCATAATCCATTCCAACCGTATAGCCTTCCGTTTCTTCGTCTATTCAAATCGTTAGCTTTCCAAGAAATGGCCACGCCTGATCCGATTCGCGAACCGAGTCTAGAGCGACCTCTTCCGAGCAGTCCCGAAACCGAACGCGCTATCCTTGGCGCCATCATTCTCGACAACACCCTGATAGCCCAGGCAGTTGAGCTGTTGAAGCCGGCGGATTTTTACGTGCCATCACATCGTCGGATTTTCATGGCGATGATTGCTCTGTTTGAGCGGGGTTCGGAAATCAATCCGATTTTGATCGCGGAAGAGCTGCGCCGGGACAATTCGCTGGATTCGGCGGGCGGCGTGCTCTTTCTCACCAACCTGACGTATGGTCTGCCGCATGTCACCAGCATTGTTCAGTTCGCCAAGGTGGTGCGCGGAAAGTCTCTGTTGCGTCAGCTCATAAAGGTCGCAAACAAGATTACCAGCGAAGCACTTGAAGAAGAGGACGAGCCACAGAATATTCTCGATCATGCTGAGCATGCCATTTTTGCTCTGGCCGACGAGCGCATTCGCCAGGGCTTTCAGCACATCAAGCAACCAGCCGAACGCGTATTAGAGAAGGCAGAATCCGTTGAACACCGTGGCTTGGTAATTACTGGTGTACCCACCGGATTTCGGGACCTTGACGCTGTGACTTCCGGTTTTCAAAAGCAGGACTTTGTCGTGATTGCGGCACGTCCCGCGATGGGCAAGACGAGTCTTGCGCTGACTCTCGCGCAACATGCTGCGATCAAGAGCGACGCAGTAGTGGGAATTTTCTCCCTTGAAATGTCTGCGGAATCGCTCGCGATTCGCATGCTCTGTTCGGAAGCCAAGGTAGATGGACAGAAATTTCGCACCGGTTATCTTTCGAATGAAGAATGGTCGCGGCTTGCCAAAGCGCTCGGCACGCTCGCTGACACACGCATCTTCGTCGATGACACTCCGGCGATCTCTGTGCTCGAGATGCGCGCGAAAGCGCGTCGCCTGGCTACTGAGCAAAAGCAGCTCGATATGATAGTAGTCGATTACCTGCAATTGATGTCCGGCTCGGCGCGCCGGTTCGAATCGCGCCAGCAGGAAGTTTCGCAAATCTCGCGTGAGTTGAAAGCGCTGGCCAAAGAATTGAACGTGCCGCTGGTCGCACTGTCGCAATTGTCGCGTGCGCCGGAGAACCGCACCGATCACCGTCCCCAACTTGCCGATCTTCGCGAATCTGGCGCAATCGAACAGGACGCCGACGTGGTCGCGTTTATCTATCGTGAAGAGCAGTACAAGCGCACCGATCAGAACAAACACATTGCTGAGTTGATAGTCGCTAAGCAACGTAATGGCCCCACCGACACTGTGTATCTGGCATTTCAAGATCAGCTTGCCAGATTTGAGGACCTTGCAAGAGAGCAGCTGGGAGAGTATTTGAAAAGTTTCGATCGCTCAAAGGGCTCGCCGCGTATCGGCCGCGGCGGAGACGAGTTCTAGTCAATTAGCCACCCGGCTGCATTGAAAAGGCTTCGTTCAATACGTTGCGGCTTCGCCGCCCTACAGTGCGGAAAGCCTGTGGCTTTCCGGATAAAGGCCCCTTGTAACTTTCTTCCGGCGAGGCGCAGCCTCGCCGGAAGAAAAGAAGGGGGATGAATACTGCTCGACGGAAAGGCGAAGCCTTTCCGCACTGGCGGCGGCGAAGCCGCTTGGCGAAGGTGCCTAGTTCCTTCACGGTGCTCAACTCCTCACAACCGCTTTTCTGCTTTAGCCGATCTATGATTGACTGTTAATCTTACTGGTCGCTGAAAGAGAACTGTGAAGATCGTGCCTGGGATTGTGAAATACGTTTGTTGGTGGTTGGGGCTGTTGGACTGGCTGGGAGACTTGGCTTGGTCTCAATCCCTGCCCATCTTGAACTCAGCATATATTTATCACTCGCTGTAATCTCGGTCGTTCTTCTCATCTTGGGTTTTGTAAATTGATCATCGGCAGGTGTCAAAGAATTCATGAATGAACCCAAACCTGCAATGGTTGAAAACCGCATCACCCGACGTCCGACCTGGGCCGAGATCGATCTCGATGCGCTGGCGAATAACTTTCGCCTGATTCGCGAGCATGTAGGTGGCCAGGTAAAAGTGCTGGCCGCGGTTAAGGCTAACGCTTACGGGCATGGCGCAGTCGAGTGCGCGCGACGTTTGGAAGCCGAAGGCGTCGATTGGTTTGGTGTCGCCTTGCCGGAAGAAGGCCTTGAGCTACGAGAGGCCGGAATTAGTAAACCAATTCTCTGCCTGGGTGGATTTTGGAAAAGCCAGGAACGAGTGTGTTTACAGAACAGCCTGACTCCGGTCGTTTATCGCCTCGATATGATTGACGCGCTCGATCGAGGGGCGCACGAAGCCGGTCTGATGGCGAACGTTCATGTGAAGGTCGATACCGGCATGGGTCGCCTGGGCGTGAGGTGCGATGCAATTCGAGAGTTCTGCGATGCACTATTACGATTCCAGCATGTTCGGGTGGACGGCTTAATGACACATCTCGCTGCTGCTGATGATCGCAGTCAGGAAGAATTCACGAGAAATCAACTGAAACATTTTGAACAAGCAGTGAACGCTTTTCGCCAATACGGTTTCGCGCCGCGTTACATCCACGCCGCAAATTCGGCCGCCACGTTTGCTTACCCGACGTCGTGGGGAAACATGATTCGTCCGGGCGGCACGCTTTATGGTTTCACGCGCGATGTCCTTCCATCGGACGTAAGAGCTCCGTCGTTACGGCCTGTGATGTCGTTGCGCTCTCGGATCATGCTCCTGAAAACCGTCAGTGCGGGCGAAAAGCTTGGCTACGGCTGCGTCTTTGAAACAACACGAGATTCACTTATTGCCACGATCCCAATTGGTTATGAGGATGGTTATCGGCGAGCGTTGTCAAACCGGGGGCGTGCGATTGTGGGTGGAGCATTCGCTCCCGTGGTCGGTCGCGTGTCCATGGATTTGACTCTTCTTGATGTGACCGACGTCTCCGGCGTTTCGCTCGACGATGAAGTGACGTTGCTTGGGCAAGATAGCGAGTTGTCAATCACCGCCGAAGAGCTTGGCGAATTCGCTGGGACGATCTCCTACGAAATAACCTGTGGCATCAGCAATCGTGTGCCGCGACGGTATTTTAGGACCGAAACTTCTGCGAAGTGGACCGCATGAGCCCGGAAGCTGGCGGATGAATGAAGGAATTACTTATGCACCGGATACAAGGGGTCGAACTGTATGGAGCCTGCTTCAATAAAGATAAGAGTAAACGAAGCCGAGTCTGTGTCTGCTTTGCTTTACCCGGCATCGAAGCGAGATCGCGCAAGCGTGACGGTTCTTCTTGGCCACGGGGCCGGCGCGAATCAGTTGAGCGCATTCATGCGCATGTTCGCGAGCGGCCTGACAGCGCGTGGCTTCGACGCCATGACTTTCAACTTTCTGTACACGGAGCAGGGCCGTCGCGTACCCGACCCGAAAGCGCGACTGGAGTCATGTTATCGAGCGGTGATCGAAACAGCTCGTAAACACAAGAAGCTGAAAGCAAATCGCCTGGTGATTGGCGGTAAATCAATGGGTGGCCGAATTGCGTCGCAGGTTGCGGCTGATGGCGACGAGGGAATTGGAGGGCTCGTCTTTCTCGGCTATCCGCTGCATCCGCCGGGAAAACCGGATCAATTGCGCGCAGAGCATTTGAAAGATATCCGCGCGCCAATGCTTTTCGTCCAGGGCTTGCGTGATGCCTTTGGCACGGCCAACGAAATCCGCGCCATCATTGAGAAACAGCGTTTGCCGGCGACGCTTTACACCGTGGAAGGCGGCAATCATTCTTTCAAAGTTCCAAAAACCCTGCGTAGACCACAGCAAGAAATCTATGAAACCATAATAGATGAGGTCGCTCAGTGGGCGCGTACGCTTTAAGCAGGTTGATTAGTAGTCCCGGGAGACACAAAAGGTCGCTAAGATCGGAGTCTGCCCCTCTTCCTGTGGGAGAAGGAAAGAGACAATAGCATGGGACGCCGGCCGGTACTGATGCAGTTTCGGTAGTCAAGTCATAGTTGCTGGGAACGCGGGCGCCCTCGCCCGCACCGCGCCGCAGGCGCAAAGTGTTTTGCAGACAGGTAAGAACCGCTTCCAAGTTGTGGTTTTCGCGCTTCGCGCTCAGTGCGGGCGGGGGCGCCCGCGTTCCCAGCGAACCGGAGCCTTGTTAGAAAGTGCATCAGTGCTCGCCGACGCTATCCCACGGGCAAAAGGGTTTAATAATCAATTCCGAGATCAAGAACAGGGAGTTGAAACTTGAGCAGCTACAGCTTTATTCAACTGGACGTGTTTACCGATCGGGCATTCTGCGGGAATCCGCTGGCGGTGTTTCCTGAAGCTGAAGGGCTCACGGACGAAAAGATGCAACAGATCGCCCGCGAGATGAATTTATCGGAAACCGTGTTCGTATTGCCGCCGGAGGATGAAAGCGCGCTCCGTCGTTTGCGCATCTTCACACCGTCGAGCGAGCTTCCGTTCGCTGGTCATCCCGTCGTAGGGACGTGGAATTGTTTGGCGCTCGAAGGGATTGTGCCCGCGCCCGAATCCGGTAATGGGTCAGTACAAATCAAACAGGAAGTCGGTATTGGCGTACTGCCGGTGGATATTGAGTTCAAAGACGGCGACCCTGCCCGGGTGGTGATGACACAGGGAAAATTTGAAATTCGCGGTGAGATTGACGATTGGCAGGAACAGGCCGAAATTGCGCGAGCGTTGGGTTTGGCCCGGGAGGATCTGGATGAAAGCTTGCCGATTCAAGCTGTCTCGACTGGGAATGCGATGTTGTTAGTACCGGTGCGATCGCTTGCTGATCTCGGTCATTGCCGTCCGAATCTCGCCATGCTTAATGAAATCTTCGAACGCAGCGACTTCTCTGAAGTGAATGCGACGGGTTGCTATGCGTTCACACGTGAGACGCTCGAAATCGGCGAAGCCCGCGCGCATGCGCGTTTTTTCGTCGGTATGAACATCGGTGAGGATCCGGCGACTGGTAGCGCGGCAGGACCGCTCGGCGGTTATCTGGTTCATCATGGTGCGGCCGGCATCGACCCTGTCGATGGAGTTTACCGGTTTGTGATCGAGCAAGGAGACTTCATTAACCGCCCCAGCCGTATCGGGCTCGAAGTTAAAGGCGGGGTCGGCAAAGTCGAAGAAGTTCGAGTCGGAGGCATGTCCGTGGTAGTGGCGCGGGGAATTTTGGAGTTCTAAAAGCGTCCAGGGTCTCAAGTCCAAGGTCCAAAGTCTTCTAATGCAGAAAGACCTTGGACTTTGGACATTAGACTTTGGACAATGCGATAACTCACGAGATGACTAAAACACACGATCTATTGATTATCGGAGCCGGTCCCGCCGGTCTTTCCGCCGCTGATGCCGCGGCGCGCGAAGGCCTGAGCTATCTGGTCATAGAGAAGGGGACAATTGCTAACACGATTCGGCAGTATCCTGTCGGTCGCACGCTCTTTTCTACTCCGAATGAGCTGGAAATGCGCGCAGGCACCCTCCATCCGGTGCGCGAGAAACCCACGCGCGAAGAACTCCTGTCGCATTACATTCATTTTGTGCTCGACCGTGATTTGAAAATCAACCTGGACGAGGAGGTCATCGGCATCCAACAAAACGGCGCAGAAGGCTTCATAGTTCACACTCGCCGCGAGACCGAGACCGACGATGCACAACTTACCTATAACGCTTCGCGACTCTTATTCGCAATTGGCGCGATGGATCATGCACGCCGGCTAAACGTTCCCGGCGAAGACTTGCCGAAAGTCCATCATCGCTTCATCGAGCCCTATCCTTATGTGCGCAAAGAGGCGCTGGTTGTCGGCGGCGGTAACAGCGCTGCAGAGTCAGCTTTGTTCTTGTCTGAAGAAGGTGCGCGCACGACGATGGCCATTTGGCGCGAGGATTGGGAAAATCGCGATCCCAAAGCCGGCGCAATGAAGCATTGGGTGCGCACGCCGCTCGAGCGGGAGATTACTGAAGGCCGCTTGCGAGTCATTCTTTACAAGCACGTCGATGAAATCACGACGCATGAAGTCACTCTAACTACGGAGACCGGCGAAAAGCGGACGATCCCGAACGACGTAGTCTTTGTGCTGGTTGGCAGCGATGCAGATCTGACTTTGCTCAAACGGTTAGGAGTAAAAACTGTCCCCGGCAAGTTGACTGAAATTCCAATCTACGATCCCGAAACTTTCGAAACGAATGTCCCCGGCGTTTATGTTGCCGGCCACTTCACGAACGCGCGTCATATCAAGGCCGCCATCGAAGTTCCCCAGCGAATCGTCCCGTTGATTGCGAAAAGTTTGCAGAGTACCATCGCCTCTTAGGAACCGAACGGTCCTGGAAAATCATTCAGCAACAAATTGATCTCACAAACAAACCCTAGATCTTTTGATCACGAAATGCTTGCGCCGCACAGTGAGCGTTGATACATTCTCGCCCATTCTCAGGCCGTCGGTTCCTGATAAAACAACGATGCAAACTCCGCTGACTCCGATCGAGTTCGCGCGACGCGCGCGCAAGCTCTATGGCGAGCGTGAAGCGGTCGTCGATCGCGATCTGCGCCTGACATATGCGCA
>WNFY01002206.1_pt1 | contig 18573 bp, 18 predicted proteins | sample 5400091 | NCBI WGS metagenome assembly WNFY01 (sample SAMN13153364, study PRJNA577476) | soil metagenome | isolation source: 60 cm soil or saprolite under grassland replicate 1 | place: USA:California | collected 2016-06-15
TCGGGTCGTTGCAGAATACCGCGACAAGCTGCCGAAGTTTTTCAAGCGTTACCAGATTCAACCCGTATGGCGCGCGGATCGACCGGCTCGTGGTAGGTTTCGGGAATTTTATCAATGCGATGTTGACATGCTCGGCTCACGCTCAATGATAGTTGAGGCCGAGCTGATTGCTGCAGCGGCTGAAGCGCTATTGAGACTCGGCTTTGCTGATTTCATGATCCGACTCAATCATCGAGGGTTACTAATGGCGCTGCTGGAGTGGGCAGGAGTTGCTCGAAACAAACATGATTCAGTGTTGGGTACACTCGATAAGCTAGAAAAAATCGGATTAGATGGCTTCCAATATGAGCTCCTAAGCCACGGCATTACGGAACATACCCAAGAACTGTTACTTAGAATCATAGAGTCAACGCAGAGCGTCTCCAATTCAGTAACCTCGGCTAGCAGCGCAAGCTGGAACGAGATGATACTAAAGGCAGTGTCGACTCTTATTGGTCCTAGTCCAAGCGCGCATCATGCCTTGCAAGAACTGCGGCAAGTATTAAAGCTCACTGAAGCGAGCGCAGCAGCAAACAGAGTCAGAGTGATTCCAACATTGGCGAGAGGTCTTTCGTATTACACGGGGTCAATAATGGAAATCACCTCACCTGGCCTTGCTGGCAGTATGGCCGGTGGTGGACGCTACGATAATCTCGTGGGGATGTTTCTCGGGCAGGATGTTCCAGCCTGCGGATTTTCACTCGGATTGGAACGAATTATCGTCGTGATGACCGAGCGTGAGATGTTTCCTCCTGGGCTGGCCAATTCGCCAGCTGATGTCATGGTAACGATATGGGACGAGGAATCAACTGGAGATTCACTTGCCCTAGCAACAAATCTAAGAACGAAAGGTTTGCGTGTCGATCTTTATCCCGAAGCTGACAAGTTAGGGAAACAGTTCAAATTCGCGTCGTCCCGGAGGATTCCGTTTGTGCTTGTGGTCGGTGAAGACGAGCGCGCTCGAGGCGAGGTTTCGATCAAAGATCTCCGGTCTGGCCAGCAGCGATCAATCAAACGCGAGGCTTTAGCGGAGCACTTGCGACAATCTCTTTAAGCCAATGGAGAAAACGCTCCGAGTTCTGAATCGAATGGTCAGAGAGGGCGTTATCAAACAGTACGCCATCGGTGGAGCAGTTGCCGCGATCTTCTACATCGAACCGATAAACACTAACGACCTCGACATTTTTTTCCATGTGAAAGAAACGAGCTCTAAGCTGGACATTCTCGCGCCGTTATACGACTACCTTTCTAAGGTGGGTTATGACCCACGTGGTGAAGCAATCGATATTGAAGGTTGGCCGGTACAGTTTCTTCCCATCTTCAATCAGTTGCTTGAGGAAGCGGTCGCGAAAGCTAAAGACATTCGGTTTAAGCGCACGAAAACCCGTGTCCTGCAGGCGGAACATTTGGTGGCGATTATGCTTCAAACAGGAAGGCTAAAGGATCATGCTCGAATCGCGCAGTTCATGGAACAAGGAGTAGTCGATGAAGAACTCCTGACCGATATTTTGGCAAGACACGGCCTTTTGAAGAAGTGGGAAAGCCTGAACCTGCGAGATCCGAAATGAAGAAGTATCCAAACGTTAGCTCACTCTGGAAACAAAAAGAGGAACGTCGAAAGCGCCAGGCTCGACTGTCGTTTGAGGAGAAGATTGCTATTGTCAACAAGTGGCGTAAGCTGACTAGGAGTATCCGAAGAAGTCAAGATAGTTTGAAGCCGCACGTTCGCACCCGATGATCTCTTGGAGAGTAGTAGGAGAAGCCGATGTCTGATGAGTCTCTAGCAAAACATTATCTCGGTGATGCGCTCTCCAGCTTCCGTACTTACAAGAAACTTGCCGAAAAAGCTCTCGATCAACTCAAGGAAGATGAGTTCTTTGTAACGCTTGATGATGAATCTAACAGCGTTGCGGTGATCATGAAGCATATCGCCGGCAATATGTTTTCTCGTTGGACTGATTTCCTGACAACTGATGGTGAGAAGCCAAATCGGAATCGTGATATGGAGTTTGTGATCGACGCAAGCACGACTAAGAGCGAAATCCTCGATTACTGGGAAAAAGGATGGCAATGTTTGTTTGAAGCGCTTGAGCCGTTACAGCCCGATGATTTTGAACGTAAGGTCTCGATCCGGGGTCAAGAACACACAATCGTTCAGGCAATCAATCGTCAATTAGCACATTACGCTTATCACATTGGTCAGATCGTCTTTCTGGCGAAGCACTTCCGAGCGTCGCAATGGAATTCCTTGAGCATTCCAAGAAACAAATCGGCAGAGTTCAACGCATATCTCTCGCAAGCGCCGGGGAAGCCCAATAGAGAGGAACAGCTTGAAAGAGTGGTCGACTTTGCGAAAAAACATAAACCGTCGGAATGACGTAATGTTTAAAAACTTTGAGGGAGGAGATTCTGATGTTCCTTGGCCTACGCACCGCCATCTATCACGTAAGCGATATCGAGAAGGCGAAGGAGTGGTACACGAGGATTCTTGGTGTTGCCCCTTACTTTGACGAACCGTTCTACGTTGGTTACAACGTTAGTGGTTACGAATTAGGCCTGCAACCAGACGGAGCCAATGATCCAAAGGCCGAAGGAGTGGTCGCTTATTGGGGCGTCCAAAACGCCGAGGCGGCGTTTCAACGTCTCATCGAATTGGGCGCAACCAAACATGAGGGCGTTCAGGATGTGGGCGGTGATATCAAGGTAGCCACAGTGAAAGACCCATTTGGAAACATCTTTGGAATTATCGAGAATCCCCATTTCCAATTGCCCTAAATCAACCCGCGAAGGACCGAGAACCATGTCAGCAGGTATCGTCGAATTCAACCACGTTAACGTCACAGTACATCGTTCGGTCGAAGAGGCAGCGAAACACTTCTACGGGTCAACTCTCGGTCTCCAGGAGATCCCAAAGCCGGAGGCGTCACGCAGACGCGGCGGTGCGTGGTACCAGCTTGGTGCGGTCCAACTGCATCTTTCGTTGGAAGACCTAAGAGACAACGAGATCAGCCGCAGACATATCTGTCTTATTGTCGCGGATCTCGAAACCGCCAGACAGCACCTGGCAGACGAGGGCATCGAGATATTTCCCGATGATATTCCGACACCGGGCTGGCCAAGATTCTACGTGCGCGATCCGGGCGGGAATCGGATCGAAATCGCGCAACCTTCAGAAATTTAGAATTTAGGATTTAGAAGTTAGAATTTAGGATTTAAAGCCAGTTAAGATCTGGTTTGGGATCGCAGTAGGATTCCAAGTGATTTGGACTCAACGTCTAAATTTCAAATTCTAATTTCTAAATCCTAATTGATTTCTAAATCGTACGTTTCTTATGCTCGATAACTTGGGAAATCTTCAGCGCACCCACTCGTGTGGCGCGCTTCGGAAAGAAGATGTTGGCAAGACCGTCACGCTGATGGGTTGGGTGGCCCGTAGGCGCGACTTTGGCGTGCTCACCTTTATCGATCTGCGCGATCGCGAAGGGATTACGCAGGTGGTATTCAATGCAGACGCCGCCGCCGCGGCACATGCGAAGGCTAAAGAAGTCCGCGGAGAATATGTAATCGCCGTCGTAGGAGAAGTTACGTTACGAGACGATTCACAAAAAAACCCAAAAATTGCCACCGGTGATGTTGAAGTTCATGCGCGCGAGCTGTACGTCTTCAACGATGCCCGCACGCTTCCTTTCCAACTGGAATCCCTGAGCTCTGAAGGTCTTGCCAGTGAAGACCTGCGTTTGAAATATCGCTACCTTGATTTGCGGCGGCCGCAGCTTCAAGCAAATCTCCGTTTGCGGCATCGCGTGCTATCAGAGATCCGCCAATACATGGGCGAACAGGGATTCACTGAAATCGAAACGCCGATCCTGATCAAGTCCACTCCAGAAGGCGCTCGAGACTACATCGTCCCTGCCAGAGTTCAGCCCGGAAAGTTTTTTGCCCTGCCACAATCACCTCAGCTCTTTAAACAGTTGTGCATGATTGCAGGTCTGGACAAATACTTTCAGATTGCCCACTGCTTCCGCGACGAAGATCTGCGTGCCGACCGTCAGCCCGAGTTTACCCAACTCGACGTTGAGGTGAGCTTTGCGACGCCCGAGCAGATATATGCACTGATTGAAGGCTTGTTTGCACGCGTCTTTAAATTGATTGGGGTTGAGCTGCAGCTTCCTTTTCCACGGTTAACCTACGCTCAAGTAATGAGAGATTACGGTTCCGACAAGCCTGATCTGCGAATCAAAGGAATGGAGCTTCAGGACCTTTCCGCGGCACTTGAGGGAACCGCTTTCGCTCCTTACGCTTCGGTGCTCACAAGCGGTGGCGCCGTGAAAGGCATCGTGGTTCGAAGCGGCACCGGTCTTTCACGCAAGACACTCGACGAGCTGCAGGAGTTTGCGAAACGTTATGGCGCAACGGCACTGGCCTGGATCAAGCTCGGCGATGAAGTCACGTCTTCGCTCCTCAAGGCGCTTGGCGACGACACGGTAAAGAAGTTGGCCAACATTGCAAGCGCCGAAACAGGTGATGCTGTCCTGATTGTCTCCGGAAAAAAGAAGATCGTCACCGCCAGCCTCGGCGCTCTGCGAAATGAAATTGCAAAACGGGAACATCTGATCCCGGCCAACGTTTACTCACCACTCTGGGTTACCGAATTTCCAATGTTTGAATATCACGAAGAAGATGGACGTTATTATTCGATGCATCATCCCTTCACTTCGCCGGTAGATGAGGACTTGCATTTGCTGGAACGAGCTGTGGAGGGCGGTGAAAGCGAGTTGCTGGGCCACATTCGCACGAAAGCTTACGACCCCGTCATTAATGGAGTTGAGCTGGCAAGCGGTTCGATTCGTATTCATCGCCGAGACATTCAACGCCTGGTCTTCAAAGCTCTGGGAATGACTACCGAAGAAGCCCGATCGCGGTTTGGCTTCTTCCTCGATGCGCTTGAGTACGGCACACCGCCACATGGCGGCATCGCACCGGGCATCGACCGCCTGATGATGGTCTTGGCGGGTACCGATAACATGAGGGATGTGATTGCGTTTCCAAAAACGGCTTCGGCGGCTGACTTGATGATCGATGCTCCGGGTGAGGTAGACTCCAAGCAGTTGGAGGAGTTACACCTCAAGATTGTAAAAGAACCATAGCGTGTATTGCGGAGGAACATTTTATCGTACGCAAGTGAAGTCAGGCCTCTTTAGTGTTGCGCACTAATCGGCAGCACCGATTAGTACCGCGCCCAAACAATCTATCACCAAAAAAGTTGGCATCAAATTCGACGAATAGACGCCAAACAACTGGAGAATTGCATCTGCAGATCTTAAAGGCTGATGACAGAAATCCTTATGAAGCTCTCTAACCGACCGCTACTGGCTGGCCTACTGCTCACAACCTGGATTCTTCTTCCGCTTACAATTACCCGGTCTCAAAGTGCGTCCCCGACAAAATCCCTGGTCGTTCGTGCCGATCGAATGCTGGATGTGAAGACCGGAAATGTTGTCTCCAATGCCGTGATCTTGATTGAGAACGGCCGAATCACCGATGCCGGGAGTGGACTGTCTATTCCGGCCGGCTCAGAGGTTATTGATTTAGGCGCCTCAATGCTCTTGCCCGGCCTGATCGACTGTCACACTCACCTGCTGCAAAACTACGAGGGCGCGGTCGGCGGCGATGATCCAAATATGATTCTAACAGTGACTCAGATGAGCACTGCTAAACGAGCGCTTCTTGGCGTGGCAATGGGACGCGAGGATCTCGAAGCGGGGATCACCGCAGTTCGTGATCTCGGCAATTCAGGTTGGAACGGCGATGTTGCCTTGCGCGACGCGATTCGTTCCGGTTGGGTTGTGGGTCCACGGATACTCGCCTCGACTCGAGCTCTGGCCGCCGCCGGTGGCCAATTTGGTAATCTCTCAGCCGACACGCAAAAGATCGTTGAGCAGGAGTACGTCGTCGTCAGCGGTGTCGAGGAAGCACGCCGCGCAGTCCGCCAGGCGTTCTACGACGGCGCCGATCTGATTAAGGTCATCGTTAACACAGGACCGCGCGTCCTTAACCTGGATGAGATGAGAGCGATTGTCGATGAGGCACATCGAGTCAACCGGAAGGTTTCGGCGCATGCAATCGGTGATCTGGCCACGCGCGTAGCCGCAGAGGCGGGCGTTGATTCAATCGAGCATGGTTACACCATCCCTGACGACGTATTGAAGATGATGGTTGAGAAGAAGATATATCTCGTTCCGACCGACTATCCGGCTGAGTTTTATTTCTCGTTCAGTCAGGTCCGCAAACTAACCCCGGAACAGAGCGACCAGGCCGCTGCGGGCGCTAAGAGGTTCGCAGATGCCAACGCAAAGCGACTAGCGCGTGCAGTTAAAGCAGGTGTGCGCATCGCTGCGGGGTCTGACGAGTATTACAATACTCCGGGTAAGACCCGAGGGCAGGCGAGTCTGTTGATGTTCAGAGCTTATGCGGCCGGCGGAATGACCCCTTTGGAAATCATTCGTGCTGCCACAGTCAATGCCGCCGATCTGCTGGCGGGAGATCGAGCACTCTTCGGCACCATCGAGAAGGGCAAATTTGCCGATTTGATTGCGGTGACGGGCGACCCTTTGAAGGACATCACAGAATTGGAGAAGGTCCGCTTTGTGATGAAGGGCGGCGCGGTAATTAAGAATGAACTTAAGCCGCAGTGACACTTGGACGTTCACCTTCAGTAAAACCGCACCAATGATTCGGCTTCGGCGAGAACAAGTCAACGAGATATTTGCACATGCGCACGAAGCTGACCCGGCTGAATGCTGCGGGCTGATTGGAGGAACTGACAACATCCTTGCTACAAGCATCTACCGGCTGCGGAATATCTCGAAACACGAAAGAGTTTCATACGAAGCTGCCCCGGAAGAGTTGTTTGCAGCGCAGCGACAAATGCGCCAGCGTGATGAGCAGCTTATTGGCATCTACCATTCACATCCCCGAGCCACGGAACCTCAACCCTCCGACACAGATGTGCGTCTGGCTTTTTATCCGTCAGCCATCTACTTGATTATCGGCCTTGCTGGAACACCGCCCATTATGCGGGCGTTCCGCATCTCTGAGCGTCAGCTGAATTGGCAGCCGGTTGAGTATGCGATAACGGACGAGTAAGATTGAAACTGGAGGGTCTAAATCAACGTACAGTTCGCGAGCATGGAGCCGAAGAAGAGCAAATACGATACCAATCCGCTGGATCCCAACGTCGCCAGAGAGACTGAAGAGGTTTGGGGCGATGGCGGCGGCGGAGGTCATACACAGCAAGTTAAAGGCGCAACCGGAGAGGTTAGCGCCACGAGCGACAGTCCACGAAGCAACGTCTATTCGGAAGCTCCTACGCGACAATTCGACAGTATTGCCGGTGATAATCAATATCCTTCAGTATTTGTTCCACCTATATACGCCCCACCATCAGTTTACCAGCCTCCACCGCAGGTGCCGTCTGGGCAGACTTCCGAACGACCAACCTCACGCGTTGTGGCGGGTATCGGCTTTCCTGAGAAATGGGCGATGATTCTGCCCTATGCGCCTTACGTTGGAATCGTCGCTTCGATCATCGAACTCCTGCTTATACCTCGGAAAGAAATTCGTGTGCGATTTCACGCTGCTCAAGGTCTTACTCTACAGCTTGCCATTGTCATTATCGAAAGACTTTTTTGGATCGTCGGGGCGCTAACAGGCAGCTCGTTTGGTGGGTCGCTGTTTCGAGCATTTAGTTTCGTCATGCTGGTCATCTCAATGGTGAGGGTGTGGAAAGGCGAGCCACACAGAATCGCGCCGCTTTCTGAGCCGGCGCTTTGGTTTAACGAGCATATCGAACCGCGCACGAAGAGTTAGCGCGCCCTCCCCCCTTCCTTTGGCACCTTCATTGCCTAAGGGTACTTTCGGTGGACGACGAGCCTTGAATTGGCTCGATCTCGCAACGAAATCAATCCCTTTAGTGTATTGTTGTTGCGATTTGGTGCATTTCTGAGGTGCGAAGCATTGCAACGGTTTTGCAAGAATGAGACTTGTCTCTAATAGGGGCAGTCGTTGCGTTCAACGGCGCAGAGGAACTTTGACGGAGGATAAGAATGATTTACAGAGCGTGGCGTAAACGCCAAGGGCTTATCGTATGGGTGACCCTGGTCGCGATATTTGCGATGCCGATCTCGGTATTTGCACAGACCCAAATCAAATTACATCCCAACAGGTATAGCCCTCAAGACGATGTGAAATTAGGGCGTCAAGCAGCGGCCGAAGCCGAAAAGCAATTCCCACTGTTGCGCGACCAACAAGTAAGAGACTATGTCGAACGCGTTGGTCAGCGCCTGGTCGCCAATATCCCATCTGAATTTCAACATCCAGAGTTTGAGTATTATTTCAAAGTTGTTAACGCCAGTGACATTAATGCTTTTGCCTTGCCTGGCGGTCCCATGTTTATCAACCGCGGAATGATCGAGGCAGCTCAAAGAGAAGGTGAAATGGCCGGTGTTATGGCCCACGAGCTAAGTCACGTGGCGCTGCGACATGGCACGGCTCAGGCGACTAAGGCACAGAAGTATTCGATTTTGTCCGGCATAGCCGGCATCGCTGGATCAATCCTCGGTGGACCGGCTGTAGGACAGTTGGCCCAGCTTCCGTTTGGCGTTTATTTCCTGAGATTCAGTCGCGAGTACGAAACTGAGGCCGATATTCTTGGCGCCCGGATCATGGCCAATGCTGGTTACGATCCCCTGGACCTGGCGAACATGTTCCGAACAATTGAACGGCAAGGCGGTGGTGGTGGTGGATTCCTCAGCGATCACCCCAGCCCGGCCGATCGCTATGCCCGGATACAACGAGAAGCGCAGATGCTGCGCGTCCGCAATTCAATCCGTGACAGCGGGGAGTTTCAGAGAATTCAGGCCCGACTGCGGAGTTATCCGCCAGCGCAAAGTACCGCGCAAATCATGCAGAGTGGGCGGCAATATCCCACGGAGGGTGGAAACTATCCCGACAACAACAACTATCCACGTAGTCCCTCGGGACGTGTGGAGTATCCGTCGAATCGTTTCCGCAGCTACAACGCACTCGGGGACGTGGTCCAAGTGAGCGTACCGGACAACTGGGTACAACTTCAACAAAGCAACTCAGTTTGGTTCGCACCACAGGGCGGGTACGGACAGAGTGGCTTCACTCACGGAGTGAATCTCGGTCTGGCACAAACTCAGAACCGAAATTTGGCGCTCGCAACAGATGAACTCATTAGTAGTCTGGCGCAGGGGAATCGAAACTTGCGTCGAGTGGGCACGCAGCGCATCACTGTTGACGGACGTCCAAGTCTTCTGACTACCCTGAGTAATGTTAATGAGGCCACAGGACAGCCGGAGAACATCCGAGTCGTCACCACGCAGTTGAGGAATGGTGAACTTCTGTACACCGTGTTCGTGCAGCCCAATGGTGAGGCTCGTCCATTTGATACTGCTTATAATGAGATTTTGCGGTCTATCAGAATCAATGATTAACCGCTGTTATGCAGCAGTAAGGAATTGAGGCATACCGCTCCCGGCTTGAATCTCACTTCGTGTCAGCGCCCTTTGCCTCTTGCCAGAGTGACTCCATCTCTTGAAGGTTGGTCCTATCGAATGATTGGCCACGCTCGCGTAGCGTTTCTTCGATATGCTTGAAACGACGGCGAAACTTCCTGTTTGTCAGCTTCAACGCAGCTTCGGGCTCAACCTGTAAATGACGCGCAATATTTGTGACCGCGAAGATGAGGTCCCCCAGCTCCTCTCGAATACTTTGATGATCGGATTCTTCCTTGGTGATTTCGTGAGTGGCCACCGCGGTACGCAGTTCTTCGATCTCTTCCTGCAACTTATCAAAGATGTCTTGCACCTTTTCCCAGTCAAACCCGACACGCGCGGCTTTGGTTGAGAGTTGGTGGGCCTCCATTAATGCTGGTGCTTTCGATGGCACGCCGTCGAGAATGGAAGTGTTTGCAACATTCTTTTTAGTAAGCTTCTCTTGCGCCTTGATGGCCTCCCAGTTGCGCAGGACTTCGGCCGAACTCTCAGCTTGTGCGTCGCCAAAGACATGCGGGTGACGACGAACCATCTTCGAGTGCACCTCATCGATCACCTCGTTGATCGTGAAATCACCACGTTCGTCGGCTACTTGCGCGTAAAAGACAATCTGGAATAACAGGTCGCCTAGTTCATCACGCAGATTGGTGGGGTGGCCGGCGCGCGCTTCATCGGCAGCTTCAAATGCCTCGTAAGCTTCTTCGAGGAGCATAGGCGCAAGCGTGGCGTAGTCTTGTTCGCGATCCCAGGGACAACCCTCAGGCGAACGCAGACGGTTCACTAGTTGAACGAGGTCATCGAATGTAGCCGGCATGCGCTAAGTCTAAAGTGTCGAGTCAAAAGTAGAAAGTCAAACTCTGGAGCTAAGGTTTTTTCGTTGTCTTGCAGAGGTTAGATTGGGGTGCTACCATCGGACGTACATCAATTTTCATAGGAATAATGACAGTGTTTTGCAGCTTTTACGGCGGAGGCTGATCGCAAGCGATATGAGTGAAGAACAAACCAACTTTAAGGTAACTGACAGACGTCTTTTTAATCCCGACGGTACTCCGCGCGAACTGACGGCGGAAGAGAAACAACAGGTAGCGGCACCTGAGCCCGTGAAGCCGCCTGACGCGGTAATGCAATCGGATCAGCCTGCGTCTCAGCCCCGCCCTCAGGCAGCGACAGCAACGCAAGCAGACCGCCCCCCGTCGTCCGCTACTACCGCTGAGCAAGGGCACGAAGAAGTCGAAGAGTTTGACGTCCCTGACTCAAGTGATCCAGCGAGCTTCGTTAACTTCATCATGTCCATTGCGTCAAACGCAGCTTCTGCCGTGGGAATGATAGAGCACCCCGTAACTCACCAGCGAGAAGTTGATCTCGAATTAGCGAAACACTGGATTGATGTGCTGGGGATGCTGCAACAAAAGACCCGGGGCAACTTGACGAGCCAGGAGCAACAGATACTTGAAGGGTTGCTGTCCGACCTGCGTATGCAATACGTCTCGCTAACTCACTCTCCTCAAGCAAAGGCTGCTCGCCCGTTTACCGGGCGCGACATCATTGGCGGCAAGTGAGAAGTCCAGAGTCCAACGTCCAAAAGTCCAAAGTCAACTTGGATCGTAAAGAGATTTACGACATAGGTTGCACGTTATTTGTTTTTTTTCGGAGGGATGATTCCGCCGCAAAAAATCGCAAAGGAGACAAAAAAGGCATCATGAACATATAGGAATATTGTGCAAAACTTTCAGTACCCAAGGCTCCGCCGATTTGACATTTCCTTTGTGACTTTTGTGGCTTTTTGCCGCTATTATCTCGAAATTCTTAGGGCCAGGAGTTGACCTAGCCACCTGGATAAAAGGACGCGTTGGACTCTGGACTGGTGGTTATGAAACTGACTTTTCTCGGTACTGGAACCTCGACTGGCGTTCCCTCGATTGCCTGCAATTGTGAAACCTGCACCTCCGAAGACCCACGCGACAAACGTCTGCGGGTATCGATAATTATTGAGCATGCTGGACAGACCGTTCTTGTTGACACTTCGTCTGATTTTCGTCAACAGGCGTTGCGGTATGGATTAAAGCGGCTCGATGCAGTTTTGATTACTCATTGCCACGCTGATCATATCTTCGGCCTCGATGACATTCGTCCTCTGAATTTTCGCTTTGGCGCTCTGGGTATTTATGCCAACGAGCGGGCCTGGTCGGATATCCGTCGCATCTTCAATTACATTTTCGAGCCTTCACATTTTGGCGGGGGTTTGCCACAGGTCATTCCGCACACAGTCGTGCCGGGCGCGGCTTTCTGCGTGGGAAAGGATTTGGAGGTCACGCCACTCGAAGTCATTCATGGCCGGCTTCCCGTGATGGCTTATCGCTTCAATGATTTTGCTTACGCCACAGACTTGAGTGAGATTCCGGCGCAAACGATGGAAGCACTGCACGATCTTGACGTATTAGTTTTGGACTGTTTGCGTTTCCGCGAACACCCAACACATCTGTGGCTCGACAAAGCATTGGCTTACATCGAAAAACTTAAACCGCGAAGAGCGCTTCTGACGCACATCGCTCACGATGTTAAGCATGGGCGGGATTCGCTACGACTTCCAGATGGCGTGCAATGGGCTTATGACGAACTCGAGGTAGAAGGATGAAGGTTAAGCTTTAGATTTGTCTGGAAGGAGCAACCTGAAGGTTGAACACTAAACGCCTTTATCCGTTTGATGATGCGCTTATTCCACGGAACTGACAACGCTGAGATTCAAAGGCCCACAGTGCTTACGCTGGGAGTCTTTGATGGTCTGCACCTGGGCCATCAGTTGATTATGCGGACTGTCGTTGAGCGTGCGCATACTACTGGTGCCGTACCGACCGTTATCACATTCGATCCGCACCCGCGTGCCGTCCTGCATCCTGAATCTTCGCCACCGCTCTTACAAACTCTCGATCAGAAAGTTGAAGCGTTCGGAGTCCTGGGGATCCAGCAAACCATCGTCATTCGTTTCACAGAAGAGTTTTCCATGATGCGCGCCCAGGACTTTCTCCGCGACACAGTGAAGGAGCGGCTACACGCGAAAGAGGTCTATCTCGGTCGCGGTTTCGCCTTTGGCCACAATCGTGAGGGAAACATTGATCTTTTGCGCCGAGTGAGTCAGGAGCTTGGTTTTGTAGCTGATGAAGTGCCGGAAGTGCGATTTCGGAGCCAGCGCGTGAGTTCCAGCCGGATTCGACAGCTTTTGGCGGAAGGTAAGGTCAATTTGGCGCGCCGGATGCTAGGCCGCCCGTATGGCGTTGAAGGCCGCGTGGAGCGAGGTAACGAACGCGGCCACGAGCTCGGCTTTCCCACGGCCAACCTGCACCCGCAGAACCGCGTCATACCCCGCAACGGCGTCTACGTGACCGGGACGCTGATTGAAGGCGTTTGGCGCCGTAGCGTGACGAACGTTGGAGTCCGCCCGACCTTTGGTGCCGAGGCGGAACCTTCGGTTGAAACTTTCGTAATCAAATGGTCTGGTGATCTTTACGGCGATGTTGTGCGAATACGTTTTCTCTACAGGTTGCGCGATGAAAAGCGGTTTGGATCCGTGGAAGAATTGAAAAGGCAAATCCAGCGGGACGTGGGTCGGGCACAGAGCTATTTTGAACGAGGTGGAACCCGACACATGCTTTCCTTGATTTGACCGGTAGTGGCACAGACTTTAATCTGTAGATCTCAAATCGGCACAGACTGAGTCTGTGCCACTATTGTGTATGAGAGACAAATACTGACCAATGAGCACTTCTAAAGCATTAGTGAAATTTTCGGGGGCGAACGAAGTTACTGAAGCAATCGGTAACAACGTAATCGTGTCCCCGCCGTTGGTTGCAAGGAATGGACGATCTGCAAATCGCGAGGCACCTCAACTCGCCAGTGCACCCCCGGTATTAACCAATGAGGTCGTCAACGACATCCTGCGCGGGCGAGGGTTGGGTGGCTGGCTGCGGGCTGCAAATGTTGCCAGGGTTCTGGGACTGCTTTCGCTATATCTCTTTCTCGACAGTTACGACATTCGCGCAAACTTCAATCGTCGGTTTGCTGGGAAAGCGCGGGATGCTGCCCGCCTTAATGGACGCATGGCGTTGCTTCGGCAATGGAGCCGCGACTCCATTAGGTTCACGTTGGACAGAGCGATTCGCATATTGCGCTTCATCGTCTTTCGTGGAGCTGAAGGCTCAATCAACAAAGAAGCGCGTTTATTGAAGCAGTCAGTGTGGCTACGCAGGAGCTTGATCAATCTCGGCCCAACGTTCATAAAAATCGGCCAGGCGCTCGGCACGCGCGCCGATTTATTGCCACTCGCGTACGTAAAAGAACTGTCCACGCTGCAGGATCAAGTACCGTCCTTTCCGACCGCTGAAGCATTTGCCCGGATCGAGTCGGAACTAGGCCATGCCCTGAAGGAGTGTTATGTGGAGATTGACAGCGAGCCGGTTGCTTCTGCTTCGTTGGGCCAGGTATACCGCGCTCGGCTCTCTTCTGGAGAAGAGGTTGCAGTAAAAGTGCAGCGGCCCAACCTCGAAGAGATCATTAGTTTCGATGTGGCAATTCTTTATCGGCTGGTAAAACTCGCAAATCGATTCTTTCCCAGGGCGAACGAAAATGCCGATTGGGAGGGAATGCTGCACGAGTTTCATGCGACCATCTTCGAGGAGATGGATTATGTGAAAGAAGGTCGTAACGCAGATCGCTTTCGTTATAACTTTCGCACATGGCGAGCGATCCGCGTCCCGAAGATCTATTGGTCGCATACCAGCCGCAAAGTACTTACGCTGGAATTCATTCGTGGCACGAAGGTGGTCGACATCGATGGACTGAAAGCGCGCCGAATTTCAGCGGTGAAAGTGAACCGACTGCTGGTGCGCACTTATTTGAAGCAGCTTTTGGAAGATGGATTTTTCCACGCCGATCCGCATCCGGGGAATCTACTAGTCATGGATTCGGGTCATCTTGCGTTCTTCGACTTTGGCATGGTGGGTCGCATTACTCCCCAACTGCAGTCACAGATGATTGACGCCTTTTTCCACGTCGTCAGTCGCGACGTCCACGGCCTCGGTCAGGACATTATCAACTTAAACTTTCTGAAACCCGGCGTGGATGCCGAGACGGTTCGGCCAGTAGTGGAAGGACTTTTCAAACACTACTTGAACCTTAAACTCGGCGAAGTCAACTTTAAAGAGCTCACTTACGACCTGGCGGAAGTCATTTACGAGTATCCGTTCCGACTGCCCGCCAACTTCACCTACATGATGCGCGCGCTGATGACGCTCGAAGGCATCGGCATCGTAACTGATCCCGAGTTCAGCTTCTTTGAGACAGCCAAACCCTACGCAAAAGAGTTCATGTTACGGCGCGAGGGTCGGCGGTTTCGGCAGTTACTGTTCGACAAATTGACGGGTCGCGAGAGTCCCAATGGCCGCATCGAGTGGGCCAAGGTTTGGAAGCTGACTAAGATGGCGGCGCAGATGTATTTCGAAGGTCAAAAGAGTGCTTAGTTAGCTATTTGATGGAAATCCATCATGGTAAGAGTCATGTCTTTCACCCCTAACGGGGCGAAACCGAAGGCGGCTGTCTCGTTGAACGAAACACCCGCCTTATTTTGTACGCAAGCTGTCAGCTTGCGTTCGCGTTGAATGCCACCCCAGCATGGCGCCAGCTAACAGCTTGCGCTACTTCCGCGCAGGCTCGCCGTTGGTTGGCAGATTTAGGCGATCCTTGAAGAGATTCAAAAGCAGCAGGGTACCGATGCCGCCAGAACCGTCTCCGGTGCCGCCAGTAGCGAGAACGTCAGGTGTGATACGTACCCCTTTGTCACCAATCACCTTTAGAGTTTCAACAAGCGCAACACCCTGGGCACCAAGCGCGTCGACCTGTTCGCGATAGGCAACGCCCTGAGCTTCACCCATCAGGCGAACTTTCTCAGCCTCGGCTTTACCCGTTTGCAGAATGTAATGGGCCTCTCCGTCAGCTTCGGCCTTACGTTGCTCCGACCGCTTGCCCGCAATCTCGACGCCCACGGTAGCGGCCATCAAGTCCTTTTGGTTGTCGGCCTGTGACCTGGTCCTCTCCAGCTGAATACGCTTTTCTTCTGCCTCGCGTTGGGCGTTGAACATATTCTGCCGCTGTTCGGCGAGAATCTTCTCGGTCTGTGTTTTCATCAACTCTTCCGGTAGATGAATGTGGCAGATCAGTACGTTGACTACATCGACGTGATACTTCAACAGATGGGCCCTGACACGTGCTTCGGCGCGTTCCTGTTCTTCGTGCCGGTTTTGCAGATAGGCCATCGCTGAGGACTCTGACGCCTGGTTACGGAAGATCGAGTCGATAAGCGGATGCATCACGTTTTGAATCAAGCGTTCGATGCCGCCAATCTTCGCCACCATAAAAGGAGCGTCCTCAGGTTTAACACGAAACACGACGCGCACTTCCAGTTGCATGGTGAAACCATCTTTGGAGATAACTTCAAAGGGGTTGAAGGTGTTGACCACCTCACCCGAAGTCCATTCCACTGTCTGATTCGTTGTCGGAATGATTATTGGCGTGATGGCTAATGTGTTCACATAGTAGCGACCTGGTCCAACCACGGTTTCCTGAATGCCGCGGTAACCCTCGGGTACGACATAAGCCTCGTGCGCACCTTCATCCAGCCTGCGATCAGCGGGGTCGCCAGTCATCAATTCACTCTTGATCTCTGCTGCCGTGCGCTTGTCGTCGATCTTGTCGAGGCGGGCCGCTGTCTCCTCTGCCTGCTCCTTCTCTTCGCGCTCCATCCGTTCGCGCACTTTGGTGGCCATCTGGCGGCGAATATCATCTGACGGGTCTTTACCGGTGTTCGAGACGATCACGGCAACCTCACCGGGCTTTACCTCCTTGGCAGTTTCGGGGATGACTTTAAAGAGCAATGGGTTGATGTAGTAGGTGCCCGGCAACAGGATGTCTTTCTGTGGTCCGCGTTGCCCGGTACTGTCAATGAACTCGTGACCGTCCTGAAAGTTGTCGTGACCCGGGATTGATTCCGCAACATAGTCCCCCGGATTCAACGGGGCGCCGTCTAGTGCTTCGACCAGGCCAATCTGGTTTTCGTTGATCACTGTCGCGTCATACGGTCTGACCGAGAACAATCCGGGCTTGACATCGGTACTGCCTTCGAGTGGAGTGGACTGTGTCAAGATGCGGTACGTTCCGGGCGTGAGAATGTCGACCTGGGGACCTCTCTGCCCACCCGAAGCGACGAATAGCTCGGCATTCTGAAAGCTCAGATGGCCGTCGACCGCTTTGCCAAGCAGGCGTCCCGGATCGAGGCTCGCACCGTCGGCCGCAATGATGACACCAACCTTTCCCTGAGGGATCACTGTGGTTTTGGCGACAGAGACGCGAAAAAGATAAGGGTGAATGGGCCACAAGCCCGGAGGCAAAGTCCGTAACTGAATACCCTTAACACCCCCCTGCTTTATGAACGCAATCGGATCTTGAAAATTGTTGTGAGCGTTCTGAGCGCGATCCAAAGCGAAGATCCTTCCGGGGGGCATCGGTTCACCATCAACGGCCTCGACAATGCCAAGTTCATCAGCGCCGATTTCGATCAGCGGGACCTTTCTGACCAGACGTTCAAAAGGATACTTGACGAGGTGCAGTCCGGGCTTGAGAACATCTGCTTGAATGCCGACTTCGCCTTCCGTGGCAACGACTCTGCCCGGTGGCATTTTTGCGCCGAGGTAGCGCCGCTCTTTAATTGCGATTTCGCGGGCGCCTATGTTAACCAGAATCTTGCGCAGAATAATGAGTAGGACTATTAACAGAAACACCGCAACAAAGAGCATGGGAAGCAGGGAAACGATGTCAGTATTGTTCATGGGTGAAATCCTTGGTTGCTCATTCGAGGGAATGGCACATTTGAGTTCATTGATTAACGCGGGCCTGCGCTTCCAACTCGCGGCGAGCGCTAGCGAGGGTGCGTTTCAACAGAAAACCGGAGCCCGAGCCTCTTACTTCACCAGAGAGTAGCCAAAACTCGCCTTCAAATAAAGCTTGTAATTCCTGGGCGGATACATCAGGCAGTCGCCCTTCGCGCCAAACTTGGATCGCGGTTTCGACGGCGTCGCCATAAAGCGAAGCGTCGTTAGCAAGCGCAACTATGTGCAATGTCTTGGCGGTTGAACCGCGGTCAGGTAATTTTTTCCACGATTCGACCATCGCTCGAGCGAGCCTTGTGTTGATGGGTAGTTCAGCCCGACTTACAAAAGACACCAACGCCAGTAGTTTTGAATCCGTATCGGCACTATCGGTAAGCAGTTCCAGGACGGCGTTGTACAAGGCGCGATCGAGCGAATATGCCTCTTGCAACGCGGTCTTCTCGCCATGCTGGGCTCGTTCAATTATTGCAGCTCGCTGTCGCTTAGACTCGGCGCTTACACTTGCTTCGGCCAGCGCTTTCAACTCACTTGAAGTCGGACTGAACAATCCGTGCGCTTCAGCGGGCGGAGAGAGTATATGCGATTGCGCTTCTGTATTGGGCTTTTGCCAGAAATAAAGAACGACAGCCAGGAAACCGAGTATTAGTACAGAGCTTATGAGAAAGGTGACCATTTGGTCCTCGGCACCCCGTAACTAGCTTTGAGCGCCGTCAATTGATTATACGCCTCGGACAGCGAGAAGGTTCAAGCCCTCTAGAGAGAAGGCTACTTTTTGGAGTGCGGCGGCCCGGCGCCGCTTTGGCCTGAGGTTCATGACACGTACAGTTAACGAAGCCGAACGGTGCGCAGGACGTTGTGAGGCGAGATGGGCCAAAGCGCTGCCAGGTCTGGCCTGGCGCCGCTTTGGCTCTTCCACCAACAGCGAATCAAGCTGTTTCGCCTGCGACGCGATTTCCCACCTGGGAGACCGCCGCGAACGTAGGCCAAAGCGCTGCCACCGCGTTGAACTTTGGAGTGCGGTG
>WNFY01009197.1_pt1 | contig 18560 bp, 19 predicted proteins | sample 5400091 | NCBI WGS metagenome assembly WNFY01 (sample SAMN13153364, study PRJNA577476) | soil metagenome | isolation source: 60 cm soil or saprolite under grassland replicate 1 | place: USA:California | collected 2016-06-15
AATGCCGGTTCGCCGTCTCATACTCGACGTGCGCGGTTGCGATAGTGATGCCTCGCGCTTTTTCTTCCGGCGCGTTGTCGATCGAATCAAACGACCGGAACACAATCTTGGGATTGTGCTTCTGCAAGACCTTGGTGATCGCCGCCGTCAGCGTGGTCTTGCCATGGTCAATGTGACCGATGGTGCCCACGTTGCAGTGCGGCTTATTGCGTTCAAATTTCTCTTTCGCCATTTCTCTTTCCTCAGCTTTTAGCTATTAGCCTTTAGCTCTTAGCTTGAAACCAAAACCTGTCATTCCGAACCGCTTCAGCGGCGAGGAACCTGATTTTGCAAACTTATTTCCCGCCCTGCGCCTTGCCGATGATCTCGTCCGCCACTGAGCGCGGCACTTCTTCATAGCGCGCAAAGTGCATCGAGTACTCAGCGCGGCCCTGTGTGCTCGAACGCATATGGGTCGCGTAGCCAAACATTTCCGCTAGCGGAACAATCGCCTTGATCACCTGCGAACCTGCGCGGTGCTCCATGCCTTCAATACGTCCACGACGCGAGCTCAAATCGCCCATGATCGCGCCCGCAAAATCCTCTGGTGTAACAACTTCAACCGCCATAACCGGCTCCAGCAGCACCGGCGAAGCCCTGCGTGCGGCTTCCTTGAACGCCATCGAACCGGCGATCTTGAATGCCATTTCGTTCGAGTCAACGTCGTGATAGCTGCCGTCGTAGAGCGTGACCTTCACATCAACAACCGGGTATCCGGCCAGCACTCCGCCTTCTAGCGCCTCCTGAATGCCTTGGTCGATCGGCTTGACGAACTCCTTCGGCACCGAACCGCCCACAATGTCATTGACGAACTCGTAGCCCAAACCTGGAGGTTGCGGATCCAGCTTGATCTTGGCGTGGCCATACTGTCCGCGTCCACCAGTCTGGCGAATGTATTTGCCTTCCGCTTCCGAATGCTTGCGAATTGTCTCGCGATACGCCACCTGCGGCTTGCCGACATTGGCCTCGACTTTGTACTCGCGCATCATGCGGTCGACAATGATCTCGAGATGCAACTCGCCCATGCCGCTGATGATGGTTTGTCCGCTGTCGGGATCGGTGTGGACTTTGAAAGTGGGGTCTTCCTGGGCCAGCTTGGCAAGCGCCATGCCCATTTTTTCCTGATCGGCCTTCGTCTTCGGCTCGACCGCGACTGAAATTACTGGGACCGCAAACTCGATTGATTCCAGCGTGATCGGATGCTTGGGATCGCAGATCGTGTCGCCGGTTGAAACGTTCTTCAGACCAACCGCTGCGCAAATATCGCCCGCCAGAATTTCCTGAATGTCTTCGCGCTTATTGGCGTGCATTTTCAGGAGGCGGCCTATCCGTTCATTTCTTTGGGTGCGCGAATTCAGCACCGACTCGCCGGATTTGATCTGTCCAGAATAGACCCGAATAAAGGTAAGCTGGCCGACAAATGGATCAGCCATGATTTTGAATGCCAGCGCCGAAAACGGCTCGTCGTCAGAAGCCTTGCGAGCAATCTGCTTTCCGGAATCGGGATCGGCTCCGTGAGTCTCCCGCACATCGAGCGGCGAAGGCAGATAATCCACTACCGCATCCAGCAGTGGCTGCACACCTTTGTTTTTGAAAGCCGTCCCAACCACAACCGGAAAAACCTTCAAAGCGATCGTGGATTTTCGCAAGGACGCTTTCAGTTCGGCGGCAGAAATTTCTTCGCCTTCCAAGAACTTATGCAGCATCTCGTCGTCGTTTTCGGCGACCGTCTCAACCAATTGCGCGTGGAAGGCTTCGGCTTTCTTCTTCAGTTCGGCGGGAATTTCTTCGGTGACGTACTCCGCTCCCAGGTCTTCGTTGTTCCAGATAATCGCCTTCATGGAGAGCAGATCAACTACGCCTCTAAACTTATCTTCTTGTCCGATTGGAATCTGGATCGCGATAGGCTTGGCGTTGAGGCGCTTGCGGATCGTATCCACTGCATGCTCGAAATCGGCGCCCATCTTGTCAATCTTGTTGATGAAGCAAATTCGGGGGACGCCGTACTTGTCGGCCTGCCGCCAGACTTTTTCCGATTGCGGCTGCACGCCATGGACTGCGTCAAATACAGCAACGGCACCGTCCAGCACGCGCAGCGACCGCTCTACTTCGGCGGTGAAATCCACGTGGCCGGGAGTATCAATAATGTTGATGCGAATGTCGCGCCAAGTACAGGTCGTTGCCGCGGAAGTGATGGTGATGCCGCGCTCCTGCTCTTGCTCCATCCAGTCCATGGTGGCGGTGCCTTCGTGGACCTCTCCGATGCGGTGCGTCCTCCCGGTATAGAAGAGGATGCGCTCAGTCGTAGTGGTCTTGCCGGCATCAATATGGGCCATGATGCCGATGTTCCTGCAACGCGATAATGGAACTGTTCTGGACACAGCTTTCTTTCTTTCGTCCTTACGGACTTCCTGTTCACCGGCAATGTTTGCGGGAGTACTCATGAAGCTGCTTTTCTACCACCTGTAATGCGCAAAAGCCTTGTTCGCTTCGGCCATGCGATGTACATCCTCTTTCTTCTTGATTGCTGCGCCTTTGCCGTTCGCGGCGTCGAGCAATTCGTTACTTAACTTGTCGACCATTCCCTTTTCAGCGCGTCCGCGGGAGTATGTCACCAGCCAGCGGATCGCCAGCGAGGTACGCCGGTCCGCATTCACTTCCACCGGCACCTGATAGTTCGCGCCACCAACACGACGGCTCTTCACTTCGAGCAGGGGCTTGGCGTTTTCGACCGCCTTCTTAAAGAGCTTGAGAGCTTCGTCGCCGCCCTTAGCCTGCATGCGGGTCAGGGCTTCATAAAAGATGCCCTCGGCCGTGCTCTTCTTGCCCTGCCACATCATTGAATTGACGAATTTTGTCACCAGATCAGAGCCATAAACCGGATCCGGCTCAACCGTGCGCTTTGCGATATGTCCTTTGCGAGGCATAAAACTCCAGGTTTCAAAGTTTCAACGACTCAAGGCTGCCGAAACTTTGAAACCTTCGAAGCCTTGAAACTTTTTTCTTATCCCTTTTTCGGCCGCTTCGCTCCATATTTTGAGCGTCCTTGCATGCGGTTCGCGACGCCAACCGCGTCGAGCGTTCCGCGAATCACGTGATAGCGAACCCCAGGCAGGTCTTTCACACGGCCGCCACGGATCAGCACAATCGAGTGCTCCTGCAGATTATGGCCAACGCCAGGGATATAGGTTGTGACTTCAATTCCGTTGGTCAAGCGCACTCGGGCAACTTTGCGCAATGCCGAGTTCGGCTTCTTCGGCGTTTGTGTGTACACGCGGGTGCATACACCGCGCTTCTGCGGACACGACTGCAACGCCGGACTCGCCGTCTTATATCGCGGATGCTTTCTTCCCGCTTTGACCAACTGATTAAAAGTAGGCACTCTTGACGCTCCTATTCCCGTCCGCACAAATCACGCGGATCGGAAACCTCACCCAATTTCCCGGACGAACTTTCCAGGATTCAGGGCTGGATGCCTTCGGCACCCATACTTCCGGCCACACCATCGCCGGAGATTCGCTTTGTCCCTATGACAGGTCTGACGACGGTGGCTCCAAGCCCTATTCGGGAGGCGCTCCGTTTCGCCAGCATCGCTCCGCATAATCTCCCTTGCCGGGAGGCGTTCGCGGAACGTTTCAGCGAGGGGTCTTCACTTCTGAAGACATGGTACTAAAACTCAACTGCCGATTCCAGTGCCCGCCGCGCGCTTGGCAAGCGTAAACACAGGCATTGCAGGCAAGTCAGAATCAACTCGCGGAACCTAATAAATATAACAACCACAAAACCATGCGTCAACCGTGTTTCGAACGCATCTCACGTTTCAGTGACTTTTCGGAGCTGGGGGGCATCTGAAGTTGCTCAAATAATGCACAGCCTCTACACTGATTGTTTTCCAGAATCAGCGTGTCTCACTCTCAATTGGAAGGGTTCATGGGTCGGTTCGTTTCCTTCGCGGCATTAGCCTGCATTCTCCTGGTTTGTTCGTTCCTGGCTTCCTGCGGCCATACCACGACGACCAATATCATCACGAACCCGGTGCCCACGAGTGTTTCGCTGACCAACTCGTCCGCGGTTGGCTTGAACGTATCGCTTGAAGTAGGAAAAACGCTGCCGTTCATCGCTACCGCGAGAGGCGCACAAAACACCGTCATCAACGAGACGTTTTCCTTCTTATCGAGCAATCCCACAGTGGTCACGATTGCCGGTAACGGGACTGCGTGCGCCGGTACCTGGGATTCGCTCACCAATCCGCAAGTCTGCGTCCCCGGAACGGTGGGAACTGCACAGCTGACCGCCACCGCACAAGGCGTCAGCAGTTCTCCGATTACGGTTTATGTTCACGCGCGCATCACCAACATAGCGGTAAGCAAGGTGTCAGGCCAGACACAAACGCTCTCAAACACCTGTCTCTCGAAGGGTGCACCGGTCGGACCGGAGAGCTGGCTCTATCAGGCGACTGCGATGACTGGCTCCACAGACATCACGCCGAGTGTGGGCCCGTTCATCTGGCAGCAAGTGACTCCTACCGGCAGTTCAAGCATTGTGAACTTGACCTCCACTCCGCCGACGACTACCGCGTTGAACCAGGTAATCGTCAGCGCCAGCGTTCCCGGTCAGGGCATGATTTTTGCTTCGGCCAGCGGATTTTCGAGCCCGACGCTTACGGTTCAAACCTGCTCGGTCCAGTCGATTTTGGTTACTGCCGCGAACAATCCCAGCACCTCCTTTCTGGTGAATACCGGCACGACCACCACGCTCAACGCTACAGTGATGGACAGTGTAGGAATGACACTCACCGGAGTGCCGCTAAGTTGGAACACTTCGAACCCAATCTCAGCGACGGTCTCGCCAAACAATGCCAGCACAGTCTATGGCAGCGTGGGAACCGTGTCGGCTGCGGCCGTTGGCTCGGCGTCAGTTATGGCCTCCTGCACTCCGCCCACTTGCAACGCCGGCATCAAGCCATCGCTGCCGATTTACCCGCAATCGGCAATCAGCTTTGACGTGAGCAGCAGCACGGCGCCGGCCAGCCCGACGGCATACGTGACCACGACCGCATGCACTACGGCGAATCCGACTAACGCGACCTGCAATGCGACAGTTGTTCCGCTTACGAAATCATCAACCACATCCACGTTCGTCGCAGGTACGCCAGTGGGCTTGCCAGTCTCGCCCAACTCGATAGTTTTTGATGACAAAGGAACCAACGCCTACCTGGGAGTAGAGTCCTCGCACTTTGGCCAGAATGGCGCGATGGTCTTTACCGGTTCTGCCGCTTCCCAGTTCAACAGCGCCTTTGGGAAGGTCTTGGCAGTTTCACCCGATACTTCTACGGTCATCTTCTCCGACACAACTGACACACCGCAGCAGGTCTTCATCTGCAACAGCTGCAGCACCACTTCTCGCACCATTACGTCACTCCTGATCACGGGAGCGACCGCCGCTGCGTTTTCGCCGGACAACCTGAAGGCTTACATTGTCGCCGGAAACAACCTCTACGTTTATTCCAAAGTGGATGCGCTGCAGACGATTTCTTTGAACGCCATCGCAAATGACGTTGCGTTTCTTAGTGACGGCATGGCGGGCTACTTAGCGGGAGGAGATACTGCCGGTGGCGCGTTTCTTGGTACCTGCGATGTGCCTTCGCTTTTGTCTCTCGGAGCTGTCCCGATTCCAGGGGCAACAATGATACGCCCGCTTCCTCAAGGAAACGAATTGCTGGCGCTCGCTCCACCAAACGTCTTCGCCATGGCGCCCATCGTCACTGTCCCCCCAAACCCTCCGGTTGGTGGGCTGGGATGTCCATCCCCACGAGGATTCGTTTCTATTTCGAATCCGCCTCCTCCAGCCGTCAACCTTGGCCAGGGCACGTTCGTCCGTTTGCCGTTCATCATTGTATTCAACATCGCCAATCAAACCACTTCATCGATTTCACTGAGTGGGAGTGCGGTTCCGCTGAACGCGTCCCTGAGCCCCGCCGGGAATCTGCTGTTCGTCGGCGCAGACGACGGTGCGGTTCACATTATTGATACGTCTTCCGGTTCCGATTTGCAGCAGGTCACATTTCCCGCGCAGACTCCTCTGTGCTTTGGACCGGGCAATCCTCCGACTGCAGTTCCGAAAACTGTGGTTGCTATTTCCGCTGTTTCACAGAACGGGTCCAACGCGACCTACGGCTACGTCGTGAATTCGGGGCCGCCTCTTGCAATCGGAGAAACCATCGTGATCGCCGGAATGAAGGACGGCGGAAATGACGGTACCTATACTATTTCCGCGCTGGGGCCCGGAACGTTTACCGTGACTAACACCTCAGGAGTCACTACCACCTCCGCACAAAACGGAAGCGGGACTGTTGCCATCACTTGTAATCCGGATCTGGTAGCGGTGAAGCCATAGTGGGCTTCAGGCTTTGGGCTTTTGGGTCCGGGCTTCAGACTTTGGGGCTTTCGGGTTCGGGGTTTCGGCTCAGACACCGGGCTCAGACTGTAGGCTTCAGGTTCGGCCTTGGCTGGGGCTTGGCGCTTCAGACTTCGAGTTCAAGCTTGGAACTTCGGGCACCTTGGGCTTGCGCTGCACCAGAGCTGTGGGCACGATGCGATTCGGTTGCTAACACACTGACGGAACTCTGCAAAAACCCAGCCACGGAGGGGCGAACGAACTTAGCCCAGCGCTTCAGCGCTGGGAACGAGCGAAACATGATTCAAGTCCCGTAGGGACGACCGAGTCAGTCCGCGACTGGATCCAACCCCCAACGGGCCACCAAACTGAATTCAGATGCATACTGCTCAGCGCCTAAATCATGGAACCAAAAGCCTGAGCCTCGATCTCTTTGCCCACACTATCCAACACTCCATTAATAAACTGGACTGATTCGGGACTGGAAAACTTGCGGGCGATTTCGATCGCTTCATTAATCACGACAGCGCGGGGAGTCGCGGGAAATCCGAGCAACTCCGCGACTGCGGCGCGAAGAATATTACGGTCAACCGCAGCCATGCGGTCCATGCGCCAGTTCTCGGCGTGATTCTCGATCAGCTTGTCGATGTCCGCCGCGCGGTCCTGCGCCACCCGAAATATATCTTCCGTAAATCCCTTGACCTCCAGCGTAACCTCGCCGCGTCCTTTCCAGAAAGTCTTGCGCACGTCGTCCACCGGCTGCTTGCCAAGATCGGCCTGAAACAGCATCTGTAAAGCCAATTCGCGGGATTTGCGGCGGGTGCCCATGGAAAACGTCGCTGGTCGTTCGTCGTTGGTCGTTGGCCAAAACAAAAGCGCCTTTGGTCGGCGGCGAATCGGGACCAACCGTCTCAGTTTACAGGAAGCAAAATCTGGGGATTCACTACTTGCGTTTACGGCGAGGCATGCGGCCCGTGTTTTTGCTTTTGCCAACGACCAACGACGAGCGACCAACGACGGGTTCCTTCCCAACGGTTGCCTTCTTCAGATTCGCCATCTCCACTGCCGCCAGCGCGGCATCGAATCCTTTGTTGCCCATTTTCAGGCCGGCGCGATCAATCGCCTGCTCCAATGTGTCGCAAGTGAGCACGCCAAATGCGTGCGGAACCCCGGTCTCCTGTGCGGATTGTCCAATACCGCGTGTGACTTCATTAACGATCACGTCGTAATGCGCCGTGTCTCCACGCAGCAGGCATCCGAGACAGATGATGGCGTCGTATTTTTTGGTTTCAGCAAGGGTGCGCGCGGCGGAAGGAATTTCGAACGAGCCTGGCACGCGGAAAATTCTGACGTCCTTTTCCTTCGCACCGGAACGAATCAGCCCGTCGTACGCGCTTCGTAGCAAGCGATCCGTGATGAACTCGTTAAATCGCGAAACAACAATTCCAAATCGCAGCCGCGATGCGTCCAGCTTTCCGGCGCGCGTCTTCTGCCGAATTTTTTCTTCGGTGGACTGCCCCGTGTCTCTGTGTCTCCGTGGTGAAATGCCGCTCATCCGTTCTTTCAATAGGAATCTCGATGGTGGTAAGTCAACCGGCTGGCAGACGTCACATACACCATCTGCATCACTCCTGGCTGAGCTCTCGTAAGAGGACAAACGACAAAGTTGCCGAAAACTTCATCGTCGAAGTCCCCCTTTAGCAATTTGGCGAGATTCGGAGGAAGATTGTTGTCTTCATCGTGAACGCCCAGCATTCGGTGGGTTCCGATTATCCAGATACGCGTCGAAGGAGCACCGTTCCAAAATGAGAGCCTGCCGTGAACGTCGTAGCACGCTCCAAACGGAGTCTTCTCCGCAAGACATGTTGCCGCGCTGAAGAAGAGTAAAAATGTGAGTTTAGTCACACCAATTTTGTCCGACAATGTAGCGAATAAGACTATTTTCCCTTGAACTGCGCTGCCCTCTTCTCCAAAAACGCCATTGTCCCTTCCTTCTTATCTTCGGTTGCGCAGGCCGCCCCAAACAACACCGCCTCCAGATACAGCCCCTCGGCAAGCGGCATCTCCATCCCTTTATTCACGGCTTCCATCGTGTACTGAACCGCCAGCGGCGCATTGGCGATGATCTTTGCCGCAATCGCATCAGCACGCGGAATCAACTCGGCCGGCGCAACCACTTCATTCACCAGCCCAATCCTATGCGCTTCCTGCGCCGTAATCATTTCGCCGGTGAGCACGAGCTGCATGGCGACCCCTTTGCCCACCAGCCGCGGCAGTCGCTGCGTACCACCGTAGCCCGGGATAATCCCCAGCTTCACCTCAGGCTGGCCAAGCTTGGCCGATTCGCTGGCCAGGCGCATGGTGCAGGCCATAGCAATCTCGCATCCGCCGCCGAGCGCGAATCCATTGATGCAGGCAATCACCGGCTTGCCCAGGTTCTCGATCAGGTTGAGCACGCTCTGCCCGCGGTGGGTGTACTCCTTGCCCGAGACCGCGTCGTGCTGCGCCAGCTCGCCAATGTCCGCCCCGGCGATGAACGCCTTCTCGCCCGCCCCGGTCAGGATGACCACGCGCACGCTCGCGTCATTCTTACCGTCATGAAACGCCACCCGCAGCTCTTCCATTGTGGCCATGTTCAAGGCGTTGAGCACCTTCGGCCGGTTCACGGTGACGTAAGCAATCGCATTTTTCTTTTCGAAAAGGATGTTAGAGAAGGTCATAAGTTCAAATTCTTTGCCACGGATTTGCGCGGATTTTGAGCTACTTCCACGGTAAACTTCGTCTGCCATATACTGCCACAAAGCACAGCGTGGGAGCGTGACGCCAGCGCATGGAGTTATTCGGTATCGTCCTCTCAATTCCGGTGGCGTTTGTAGCCAGCATGCTTTATTGCCTTCTTCTGGCTAAGATCGTATCGAAGTCGGCCATGCTCAGTCGCTGGTTACGTATGGCTTCCTATGCTGTGCTTGGACTGTTTGCTGTTGAAATCCTGCTTTTGGTCACGATCGCTCCAGTCCGGGCTCGCGGACTTATCGGCCCTGGTTTCTATGTTGCTCACTTGGTGTTCTTTTTTCTCTGCCCGCCGGGTCTTGCGAATGTGTTGGTTCTCCGGCCTAGGCGTGGAATTCTCAGTATGTGGTGGGTGGCTGGTGCATTGTGCACGGTGCTAGCGTTCTGCTTGGTGTTATTGCAATACGGTGTGTCGGAAGCGCTTTATGGGATCGATGGCGACGATGGACCATATAGTTCTCGAGTCGCGCCGACGAACCTCGAATCACCACGAACCACGTAGGCCCGGACGCCCACGTCCGGGCGGGCGAGCCGTGCTCGCCGAACCTCGCGGAGCTTATCGCTCCGCTGGGCGGGTGAGGGCGTCCGCCCCTACGTGAGCATCGTTAATCTCACACCTTTCTCGGTGATCCCATGTCTCCGTGGTGATCCTATTTCAAGTCCGTGTTCATCCGCTAAATCCGCGGCGATTTTTTGCGAAGCTTCGCTCGGCCCGACGGGCGAGGGCGCCCGTCGCCACACGTGCATTTATAACTTATTCACCTTAGGATTATTCGAGTCAGAATAATCGTAAAAACCTCTGCCCGACTTGCGCCCGTACCAGCCCGCCATCACCAGCCGCTTCAGCAGCGGAGGCGAGGCGAACCGCTGCTCCTTGAATTCGTCGTACATCACGTGCGTGATGTAGTACGTCGTGTCCAGACCGACAAAATCGAGCAACGTGAACGGCCCCATGGGATAGCCGCAGCCGAGCTTCATCGCGTTATCAATGTCCTCGATTGAGCCAACCCCCTCTTCGTAAGCGCGAATAGCGTCGAGCAGATACGGCACCAGCAGCCGGTCACTTCGACCAGCTTCATCAGCGGCACCGGATTAAAAAAGTGCAGCCCGATGAACCGCTCGGGTCGTTTCGTCGCAGTCATCAATTCCGTTATGGAAATAGAAGACGTGTTCGATGCAAAGATGGCGTCTTTCTTCACGATGCCGTCGAGCGCGCCATAAATTTCTTTCTTCGTCGGGACGCTTTCTATGATCGCTTCAATGACGATGTCGCAGTCGGCCAGGTCTTCTTTCCGAGTCGTCCCCTTCAGCCGCGCGCGGATTTCATCTTTCTGCTGTGCCGTGACGCCACCCTTCTCGGGAGGCCGCTCGGCAAACTTTGCCAGCGACTTCTCAATCCCCGCAAAACCTTTGTCGAGAAACTTCTGCTCGACTTCGAGGACGGTCGTGTCGAATCCCGCGGTCGCTGAAACCTGAGCAATGCCAGACCCCATCAGCCCACAACCCAATACTCCTACTTTGCTTATCATCAGATCCCTCGCTCTGCTCCGGATTTCGCTACGGACTCCCGCTGCGCTCACACCCGCAAATTGGCTCAACTTTGTTGATTTCCATCACAACTTCCTTCACACTTCTTTACCGTGGATTAACGCAGATTCACGCGGATCAGATCGACGCCAACAAAAATGTACCCACTACCATTCCAGCTTCACCAGCGATACCGCCTGCCGCGGCAAGGGGAACGTCAAGACCAAGCCGCCGTTTTTGATCTGCACCCACCTAGGCGACTCCAGCAATTGTAGTTGGCCGGCAGCTTTCAAAGCGGCATACTGTTCCGCATCAGGGTGCTGTGGCGAGCCTAGGTTTTTCCATAGCGTGTACGCGTTGCTGTGATCGCTATCAATCCGATAATGGTGCACTACAATCTTCTCTGCCGACGAAGGCAAGCCGGCAATATTTAATTGAACAGATGAATCGGGAGCGGCCTCATCGCTGTCGTGGTAATTCCACAGCAATACGGTCATGCTGTGCTCGGAACGTCCTGCCAGTGCGTCCACATCCGGCGCGGCTCGCACTCCTGATTTGAGAATTTCATTCACATCAACTCTGCTATTACTGGTCGCTTCAACGCGGTCGCCCGCCATCAGACCGAGCATGCGAAACAAATTGAGGACCGGCTTATCAACGCCGTTCGTTGCCAACGTTCTGAATCCGTCGAAGTAGGGCTGGTCCTCGAATTCAAAAGCCCAAGTCAGAATACCGGCCAAGTTGGTTCCGTGCCGCTGGTTCAGATCAAGCATGTTGCGAATGGCCGCGGCTGTGTAAGCGGGATATAGAGTTCCGTTGCGATACGCGTTCTGTGGATAGACGCGAGCCGAACATGCGGCACAACCCTCGGGATCGGATTCGCTGAGCACGACCGGCAAGCGGGCAAACTCCGGAAACGAAGCTACAATCGCAAGTCCCTCGTCCACATCACGCAAACTATTCGCCAGTCCCATGCGAACCTTGCCATCCACGACCTGCGGCGAGCCCTTTGCGTGAAAGCTGATGAAGTCGAGTGGGGCGCCAGTCTTTCCGGTCGCGAAATTCTTGCCGCGCGCGCAATGATCGAGGAACTGTTTCAGAAAAGCTGCCGCCGTGGTCGAAGCAGGTCCCGTCGTTGCCGGTCCGCCGACGCGCGCTTTCGGCAACCCACGGCGCACCGCATCAACCGAATAGTCGTAGAGCTGGTCATACTCCTCAGGAGTTCCGTGCCAGTATCCGATATTAGGCTCGTTCCACACCTCCCACGACCATGACTCCGCTTCCATTTTGCCGTACCGAGCGACGCAGTGCGACACCAACTGATGGACCAACTCCGCCCACTTCTGGTAATCACGCGGCGGATATGTCCAACCGACGTAGAGTTCGTCCTTAGGCCAGTGATGCTGATACGGCTGTGGATGCGTAGAGAGCGCCTCGGGCATAAATCCAATTTCAACAAATGGTTTGGCGCCCGTCTGCAGATAGGTGTCGAATATGCGGTCCACAATTTTCCAGCCATAGACTGGATGACCCGAAGCGTCTTCGGTGTAGGCGTTGGTTGATCCCCACTTCAACGCGGGAGTGCCGTCACCCGTAGTCAGTAGATTGTGCGCGCGGATCTGCACGGGAACCGGGCTGAGTGCGGCAAGTTCCCCAATCAACTCGCGGCCATGCGGCGCATATGTGTAATTAGGCTCGTCGTATCCGAAGTAGGCCCACACCGGCTTGAGCGGGGCGAGAGTGTGGTCCGCGCGGACTTGAATGATTACGGGTTCCTGGGCTACGACAAAAGGACAGACGAAAAAAAATGAGCAGGTGACCGAGAGAAAGACTTTCAAAATCCAGAGGGCTCTGTTCATGATTCGAGAAAGTCAGTTCAAACTCTCCACCACCATCGCAATCCCTTGCCCGCCGCCGATACACGCCGTCGCCAGTCCATACTTCTTCTTGCGCCGACGCAACTCGTACAGCAGCGTGATCACCAGCCGAGTTCCGGTCGCGCCTAGTGGATGGCCCAAGGCAATCGCACCGCCGTTCACGTTCACTTTTTCGCGATCCAGGCCGAGTTCTTTTTCAACGGCGAGATACTGCGCAGCAAACGCCTCGTTTACTTCGATCAGATCAATGTGCTCCAGCGTCATCCCAGCTTTTTGCAACGCGATCTTTGAGGCCGGAACCGGGCCGCTGCCCATGATTTTGGGATCTACGCCCGCGATTCCCCAGCTCACAATGCGGCCCAGCGGCTGAATTCCGCGTTTTCCGGAGTCTTCCAGCGACATCAGGACCACAGCCGCGCCGCCATCCACGATGCCGCTCGCGTTGCCAGCGGTCACCGTTCCATTCTTTCCAAAGGCCGGACGCAGTTTTGCCAAGCCTTCCAGGGTTGTTTGCGGACGCCGGTGGTCGTCTTCTGTAAGCGCCTCGCCAGTTGATTCGCCTTTTGAATTCTTCAGAGGAACTGAGACCAGTTCGTCCTGGATTCGTCCAGCTTTGTAGGCATCGTCGGCGCATTTCTGCGAACGCAACGCGAACTCATCCTGCATCTCGCGCGTGATGCCGTGTTGTGAACCGTAAAGCTCAGCGGTATTCGCCATATAGGAACCGCAATAGCTGTCGAGCAACGCGACCATCAACGAATCCTCCAGCTTCCCGCCTGGAGCAAGCGTGAATCCATCACGCCCGCGGATCACAAACGGAGCCTGTGACATGGCTTCCATGCCGCCCGCCAGAACTACGGAAGATTCATCGGTCATGATCATGTGTGCGCCGTTGACGATCGCCTGCATGCCGCTACCGCATAGCCGATTCACGGTCAGCGCAGGGGTCTCAATCGGCAAGCCTGCGCGAAGTCCCACGTGCCGTGTGCCATACAGCGCGTCGCCGGAGGTCTGCTGTGCATTGCCGAAAACGGCGTGATCAAACTCTTCCGGCTTCACTCCCGCTCGCTGGATCGCCTCTTTAGCGGCAATCGCGCCGAGTTCCTGCGCGGTGAACTCCTTCAGTTTGCCGCAATACCGGCCGAACGGTGTACGCGCGCCGCTGACAATGGCAATGTCGCCTGCTTTGAGCATCGGTCTCCGCGATTCAATCTCGAGCGAATAATCCGAACGGGTTAGTCTAGCAGCGGCGTGGCATGACGCGCTTGAGCTCCTTGCTGCCATTGACGATCAGCGACCGCCTGCTTGAGAGTTTCGCGACAGCGGTGTACATTTCGTTGGGCCCGATGGCGTGGCAAGGAGGTGCGACTTGGGCTTCATCGTCTGGATTCTGGTTGGACTGATCGCAGGCTGGCTCGCCGGCAAGGTGATGAAAGGTGGCGGCTACGGCCCACTCGTTGACATCATTCTCGGCATCCTCGGCGGGGTTGTAGGTGGCTGGGTTTTTGGGCTGCTCGGTATTTGGCCGGGCGGCGGAATCATCGGCTCAATCTTGGTTGCATTTGTCGGCGCGGTGATCCTCATTTGGCTTACTCGCCTGTTGAAAAGAGCCTGACTTACCGCAACGGTCTCTACGCTACTGCCGCCGCGGTCAGCCCTGCAGCCAGCGCCACGCTCTTGCCAGTGCCTTCGTCCACAGCTTTCTCCAGCGCATGTTCGGCGCGGTTGATCACTTCGGTAACGATGTCCACCGCATCGAACTGCTGGCGCAATAGAGCTTCCGCGACACCCGCGTTGAGCGAAGCGGCGGCCTGCTTATCGTCAAGAGCGGTGGAGATCAGACGCCGCATTTTTTCGACAACCATCAGCGCTTCTTTTTCGGCCGTCTCACCTAGAACAATGGCGATCGCGTTCGCCGCATAGCGAAAGGCCAAATCATTCTGCCGGATGTTCGCAGCCACCAGCTGTCCCAGGCGTTGCATCGCTGTATCAGCGGCAGCCTCGCCCTGTTCTCTTATCATGGCTGCGCGGTCACCGAATCGCATCAGCAGCACGCTCACGGGCGTCGCCTGCTGAGTCGCACGCCGGACTTCCCCCATCAGCAGATCAAGATAGGAAGCCCGCTTCAGCAATCCGGAATTCTCGTCTGTTACAGAAAGATTCTTGACCAACCGGCGCAGACCCGCATTGTTCAATGCGATTGCAACTTGCTCGGCGATCATCTTGAAGACGAGCACATCGTTCGGCGCCCATGCGCGAGAGGTGCCATCCATGAGCAGCAAGACGCCGAGCTGTTCATTGCCATCGGTTAACGGCAGTGCCAGCAATGACCTCGCGCCTAAGGATGCCAGCTGCGGAGCAACCGTCTCCAAATCCGGTACGGCCGCGACGTCCGCGCAGACCAACGCGCCCTGGCTCGCAGCCAATTCATGCGAGGTTACAACGATCGGCTCGATAACTTCCCGCTTTGTTGGTTCATGCCCGTTGGCGATGAATTCCTTGAAGGCGGTAGTCGCGAGTCCAGGCTTTCGCAGCGCGGCGATGCAGCGGCCCAGGTTCCATTGCTGTCCAATTTCGTTTGCGGCCGTGCTTAACACTGTCTCTGCCGTGCTCTGCCGGTTCAGCTTGCGAGTGATGTCCGGCACACGCGCGAAGCTGCTCATATCGAGGCTCTCGGACGATGCGGGAACAGAAGGTGTGGGCGATACGACGCTCTGGACGGTAGGAGCCGGGGCCGGAGCGGAGCCGCCCGCGTACTGTGGAGTCATTCCGGCTGATAAATAGAGCTGTTTCAATTCCGCGTTCTGTTCTTCTTCGTGCGGAAATAGCTGCTGAATTCTCTGCAGACGCTCCAGCGCTTTGTTGCGCATGCCATACTGCACCAAAATTTCGGCTTGCAGCATCAGGTCTTGCAAAGTGCCCGCTCCCAGAGTTTTTTCCTCGACATTGTTGCGGGTGGGTTGCGCTTCCGCAGCGGCACCGAAACGTGACGCGATCACCTCGTATCGGTTCTGGTCAATTTTTCCATTTAGCGCTGCCAGGCGTTTCTGATGTCCGGGCTCATAGGCGTCAATTTCTGCCGCACGGTCCAGCGCATCCCCGGCCTTCATGTAGTTGCCTTGCTGGCAGTAAAGATCGAACAGCTTGAGAAGCGTGGTGCAATAGTCAGCTTCGCGATTCGCGGTATTGAATTGGTCGGCCAGAAATTCGAGCATTTCGACCGATGGCCGGTGTCCTGCCACAATGTCCTGCATCATGGATAACACAGCACGCCGTTCCCCCTTGCGGCGCTGAAAGTGCTCTAGCTTCTCTGCGAGCGTGACGGCTTCTTTGTCGAGTTGCGAATCCAAAAATGCGCCAATCAAATCGCGCACCTGCTCGATTCGCGATGGGTTCTGCTCAAAAATTTGCCACACCAGCGGCGACGCTTCGGTCAACCGATTAGCGCTCAACAAAGCCTTCGCATACAACTCGCGAAACTCCACTGAAGTAGTCTCTGAGTTGGCGAGGGGATCAAGCACGAAGATGGCAGCGCCAACTTGTTGGTCGGCGATCAGGCATTTGGCGTACCCGATGGCGATAGTTTCATCGGTCGCATCCTCGGAGTAGGCACGCTCGTACCACTGATTGGGTTTTCCACCCGCGGCCTCCGTCTGTTGCGCCAGTTTAAGAAAAGCCGCGGCTGCTGCTTTTCCATCTCCTACTTCGGAGGAGAGCTCGCCGAACCGCACCAGGTTTCGCTCGGATGCATCCAGCGCAACCATACGCTTCATCACCGCCAGCGCATTGGGCGTGCGGGATTGCCGCGTGAATTCCTCAAATGCACTTTCGTAGGTTTCCAGCGCCAGCTTGCGATTGGAATTCTCGAGCAGCTCCGCGAACCGGACCTTCTGCTCACAACTTGGATTTGCAAACCGCGCCAGCTTCTTGTACGTGAGACTGGCACGCATGGCATCGCCAGCGGCCAATTGCCTTTCGAAAAGCTCGCCGAGCAGGTGCACCGCCTCGGGCAGGCGCTGCAAGGAAAGGCAGAGGTCAGCGGCCATTTGGCGAACGGTGTCGTTGGCTGGATCCATCGCCAACGTCTGCAGAAATTCTTCGAGGGCCTCGCCAGCCTTGCCTTTTTGCAGCAACTTCTCGCCGCGCTCAACCCGCCTGGCGATCTCTTGCCGATCAGCCCGTTTTGGAGTCTCAGCCATTGGGAAGGTGGTCCACTCCGCAGGACGCCAAAGCTAGGCATTCCGAGGATCCGAGTGTACGGAGTAGTCCAGTTCAAAATTCTAGGCAGGCATAAGGGGTGCAGCAACGCGGTAACGCAGTAACGCGATTACGAAGGTCATATCTCTCGGCCGTTCTTGCCCCACAGATTACTCAGGTAAGGGTGCGGTGCCGAATTCGGCTGCCCCTGTTTCGTTGCGCGGCTAACCTGCGAAAGGCCCCGGAGTGTGCTCGCCGGGCGCTGGAAAAGACCGTGCCCACATTACTCGCAATCGCTCTAAGTTCCAGGCCAGACAACCTGCTGGTGTACGCTGCCCTCGGGGCCATCGCAGGGATTTACTGGTTCGTCAAAGGCTTTCGCCTCCTACAACGCAAGCGGCTGATCTTGAACACTCCCACGTCAACCATCCAGAGCGCCGCCATGGGGCTGGTGGAAATCAGCGGCCTTGCGTCGAGCCCTTATGTGATGATGTCGCCTCTGAAACGGGTCGAATGCTACTACTATCGCAGCCTCGCCTGGCAATTGAAGCGCTCCGGAAAGGACACTCACTGGGAGAAGGTGGCCGAAGAAATTCTTCACGTTCCGTTTTATGTGGATGACGGCAGCGGCAAAGTTCTGGTGGATCCGCGCGGTGCGGAGATGGACCTCCACTCCGATTTCAAAGGCGAGTACCATCGCTCAATCCTCTCCGGTGGGCCTGAGATGCCCGGCTGCGTCGCCGATTTTCTTACTCGCCACGGAGTCAATCCTGGTACGGGTATCAAGGTCGAAGAGTATTGCATCAAGCCGAAGAATTTTCTGTTTGTGCTCGGGACACTCTCGCAAAACCCTGGTCTCGATGCGAGCGTTACGCCGGCCTGGGCGGAACGGACGGACCTAGGGGCAGCGAAGAACGGGTCATGCCTCCAATATGACAATCGGAAGAGCATCGTCGCTGGCGCACAGGTGATAAAGCTCTCCAGCGAAGGTTCAACGCTTCCCGCGACCGCAATGACGCAACAAGCGAAGATCGCGGCCGCGCTTAGCAAGGCGGGTATCTCGAATCCTACTGCTTGGAGCGCCGCGGGTGTGGGTGTCAAGACCGCAAGATGTGAGTCGGCGATTTCGAGCGCGCAAGCGGTCGCCGTCGAAACAGCGGTTGTGACGGAACGCCAGGAAGATTCCGTCAATGCCGAAGGCTTCGATCTCCATCCTCCGGTCGTGCTAATGCAAGGCAGCCATCAGCCGGCATTCTTTATTTCGTGGAGAAGCCAACGCGACGTCGTCAAATCGCTGGGATGGAAGTCGGACTTGATGATCTGGGGTGGACCTGGTCTCACCCTCACTTGCATTTATTTTTTGCTCGAACATTTCGGTTGGTTGTAAACTTGCCCGCAAACAGGACTCGAACATGAATCTCGTAATCCTTCTGGCTTTTTTGTTTGCCATCGCCGGCTTGTTCATCTATGTGGTCACGATTTACAACGGACTGGTCGCGATCAAGAACGACATTGATAAGGCTTGGGCCAACATTGATGTACTGCTCAAACAGCGGCACGATGAACTGACCAAGCTGCTCGACGTCACCAAGGGTTACATGGAGTTCGAGCGCGATACGCTGACCAAGATCACGCAAGCCCGCAGCCAGTACCAGCAGGCCAGCACGGTCGAACAGAAAGCGCAGGCAGACCAGAGTATGACGTCAGCGCTCCGCGGATTTTTTGCCGTGGCCG
>WNFY01002208.1_pt1 | contig 18556 bp, 21 predicted proteins | sample 5400091 | NCBI WGS metagenome assembly WNFY01 (sample SAMN13153364, study PRJNA577476) | soil metagenome | isolation source: 60 cm soil or saprolite under grassland replicate 1 | place: USA:California | collected 2016-06-15
GTCCACTGTGTCAGGCGACACTTGAATGTCTATATTCGCTTTGCCAGATGACCAGCCGGTTACTCGCCAATCCTGATACTTTAACTCAAATTCCTTACGCAACTTCTCGCCCTCGCCGAAAGTGAGCCTTGCCGAAATGGGAGTGAAGGTCGGGGTAGCAATGGCCTCCCATTGCTGACTAAATGTACCATTGACGCGATTAGCATACATGAAATTTCCGGAGTCCTGCGATTTGTGGATGGATATCTCGCTGTTTCCTGCATCCTTACCGTGGATAATCGTTCGGTATAGAAACCGTCCTGTCTTGAGATGTCCCGCGTTCGGTGATGGTGCAGTTGGTTGAGCGTCGGCATAGAATCCTCCGGCCAAGGCCAATAACAGAAGCTTAGGTACAATGCGAGGCATGGTGACGACTATCCGAAAGAGGTTACTCTTTTCGATGTATAATAAACGCTCTGTCTTCCTTTGAGAAACCTACTTTAGGATAGTATTCCATAGCCGTAGGAACTGAAAGTAATAAGAGCATGGATTGTTCTCCAACCCGTTCCTTGGTAAGCTCAATAAGCCTTTTGCCGATCCCTGATCTTTTGTAGCCGGGGCTGACAGCCAGATCGGCAAGATAACTACACCAGACCCAATCTGTAATTGTACGAGAAACACCCACTAGCTTGTTCTCGTCCCAGGCGGTTACAATCAGATCTGAATTTTCGAACATTGCTTTTATTCTTTGAGGATCGTGCGTAGGCCTTGGAAGGTCTGCATCGTTGTACAGCTCAATAACTTGTTGGGCGGTTGGTACGACGTCGAACTTGTAGATTATTTTGTTATTCTCGCGCCTCTTCGTGGTCATGTAGGTTGATGCGTGGTTCACTTGGGCCGTTTTAGAGCTGGTACGGCGGAGACATCGATCAGGTAAATGTCACCGATTCCGTTGCCAGGTGCGCGTAGCTCGTGCAACACCTGATCGGTGGTGCGTTTGGGTGGTTTGGCAGCCAGCGCTGGCAAACGGCAACTGGTCCAGATCAGGTATTTGCCATCTGGCGTGAGTTTGGGCGATAACTCGCGTTCTGGCGAATTGATTTCCGGCCCGAGATTGACCGGCTCACTCCATTTACCGTCGGCTTGCTTGTGCGAGACGTAAAGATCGTAACCACCGAGAGAGTCGGGTCGCTTTGTGGCTGCGAGCAGCAGCATCCGCTCATCTTCGGTAACGAAAGCTTCGTACTCGCCCGCTCCAGTATTAACTGGGCGCCCGAGATTCTCGACCGAATAGCTCCCGTCTTTCTGCGGCACAGCGCGATAGATGTCGCCCAGGCCACTGGAATCGTTGCGTTGTGAGCCGAAGTAGAGGGTCCCGTTCTTTAAGACGATCGGATAAAAATTATCCGTATCGCCGTTGACCGGCGTTGGCAGATGGCGAGGCGCGCTCCAGCCGGACTCCGTCTTGTCCATGACCCAGATGTCGTGATGTGACTGCCGTTCGCCGCCCGTTTCCACAGGGCGATCGGAGATGAAGTAAAAATGTTTTCCATCAGCGGTGATGTAGGGATCGGCGTCCTGAAATTGGCCGGAGAACGGCGCGACCTCTGGTTGCGACCAGTTGCCGTCCTTGTAGCGCGAAACGAAGATGGTCCACCGTGAGAAATTTGGCGCCATCTTGAGAAAGTATATCTCGCGGCCATCAGGTGTGAACGTTGGGTGCGATTCATAGTCGCCAGTGGAAATGGTGCCGGGCGCAAACAACGTCGCGTTCGGTAGTGACTTCGCTGAATCGTAAGGGGCGGTCTGCGCAGCCAACGATGCGCTTACGATCGTCAGAGTTATTGCGCAGGTGCGTGCGAAAGGAAGTCCGGTGATTGCCTGGTATGTATTAGTCATGGGCTTACTTGTCTTTAGCAGATAGCCAACGCATAAACTGATCAGTCCGCTAACAGACTAGCAGTCCTGCGCGAGTCAATTGCCCCAGGCCATCAAACAAAACTTTTACTGCTTTTCCGCCTCGCCGGAAGCGTTAATCTGGAATGTCGGCTTCGACGAGCTTCGATAAAAGAATGAGCGACTCTTGCCAGCCGAGGTAGCACGCCTCCGCTGGTATGGCGCCAGGCACGCCTTCCTGCACAACGTTCAACTCCGTCCCGCAGGATACTTGGTTGAGTGTTATCGTCGTCTGCATTTGTCCGGGCAGATTCGGGTCATCGAATTTGTCCGTGTAACGGATGCGTTCGTGAGGTGTCAGTTCAAGATATTTTCCGCCGAAGGAATGGCTTTTACCCGTAGTGAAATTAGTGAACGACATCTTGTAGGCGCCGCCGACCTTTGCATCCATCAGGTGAACCTTTCCCGTGAATCCATTTGGCGGAAGCCATTTCGCCATCGCATCTGGATCAAGGAATGCGCGATATACTTTATCGGGCGCGGCACGGAGCACGCGGTGAAGCCGAATCGTGTTTGTAGTGCTTGGTGACATAATTACTGGTTGATAAGGTTGCTTTGGATTTTTGAATGGTAGTGAATTTCAAATTGCCGAGCTCATTTCTGTTCTGGAGGTGCGACGCTAATCATCCATCCGATTCCGAACCGGTCCTGGACCATACCAAAGCGGGGCGACCAAAAGGTTTTTGTAAGCGGCATCTTTACCTCTCCACCTTCTGATAGCCCAGCGAAAACGCGATCTGCTTCTTTCTCACTAGGGACGGAAAGCGAGAGTGAAAACCCTTGAAAGCTGGCTTTGTCGGCGGAGCAGCCGTCTGACGCCATCACAGTCGTTTGGCCAATGCGGAAACTGGCGTGCATGATTTTGTTCTCGAAACCGGCGGGGACCGTACCGGGCGGTTGCGGTTCAGGACTCTCCTTGAAGCGCATCATCATCTCGACTTCGGCGCCAAGGGCTTTGCGGTAAAATTCGATGGCTTCTTCGCAGTTCCCGTTGAAGAAGAGGTAAGGTTGAATGGTTCGGTTGTCTTTTGTCGTGTTCATAGGTTCGGTTTGTTATTTAGTTTTGTTGCGTCTTTGTTTAATCAGCCTGCGCCAACTGGCGTCAACAGCGCGGTTGTTATGCATGCTGGGCACATGGTTGGTTTCGTTTCAGTTCATCTATTACAACGAACGAGGACTGGTATTTTGGACACCTTTCTTCACCGTGGGAATAGCGCCGGCACGTCCGAATCAGGTTATGACATTGCCGTTGTCAGGGTGAAATCTCGTTCTCGAGTTTCGCGAAGAGTGCGCAGGAGTGAGAATCCTTCAGGCCAGTCGCCGAGACTGCTGGCGCTGTTGATGTGTCCCACTTCACCAATCATCACGAACTCGCTGCCCCACGCCGTTGCGAATGCTTGCGCGCGCATGACGGTGACAAATGGGTCATTCGAGCTCGCGACTACAATACTTGGAAACGGAAGTCGCACCAGCGGCATCGGCGTAAATCCGGTCGGGCCGGATGGAAAATTCGCGGCCTCGGGGTCGCTCGGCGCTACCAGAAGTGCTCCTCGAACCCTTCCTCCTGAGCAGCCGACTGCCCAATGCGCGACCAGCGCGCATCCAGCGCTGTGCGCCACAAGCAAGGTCTCCGGCCCTGTGTGTTCGAGCGCTTGGTCGAGCCGCGCTACCCACTCGGCACAGTGCGGCGTTTCCCAGTCATCCTGGATAACACGTTCCATGGTCTCATCCCTGGCTTCCCAGCGGCTCTGCCAATGGCCGGGATCGGAGTTATAAAGGCCAGGAAGAATGAGCGTGCGCGTCATGCGGCAGCTCCTGGCGCAGCGGACACGCCGAACGTTCCGTCAACGATTTCCACAAAGTTGCGCTCTTCGCGAAGAATGAAACGCTTGGCTTCGGCCGCGGCGAAATTGTTGCGCGCCTCGGGATCGGCCTTCAGCTTCTTTTTGTATGCTTCGTACGACGCAAGGCTGTCGAAAGCGATCAATCCCCAGGCCACGTTGTTCGTGCCCTCATAAGGCAGAAAGTAACCCACGAGATGACCACCGCACCTCGGGACAACACGGCCCCAGTTCTCTGCGTACTCTTTGAAGGCATCTCGTTGGTACGGATCGATTTCGTATCTGATGATGCAGGTAATTTTTAGTGCTGTTTTCATAGGTATAGACTCTCCCCAAACAACGTCACAGCCCACAGTCAGTGCCGCTGCGAAAATTGTAGCAAGCCGCATAAATTCGCGGCGATCTATCTGCAACGCTGAAGGTGCGGACGGCGTCGTTTCTGAAGCGACCATTCGAGCTGCCATTCGTCATTACTACTTACGCCCTGGCCAGGAGCATCCCAGAGCTGGTTTCCCGGTCCTGACAACAGTCCCAGTTTATTTTCATTGCAGTAGGGGCAACTTCCTAACGATCCTTCGTTGTCTTTACAAACTTCAGCGCGATCGAATTCAGACAGTAGCGAAGATAGGTTGGAGCAGGACCGTCATTGAACACATGTCCCAGATGTGATCCGCAGCGCGCGCACCTTACCTCGTCCCGTGTCATACCGTTGCTGGTATCGGTTGCTTCGGTGATTTTGTCTTTGGCAAGCGGTGCATAGAAACTTGGCCACCCGGTGTGAGATTCAAATTTTGTCTCCGAGCTAAAAAGCTCATTTCCGCACGCGGCACAGAGATAAATTCCTTTTTCGTGATTGTTCCAATACTGATTCTTGTATCGCGCCTCGGTTTTAGCTTCGCGGAGGACCTGAAATTGGCCGGGAGCCAGGACCTTTCGCCATTGGTCATTACTCAGCGTCACCTTATGCGTCATCGGAGTAGACTTGATTTGGCGTCGGATTTGCGTGGCGTCTGCGTCTTCCGCCTGGCCGGCGCGAACAGATAAGATGCAGAGCAGGAATAAGGTCAGACGTTGCATTGTTTGTCTGCTATTAGCCTAAGGTTTCTTCAGGCCGAGTTTTTGAAGCTTCGGCTCTATGATTTGTCGGACGTACGGATTGTTTGGGTTTTTCCGGCAGAAGTTCTGATGATTTTCTGGCGCCGGACGAAACGACGCTGCGCGGGTGATCTCAGTCGCTATTGGTTTTGAGTACGATCTTTGCGCCTGTCCCTTCGATTTCTCGGCGGCTGCACGTTGCTGTTCATCGACATAAAAGATAGCGGAGCGATATTGCTTTCCGGTGTCTGGTCCCTGGCTATCGACCTCGGTCGGATTATGCGCTCGCCAGAACAGATTGAGCAATTTGTCGTAGCTTGTCTTGCTGGGATCAAACGTGATCTGTATTGTTTCGGCGCGCTGCATATAGCCTGAGACCACCGAGGTTACGCCTGGCGCGCGTTGGAAAACTGCCTCCGTGCACCAAAAACAACCTCCGGCGAAATAGGCTACGTTTGCTTGGCCGCTGTGCGCCTGCGGACAAAATGCCATGCCCAGGGCGAAGATCAGATAGTGCGGCAAAGACAGGAAGAGGAACTTGGATCTACGTTTGACCAATGACGAGCGAGAAGCCTTCCACATACTCCACCAATTTTTCGGCATCGGTTGATGTAGCAATGGCCACTTGCGAGAAGATGATAATGCCAGTTGCGCTTTGGAATACGCATGCAAATTGAAAGGAATTGCAGGAAGCGGGGGAAAATCGGCATGTCCAGGAGCGAATCGCCTCTGAAGAAACGGCGACGACGTTCAATCATCGCGTTCGAAATGATTCGGCTCGATCGAACGGCAACCGAACCATTGCACGAGCAACTCTATCGCCAAATTCGCGATGAGTTGAAATCGGGCACCTTTACCGAGGGCGCGTCGCGGCTCCCCTCCTCTCGGGTCTTGGCCGTTGACCTGGGAATCTCAAGATTGACGGTTAACCTCGCATTCTCAAAGCTTCACGCAGAAGGCTATCTGCGTTCGAAGGCCGGATCGGGAACTTTTGTGGCGAATCCGCTCCCTGAGAGTTTTTTGACTGCCGACAAATTCGCCAAGGAACGAATCCGCAGCGGCGGACCGAAAGCATATCGACCAGTCGAGCGTCGAGCTCGTATCTCTGCCCGGGTTAAAGCCATTCCAGATCAACGTGCAGGGACGCAGTTTGATCTCGGAGCGTTGGGCGCCGGGGCGGGCGTTTCTCTGGTTCCCGGAGTCCCGGCAGTCGATGAATTCCCCATCAATATTTGGGAACGGCTTAGATCACAGGTGCTCGCACAAAAGGGCACCCATCTGCTGCGGCATGCATCGAGTCGTGGCGACGCGAACCTGCGCAAAGCAATTGCCACGTACCTGTGCGATTTTAGAGGCGCACGCTGTCATCCGGATCAAGTCCTGATCGTCGGAGGAATGCAGCAGGCGATGCTAATCAGCGCCATGGCGCTACTGGATCCGGGCGAGTCTGTGTGGATGGAAGATCCCGGTTTTCACCAGGCCCGCAGAGTTTTTACCTTGGCAGGCGCTAAAGTGGTTCCGAAGCCGTTGGACCAGGAGGGAATTGTGATCGCGCGATCGCCAACAAAAAATCAGCCAAAAATCATCCATATAACGCCTTCACATCAATATCCCCTCGGCATGACGATGAGTTTCGAGCGCAGAACAGGCCTGCTCGATTTTGCGCGCGCCCACGGTGCATTTATTTTTGAAGACGACTTTTATGCGGAGTTCCGCTTTACCGGACCGCCGCTCCCTTGCTTGCAGGGGATCGACGATTTCGGGCGCGTCATTTACGCCGGAACGATGAGTAAAATTCTTTATCCTTCGCTGCGACTGGGCTACGTCGTTGCGCCAGAGGCGTTGATCGACCCGTTGGTAAAAATCCGCAGCACAATGGACCAACACTCGTCGGCGATTGATCAGGCTACGCTGGCGCGTTTCATCACCGAGGGATTTTTCCTAAGTCACATCAGACGAATGCGAAAAATCTACGCCGAGCGACGAGATGTCTTTATCAAACAATTCAATGAGTTGCTCAGTGATCGTTTCACTTTGCAGGTCCCGGAGGGTGGATTGAATATGGTCGCGTGGCTGAAACGCGAAGAAGACTTCTCAGCGATTAGCCGCGTGACTCTTCAGATTGGAGTCAAGCCTTCACCGTTGTCATTTTACTGCATTCGAGCCACGCCTAAGCCGGCGTTCGTCTTCGGTTTTGCCGGTTGGACACCGGCACAGATTCGAGAAAGCCTGGTCAAACTCGCGTCGTCACTCCGAAGGGCGGGGATTCCCTAGGCAACGCAGTAAGCGGGCATGTCTAACAAGAAATCTCTTCTAAAGAAAAGACGCCGGCGTTCGATCATCGCCTTCGAGATGATTCGACTTGATCGCACATCCACCGAACCGCTCCACCAGCAGCTTTATCGCCAGATTCGTGATGAGCTAAGATCGGGCAGCTTTAGCGATGGCGCTTCCCGGCTTCCTTCCTCACGCGCGCTGGCCGTTGACCTAGGAATCTCGAGACTGACGGTCAATCTTGCGTTCTCAAAGCTTCACGCAGAAGGCTATCTTCGTTCAAAGGCTAAATCGGGGACATTTGCAGCATACCCTCTCCCTGACACTTTTCTGAGCGCAGACAAGCCGGTAGCTCATCCGGCCACTGAGTCTTCCTTTCGCATTTCCGATCGAGTCAGAGCACTTCCGGACCACCGGGTAGGACAACAGTTTGATCTTGGAGCAACAGGTGCCGGCGCGGGCATCTCGCTTGTCCCGAGTATTCCGGCAGTCGATGAATTTCCGATAGGAGTGTGGGAACGGCTTAGAACACAGGTTCTCGCGAAAAAAGGAGCCCACCTTCTGCGTTATGCGTCGAATCGCGGCGACGCCGACCTGCGCAAGGCACTCGCGGCTTATTTGTGCGATTTCAGAGCGGCTCGCTGCCACGCGGACCAGATCGTGATCGTCGGCGGAATGCAACAGGCGATGTTGATTACGGCAACAGCATTGCTCAATCCTGGAGAGCCCGCATGGATTGAAGATCCTTGTTATCAGCAGACCAGAAGAGTTCTTACTCTGGCCGACGCCAGGATCGTTCCCAAGCCGCTCGACGACCAGGGAATCGTGATTGCGCGATCGCGAAAAGAGCCCTTGCCAAAACTCATCTACGTCACTCCTTCACATCAATTTCCTCTCGGGGTGACAATGAGTTTTCAGCGAAGGACAGCCTTACTCGATTTCGCGCGGGCGCATAACGCGTTCGTCTTCGAAGACGATTATGACGCCGAGTTCCGTTTCACCGGGCCGCCGCTCCCTTCCTTGCAGGGGATCGATAACTCCGGCCGGGTGATTTACGCGGGAACGATGAGCAAGATTCTTTGTCCCTCTTTGCGTTTGGGCTACATCGTTGCGCCGGAGCCGCTGATCGATTCGTTGATCAAGATCCGCAGCGCCATGGATCAACACTCGTCACCGATCGACCAGGCGACGCTGGCTCGATTTATCACCGAAGGCTTTTTCCTCAGTCATATCAAACGAATGCGAAAAATATATTCCGAGCGACGAGATTTTTTTATCGAAGAGTTTAACAAGTTACTGGGGGATCGTTTCACCTTGCAGGTTCCTGAAGCCGGCTTGAACATCGTCGCCTGGCTGAAGCGCGAGGAAGACTTCCCGATGATCAGGCGTATCACAATCGATATCGGAGTAAGGCCGTCAACGCTCGATTTTTTTTGTATCCAAGCAAAGCTAAGACCAGCGTTTGTATTTGGTTTTGCGGCCTGGACGCCAGCTCAGATCCGAGAAAGCCTTGTTAAACTCGCGTGTGTGCTCAAGGCAAAGGGAATTTAATGTTGAGTTGGGATGGCCAGCTCTTTTTGTGCGCCAGACATTCTTTCTGTTTGTGGTAGGACTGCTTCTCCATTTGCGGAAGCTGCCGCTATCGAACTTCCGTTGAAGTTCTTCAGATAGCTCCGCGGCTTCGCTCCAAGCCTGCGTTCGAATGCGCGCCGGAATGTTTCCGCATCCGCAAAGCCAACAGAAGCGGCGATGGTCTCGAGAGTTCGCTTCGGAACGGATAGGCGACGCTTTGCTTCGTTGATGCGCAGGGTTTCCACAAACTCGCCCGGCGCACGGCCAAACACGCTTTTGAAAGCCCGATTAAAATGGCTCGGAGACATGCACGCTCTGCGCGCCAGCGTATTGATTGAAAGGTCTTCGTGTAAATTTCGCATGATCCACGGGATGAGTTCCGCAAAGCGATCCGCTGGTTGACTGTCAAACAGGAGCGGACTGGGTAACTTGTGTTGGCCGTTGCCGTTCGTCGGCGCGGTTACAAACTCCTGGGCAACCACCGATGATACATGGCGGCCATAGTCCTCTTCGATCAGAGCAAGCGAGAGATCGATAGCTGCGCTGGGACCGGAGGACGTGTAAAAGGCGCCATCTTTAACGAGATGCCTTCTGGGATCAACACGCAGGTTTGGGAAACACCGTGCAACATCGCTAGCGTAACGCCAATGAGTGGTAACTTCGCGGCCATCGAGTAACCCAGTTGGCGCCACGCCATAAATTCCACCGCCGATCGCGATGACGCGACGCGTCTCGTTTACGCGCGCCAGGATCCATTCGGCAATCGTTTCACTGACTAAAGATCGCCGGACTCCATCGCCGCCTGGAATGACAATCGTGTCTAATTCGGACGCTATTTCCAGCGTGCTGTCTGGCCAGAATGCGATTCCCGATTCAGAGCGAAAACATTCGGAAGTAAAGCCAATCGTGCTGATCTGGTAACACGAAATCCGATTTCCATAACCGCCATCGAGTGTCGCAGCGGCGAGAACATCGGCAGCGCGCGTCAGCTCCGATGCAGCGACACCCTCAAAACCGAGAAAGCCAACCCGCTTTGAATTCATTGCTCGTCTGGAGCCAGAGTACCGATCCTTCGAAATCCCTCATAGGACATAGAACCGACATTACGAGCCACTACCGTATTCTTGATTTCTGTTAGGCTACTGGAAAGGGAGATTGACCTTTTTGCGTAGGGGGCGATCGCGAATAATTTAAGGCACAACCACACGAAAGGAGAAAATCATGGCTACTTACGTCGCTTTGATTCAGTTCACTGATCAAGGCATCCGCAATATCAAAGACACCGTTAAACGTGGCGACTCTGCGATACCCGAGGCTGAGAAAATGGGCATCAAGATCGTGGAACAATTCTGGACAATGGGCGCCTACGACGCTGTAGTCATCCTCGATGCACCTGATGACGAGACCATTAGCGCCTTGATGCTTGAGAACGGCTCACACGGCAACGTCAAGAGCCATACCATGCGCGCCTTCCGTCGGAACGAGATGGAGAAAATTCTGGCAAAGATCGAATAGCGGTCTGCTCAATAACGCTTCCGAGGCCTCAGCCCCGGCCTTATAGCCGCTTTGCTAATCGCAGCCGATGGACCATACATTTGTTATGAGAAAAATTTCTGTTCCAAAGATTGGAATCATTGTTGCGGCTTTTCGCCTCTGTGGCGGAGACCTCTATGCTGCCGATAGTGGACATCCAACTGAGATTGAGCACGTCGTCGATGAGGCGATCCGGCTCGTCATGGAGGAGAACAACGTTGCTGGAATGGCGGTGGCGGTCACGGTTCCAGGCAAGCAATACTTCTTTAATTATGGCGTCGCCTCGAAGGAAAGCGGACGAAAGGTCAACGAGGATACGATTTTTGAGATCGGCTCTGTCAGCAAAACTTTTACCGCCACCCTCGCGTACTACGCACAAGCGAGGGGAGTGCTATCTCTCTCGGACAACGCGAGCAAATACTGGCCCTCACTAGCGGGCAGCAGTTTGGACAAGGTCAGCCTTCTCGATCTCGGCACCTATGCGGCCGGTGGCTTGCCCCTTCAATTTCCGGACGAGGTGAACGATCACGAGAAGATGATCGCGTATTACAGAAGCTGGCGCCCGACTTACCCTGTCGGCACCCATCGACTCTACTCGAACCCGAGCATCGGCTTGTTCGGCTATCTGGTCGCCAGAAGCATGGGCGAGCCTTTTAAGAATCTCATGGAAGGAAAGCTCTTCCCTATGCTTGGCCTAAGCCATACGTACATCACTGTTCCCGAAGACCAGATGGGCAACTACGCTTATGGGTACTCGAAGGACGAAAAGCCGATCCGCGTGGCGTCAGGCGTTCTGGATTCAGAGACCTACGGTGTCAAAACAACTGCGGCGGACATGATCCGGTTCGTTGAGGCAAACATGGATGGCGTAAGGCTGGACGAAACCCTCCAGCGGGCAATTGCCGCAACGCACACTGGATACTTCAGGGTCGGCGACATGACCCAAGGTTTGGGATGGGAGATGTATGCTTATCCAACGGATCTTGATCGTCTGCTTGCCGGGAACTCTGCTCAAGTGATCTTCAAGGCCAACGAGGTGAGCAGAGTTACTCCGCCGTCGTTGTCGCAACAAAATGTGCTGATCAACAAGACCGGCTCGACGAACGGCTTTGGCGCTTATATCGCCTTTGTTCCCGCCAAAGGCATTGGCATCGTGATGATGGCGAACAAGAACTATCCGATCCCAGCTCGCGTGAAGGCTGCATACCAGATATTGACTGCGCTAGACAGCAAGTCCGGATTGACGAGTACTCATTAAGGAGGCTTTTCCACGAGGTAGAGCCCAGCGGGCGTTGGCGGGACAAACGAACCACAACGCACCGCGCTTGGCCGGTTCGCTACGTCAGTCGTTTTTATTTCGGTACTAAATATTCGATCTAGTACGATTGTCCCGGAGGGAGGGCTGATGGGATGAGAACAACACGATTCGAGCCATCCCATGACCCCGTGAATACGTACGTATGTCCAGGACGGACATTCAGCACAGTGGATGTCGGCTCAGAATAGTATGAGTTTGGCGCGGTCGAGGCCGTCAATACATGACGGCCCGGGGGCAGAAAGTGATCGTAGCGGCGTCCCTGCACGACGTTGGCGACCGTTCTGCCATCGATCTTCAGATTGAGAACTATATTCCATCCAAAGTTCGGACTCCTCAAAATGATAAGACGCCCATCGGGCTGAGTGGCGGCAGTTCCGATCGAGGTTGCGCAAACAAAAACAAGAATCAGAAGGAGTCTGGTCGCGGAGGTGAATCTTGAGTTCATGGCCCGATGCTATCCTCGCGACTCGTTTTTGGCCAGCGCGGCGTTCATCAACTTCCGGATCTATATTCGGCGGGCGATTCGCTGCCGGACAGGCTTGTCCGCCACTTAGGCTAGGCGCTCCTGCTTCGTTGTTAAGGTCTAAGTTGCCACAACTCTCCGGGCGTCAACAACATTCCTGATGGGCGGAGAAAAATCAGACCCGAATCCCACATCGCAGTAAACACATTAGTCCATCCCGGCTGGATGTTCACTATTATCGAACTCGGCTGGACATAACCCACGTGTGGCACCTTGGACACGGTTAAGACATGCTCCCCGGCTGGCAGCCATGCGTGATAGCGGCGACCCTGCACGATGTTCGCAACGGGTCTGCCGTCGATCTGAAGATTGAAAGCCAAATTCCATCCAAAATTCGGCGACCTGACAACGACCAAATGCCCACCCGGTTGAGCGGAGGCGGTTCCGATCGAAACCGCGCAAACGAAAATAAAAATGAGGAAGAGCCTGCCAGCGGAGTTGTATTTTGATTTCATGACTTATGTTAGCTCGGGATTCGGCTTTCGCTAGCCCGGGCCTCCGCTAACGTTCGTTCGTGTTATCCCTGGATGCATGCGGCTGCGGGTTTGCATCCCAGCTGACTGTCTTGTCAATATTGATTACCATCAGATCCCTGGCGATCACGAACGGACCGTCATATTCTTTGCGTACCGCGTCCCCAAGCCCTTCCTCATCCTTATAGTGATAAACAACACCAAGCTTGGGCTTCACAATCGCGAAGACCCGCCCTGCGTCTTCGGCAGACGCAATTGATCGCTTCGACGGCGGCGCGGGGTTTTTCCAGCCAGCGCTCCAGGCAGCATGAATCAGGCAGTCTGCGCCCCTTGCGAAATCCACGAGGGTCTGGCAAAACTTCGTATCTCCGGAAATGACCACTGAGTGCCCCGCAGAATCGACGCGATATCCAAACGCCGGTTTTACAGTTCCATGATCGACCAGGAATGCGGAGACTCGACTCGAACCGTCATTATATATTTCGCCCTGCTCTATTTCGTTCGCATCGATTTCGACGCCTTTAGCTGGAAGCGGATCAGGAGCAGCCTGACGAATGCGAATATCAAAGGCAAATGCCTGAGCAAGGTGCTTCGCCATACTCGAAGTTCCTTGAGGACCCCAGATTGGTAGCGGTTTGCTTCGTCCCAAAAGCCATCCCGAAAGCCACAAATCCGGGATTCCGACAACATGGTCGGAGTGAAGATGAGTGAGAAAGAGAGCATCTATCTCTTTCGGGCTAACTCCAGCCTGGGTCAGGCGAATTACAACACCGCGGCCACAGTCAAACAGCAACTTCGTGCCAGCGCCTTCGACAAGAATGGCGGAGCCGAATCGCTCAGCATTCGGAAAGGGAGTTCCTGTACCGAGTAACGTAACTTTCATCCCGTCGCGACCAGTGCCAGCTGAGACGCTGTCTATCATGCACAGCAAAAGGAACAGGACAATTAAACGGAATCCAGAACACATCGTATAAATGTCCCTGCCATGTGCGAAGCGAAACATCTCTGGCTTGCTGAGGACAGCGGACGCCGGATAGATCAGAGATTCTTCTCCCGCAACTGCGGGATCAGAATGACATTTGCGATGGCTTGTATGATCTCACGTAGCCGCTTCATTTGTCGGCGGTGGCTGTTTCACTTGCGCTCCACTATTCGACAGAAATTCAAGCTGGGTCAGAGTGCGATTGAGCTCCTGCACTAATCCCGAAAGCTCTCGGGATTTACCAGTAAAAGCGTTCACGAGCGCGCGATAGTACCAAAGAGCGCCTTGTTTACCTCCGTTGAATCGAGACCAGAGTCTTTCTCCTTCCTTACGATAATCCATCAGGATCGCACGGACATTGTGCAATTTGTCTGAAGCTGACACGAGTTTCGTCGACATCGGTGCGTGCCGAACGTGAGCTATGTAGGCCTTCTTGCGTTCCAGCCACGGAGGCTTTGGCGTTTGATCTGTGTCAGTGCAGCCTTGCACGATTTTCGCGACCTTTTTGCCAAACTTTCGCTCGATATCGCGCAATCGCTTCGCGCCGCCACAATCTTCCATGGCATCATGCAGCAGCGCGGCGATCGCTTCCGTTTCGTTCGCGCCGTATTCCATCGCGATCGCACAGACGCCAAGGATATGCGCGATGTACGGAACCCTTGTTTTTTTCCGGAGTTGTCCGCCGTGAATCCGCGTGGCGTAAATCAATGCTTTTTCGAACTGACGCGAGAGCCGCATATATCTCCTTCGCTTGCCCGATCAATAATGACGGTATCAGCTAAAGCTACTCTCGCCAGTTGCGCTCCTTGCTGTAGCGGCGACTGTGTCAGCCGCAGCGTGCAGCAACTCCAATCCGCGCTACTTCTTCGGCTTTAACCAGCCAGCGCGTCAATCGCTTTCCATTCTTCCGGGGTCAGTTTGAGCTTCGCGGCAGCAACATTTTCTTCGAGGTGCGCGACCGATGACGTGCCGGGAATCGGCAGCATGATAGGTGAGCGGTGCAGCAGCCAGGCCAGGGCAAGTTGCACGACCGTTACGCCATGATTTTTGGCGGTCGCTTCCAATGCGTCTCCAGCTTTCAAGCCTCTGCTTCCCCCAATCGGAGACCACGGCATAAAGCCAAGACTCTCCTTTTCGCAATAGGTGAGTGTGTTTTCCCATTGCCGGTTACCAATGTTGTACTGGTTCTGGACACTCACGATCGGAACGACTTTGCGCGCCCGTTTGATTTCGTCCGGCGACACCTCCGATAATCCCACGTGGCGGATCTTGCCCGCATCCTGCGTTTCCTTAAGCGCGCCGAGCGAATCTTCCATGGGCACTTTTGGATCGATGCGGTGCAACTGGTACAAATCGATGCGTTCGAGGCGTAGCCGTTTCAAACTCTTGTCCACACATTGCTTGAGATATTCAGGTCGACCATCCGGCACCCACTGGCCGGGGCCCGGTCGGGTATTACCGCCTTTGGTCGCAATGACGAGATCTTTCGGATACGGGTAAAGTGCCTCAGCAATGAGCAGTTCGTCGACTTCCGGTCCATAAGCGTCGGCCGTATCGATCAAATTCACGCCAAGTTCTACGGCGCGCCTTAGAACCTTCAGCGCGTTAGCGCGATCAGGCGGCCAACCCCAAATGCCTTCACCGGTAAGCCGCATCGCGCCGAACCCGAGACGGTTGACTGTAAGGTCGCCCCCCAACTTCCAGGTGGGATTTGTACCGATAGGTGACGCTGACGATTCAGCCCCGAAGATTACGTCCAATTCTCCTGCAAAAAATGCCGCGCCAGTTAATAGCGTTGTGCCGAGGAATGTTCGGCGAGTAACACCCGCTTTCTCATTCGACTTTGAAGATTTTTCACGCATGTCTGTTCAGCGTACGTCCATCGAAATTGCTGTCAACGAGAGGCAACGGTGCTTCGCAGAACGTGATTCAACCCTACAAGCCATCTTATAATGTCATTCTGAGCCCGCAGTTGCGGGAGAAGAATCTCTGATTATTTCTGGATCGCTCCCCACGGAAAAAACAGAGATGTTTCGCTTCGCTCAACATGACAGTCCCGTTTAAGAGATGAGTGCTAGTTAGATCCATTTCTTCCTCTCGCGCGTTAGAACGGCGAACGCCTCTTCAAGATCTTTGCCGAAAGTTAGAATGCCTGCTTCGTGACCAGCCATGGCAATAATCTTTGGCATGTCGGTGGGCGTGAAGAGTTGCATTATCTCATACGCCAGCTGCGGTGTTCCATACTCGGCAGCTTTCGCAGTTGTCGGAGCTTGATTCAAAACTGCTGCCCACAGTTTAGGGTCGTGACAATGAATAACCGCCCCTGCGGTTACATCCGACTTGTAAATTGCAGCGTGCGTAAGCGATTCCGATGAGGGCAGCGCAGAGCCTTTGTACCGGACGCAGTTCCTTTCAAAATCGCACGCCACTACTTTTGCGCAGTCTGCCAGGGTCAGTTCCTGTATGCCTGCAGTAGCAGAACCCGTGACGTAAAAATTGTCGGTCGCACCGTCCCTCACGCTGAGGTTGCCGAACCCAATTCCATGCGGATCCACGCCGATTAGATGGTGACCAAGAAGTTTCCGTCTGTATGCATTTAATTCAGCAAGTCCGCCAAAAAAACGAATCCCAGCAGCGACCCGCTCGCAGGAAAACTTTACGTATTCGCTCACAGCGCCTGCTCTGGAAAAAGTCCGCGGATGCTTTTCTCGTTCGCTTCACACACGCCGCGTTCGGTAATTAACCCGGTTACCAGATGGCCGGGTGTAACATCGAATCCATAATTTGCTGCCGGACTTCTTTCCGGGGCGACACGGACCTCAACCTGTTTTCCCTCGAACCAGCCATCGGCTTGCTTCACTTCCTCCGCGCTACGTTCTTCGATCGGGATTTCTTTCAGCCCGTCGCGCAACTTCCAGTCAAATGAAGACGAGGGCAGCGCTACATAAAAGGGAACGTTATTGTCTTTCGCTGCCAGCGCCTTCAGATATGTGCCGATCTTGTTGGCAACGTCTCCCGATAGAGTCGTGCGATCGGTTCCAACAATCACCAAATCCACTGCGCCACGCTGCATCAAGTGCCCCGCGGCACTGTCTGCGATGATCGTATGCGGCACACGGTGTTCGCCCAACTCCCAGGCTGTAAGTTTGGAACCCTGATTTCTTGGTCGCGTCTCCGCGACCCACACGTGAACTGGCAACCCGCAGTCGTGAGCGGCATAAATCGGCGCAGTCGCGGAGCCATAGTCTACAAAGGCGAGCCACCCCGCGTTGCAATGCGTGAGCACATTGATTGGTCCGCCACCGGACGGATTCGCCATGGCGAACTTTCCTGCCTTCTTTCTTGCGAGCTGCCGAATCAGTTCCAATCCATGTTGCCCGATCATCCGGCAATGCTCCGCATCTTCATCCGCAATCGATCTCGCTGTGCGCAGAGCGAGCGCGACCTTTTCCTTCGCGTTTTTGCCTTTGGCGACATTTCCTAGCTGGCGCTCGACCGCCCAGGAAAGATTGACGGCCGTCGGTCTTGTCGCCTTGAGTTGTGCCGCTGCGCGGGCCAGTTGTTCATCGACTCCCACAGTCATGGAACGCGCCGTGGCCTCGATCGCCGCCAGATAGATTCCGTATCCTGCGCTCGCACCGATCAAGCCCGCTCCGCGAACATGCATTTCGCGAATCGCCGTCGCCATCTGCTCGACGGTGCGAACATCTTCGATCACGAAGCGATGCGGTAAAAAACGCTGATCGATAAGTTGCACCACAGTTTCATCGTCCGGTTTAAGCCAGATCGTTCGAAAATATTTGCCGCCTACCTTCACACGTTTTGGTTATGATCTCTGTATCTGACTCTTAACTCACCAAATGCTCAGGCGTACAGCTTGGGCCGCTTTGCCTTAATCTCCTTCGTGTTGGCCGACTTCAACGCTTCGCCGCGAATTGTGAGAGTTTGTTTTAGCGTGCTACGCGATCGAAAGCAGAAGGGTCAATAGTAAGCTGTAACGCCTTTTCTGCCTTTTCCGATAAATCACGGTCCTCCCCCTGTTGAATTGATCACTTGCCCCGTAATCCAGCGGGCATCGTCTGTACAAAGCCAGGCAATGAGTCGCGCAGCGTCCTCTGGTTGCCCCCACCGGCCCTGCGGCTCTCGCGCGAGCACCGCTTTGTAAAGGCCCGCGGTTACATACCCGGTATCCGTCGCTCCTGGATTCACCGCGTTGACCGTAATGCCACGTGGGGCCAGATGGGCAGAGAGACTGAGCGCGAGCTGATGGATGGCACCTTTAGACGCGACATAGGCCAGTTCTCCCGGCATAGCATTGATACCTTGGCCCGACGTCAGTAACACCACGCGGCCCCCTGGGCGACCATCATGCTGGGCAGTAAACGCTTTGATGAGTAACAAACTCCCCCGGACATTGACCTGAAAGTGCAGGTCAATATCTTCAACCGTCAACTCTTCGAGTGTTCCCATCGTGCCGTGGGCATGGTTTGCCACCAAGATGTCGAGATGCCCCAGCGATTCCATGGCTGCAGCGACAACCCCTTGAGGCGCAGTGGGGTCGAGGAAATCGGCTTCCAGATGTTCCACTCGTCCGCCATGCTCTCGCAGGGCTTTGACTAGCGCTGAGATTCCTGCCGGGTCCGCTCCCCACGGCTGGCGCGCATCGTAGGGAGCGAAAGACTGGATGAAGATGTCTGCTCCCTGTGCGGCCAATCGATCTGCGGTGGCAAAGCCTATGCCAACACGGCGACTGACTCCAGTGATAAGGGCAACTCGGCCTTTCAGAGTCATTTCACATCCTCATGTTTGTCTCTGATCTCTGATTCCCAACCTCCCGCAGAAAGCCCGCGCGGATCACGGCGCTGCGCCTGCCAAGACGTCGCTAACGTTTAACCGCAATCAAAAGGTCCTAGTTTAGTATCAGCGATCCGGCTCTTCACGGAACTCCCCGAACAGCGCAGCTAACAAATTCTGCAGCGACCAATTGTCGTCCGTCTCGATCCACTGGCT
>WNFY01002786.1_pt1 | contig 18546 bp, 11 predicted proteins | sample 5400091 | NCBI WGS metagenome assembly WNFY01 (sample SAMN13153364, study PRJNA577476) | soil metagenome | isolation source: 60 cm soil or saprolite under grassland replicate 1 | place: USA:California | collected 2016-06-15
AGGATCGACGCAACATATTCCCCCAGCGCAATCACGAAGGCCAACAGAGTTCCCGCCAACGCTCCCGGAGCGACCAGAGGAAGACGCACGCGCCAGAATCGCCGCCACCAACCGGCGCCGAGGACGCTCGCGGCTTCCTCCAGCGCGCGATCTAGTTGTTCGATACTCGCCTGGACCGCGCGTACTACCAGCGGCATGAAGCGCAAAAAATAAACCAGCGGCAAGATCCAAAAAGTGCCTACGAGAATGAACGATCCTGTCAGTGGGTTCGGCTGTCCATAGGCTTCAGCGATTGACACGGCCACGACGGTTCCCGGCAAAGCCCACGGAATAAGCACAAGAAAACTGATAAATCGCTTCCATCTTTTTCGTTCGCCGGTCGTGATTATTGCTGTTACACAAAAGCTCCAAATAAGAGCAGCCAGCGCAGCGATTCCGGCCATCAGGAAACTGTTGACGAAAACTGATCGCGCGTCTTGATCCGTGGCAATGCGCGCAAAGTTCGAGACCGTATACGTCGGCGGCAAAGTCTGCGTCGTCCACGAGCCGTCACGCGCGAAGCTCACCAGCACCAGGGTAGCGATCGGCAACGCCAGCACTGCGCTGAAAATAATTCCGGCAATCGCTGCGAACCAACGTGCTCTGCCGCGTTTCAACGGTTGTCGCCGTCGGGTCGCTCCTTTCATCGCTGCCGCAACGAATCGGCGGGTGCCCTCATACTGTTGAAAGAAGATCAGCGCCGTTAATGAAATGACAGCGAGCAAAACTGTCTCCGTAAGCGCAGCGCCGGCGTCGCCGCGTTGCTTTGCATTGAAAATCTCCAGTGTCAGCACGCGCACGTTGCCTCCGAACAAAAGCGGTGCGCTGAAGCTCGCCATCGAAGTCATGAACGTTAACAGAGCGGCAGCGATTAGCGAGGGAGTTAGTTGCGGTAGCGTTACCCGAAAGAGAACGCGCGCGGGCGACGCGCCGAGGCTTCGTGCCGCTTCGGTAAGCCCGGCATCGATGCGCTGCAGCCCCGCGCCCGTGAGGACGTAAAAGAACGGATACATCGTGTACGTGTGAAACAAAAGTAGCGCCGCCCAACCGCGCAGCGACCAGGGAGGATTCGAAAGATGGAAAATGTGTTGGACCGTTCGCGCTACAATTCCTGATTCCCCACAGAGAAAGATGAACGCGACGGTGCCGACCAAAGGTGGCAAGACGAGCGGCAAAGCGGCGAGCGTCGCAAAAAACCGTCGTCCAGGGAAAGAGTAACGTTCGAAAAGGAAAGCGAGCGGCACGCCCATCAGGGCGCAAAAGGCTACGGTCAAAACTGAAACGGCGATGCTGGTTAAAGCGGATTCGATCGTGGCGAGGAAGTAGTGGAATTAGTTAACCTTCCTTCACCGTGGGCAGGTTTTCTTTGCGTCATAGCTGTGACTTGCGTCTCGTTGGAATCGACGGCTCAACCAGCCCGCGTTAAGCGGGCGGCATGTGGGTAGCCCCGGGCGTAAGCCCGGGGTAAACAAATCTAAGAATCGCATCGGCCCCGGGAGGGGCGATAGACCTGGGATGCCCCCAATTTCTGTCGCCCGCTACGCGGGCCTGTTTTTTTAGTTAGACCTAAGTCCCGTGCTTACGCCCGGGGCTATTAATATGCCGCGCCTCCGGCGCTTATCGAATCCTTAAGATTCGGCGTCCCTTTACTCAGGCGCGGGCGAATTCCATTAAGCTTCCGGCAGCAGTCTGATTGAATTCGGGGGCAATGAAACGACACACTGCTCCCCTTGAGCCAGATCATCGAGTCGCAGGACCAGCGCTTCCAGCTTTAAACCACTAGTGTTGAGTCTCAGCAAAGTCATCGCACCAGCGAATTCGAGGTGCTCAACGCGAGCGACGAGTTGGTTGTCGTTGGCTGGCTTGCCCTCAGCAACTTCCTTCGAAACGGTAATCGCCTCCGGACGAATCGCGAGCAGGCAAGGCCGATTGACCGGCGAATGCATCAATTGGTCGTGGGTGGCCCTGACGACCAGCGTGTGGCCACCTTCCAGCGTTTTGAACTTAGTTACGAGATCATTACTCGAAGTCAGCCGCATCGCCCGAATCAGATTGTAACGACCAAGGAATTTTGCGACCGCGACGTTTGCCGGCTGTTCGTAAAGATGACGCGGTGTTCCAATTTGTAAGATCCGTCCGGCATTCATAACGGCGATGCGGTCGCAGAGGGTGAACGCTTCCTCTTGATCGTGAGTGACGTAAATAGCGGTAAGGCTCAATCGATCGACCAGGGCCCGCAATGGTGGCTCAATTGCAATCGCCCGCGCGATCGCCACGCGCTGCTGTTGTCCACCTGAAAGCTCTTCAACGCGCCGTTGCGAGAACCCAGGAAGTTGAACGAGGTCGAGTGCTCTATTGACGCGCTCATTGATCTCTTCGCGTGGTGATCCCTCCCTAACGGTCGGGCTACTGACACCTCTTCGCCGCGCATGAAGCCCAAATGCCACGTTTTCGAAGACGTTTAAGTGAGGGAAGAGAGCATAATTTTGGAAGACCATTCCGAAGCCGCGATGTTCCGGCGGAAGGTTCGTAATAACGCGGCCGTCGAATTTAACCGCACCGTGGTCGGGCGATTCCAATCCGGCAATGATCCGAAGGGTCGTCGTCTTACCGCAGCCCGACGGACCGAGCAGACCAAAGAATTCGCCCCGCTCTACGTCAAACGAAACATCGGCGACGGCCGCGGTCTTGCCGAACCGTTTTGAGATATCGTGAAGAGATAGCAGGGGCATATGTCATGTACGAAAGAATGGACTGTAATTACTGCATATATTTCGACTAGAACAAATAGATTCCTGCAGTAGTAAGGAATGTGCCCCGGAGGGGCGGAAGAAAGTAGCCAGGGAAAGCGAAGCGCCACCCCTGGATCAATTCGCAGAAGGGATCGTGCGCCCTGAAAGGGCGCAAGAGATTCAAGAGTAAGCCTTCGGATGTGCTGCCACTTCTTCGCACCCCTTCAGGCTGCGCAAAGATCCGTTGGATTTCCAGGGGCGGCGCGCTTTTGCGCTTGCCCCTGGCTACCATCTCTCACCCCTTCGCGGTGGCTTAGGATTAGTGTTCATCATTGCTCTTGAATCTTGGTCGTTACATTTGCATTCGACCTCAGGAGCCTTCAACTTCCAGCTCAGCCACGACGGGAACGTGATCGGAAGCCAGTGTGTTTACGACCCAGGCGCGTTTCGTTCGAAGGTGATCGGTTGAGCGCAGGAAAATGTAGTCGATTCGCTTTGCAGGTTTGTCGGCGGGATAACTGAGGCCTTCGTCCGTGCCGCGAGCCTCAGTCCAGGCATCGCCGAACTGATAGCGCATCAACTGATAAGCTCCGCCCGCAGGAATGTCATTGAAGTCGCCGACCACGATTAGCGGGCCTTTGACCTCTCCGAGCGCTTTTAGAAGCTGTTCCGCTTCAAAAACCCGGCCGTCTTCATACTGGTAATCGAGATGCGTGGTGACGAAGTTCAGCGACCGACCTTTGGCGTTTACCTCCACGCGAATGAAGCCGCGCCGCTCCGCTTCGCGCCGGTTTTGGTAGAGGCGATGATCGCTGGCCAGGATCGGAAAGCGAGAAAGAATCGCGACGCCATATTGCCCACCCTGATATCGCAGGTTGAAAGCAAAGGCATAATCCATTCGGGTTAATCGTGAAATTTCAGCAATCTCATCAATACGCTGCGTGCGCTCGACGCCGCGATCGACTTCCTGCAGGCCGACCAGATCCGCGCGCTGGTCATTGATTACATCTGCGATGCGTTGCAGGTCGAGTTTCTTATCCATGCCGACGCCGACATGGATGTTGTAGGTCATAACGCGAACAGTGGATCGGCTTGCGAGAAGCCGGGAGGTGTCGGCTGTCGACTTTGTAAGAGCAGCGGGGGCCGGCAGCGCGACCAGCAGACCGACAATTAGGAAAACGATGCGCGGCATCGGCTAAGTTTGCGGCTCTGCGCTTTCGGGGTTCACCGTCTCAGCAGCTTGGAATCCAATCTTGCTATGCGTGCCGTCACAGAAAGGTTTGTTTGATGAACCGCCACAGCGACAAAGTGCAATTCGGGGTCTGTCATCAGTTGCGATTTTATTGCCTGCGGTGTCATAGATATCGACGGGACCTTCGACTAGGTAAGGTCCATTTGGTTTCGGACGAATGGATACGTCGGCCATTTCTTCCTCCCTGAAAAATTGCTGATAAAGCGGTGAGCGCATTCTAACATGGAGCATCTTTAGAGTACCCGCCCGAAAATCGCGTTTAGACGGCGGACTTGTCCGCCGACGACTGCGGACGTGGCGCACAAGTGCGCCATCTAAACGATGGTCCAGGCGTTAGCTGCGCGAATCATACTTTTTCCTTTAGACTAGCCCGCATGCCATTCGTCCACGCCGCTGCGATGTTCATCGCCGCTTTTCTGGCGGGTGTGGTGAACTCAATCGCCGGCGGTGGCACGCTGCTTACATTTCCGGTTCTGATTTGGCTGGGCCTCGATCCCAAAGTTGCGAATGCTACAAGCACGGTGGCGTTGTGGCCGGGTTTGTTCGGCGGGCTATTCGGTTATCGCCGCGAGATGAATGATAGCTCGCTGATTTTGATGCGCCTGGGGGTGATTAGCGTGATCGGCGGCGGCGTGGGCGCCTGGCTTTTGATTGCCACACCCTCAGTCACTTTCGCGCGCCTGGTGCCATTTCTGATTCTATTCGCGACGATTCTGTTTATGGTTCAGGGGCCGGTGAATCGCTGGCTGCGTCTGCCGGCTACTTCCGGAGAATCAAGGGCCTGGTGGATCGGAGCAATCGTGTTTCAGTTTTTCTCGGCGATATACGGCGGGTATTTCGGTGCCGGCAATGGGATTCTGATGTTAGCGGCGATGGGCCTGCTCGGTTTGCACGACATTCATCGCGCCAACGGTATCAAAAATTTCCTTGGCATCTGCATCAACAGCGTCGCAGTCGTCAGCTTTTCGATTGCCCACATGGTTTCGTGGCCGCGATCACTGTTTATGGCGGTGGCCGCACTAGCCGGTGGGTACTTCGGCGCGCGCACCGCGCGGCGCGTCGGTCGCGTATTCATACGTCGCGCGATTGTCTTGATCGGCTTTGCCATTACGATTGTGATGTTGTGGCGGATGCGGTAGAGAAAGTCAGTACCGCCTGCGTTAGCGGGTGGGTTAAGCCGCGATTTTATAGTATCGAATCTTATGAACAAGCTTCCTCGCGAATTCTACACCCGCCCGGACGTGCTTGAAGTCGCGCGTGATCTGCTCGGAAAAAAGTTGGTCGTTCCCAACCGGAATGGTGCGCGCGTCGCGGGAATCATTGTCGAGACCGAAGCCTATCGCGGGCCCGAGGATCGAGCGTCGCATGCCTATAATGGCCGTCGCACAAACCGAACTGAGACAATGTATGGAATCGGCGGCACAGCATATGTTTATTTCGTCTATGGCATGTACAACCAGTTCAATGTGGTCACGAACGTCGAAGACATTCCGCATGCGGTGTTGGTACGCGCCGTCGAACCTCTGGAAGGACTCGATATTATTCGTCGCCGCAGGGCCGGACGATCAGAGTATGAGTTAACCAGCGGTCCGGGACGTTCGTGCGTGGCGCTGGGCATCGACCGACGTTTGGATAAAGCTGACCTGTTGGGCGATCGAGTCTGGATCGAAGAAGGCGTTTCCGTCTCTCCAAGGCAGATTGTCCGCGGGCCACGCGTTGGGATCGATTATGCTAAAGAGTGGGTGGCGAAGCCCTGGCGATTCTGGGTTCGTGATAATCCGTTTGTCAGCGGAAGAGGCGGAATGCGCAGATCAAATCTTTAGCTGCCGGCGATCTTCTTCCACACCGACGCTTCGCCCTGGGTGCGAACCAACCCAGCTACCGTGCTATAGGCATTAGCGTAGAGCGCGCGCATCTGTTCTTGCGAGTCGGGACGTGCAAGCCTTTTCTCAAGTTCCGCGGTTCCCATTGCACTGCGAGTCATGTAACGCGAGATCATTGAACCCTCGCCGGCCAGGTAGATCGCGAATCCCTCCTCCAGCCAACGCGGCGCGCGGTCGTGACTGGCGGTATCGATCACGACGTGCGCCAGTTCATGACGCAAAGTGTTCGTGAGCACGCCGCGACGCTTAAGAATAGCGACGGGTTGGAGCTCGATTCGATTTCCTTTCGTGGCCGCCGCAGCCCACCATGGTTGTCCGGTGCGCGCGGTAAAGTCACCGGTGCTTTCGTTAAGCCGAATCTCAAGCGTCGGAAGATCGCTGATTGAAATTGAAGCCGCAAAAGCTCGGTGCAGATAGTCGGCGCGCGCGATCTCCAAAGTACTCAGCACCAAATTAGCATCGCGGCGGTCTATGTTGGCCGGATAAGTAACGCGGAAGTGTTCACTGGAAATAGTAAGAAACTTCGCAGCAACAGCCATCCCTGACCTTACAGATGGCCTCATCGTTGAAATGGGCAGTAAGTCTGCATCCCATTCTGAAGTTTCTGTGATTTGTGATCCGGCGGCTTCGCCGCAGTCCCAGTGCGGAAAGCCTCCGGCTTTCCGTCCGGCACTGGATGACAAATCGCGGCGAGGCTCAGCCTCGCCGCGACTATTAGAAAAAGAGAGCGCGCGGTCGGAAAGGCAAAGCCTTTCCGCACTGTGCGGCGGCAGAGCCGCAATGTTGCCGTTCTTGACCCTTGTTCCTGGAAAATACTTCTCCAGGATCCGCTGATAACCCGTTCCGCGTTGCGCCATCACGTGCGCCCCCTCCTGACAAAGACCGAGCCCGTGACCAAAACCGCTGCCGTGAAAAATAAAGTTCGATCCGGCGCGAGACACTTCGAAACGCGAGCTCTTCAACACGTTCCAACCAAGGACACGGCCGACAATAATTTTGAAATCCCAGCCCCGCACCGTTTTGCGTTCCTCGCCTTCAAGCGTCACAAATTCCGCGCGCCCAGTTTCGTCGCGCTTACTGATGATGACGTTATCCAGACGCGAGCCCACATTCGTCCGCGCATCGCTTTGCAGCGCCCGCAGCAAATCAGCGCGCGTGATCACATCGCTCCAGGTTGCGTGCGCCCCGCTGACGCAATACTCATCTCGAACTCCGCGCAGATACGGCGGTGCATTACTACCCCAAAGCGTCCCGATATTCGCGGTCTCGCCGCCGCAGGAGGCACCAAAGTACGCATCCACAAGCTGGTTGCGATTATCGAGCAGGATTTGACCTTCAGTCGCCTTGATGGCAGTGATCATCGTGGCAGTAGCCCGACCGTCAGGGAGGGCTTGATCATCATCGGAGCCCTTGCTTACGCGCGGGCTACTGATACGGCTTGTCAGGAAGCGTTGACAATGCGTTGTCGAACAAAAGTCGTAGCCGTCTCTCGCGTGTCGTCCGCGATTTTTCAAGGCGTAGGTTCGAATCGCAATCGCCAGTGCCTTCAACGCTTCCGGCTCCGTTTCCATGCTTCCTTCGGCTCGCAGCACGCCAAGCACGTAGTCTTCCAGCGACAATTCCTCGGTCACATTGTCATGAACCAGATGCACCTTGATGGCGGATTGCGGGTTGCGGATTGCTGAATCCGGCAGTTTCTGGTCTGGGTCGCCTTTGACTTGCTCTGGATCTCTGCGGTGAGGGTTGTTGATTTCCCTAGCGAAGCTTTCGAATATTGGTTTTGCTACTACTGCAGCACCAGAGCCATGCGCATTCTTAATAAATACCAGCACTGCGAGGCGAATTCTTGACGCTGCGTCGGTGGCACCTTCAGAAGCAAAGCCAACGAACCAACCATTCGATCGAAAGCCCTTCAGCGGAAGTGAAGTCCCGGTCTTACCGAAAAGATAAAGCGGAAGCGAATCAAGATGCGCGCTTTTTGCCGTTCCATATTGCACGGCGCCGCGCATGCCTTCGGTGATGATGGCGCGATATCTTGGAGGGATTTCCACGCGGGCGCGTTCGAGAGATTGAAAGTCGTTTGCAGTTGCCAGTTGCGGTTCCAAAAGTCGTCCACCATTAACCAGGGCAGCATAGGCAGTTAGCAGTTGAATCGGTGTTACTTGAACGTGATCGCTTTCTCCCATCGCTGCGCGAGCGTTGCAGTCGGCTTGTCTCGAGCGATTTTGATCCACGGATCGAATTTTCGCGTTGTTTCCTGCTTCACAGGGTTGCAAAATCCCGCGCTCTTTCCATTCGTGTCCAATTGGCTGACCAAAACCGAACGCACGTAGCGTGTCTAGTAGCTCATCTCGTCCCAAACGTTGGCCGAGCGTCCCGAAATAGTAGTTGCACGAATAGGCGATTGCCTGCGAAGGACTAAATGGCGGAAGGTGATCGTCATGCACGCAGGCCGCAGAAAAGCTGAGTCCCTTGAAGCGTCCCGGGCAAACAGTGCGAGATTTTTCTTCGATTAATCCTGAGCGCAGCGCGGCCAGAGCGGTGAACGGCTTGATCGTTGAGCCGGCCATCATTGCCTGCCCAAATGCGACCTCGGGATTCACTAAAGCACGGATGCGGCCGGTTTGTGGATCCATAACTATGATCGCGCCGTCACGCTGGCCCAACGCTTCGATCGCAGCTTGCTGCAACGCCGCATCAATCTCATTTTCGTTAACGCCGTTACTCTTAGTGAGCAGAAATCCGTTTGGCGTTGAGCCTGACAGCGAAACGAAAGCCGCAGACAATATTACGAATGCGCGCCAACCTGGTGACTTCGGCAATCGTAGGCTTTCAAGGAATCCGCGAAGCGAATGGAAGAAGGTAGTCCCGGGCGTAGGCCCGGAGTACATGAACCCAGAAATTGACCTAAGCCCGAAGGGGCGGCAGAATTTTAACCAGAATTTGTCAACTCGCTTCATGCCATCTGTCACCCGCTTTGCGGGCTCAGGAGTTCTGAGGCGGCGGGATTCCCCGGACTTACGCCTGGGGTCACATCCTGCCGAGCCCCTGTCGCTGCCGGCGCATTCCTTGCCAGCGTGCTCAGCGTGACGATCCAGCCAACCAGCGTGAATACAAAAACCAGCGCAAGCCGCGCAATGAAAACCACAAAGTCTGTCTTGGTTCCTTTGACGGGAATATGAACGAAGAGCAATGCATAAGGAATCAAGGCAAAAAAGATCGCTCCGAGCGCGTAAATAAGAACCGAGCTCGAGGCAAATGCTCGCGCCATGATTTGACCTAATCGCCTTAAGGTCTCAGTGCCGTCGCCAAAGAACGTGCGCAGCTCTTGCGTGACGATCCCAATCCATAGATGAATCGTTGCCAGGGGCAGCATCAGGCCAAAAATCAGAAATCGCGCTGTGACGAATAACAATGTCGGCCAATGAAGCGGCTGCGGTTTTGCCGCTGCTGGTGGAAAAGTGATTGCCGCTCTAGGGGCAGGGTAGTGAAGCTGCCACTTGTTGAGCAGAATCCAAAATACATAACCGATGATGAGAATCGGAATCGTAACCACTAACTGCTTACAGGCATCGATCAGGATCGCACGCCAGTGAAAGTTAAATCCACGCGCATGGACCAGGATTGTCGCTTGCCAGATAAAGAACTCTGCCGGCACCATGACGAGTAACAGAAGAGTGATGGCTACCTGCGAAACCGTCGCTTCACGTATTGCGACGAACGCATAGAGTGACGCGAGCAGCAGCGCGTATAGAACGGCGAAGAGGGCGAGTGCTATCGGGTTTTTTAGTAGTGCCTTTATTGCCTCAACCCAAGTCTTGAACACAGTCGTGATCATAATTGTCTTTCCGCGGCTTCGCCGCCTGATGTGCGGTCAGGCTCGGCCTGACCGGCAGAACTCTTCTTCTAGACCGGCGTCGAGGCTGTGCCTCGACGCAATCGAGGCGCAGCCTCGATGAGAATCAAAATCTATTCTCGGAAAGGCAAAGCCTTTCCGCATATCGAGCGGCGAAGCCGCTGGAAAGTTTGACGGAAGCGTAACTACTTCTTATCCAGTATTCGCAGCTTGTCATTACTCGTATTCGCCTGCACGGTCGGTTGATACATCAACTCAGCCCGCGCCGGCGCGACGCGAAACTCGCCCGGCACTTCCACGCGCATGGCGTATTGGAACGTCGCGTCACCGTCAAAATAATTCAGGAAGATCGCCGTGCGATTGTCGCGAAACTCGCGGTTGCTGTACCAATCGCACCACTGCGCCGTGGAGTAGTTCAGATAGATGCCACTGACTTGCGCGATCTGCTCCGTGCCCGCCGGGATCGGATCTTCGATCATCAAGTATTGCGCGCGTGCGCCCGTCAGTCTCAGCCGCGCGACGATCAAATCACCCGAGCGCAGCTCGCCCGTCAACGGTTCGATATGCCAGCTCGGCTTACCATTCTCCTTCTCAACCACGCGCAGACGGAGATACTCCCGTGTGATCTTCAGGGTCGGCGAGGATTGCGCCTGCACATTCTGGTTCGCGGTGAAGTATTCCAGCGTGGTCGAAACGTATAGTGCGCCGCGACCATGCTTGACGACGCGAATTTGATTCGTGCCGCCAACTTCCCCGGCCTTCTTTGTAACAACTAGCGTCTGAGCAGTGCTGGCATCGCTTGCGCCAACATGTTGCGCCGCTATCTGGGCGCCGTTCAAGTAAACTTCGAATGAATAATCGGGCGAAAGTTCGTGACTGACTTTCAAATAATCAGTCAGGCCGTAGATCGCGAACGCAGTCTCTTTGGTTGACAGCCAGTAGTACCCGTTGCGCCGGTTCTTGACCAACCAACGCGCGACCTTCGGCAGCACCGCATTATTCGGATCGATTTGCGATAAAGCTTTCAGCGAAAGTGCGGTCGCCTCGACATCCAGATAAACATCGCGGCCATAGTCGTTAACGCGCGCGGTCTGCCAGTGCGCTTCGAATTCATCCACTCGCGCAGCGCCCGCTATCGCATTGGCAATTTCCTTCGCGCGACCATCCTTGCGTTGCTGTAATGCCAGCGCCAGTAAGGCACGGCCGTAAGGCTCCAGGCTTCCCCGCTTGCCATAAAGCTCTTCGATGAAATGACCATCGCTGTCACCACTTTCGGTGAACGCGTAGATCATATAAGCGCGGGTTTCGTCGTCGATTGGATTGCCGTCGTCCCGTTTACCGGTATTCAAAAACGCGGAAAGCTTCTCGCGCGCACGATCACGCCGCCAGTCTTCGATTTGATATCCGGCGCTCTTCGCCAAAGTCAGACCGTCAACGACATAAGCGGTCATGAACGGATCGCTCTTGTCATCTTTCCACCAGCCCCAGCCGCCATCCTCATGCTGATAGTTGTAAAGTCGATCGAAACCGCGCTGGACCTTCTTGTCGAGATCGTTCGAAGCCCGAATCTTCGCTGTCGGCACGTCTTTGAGCGCCTGCGCAACAATTACGTTCGGCAGGAAGCTCGACATCGTTTGTTCGGTGCAACCGTAGGGATAGCTCGTCAAGTAATCGAGTGCGCTGAATAGCGCGCCCGCTACCGAAGGCGATGCTTCGATGCGCAAGTTTCGAGCTTGAGTATCGGGATTCATGGGCAGATCGAGCGAGAAGGTTTGATCAGCATCGTTTTGGGTCAGCGTCGTCGTGTTACCCAGGGTTTGCTTCAAACCATGCGGCACAATATCCATAGACATCTCGACCGCGTCAGATTCGGTGTCGGTGAGCGCTTTGGCGAGCAGAGTCAGCTTGCCAACCTGATTAGCCTGTACATGCCAATCGACGCGATGCTCCCCGTTCTGACGAATCATAACTGTCTCGCTCGCTGTATCGAGCAACTGTGCGCCGCTGAGATCGAGCGAGATCTTCGTCGACTTATCGCTCTTCAAAAAGTTGTGCACCACGCCCGAGATTGTCACCGTATCGCCTTCAGTCAGGAAGCGCGGCATCTCCAGACGCATAATCACGTCTTTACGAGCAATGGTCTTTTGTACAGCCGCTCCGACACGCGTGTCACCGGTGACGGCCCGGGCAGTCGCGCGCCAGGTCGTCAGATTGTCCGGCAGTTTGAAATTCACGGTGGCTTTGCCGTCGCCGCCAGTAATCACATCCGGTTGCCAAAACGCTGTATCTTTGAACTCGCGCCGGATGGTCGGCTCGGCGAACTGCGTGGCTTCGGTATTCTTAAAATCCGCGAGCTGATAGCCCGGTTTATTGCGCGCCAGATCGACGGGCTTATCGCCCGCATAGCCGGTAAAAGTGTAGTGAATCGCCAGGCTCGTTTGCACTTCATCGTAACGCTTGCCATAAAACTCACGCTTGATATTGCCGGCCGTCTCCGACTGAATGCTGTAGATTGCTTCATCAACGATGCCGAGACTTACTTCCGTGTTCGCGGCGAGCGAACCATCTTCGTTGCGCGCGAGAATTGTGTACGACGCAACGTCGCGCGGTTTGAATTCTTTCTTGTTGAGAACGATGTCGATCTTGAGCATCTTGTCGCGCGCGGGCACGGCAATCAGTTGGCTCTGGTTGTACATGTCACTATCTTTAACGAACGATACGTCGAGGTAGACGTTTGGCTCGTAACGGCGCTCGATGGGCACTTCGATCACAATGCTGCGTCCCGGCGCATCGATTTGCCGCACTGTCATGACGTCCGAAAGTTCGGTAGTCACCAGCAAGTGGACTTTATCTGCCGGCAGCATGGCCAAAACGTGCGCGGTCTCGCCGGGTTTATAAGACTTCTTGTCAGGCACGAGCTTGATTGACTTCTCGTCATAGTCGCGATATTCGAAATCAGACCATTGGCCCATCTTGTCAGGCGCCCAGAACGAGCCGCCACGATTCACAATCTGCTTGCCGTTCTCGTCGACGATCGCTTTGACGTAGATGCTCCCAGGCGAAGGAACTGTGAAGTCGTAAGTCGCGTTGCCCTGGCTGTCGGTGTTCACATCGGCCGAGCCCAACTCGCGCTCATGCAGGACATAGTCGTAATCCTTGTACTTGTAGCCGTTGTATTCTTCTTCCTTCTCAATCTTCTCCCATTTCTGCTCGATGAACTTGAGCGTCACTTTCTCGGAAACCGGATGACCGGAATAGTCGGCGGTCTTCACTCGAATCTTTGCCGCGTCGCCCTGGTAATAGAGATAGCGTTCGGGATAAGCATCCGCGACAGTCTTCCCCCGCGTGCCTATGAAAGAAGCTGCGCCTTGCATCTCGCGGCGTGAAGCGTCAGTGACCTGTGCTTCGAGGCGGTACGAATAATCCCACTCGTCTTTTTCTGCGGGCGTTGGCACTTCAAAATCAACCGTCATTTCTCCGTGCGAATTCAGTGTGCCATCACCTTCGGTAACCATGTCATTTCCGTAATAGCCATAGTCCTCGTCGTCGCCGCCATTCTCAGGCCCGGCTGTGTCGTCGAATTCATCGCTCGATTCATCGCCCCACCACCAGTGGTAATAACGCGAACGATAGATGTAATAATGCACGTCTGCATTCGTGACCGGCGCGCCGAAAAAGTAATTCGCTCCTACTGAGAACTTCACTTTCTCGCCAACAGCAGCGAAATCTTTCGGTCCGGTAACTTTCACTTTGAACTCAGGTTTTTTGTATTCCTGAACTTCGAAGTAACCCGTGGCCTTGGCCTCGTCAATCGCAGCCGTAATGTTGTAGCTTCCCAGCGGCGCCTCGTCGGCAACGTCAATGTCGCCGCTGAACGTGCCGCGAGTTGAAAGCGGCAATACTTTTTCGAAGATTTTCCCGTTGTTTGGATCCTCAATCGTCACATTGACTGTCTTGCTCTCGAGCAACTCGTAGCCATTCCTTACCCAGCGGCGCAGGATTCCTTTGAAGTACACCTTCTGCGCCGGCCGATAGATGGGCCGATCGGTATAGATGTAGCTGGTTAGATCTTCTGTCGAGAGAACATCGTCCTCGCCGCCTGCGCCGCTGAAATAGAACGATTCGACGTCGGAAATGACAAAGTTATCGCGCTCGCGCGCCATGATGAGATACGCATTTTTTGTCTGAGCTTCCGGATCGACATCTTCTGCGGGCTGGCTAGATTCGTCCGGGGGCTTGACTTCGGTTTTGAACATCCCGGTTTTGTCGGTTGTGCCATTCGCGAGAGTTGTCCTGGCGCGCGTGATTTCGACACTAACTCCCTCATGCGGTGCGCCGGATTTGCGATCCACTACGTAAACCAGAACCTGGCCATCCTTCGTCGTCTTTTGAACCATCGTGAGATTGGTCACAATGGCAATCGAGTATGCGCGCTTTCCGCCGTTCACCCCTTCAATCAAATAGACACCGGGCTCGCGATGGCCGAGTGAAATCATGCGGCTGTCATATTCGTTATCGAGGGCAGGCAAATTTTCGCGCCAATCGCTGACCTTCTGATCAGGATTAAGCAAGGGCACGCGGGCATAATCAGCAACATTAAGCGGCGTGCGGGTGGGCTCGGTTTCCTTGCGAAACTTCTGATTGAAAATCTCGCGATGAGCGCGCTGAAGTTGGGCCCGCACGTAGTCCTTAATTGCGGCGAAGATGGAAATCTTGAAGCGGTGGGTGCGGTCGAGGAGCGAAACTCTGCCGCCATAACCCTGCGCAGCTGCTTCCTTTTCTTTTTCACCCATCTGATGCGGATCATCGAGTTGCTTGAAAAACTTCGATGGGTCTTTGACTCGATAGACGCGAATGTCGAGGTAATCGACATTTTGATAGCTGGCCCACAATCGCGCCGTTTCGTTCGGCGAGTAGGTGCGGTTGGTCGTCAGAGAGAAATACGGTGCCGAGCCAACCGTTGTTTCTGGCTGCGCGGGCTGCGGTTGCGCCGCTCGTGCCGCGCGCGAACGAAACACGTTGAATCCGAGAGCGGAAGCGACGATGGCCAGATAGATCGCCGCGGTTGGCAATATGCGTCGCAGCGTTTGGTTGATTTCAGACACGGTTGCCTCCTGGAGCGCAGGCATCCTTGCCTGCGGTTCGCCGGCATCTTTGCCGGCGTTCAACCGTTTGCTATTGCAAACGGTTCTGTAACTCACTCAATAATCTTCAATCGATAAAACCCGAGAAAATTTCTATTGCTCTCGACCGGCCGCCAGCGCGGATCGGGATGATGATCGAGCACGGAAAGCTCGACTTTCTTTACCGTTCCTTCATCTGTTGGTGACGAACCGGTGTGATAAATGACCCAATCTTGCGCGCCATTTGCAGCCACTCGTGGCGTGCCGAGAAAAATCATTATGTGATAGGGAAACTTCTGGACCCAGGGTTGATAAAAGAAAAGTAAATCGCCTGGCTGTGCTTCGCGGCGGTCGCGACTGACGAAAGTTGTATTGTAGTTTTTCAGCGCCCGGCCATCAGCAAACTCGGAAAATCGGCCGTCGCGCAGGTCGGTTTCATGAAAGGATCCAAACTCCGTTCGAAAAATCTTTTCGCCGAGCGGATTATGATTAAGATCGAAACTCGCTACATCACGCGCCACGGTCTCGTAACCCGGACCCATCCGCTGGAACCATGGGCGCTCGTGACGGCGCAGCGCTTCGCGGACGGCAAAGCGAACCAGTCCGGCGCAGTCGCGCTGATCCGCGTTCCACTGCCCGCTCAACTGATAGAACTGAGTTTCAGCAATCGCGGTGAACCAGCGGCGGAAGCTGTCCCGATCCTGGTACGTGCGCAATTCGGCAACATCCGGAATCCCGTCGTTGTCCGAGTCAACTAGTTTTGCGTCGGGTGCTGTCGGATTTTCAGAACTAACTGGATTGCTTTCTGCCTTCTGCTTTCCGCCTTCTGTCCTCTCGACCGGGTAGGCGCGCGTCCGCTCAGAACCGCTGCTCCGCAACACGAATCGGTCGAAGCCCCATGCAATTGACCCCAGCGAAATCACAAGGACGCCGGCTGCGACTATCCAGCGCTTCGAACGGACACGCGGTTGGGGGGTATGCATTACCATTACTGTAAATATACGAACTCGTTCGGCTCGCGAAACAGGCGGATGCTAACACGAGTTGGTCAGGTCAACCACTATTATGATCGGGCGTTGTACGCCGCATCCGAGTGTGGATTTCCTCAGTTGGTCTTCGCATGTTAAGCTGCGCTCGATCCGCGGCAACTGATGAACCGGCTTTAACTTTTGGCAGGCGCCTCGGAATCTCTCTTCAAGGTCATAAGGTCATGCCTAAAGAGAACGTCAACCCTGGTGCAATTCTCGAAGCGGTCAAGAAGATAGATGTCGTCTCTGAACTCCTCGACGACAAAAACAAAAACAATCTGAAGATGATCGTCGAGGGCAAGGTGTCCGGCGGTAAGCAAATCGGCCCTTACGCGCGGTTGCTCACGTATTCACCCGGCGAAGTCATCATGCGCGAAGGCGATTGGGGCGGAAATACCTTTTATTTTTCCGCTGATGGCGAACTGCACGTCTACCTCATGGATGAAACCGGCGCAACAAAGAGAGTCGGCGAAATTGAGCCGGGCACATGCTTTGGCGAAATGTCTGTGCTCGCCGGAGTGCCCCGCAACGCGACAATCGTAGCGCCTCCAGAGGGCGGGCCGGTCACGATTCTTGAAATGGTGCGCCCCGCGCTCAGGCTGCTGAGGTCGCTCAAGAAGTTCGCGGAAAGAGTTGATGCTACCTATCGTGAGCACGGACTTGGAAATACGATTTCGAAACTTCGGGAAGAAGCCGGCGATTCATTGAGCGCGGTTGAGCTTGTCGCGCTGGGCAGCCTGGGGCAATTCATGGCCTACGGCAAGCACCATGTTCTGGTCCAGGAGGGAAAGCCGATTGAAAAGCTTTACCTGATTCGCAGCGGCTGGCTGCGACGAGTGCGCGGGATCCCGATTTTTCAGAACACCATGGAAGGTACGGGTCCGAATGTCTTTATTCCCGAAGATTTTCTCGGCGCCGGCAATTGCCTCGGGCTGGAAGCTTTGAGCGGCCAGAATAGCTGGCCATACTCCGCAGCGTTGATGGCGCGCAGCGAGGTGCTTGAGATTCCTCTAACCGCCCTGCGCGCCGATCGCGAATTGTGCGATGGGGTCCGGAAAGCGTTTTCGAAGTTTTCTATTGCGGACGATGATACAAGTCTGCAGGCGCTTTCTGAACCAAACGTGCTGGCCGCCGCTGAGCAAGAGATTGCGACAGGAATTGTTGATGGGGTCAACCTGCTGGTAATGGACATGGACCTTTGTATCCGTTGCGGTAACTGTTCGCTCGCCTGTCACAAGGTGCATGGACAATCGCGACTCTTGCGTCGCGGCATACACATCGGGCGACCCGTGACGCTTACCAGCAGCAGCATCCAACACGTTCTGTCTCCGTCAGTTTGCATGCATTGCAAAGATCCCGAATGTCTTACGGGTTGTCCCACCGGCGCGATTTTCCGGGATCCGAAGGGTCACGTAGACATCGATCCTCAGACTTGCATCGGCTGCTTTGACTGCGCGACCCAGTGTCCATACAACGCGATTTCGATGTTTCCGCGCGATGGACAAGCGGTGGCCTCGCCGGGCTTCATTGCGCGCCTGAGGAAGTTGTTCGGCTCCAGCCTGCCGCCAACTCCCGCGGCGGAAGGCGAGGACATGGTCGCAATCAAGTGCAATCTTTGCGAGGGCACGCCGCTAAATCCGCCAGGTGCTTCGCGTCCCGCTTATTCATGTGAAGAGAATTGTCCGACCGGAGCATTAGTGCGCGTCAATCCACAGGGGTATTTTGACGAAATCGATCAGACACTTGGCCTGGTTTTTCGGGATCAGACACACGCGATTGGCCGCAACATTCACAAGAGCGATCCTTTGGCCAGGGCTTGGCACGCCGGCGGCATCCTGGCGACGGTTATCATCACAGCCTTGATCGCTTTGGCGGCTTGGCATTACGGTTTCAACGAGCATTTGCGCGGAACCTGGCTGACGATGCGTTGGGTTACCGGCATCGTCGGTTTAGTTGGTATCGCCGCGGTGATGACGTATCCATTGCGCAAGTCAATCTATCGGCGACGTGCCGGAGCCTTGCGCTACTGGCTGCTGGCGCACGTCTACCTCGGAGTCCTGGCAGGCATCGTTTTGTTGCTGCACGGCGGCAGTCATGGCGGTGGCTTACTGACGACTATATTAATGATCTCGTTCGATGTGGTAATTGTGACCGGGTTATTCGGGTTGCTCTCTTATTTCATCGCCCCACGAATCATGACCAGCATCGAAGGCGATCCCTTACTGATTGAAGATTTGGAAGGCCGTCGCGCTGAGTTACGCGAAGAGCTGGCCGCAATTAGCAACAAGGCTGACGAGCAGGTGCGGAAGCTGATTAAGAGAAAAGTGAAGCGTTACTTCTTCTCGATTTCTTACCTCTTAAGACAGTACCTGCGCCGCGAGGAGCTGACATCGCTGTTGGCAAAGGCGCGCCTGCAATTCAGATCCGAAATGGCCGCTCTGAACGATAAAGAAAAGCGCGAACTGTTTCTGAAAGCGATCGAGCGGACCGCCACCATGCGGCGCGTGGAATCGCTTATCTATCTGCACCGGCTGCTGAAAATCTGGGTCGCTCCGCACGTGGTCTCAACCTCGGTGATGTTGGTGCTGATGATTGCGCATATCGTTCAAGTTGTGTTTTTTCATGTTCGTTAG
>WNFY01002211.1_pt1 | contig 18532 bp, 19 predicted proteins | sample 5400091 | NCBI WGS metagenome assembly WNFY01 (sample SAMN13153364, study PRJNA577476) | soil metagenome | isolation source: 60 cm soil or saprolite under grassland replicate 1 | place: USA:California | collected 2016-06-15
GGGAGGAAGGTGAAGGCCGGCGGCCTACTCGTGACCGCGGTCATGCGCGTCCTGGTAGGAGCGGTTGACGAGGATGCCGCACAGTTTGCAGCTGTCCGCGACCGCGCCAGGGGTATCGGCCGCGAACGGCTCGTAGTCGGCTTGGTGAACCCGGTTGTGCCCGTCCTGGTAGGAGGGGTTGACAAGGATGCCGCACAGTTTGCAGGTCTCGGCCGCCGCCTCTGGGGTATCGGTCGCAAAGGGCTCGTAGTCGGCTTGGTGAAAGTGGTTATGCGCGTCCTCGTAGGAGCGGTTGATGATGGCGCCGCAGAGCGTGCAGGTGTCCAGCGGCTCCTTGGCGGCAGCCTTGAACGAGTCCCGCAGGAAGTTGGAGTCCCTCATGCCCGATCCTTTCGATTGGGTGGTCCAGTTGCTGCAGCACCCTGAGCCGGGCGTCCCGCACGACCTGCTCGGCGACCGCCCGGTCGCGCACGTGGCCGATGGCCACGCGCAGCATTGGACCTATGGTTGGGCTGCACCAACCGGACGAACGCCGCTTCGTTCCCGCGGCGGAGCGCGGCCAGAAGCTGCCGCTCATCGTCCAGGGCCCCCAGGGACGGTGCTTCGCGATGGTCGGTCCGTCATCGCTTCCTCCAAGCCGGTCTGGCGCGGTGCCAGTCTCACAGGACCGCGATCCGCCGTCTTCACCTGCCGTGCTACTTCACCCGGGTGAAGTTGGTGAGCGGCCGCTTGACTTGGCCATCTCGCCATGCCATTCCAGACCTCTTCAGACGCCCTGACGCTCCAGAGGCGGCCGCCCCAGGCGGGAAGCCATCAAACTCTGGTCGGCCACCCTCGTAGCACGCGTCAGCGCTTCCGACGGACAGCCCGCCACCCGGGCAGGTAGCGAGGCACGGCTGCTCGGTAGCGTCCGAACTCGTCTCCGAAGTCCTCGCCGAGCGCTCGCTCCTCCCGCAGGATCTCCCAGTGCACCCACCCGACGGCTGCAGGGAGAGCCGCCACGATCCATCCGGCACCGCCAGCCACGCCAGCACCGAGATACAACAACGCCCAACCCGTGTACATCGGGTTGCGGCTGACCGCGTACGGCCCAGAGGTCACCAGCCCGTCGGGATGCTCGAGGTCTACTTGCCGTGCTGCCGCCAACGACCGGACGACGAGGTAGGTCCCGGCAGCGATGAGCGGCCAGCCGGCGAGGCGGTGCACGTACCGGGGCCCCGGTAGCACCCACGGGCGCATCCGGTGCAGCCAGACCCCGACGGCAATCCCGAGCAAGTACGGCTCGGGCAACGGCACGTTGTTCACCCGCCACGACACATCTCGGTTCTGTACCGCCATGACGGGCGCCGCGACGCTCTCCACGTCGTCCCATCCCCGGCTGGGATCCCGATGCTTGGATCGAGGACGCCATCTTCGTGACGTCCCCCTGGCGATCGTGGCATGAGCTCGGACGACTATGCGCGGGACTGGCATCGCGCTACACCTCGGGAGCCGCCCTCGGACCGGGCCAGGAGCGCTCATGTGACGTCTGAGTCTGTGTGGCCAGAAATCCGATGATGGCGGAGGCGACGGTGTCGGCCCGGTCGATTTGCGGCAGATGACCTGTGTCCGGGAGGACCTCGAAGCGGGCGTCGGGCATCCTCGCCGCCAGACCCTGGCCGATGGGCGGCAGGCCGAACGCATCGGCACCTCCCCACAGGAACAGCGTGGGCACGGGAAGACTGGCCATGCCGTCGCGCAGCATCAGCTTGGGGCGCCACCCGCGCAACGTGGTAACCGCCCGCAGCATGGTGTACGCGGCGCGATCCGCGCCCGGGAGCGCGGCCGCAGCGACCATCATCTCGAGCAGGTCCAGCGGCACCGTCTCGGGATGGGCCACCAGCAGACGGGCGAAGACCTGTTTGCGATAGGTTTCAGGATCGGTGATCTTCAGCTTGCTGATGAGGGGCCCGGTGACCGGGCTCCCCCACAGACGGGCGAACAGGGGAACCTGGTTGGCGAGGCCTGCCGGGTAACCCACCAGCACGAGGCGACGCACCCGGTCTGGGTACGCGATGGCGAACGCCATGGCGAAGAAGCCGCCCATGGAGTTGCCGACAAGATCGACCTGGCCGGCACCGACGCCGTCGGCCAGGTCGAGTAGCCAGGCGGCCGCGGCCTCGCGGTAGTCGGCCACGCCGCGGTAGTCGATCCGATAGCTCAGCCCACACCCCGGACGGTCCGGGATGACCACATGTCCCGGGAGCCGGCCCGCCAGCAGCGACCACTCGCTTGCCTCGGACAGACCGCCATGAACCAGCACCGTCGGGCAGCGACCCTCGCCACGGCCGATCACGTACGTGCGTCGTCCTTCCCGGTCGCTCACCCAACGGCTCCTGCCCTCGAAGCCATAGCGGGCAAACAGCGCCAGACGGTCCCGCTCGAACCGGTCGAGCGGCGAAGCCGAACGCCGGCCGCGCTCCGCCGCGTGGAACTGCCTGGTCATCATTGCCTCCCACCAACCTGCGGCACCACTCCTCGAGCACGACGCTACGAAGCAGCCGGCGTCGTCGCGTCGGGAGAACCACCCAAATCGGCACAGCCACAGGAGATGGGTCCTTCTCTGTAGCTGGAGGGTCCGCTGCAGGGCACTCTGCGGGCGCATGCGGAGATGAACACCCTCACCACGGTGCGGACCAAGCACAATCTCGCGGACTGCACCGTTGTTGAGCCTCTTCGGACTTCCTGGAGGAGGTCGGTGCGTGCTCAGCTCGCCCATCCGGGGCGGACGAGTCCCCTTCGTAGGCGAAGACGACGAGCTGGGCCCGGTCTCGGGCCCCGAGCTTGGTCATCGCCCTGGTGGTGTGGGTCTTGGCGGTGGACGGGCTGAGGTAGAGCCGATTGGCGATCTCTCGTTCGACAGTCCTGACGCCACCAGCTCGACGACCTCTCGCTCGCGTGCCGTCAGCCGATCGAGACCCGCAATCGTGATGTTCCGGGATCTGGCTGCGAACTCGGCCACGAGCCGTCGGGTTACACCGGGCGAGAGCAGCGCCTCGCCGCCGGCGGCCACCCGGACCGCCCGGAGCAGCTCCGCCGCGTCGGTGTCTTTCACCAGGAACCCGGCCGCCCCGGCCCGTAGCCCCTCGAAGACGTACTCGTCGAGGTCGAAGGTGGTCACGATCACCACGTGCACCGACGAGAGGTCCGGGTTGGCGGCGATGCGGCGGGTCGTCTCGATGCCGTCGACTCCCGGCATGCGGATGTCCATGAGCAACACGTCGGGCCGTTCCCGCTCGGTGAGGCGCACCGCCTCCTCCCCGTCGCTGGCCTCCCCGACGACCTCGATGTCCTCCTCGGCGTCGAGTAAGGCCGCGAACCCGGCTCGCACGAGCGCCTGGTCGTCGGCCAGCGCCACGCGGATCACCTCGCTGCTCCGTTCAGGGGGAGCCATGCCCGCACCCGAAAGGCGCCTTCGCTCGTGGGGCCCGCCTCGAGGGTGCCGCCAACAGCGTGTGCCCGCTCGGTCATCCCTGCGATGCCGTTCCCCGAGCCGTCAACTCGCGTCCCCTGGCGAACGGGGCCGTCGTCATCGACTTGGATGACGAGCGCGGCCTCGCGGTGCTCGACGTGGACGACGGCGCGCGAGCCGCCGGAATGGCGGACCGTGTTGGTGAGCGCCTCCTGAACGATCCGGTAGGCAGCAAGGTCGACGCTCGCTGGGTGCGGAATCGGGTCGCCCACCTGTTCCACCTGCACGGCCAGCCCCGCGGCACGCGTCGTGGCGGCCAGCTCGTCGAGGCGTTCCAAGCCCGGGCTGGGTGCGCGTGGGGCGCCCTCATCAATCTGGCGCAGCACGCCGAGCACCGAGCGGAGCTCGACCAGGGCCTGTTTGCTCACGTCGTTGATCGTCGACAGCGCGCTGCGAGCCCGTTCGGGTTGGCGGTCCATCAGGTGCAACGCGGTGTTCGCCTGGACATTGATGACCGAGATGTTGTGCGCTACCACGTCGTGCAGCTCCCGGGCGATTGCCAGGCGCTCCTCGCTCGCTCGCCGGCGGGACGCTTCCTCACGGCTTCGCGCCACCGCCTCGGCCCGCTGCCGGCGGAGCCGCAGCCACTCGGCCACCCCGAGCAGCCCCAACAATCCGGCCGCGCCGCCAAGGTCATCGCCGCCGCCCTCGTCGGGCTCGTCTTCGGGGCCGCCGGCTCGGCGGTCCCGACCGGGATCGGCCTCGCCTTCGTCGCCGGCCACGGCGACGCGATCGCGCTCGCCGGCGCCACCATCGCCCGCCACGCCGGCGGAGCGGTGCTTGGTGCCGGCCTACTGGCGGCCGTCGGCGTTGGGCTCGGTACCCTCGTCCGAGCCCAGCTCGGCGCGGTCATCGGCGTGTTCGCGTGGGCGTTCTTCCTCGAGGCCATCGTCGGCGGGCTGTTCAACTCCGTCGGCCCCTACCTTCCCTTCACGGCCACCACGACCCTCGCCGGTTCCCGGCTCGGTGGCGGCGGGTTCGGGTTCTCCGGGTCGTCCTCCGCCACCCCCCTGCCCTTCGTCGCCGCAGCCTCACTCGTCGCCGGCGTCGCCCTCGTTCTCTCCGCGGTCGCCGCACAGACCGCCCTGCGACACGCCATCTCCTGACCGCCACCACGCCGCAATTCCTGCTGGCCTGCTTCGCGGTGGCGGGGCTGCCGGAGGCCCGGACCCAGCGGGCCATTTCCTCGTTGATCGGCGCGTGATGTCTGTATGTTCAGCCACGAGTCCGCCGCCCAGCATCCGACCGCGCACCCCTACGAGGAAGCACAAGGAGAAGATCATGCGCACCCCACTCACCTCCCGGTTCGACCTGGCTGTCCCCATGGTCGGCGCGCCCATGGCCGGCGCCGCCGGTGGTCGGCTCGCCGCCGCGATCTCGGCCAGTGGCGCGCTCGGCATGGTTGGCGCCGGCGGCGCGGCCACAACCGCCTGGATCGCTGAGCAGGGCCGCATCGCCGCGGCCAGCGGCCGTGCCTGGGGCATCGGCCTGCTGGCCTGGGTGCTGGAGGCAAACCCCGCCCAGGTCGACGCCGTCGCGGAGCTAGCCCCGCCGCTGGTCTCCGTCAGCTATGGGCCGTACCAGCGGCACCTCGCCATCCTCAAGCAGGCAGGCAGCGCCGTCGCCACCCAGGTCGGCACGCTTGCCGAGGCCCGCGCCGCCGAGCAGGCCGGCGTTGACCTGATCGTCGCCCGCGGCGGTGAGGGCGGCGGCCACGGCCGCAACGACGTCGCCACCCTGCCGCTGCTGCAGGCCGTCCTCGACCATGTCAGCGTGCCAGTGCTTGCCGCGGGCGGGATCGCCACCGCACGGGGGCTGGCCGCGGTCCTGGCCGCCGGTGCCGCCGGCGCCTGGGTCGGCACCGCGTTCCTGGCGTGCCCCGAGGCGACGGTCGTGCCCGCGGCTCGCGACCGGATCGTCTCCGCGAGCCAGACCGACACCAGCTACGGCCGCGTCTTCGACGTCGGCCTGCGGCAGGCCTGGCCGCCCGAGTACGGCGGCCGCGCGCTCCGCAACCGCTTCTTCGAGCGCTGGGAAGGCCGGGAGCCCGAGCTCGCCAGCGACGACCACGCCTATGCCGAGCTGCTGGCAGCCCTGGAGCGGCACGACTTCGACACCGCCTGCATCTATGCCGGCCAGAGCGTTGGGCTCATCCAGCGGTCGCGACCGGCCGCCGAGGTCGTCGCCGACCTGGCCACCGCCGCCGAACTGCTCCGCCGCACCGCGTCGGTCACGTGACGGTCCTGGCCGGACGGCACCGAAAACAGATCGCACAGCGTCCCCTCGGTGGTGGCCTCCGGTAGCGGTCGCGTCCAGGCGAAACCACGAGCCGCTGAGCACGCCCAGCGGCCACCCGGGCCTGTCCCTTGACCTGCTGAACGGCCCCCAGCCTGTGCAAGTGGCTCCCCCGCGCTTCTTCCCGCGGCTCGCGGCCAGCGCTCGGAAGGCCGCGAGCCCGAGCTGGCCAGCGACGACCACGCCCATGCCGAGCTGCTGGCGGCCGCCTGGACGTCAGGCCTTTCCGTGACCCTGCCCAGACGGGGACTCCGGTGGCCGCCGTCCGAGTAGCCTCCGAGCAGCGCTCAACCACCGTGGGCGGCCAGGAGGCTCCGCGGCGGTCGCGCCCGGCTCGTGCTCTCCGGTCGCCGGCTCGCGCTCTCCGGTCGGGCCTGGCTCCCGCTCACCGTCCGCGTGTGGCGGCGGCGCCGCGCGCTGCACGTGCTCTTCACGGATGTGCCAATCGAGTTCGTTGCTCGTTCTAAACAGCAGGCCACAGGTCACGCACTTCTCGGGCATCGGTGGCTCCTCTCGCAGCACCCGGGAATCTCGCCGGCTGCGCGCCGCCCCCCGGCGGAGGCGCCGACATACAGGTCGATCAACTCGGTCCTGCAGGCAACGGGGTCGCACAGCTGGTAGGCCCCCCAGCGGCGTCCCCTTGGATTGGTGTGGTCATCGGCCATTGCGTTGCTCCTTATGCCTCCCCTGGCTCCAGGTAGTCGAACCCGTTGTCCCGCCCATCACGCTCAATACGAGCATCCGTTCGAGTTCAGTAAGCGGCACCGGCTCGTGCCTGGACCTGTAGGTGAGGGGACCGTCTGGGATCTCATCGCCCGGGCGAAGCCACGCGAGCGGCGGCCGAATAATGCTTCCACCAGCGGGAAGGCGGCGAGCTCTCGGAGCGCCTCGGTTTGGGTGAAGGCCGGTGTTGGAGTCGTGGCAGCCATAGCTGCGCCTTCCTCTCCGGCTGCGGAACCGACTTCTTGCGGTGTTGCGGTGTGGGCACGCCGTTCTGGCGGAAGCACACCGTCAGGGCCGGCAAGAAGGGGGAGCGCGGGGCCGGAGGGCGAGGAGCCGACCGTCCAGGCGCCTCGAGCGGGAGACCCGCTCCCGCCGAGAACTCGCAACCACGGCGCCGGCCAGCGCTGCGGCCCGCATGGCAACCGGCGTGAAGCCACGCCGGTTGCCATGACCGTGGCGAGCAGCCGGCTGGACCACGTGCACGTGGTGACCGAGGATGCCGTACTGCAGCTCGAGAGTCGCCCGGACTGCAGGCTGCTGTGCCAGCGGTGCGCCGGTCATCCCCGGCTGAGCCCTGTTCCCGCCCCAGAGCAGAGCAAGCAGAACCGCCAGGGCCAACCCGACCCGGCCAGCGACCGACAGGTGGGAGCCGTCCATCACAGGCACTACGATAACCCACAGTTCCTGCCAGCTTGAGCTCCACACCGGCCCGCCAGGCGGACCCGCCTCCAGCAAGCCAACAGCTCACCAATGCATGATCTGTTGGTGAGCTGTTTGTGACAGTTGGTCGGTAACAGTGGACATGACATCCCAGGACGCGAGCCCCCCACTCCTCGTCCAAGGGCCAACCGCGTCACGGCATCGCGATTCAAGCGAAATCTGAGAACCAGCCTAGAAGCTATTCAGCAAGGACAAAAAACACCTGCCATTTATCAGGGCAGAAGCGGTCCCCACTGAGCACGTAACAAGGCCACAATTGCCATCTACCGGCACTATCGAGTAAGATTCGACCTTGTGCGTTGACGGTTTCACCAGGCGCGAGGGCTCTCCCCTCATTCATGTCCTCAGTATCCATATTATCGTTGGCTGGATTCCGCACTCCGACAAACGTGTACTCGAGTTGGAGACGTCGATCTCCGACATTCGTCAGCGAATAGCTTACAGTTATTGTGTCCCCCACCGACGGAGGATCGGGATCGCGTCGGCTCACAGCCCTGAGCCCCGTCAACCTAATCCCATCGCCGCTAGTTACAGGCGTCGAGTCGACCTCGATACCACCACCTCCTGCCTGCGTCGTACCTTGCCTGTCGATAGCGTTCCCATCCGGTGGAGGCGTCGTCCGCGAGTTGGCAGTGATGGCGACGATCAGCACCAGGATGAGCACGACGCCGACTCCGGCCCCTGCGAGGATCCGCGCCCGTGAGGAGAGCCGTCGGCGCTGCTTGTCCGGCGGTTTGCTCTGGTCTGAAGGCGGCTGAGCCCCGCCCGGCGTGGCAGGAGCTACTGGCGGGACGCTGGGCGTGCGACTCTGGCCCGGCTGCCCCCGCTGTTCAGGCGCCTCCTCGACCTCCGTCGTGCTCGGGTCTGGCGCCTTCACCGCTGGCGCGACCCTCGAGACCGCATCCTCGTGTGCTTTGCGCACCTCGGCAAGGGTCCAGTCCAGCACCTTGAGCAACCGGCTGGTATCAAACTCGAAGCGGCTCGGGCTCAGCTCGAGAGCCTGCCGGCGCACCAGCTTGCTGAGGCTGTCCGGCAGCTCATCGGCACGCGGCATGCTGGCCCCACCGACCAGGATCGGGATGACGCGGACCTTGCGCAGCAGGGCAGCCTCGATCTCCAGCCGCACGAAGTCATCGGGGTCATCGAGGCGACGCCGCCCATGCTCGTCGGTGATCGTCAACCACTCATCACCGATCAGCGCCAGCAGCACGTCGCAGGACCCGACCGCGGTGGTGATCACCTCGACGAAGTCGTCGCCCAGCTGGATCGAGTCGACGTCCTTGAAGACCTGGCCGCCGCCGAAGCGGTCAGCGAGCCGGTCGAACAGCCAGCCGGCCGGGTAGGCGGTCTCCTCGCGCCGGTAGCTGATGAAGATCCGACCCGACGCGGCCGGGGTGGGTCCAGCCATTGCCCCCCTACCTTCCCAAGGCCCCAACCCTCGTTTCCTTACTCACAAGCATCATAGAAGGGCGAGCGGCTCAAGACAGCTCCTTATTCTTCAGACCGACAACCCCTTGCGGCAGTACCTGCCTCCCGTCGCTCACCTGAGGCGGCACAGAGCCCACAAGATCTGGACCGCTGGTCACTATCTGCCCCATCAGAACAGAGGCCGGACCCAGGCCGCGTGATACCGGGCGCCAAGCCATCGAACTCACCACCATCCAGGCCAAACTTCACCAGTCCAACCAGGCAATTGACCGCTACCTGACCGCAACTGGGACCACAGCGGCTGGACGTTCGAGGCCCGCTTCAGCCCGTTCAGCATCAGCCTCGTCGTGGTCTGCCTGCTGCTGGTGAGCGGGATCATCGGTACCTGCGGGGCGGGCTGTGGGCCGGCTGGTCGGGCGCCGGCTCACCGGCGGGATGATCGCGATGGGGCCACGGGCCAGCTCTCGTCGATGTAGCTCAAGAACGCCAAACTGGTCCCATCAACCTGGACGTCGGCGCCCTGTTAGCAAGTCAACCGATCTGTCATGACAGCGACTTCGCCAACAGACGTGGTGACATGACACCCAGAACACGACCCTCTACTGCTGGTCGAAGGACAAACCAGTTCTCTGGACTACCGGGGGTGTCAGACCGGCGTGTCTCCGGGTGTCAGGGTGGCACTCGAGCGTCGCAGGGGCGACAGCCAAGCGCCGCTGGCAGCCACCAGGGCGACAGCCGCCATGACCAGGTAGGCGGTCCGCACGGTGGTCAGGTTGGCGATCAGCGGCGAGCCGGTGCGCTGGAACACCAGGATCGGCAGGACGACCAGGGTGACCGCCGAGCCGGTCAGCGATACCGTGCGGGCTGCCCACAGCAGCTGGAACGAGCGGCTGCGCCAGACGCTGGGCTCGGCGACCACGGGGGACTGCGGCGTCACGCAGGCATCCTCCTTGCCCTCTCTGCCCGGCAGGACAGGCCAGCGTCGGTCGCGGCTACCCTAGCGCAGCCCTGGGCGGGTGTCCCTGTCGCGTCACTGGTCCGAGATGCGCCTGCCGGGATCGCTGTTTGTAGCGTGTCGGCGGTCGCGCGCGGCCGCTGTGGCCTGCCCTGGCGTCCTTGGGGTCGTCCTGGCCGCCAGATCGGCGGCGTGCCAAGGGGGACCACAGGTGGCTGCGCCAGGACCTTGTGCATCTGCTCGAGCTTCAGGCGGGCGGCGTCGAGGCTGACCTGACCTTGCGGCGGGTGAAGTGCTGCTCGAACTCGGCCCACTCGGCTGTGGTCGGCTCGCGGTACTCCTCGCTGGGCGGCTGCCGGCGACGCCGCGCGACGAACGCGCGGTAGCGGCGCAGCACGTCACCGTGGTAGATGGCAGGTAACGCTGGGCCAGCGTCAACAAGCGCCGTGATCTCGCCCAGTAGTGGCTTCACTTGACTGCCGCGCTCAGTCGCGGCTCATCGTGGTGGCCACGTCGACCTCGTTGCCCTCGGCGTCGGCCAGGGTCCACCACGCCGGCGCGTGCTTGTCTGTCACCAGGTGGCCGCCGGCCGCGATCGCCGCCGCGATCCGCGCCTCGGCCTGGTCGTGCGGCACCCAGACGTCGATGTGGATCCGGTTGCGCTGCGGGCGCGGCGCGTCCATCTGCTGGAACCAGAACGACGCCCCGCGCCCGTGCGGGTCGATCAGGTCCTCGGGGGAGTCGCCGCGGTCCCGGTAGCCGAGCACGGCACGCCAGAACGGCATCACCTCGGGGCCGACGAGCGCGTCGATCGTGACTTGGACGGTCTGCACGGCGGATGGGTCGGCGGGGACGCCCAGCTCGCGCGCCACCGCCGAGATCTGCCGGGCCAGCTCGACGTCGCGCTCGCTCAGCCCGTAGTAGTCGTCCGTGATCGTGATCAGCCGCACGACTACGCCCCCGTATCGCAGGTCGACGTCGGGGTGGTGGTCGTCGAGGCCGGCCAGCTCGCTGATCGCGTGCACGAGCCGGGCGCCGGCCGCGAACGACCCGGTGCGGAAGTACGTGCACGCTCCTTCGCCCAACACACGCCAGTCCTGGACACCGTCGGCCTCGTGGAAGTGCCGCGGCGTGATCCGCTCGATCATGCCGCCAACGTAACACGTGGGTGTGACACGACTATCCCGGGCGATGGAAGCGCTGGAACTCCAGGAAGCCCAGGAGGGTGGTAGCGGTCTCGTCGGCCGCGAGGGGAGGTTCCGGGCGACCCTGCTCGTCCAGGCAGGTCATGAGGGCCGTGGTGATCACCTCGGCCCAAACCACCCTCGCGATCGCGGGCCGCTGTCAGGCGCTCGCGTCGTGGTCAACATCGTGGACAGGTCGATGGAGGTCAGTAGCCGCTGCCGAAGCTCGCCCGGGGTACGGTCGCCAGGACCTGCTGCTGGTAGTACACCGGACCACCGCCGTCGGCCTTGACCGTGGACGGGTAGTGCGTCGAGACCATCAGGGCGTAGATGTTGGCGTTCGAGATCGCCAGGCCGAAGTAGTCGCCGATGAACCCCCGGCCCTTGGAGCAGGGATCTTGGTGGCCGGCGCACGGGTACTGCGAGATGCCGTCCACCTGCTGGCCCGGCTGCTCCGGATCCCAGGCGAACTGCGAGATCCGCGCGTTCGAGCCGACCGGGACCGCGCCGGCACCGGTGTCCTTGAAGGCCTGCAGCGAGGTGTCGATGCAGAAGTTATCCCGTCCCTGGTCGGCGGCGAGAATGCTGGCGTCACTGGGGCAGGCCTGCCGGCGGTCATAGAAGGCGACCGCGACTGCCCCGCCCGGGACCGCGGCGACCGACGGCTGGAACTGGTCGGTCGGTGCGCCCGCCGCGTCGACGTTGTCGTTGACCGTGACCGGAGCAGACCAGGTGCTCCCGCCGTCGATCGACTGCGAAAACCGCACGTCCATCTGCCGCCATCCGGCCGCCCATCTCCTCCGGTACTACGGGCGAGCTACAGGTGGGCGTTCCGGCTGGGAGCGGGCCACGGGGTCTCCTGCCGCTGCTGCTGGACCCTGATGCTGGTGGCGTTCGCCGTCAGCGTGGCCAGCCGCTGGTGATGGCGGCGCTGACCGCGGTCATGGTGTTCGAGAAGATCAGCCCAGCAGAGTGGGCGGTGCTGCTGCACCAACAGAGGTGGTGGTCTTGGGTTACAGCATACGAACACCGCACCGCTGGTCGAGGGGCCGACGATCGGCCTGGCCCAGTTCAGTCGAACTGCGGATCAGGTGAGTTCCCGGACCGGGTCGACGGTGACTCCGGAACCTGGCGACCCTCGTCGGCAAATAGCGGCCGATGAGGGTTATCCACCGATTCCAACGTCAGACGAACAGAGCCGGATCGACGGGGTAGGATCGCCGGCACCATCCGGGAAGCTGCCGATCGACCAGCCGGATTGGTCCAGCTAAGCTAGGTTGTGAGGAGCGGAACGCTCGTGAGCAGGCCCAAACATCCCCACGAGGCGCGGCCGTGAAGCTGACGATGGCGGTTCGTTTCAACGTCGCAGACGGTAGCCATGGTGTTCACGCTGACCTTGAGGGCTTCTTCGACCGCGTCTTGGAAGAGCTGCTTCGGCTGGATGCCGTCGAGGACTCCACGATCTCAGCCTCGCTGGCCAGGAAGACCGTCACCATCATGGTGACCATCGACGCGCCTTCGCCAGAGGGCGCCGCGGCCATCGGCATGAGTGCCATCCGTGCGGCGTTCCACGCTGCCGGCGCGGCCACGCCTGACTGGCCGCTGTTCGATGAGCTGTCCATCGGCGCCGGTGAGCTTATCGGCGCTTGAACTTATCGGGTCGAGGCCCTTGGTGGAGAACACCTCTGGCCGTCGAGACGCGGTGTCGGCGCCACGGCCTCAAGTGGAGGGCCAAGTGTTCGTATGCTGTCAAAGACCCAAGGCAAAGACGCAGGTCAGAGGCCATGGTGGACATGACATCCCAGAATGCGAACCCTCCACTCCGCATCGAGGGGCCAACAATTCGCGTCTGACCAGACCAACGCAGTCAGTCAACAGGTCGCACAACTCGCGGCCGGTTGTGTTGCGCCTGTTGTGGCGCCAGTTGGCGGCCCGCGAATCCTGTCCGTGGGTCGTCGCTACCCGCGGCCCAGGAGGCGGTCGAGCACCTGCTTGGCAGTGAGGCCGGAACGGCCAGGGCTGACGAGCACCAACACATGGGTCGGGTCCTTCTCGTACTGCACGCCGAACCCCACGTCCTGCTGCCACAGGCCCTGGTCGCAGAAGACCTCGATCAGGTGGCTGCCGATCACCGCCAACTGCTGCCGAGTGATCTCGAATCGTCGTGAGCCTGGACCCTCGGCCGAGTGGCCCAGCCCGGACAGAACCTGGCCGCATCCGCCAGCGGGTGTGGGCGAGCCGCTGGTCGGCTGCGGGGCCTGCGTGGACGGCGGGGGTTGCTCGCGTGTCCCGGCTGGATGGCAGCCGGCCAAGGTGGCGCCGGTAAGCAGCAGGCCGAGCAGCAGCGACGCCGTCCTCGATCGTTCAGGCAGGCGTGTGGTCGTCGGTGTCATGGGACTCGCCACCTCGTGTCGGAGGCCATGCGCACCTGCGCTCGGCCGAGTTACGGCAAGGGAACGATCCTCCACGGGGCGTTGGGATGGCAGGGAAACCGGGGGTCTTGAATCGAACGGGGTGGCAGCGGCCGGGTCGTGGTCGCGCCGCTATCGGCGGTGACCCGGACGCGGACCGTTGGCTGCGGCTGCCTGCACCAGTTGTCCCAGCGCCAGAACCACATCGTGGCCCCGCGGGGGACGTCACCTGCCACGCCGCCATTCTCGGGGAGATCAGCCTCGACCGCGAACGGCGACGGGGTGCCTGGCACCGCGACCGGCGTCCCGTCGGCTTGCTCGACGGTCAGCCGCAGGGTGGTCCGCAGGTGGCAGGCAGGGCCCTGCAGGTAGCGGATGTCACCCGAGATCACCCACCCCCCGGGGCCGTCCAGGGTGACCTTGTTCTCGGACGAGAACACCGGTCGCCACTGGTCGGGGCGGCAGGCGGGCCGGTTCCGATCGCCGGTCGAGGCCGCGGTCGGCCGTGCTGGCTGGAACGTGCGCACGATCTGCTCGGCGACCTGGCTGTACCGGTCCAGCAGCGCCTGGCTGGTCGCTTGGATGGATGCATTGATCGATTTGGCGCCGCAGTCGTGGCCCGGGGAGAGGCAGTACTGCCCCCAGTCGATCGTGTAGTTGACGGTGTGGGCACCGGCCTGCGTCGACGTCCAGCGGATGAACGCCCGCCCATCGGGCAGCCTGCCCCGCGTCACCCGCGCGCCGTTCTGCACCACGAACAGATAGTACTGCGGGCCCAGGCCGACCTCGACGGCGAACGGCCCGGGGACCGGGCTGGAACTGTCAGCGCTGGCGAACTGCCCCGGGGCGATCACAAAGCCGCCTCGCCCCTCGACCGACCAGTCGGGCGGGTAGCGGAACTTCAGGTTATAGAAACCCACATTCTGGAATGTCTTCCAGCCTGTCGGCACCGCCGGCGGCACGGTCGGGACTGCCCCTGGCTTGGTGGTGAGGGCATGGACGCCGGTGACCACCGCCGTGGCGGCGAGCAGCAGCGCCACGGCAACCACCGCGGCGCGCAGGGAGCGCTGCCGTCGACGGCGGACCGCCCGGTCGAAGGGCGCGCCGGACGGTGCCGGTTCGGCCGCGACCGCCTCGGCGAGCATGCGACGGACCCGCTCCTCGATGGTCATGGCCGTGCCTCCCCGCCGCTCTGCAACGGCTCATTGCGGTATTCGGAGCCCAGGCCGGTACGCAACCGGGCCAGGCCCCGATGAGTCCAGGACTTCACCGTCCCCGCGGGTACACCCAGCAGGCGCGCAACCTCCGCCTCCGGCAGGTCGAGGTAGAAACGCAGCACGATCGCGCTCCGCTGCCGAGCGGGCAGCCGCTGCAACGCCTCCCACAGCAGCGGCCCGTCGCCGCTGAAGTCCGGCTCGTAGCGGTCCTGCGGCCGGCTGGCGAGCAGGTGCCGCGCCTCGACCCTCGTCCGGCGCGCCAGCGAGCGGTAGCGATTGAGCAGCACCTTGCGCGCGTAGGCCGCCGCCCGCTCGCGCTCCCGCACCCGGCCCCAGGCTGCATAGGTCCTCGCCATCGCCTCCTGGGCCAGCTCGTCGGCCTGGTGCCAGTCACCGGTCAGCAGGAAGCCCACCCGCCGCAATGGCCAGTACTGGTCCGCGAAGAAGTCCAGGAATTCCCGATCATCCATTGCCATGATGCTCACATTGACGCGGTGCTGAGCGGGACGGTTGCACCCAATTCCGGGCGAGGCCGGTCGGCTCAGTCGACGCAGGCGGGATCACCCTTCGCTACGGCCTCTTTTACGGCTCCCCCGACGACGCCCTGGTCGGCGCCGTGCGCAACCGCAGCTTCCCGATCGTCAGCGACGGCGACTGGATCTGGTCAAGCCACCCGCCACGTCCCCCGCTGGCTCGCCCGGCTGCTCGCCGGTGAGGCCGCCGTGGAAATGGCGACCGAGAGCCGCGGCGCCTCGAACGCGAAGGCCAAGCGCGAACTCGGCTGGCTCCTCCGGTGCGCCGCCCGTAGCAACCGGTGGTCCAGGGAACACAGTGCCGTGCGGGTGGCAGTGAGAGTTCTCATGGAGCCTTCATCGCCGGTCGGGTCGCATACGCTGCTTCCACTGGCGTGCGGCGGGGGACGGTATGAAGGGCGAGCGGCGGTTGTCTGGTCTCGCGGCGCTGGCGCTGGCCCCATGCCTGCTCGCCAGCGCCTGCACCGGTGGCGGTAGGCAGCCGCCCCGCCCGGGAACCCCGCCGGCATCCACGCGCTCGGCGAGTGCTGGCGGCGAGACGGTCCTGGAGTCGTCGGCCGCGCCGTGGCGGCTGCCAGCGCCGCTGTCGCGCGCGGTCGCCCTGCCCGACGGGGGCGGCGGGGCCCTGCTGCTCGGCGGGCTGGACCGATCGCAGGCCTCCAGCGACAGGGTCCTGCACCTGGACCTCGCACGCGGCACGGCAACGCCGGCGGGTCGGCTCGCGGCCCCGGTGCACGATGCGGCGGGGGCGCTGCTCGGCGGCACGGCATATGTCTTCGGCGGTGGCGCGCAGCAGACCGTCGCCGACGTTCAAGCGGTCGTGTCCGGAGGGCGTGCTCTGCTGGCGGGACGGCTGCCCGCGCCTCGGTCCGACCTTGCCGCCGCCACTGTCGATGGCAGAGCGTACCTGGTCGGAGGGTACGACGGCCGCGCGCCGAGCCGTGCGGTGCTCGAGACCGCCGACGGCAGGCACTTCCGGACCGTCGCGCAACTGCCACGAGGGGTCCGCTATCCCGCACTCGCCGCAGCCGGGGAGGTCGTGTATGTGTTCGGCGGCGAGCCTGCCGCGGGCGCCGAGTCGCGCGCGATTCAAGCGATCAACCTGCGCACCGGCAGCGCCAGGATGGTTGGCCAGCTCCCTCAGGGGCTTGCGCACGCCGCCGCGGTCCGGCTCGGCGGGCGGATCTACGTTGCCGGCGGCCGATCGGGCGGGCGGGCGACTGACAGGGTCTGGCGGTTCGACCCCGTCGGCGGCAGGGTGATCCCGGCGGGCAGGCTCCCCGGTCCTGTATCCGATGCCGCGGCGGTGGTGGCCGGCGGCAGCGCCTGGCTGCTCGGCGGGGAGGACGGCGGCCAGCTGGCCACGGTGAGCCTGCTCCGGCTCGCCACCCGGGCCACCCGCGCGGACCACGCCGCGCCCGCCGCCGCGCCGTTCCAGGGTCGGCTGCTCATCGCCGACCGGGGCAACAACCGGCTGCTCCTGGTCGACGCCGCCAGACACGTGCTGTGGAGCTACCCGTCGGCGGGTGCACCCGCGCCGCCAGGTGGCTTCTACTACCCCGACGATGCCTTCTTCATCCGCCACGGCACCGCCATCATCTCCAACGAGGAAGACAACGACACCATCGTCGAGATCGCCTTCCCCAGCGGCCGGGTGCAGTGGCGGTACGGGCACCCGCGGATTGCGGGGGGCAGACCCGGCTACCTGAACCAACCGGACGACGCCTACCTGCTCCGCGACGGCCGGGTGGTCGTCGCGGACGCCAAAAACTGCCGCGTCCTGCTGATCGGCCCACGCGGCACCACACAGATCGGCGCCACTCGGCGCTGCGCCCACGACCCGCCGCGCAGTCTCGGCTATCCCAACGGCGACACGCCCCTGGCGGACGGCAATCTCCTCGTGTCAGAGATCCACGGTTCATGGATCGACGAGATCACGCCGGCCGGGCGGCTGGTCTGGAGCGTGCACCTCCCGATCGCCTACCCCTCCGACCCGCAGCAGCTCGGCCCGGACCTGTACCTCGTCGCCGACTACTCCCGACCCGGCGGGATCGTGGAGTTCACCCGGGAAGGTCGCATCGTGTGGGTCTACCGGCCGCGCGGGGGTGGAGCCATGCTGGACCACCCAAGCCTCGCCGAACGGCTGCCGGACGGGCTCATCTGCGTCAACGACGACTACCGTCACCGCGTCGTTGTCATCGACCCGACCACCCGGCGGATCGTCTGGCAGTACGGCCGCACCGACCGGGCCGGGACCGCGCCGGGGATGCTCAATACCCCCGACGGGTTCGACCTGCTCCTCGCCGGCGGCACCACCCCGACGCACCCTCGAACCGGGTGACCGCCCGCACCGCCTGTCCGCCCGGCACCGGATCTTCGTCAGGCCGTGGCCTGCGCCGTCGCCTCGACGAGCTCGGTGGCCGTCACCAGGCGGATCCCCCTGGCCTGGAGCCGCTGCAGCGCGGACGGCAGGGCGGCGAGCTCGACCAGGCGACGGGCTCGCAGCCGCCGGGCGAGCGTGCTGTCTGGGTCGAAGGTGCCCCGGCCGATCCCGTCGTGGAGCCCGACCACGTCCCCGGGGCCAACCACGCGGGCCAGGTGGTCGGCGACCGCGGCCGGCGTGCCGATGCTCGGCGGCCCCCGGCCGATCGACCACAACAGCAGGTCCTGGCCCAGGTCGGCGGCGGCGCAGACAGCGGCCCCGGTCAGGTTGCCCCGCGGTGGGCGGAACCAGCGCGGCCGCACCCCGCCGGCCGCCTCGATCGCGCGGCGGCCCAGGTCGAGCTGCTGGCGGGTCTGGCTGGCGGACTGCCCGGTCAGGTCCAGGTGCGTCCAGGTGTGATTGCCAAGCTCGTGGCCGGCATCGACCACCGCCTGAACCAGCTCCGGATGCCGGCTGGCGTTCCAGCCCATCATGTTGAAGGTGGCCCTGGCGTGGTGGTCGGCCAGAGTCTCCAGGACGCCAGGCGTCAGTTCCGGGTCGGGCCCGTCATCGAAGGTGAGGGCGACCAGCGGGAGAGTCGTCGGCACGGACCAGACCAGGCGGCGCTGGCCGAGCCCATGCGGCCAGCCGCCCGGACCGGCCGAACCGTCCAGCTCGCGGGACCGCGCGTCGCTTTGCCGGTCGAGGCCGAGCGTGACGCCGCCGGTGGTGAGGCATGCAAGGCCCGCCGCCGCGCCGGCCAGGAAGCCCCGCCGGCTCAGCACGCCGTCACCGCTTGCCCCAGTCGCGGAGCTCACGGATCGGTCGCCCATGGCCGCGGCCTCCTCCTTGCTGAGCGGAGTCCCGGAGCAATCCAACCATGCCGGCAATGAGAGCCGGCTGAGCTTGGCCTCAGCCCGGTCTCCCGGCTGCTTGGTCGGTTAGTCCTCTGCTCGTTCGGCGAGGACACTCACATAGCGCAGTAGCCCGGAATCCGCTGCCGCTCTGGCAAGCAGCGCCACTTGGAATTGGTCCTTGGCTGCCTGGACCGCCACGGCGCCATGCTTGACGGTGGCGGCGGCCAGGCGCAACAGCTCACCGAGCCGGACAGGCTCGGCCAGCGCCCGCAGCGC
>WNFY01006590.1_pt1 | contig 18529 bp, 14 predicted proteins | sample 5400091 | NCBI WGS metagenome assembly WNFY01 (sample SAMN13153364, study PRJNA577476) | soil metagenome | isolation source: 60 cm soil or saprolite under grassland replicate 1 | place: USA:California | collected 2016-06-15
GAGCAAAGCGTGAAAACTCGTCAACCATTGCCTTCAGTCCAGCAACTTCCCGGCTGATGGTTTCGGTGCATTCATCAATGATGGAGGCTACCCGCGTTTCATCAACCAGTTCATCAATTCTGCCGTTCACGCCGTTGCGATCACCATTGCCGGCAGCGCGGCGATAATTCTTGGCGATGCGTTCAGCGGAAAGTTGAATTGGCGTGAGTGGATTCTTGATTTCATGAGCCATGCGTCGGGCCACCTCACTCCAGGCCGCCGCTCGCTGCGCCGACAGCAATTCCGTAAGATCTTCTATAACCAACACAACGCCCCGACCGGCGGACGAACCGTGCAATGCCGTCGCTGTCATCGCCACCGGCATTGGTCCATTACCACCTGCAGAGGTACTTTCGAGCTGAGTCTGTTCAGTGGCCTGCCCGGTTCGGCGCGCACGCCGCAACAAGCGGTCCACTACGGTCCAATCGTCGCTGCCAATCAGGTCGCTCAGCTTGTGGTATCCATTGGGCTTCTCGCCAAGCCGCAGCATGCGCGATGCAGAAGCGTTGATTGTCGTCACGCAATCGTTTTCGTCAACGGAAATCACTCCCGTCGACAATGACTGCAACACAGTCTCGATGTAGTTGTGCCGGTCTCGCAGAGCGAGATTCTTGTCCCGAAGTTCCGCGGCTCCTAATTCGATCCAGGTACGATTTTCCTGGAGCTGGGCAGTCATCTGATTAAAGGACTCAGCTAAGAGCGCGAGTTCGTCGTCAGCTACCGTCGTAACACGATGCGAAAGATTGCCGCGCGCAATTTCCTTCGATGCCTCAGCCAAAGCTTTGATCGGCGTCGCAATACCGCGCGCAAGGTAGATTGCCACCCAACTCGAAACAAAAAGGAGCATCAGCGTCATCAAGCCCAAGGTGGAAACCCCCAGCAACCGCACGCGGCGTTGCTTCTTGACCAACTCCTGATATTCACTCTGTGAACCCATAATGATTGCGTTGATATCGTTCTCAGTACGCTTCTGCGGCGCGACAATCAAAGTTTCGGTTTCGCTCAAAGGAACAGCAACAACATCAAAGTCTTTGCCATCGGCAAGAGTGTCGCCAATTTCCGTTCGAGACTCCCGCGCCTGGGCGAACAAGTGGTCCAGCTTTTCATTGTCGTCAGGCGACAGCTGCGCCCGACTCCTGCCCAAAAGTGTGCCATCGTTCCCGACAATCTCGGCACCTGTCATCCGGCCCGAGGTTACCAGTTGATCCAGCATTCCCTGTCTTTCCTGTGAGGATTGCTTGTTCAGGAGCATCACCATCAGCGAGGCAGTTTCGTGTAAGGCGCGATTCTGATCCGACAACGTCTTGCGTTTAACTTCGCCGGCCTCCGGGAATGGATAAAACCACTTCTCGAGGGAACGGTTGAGGAATAGATATGAGAATACTGCCATTGCAGTGATCGGCAGAAAGCTGATCGAAATGAAATAGATCAGAAGCCGAGTTTTTACCTTCGAGCCGAGCTGGCGCTCGCGCCGTTCCCTTCGGAGTTTGAGCAGGTTGCGAACAAAGATAAAGGAGAAAACTACGAACGCGACGAAGTTAAGCGTCGACAGAGCATAAAGGACTAGTGTGTCCGAAGCGGTATCAGGCCGGATAACGGTCCACAGCCAAAGTTGTTGCGAAACGATTATTCCCAGCAGCAATAAAACGGTCAGACCAAGCACCCAGAGCAACGCAAGCCGGCGACGTCTTAATCGTTTTGGTTGTTCCTGGCTGGAGTTTTTAGATGTTTCGCTCATTGAAATGCGTTTGGAAGTTTACCATAGGCAGTTAGACTCCATGGCCTTGTGCCCTTGAGTCTCAACGCTAATCGCTTCCCGCGACTCCAGGTCTCAGGTACTTGCGAGGATTACTCTTACCGATGATACACGCAAAGTAGCCTTTGCTAAGAAGGTTCGCCGGCTCTGGCAATCGCAACGCCTCGCGAAGCCACCCGCTTGCTTGCCCCTCTAGCTTGCCGGCTGATTCTGAGAAGGTTTCTGTCGGCGGAAAGCTGAGAGTGACCAGGAGATCAGTGGCGTCGCTGGCGCATTCCAGGACTTGAATGTCGTACGGGCGGACCAAGCCATCGAGCCCTGCGCAGTTGAGTGAGGCTCAGGGTGGATACGACTGGCGCATGCGGGTGCAGACTTGTTACCCGGGGGTTCTGAAAAAGAGCCGGCTCAGCTAGAATGCTGCACCAGTTAACTCCCGAATGTTAATCGGCAAACTATTTTTCAACGAATTCGGTCGCCTACGGTGTGGGTGGCGATTGCTCCTATTTGTCCTGGCTTTTGCCGCGATCAGTTTTCTACTGGCTAGCGGTCTGCGGATTGCTTACGCCTTTAGCCTTCAACTGCTACCTTCTATTCCGCATGGGGCGTTCGTCGCGAATATCATCTATCGCTTGACGCTGGTGGGTTCCGCTCTGGGCGCGGGTTATCTGTGCAACCGATTTCTGGAGGGCTTGCCCTGGCGCGCACTTGGTCTATCGTTCCACGACGACTGGTTACGCGATCTGCTAATCGGTTCGGCAATCGGAATAGTTTCTCTCGCCGTGGCTGCAGGAATTGCGACTGCGTTTGGCGGTCTTCGATTCACAGCGAATGGAACTGGAATGCTCCTGCAAGTCGGCAAGACTCTGCTTTCATCAGCTCTACTCTTCATCGTTGCCGCTCTCGCTGAAGAGGCGATGTTCAGAGGCTATCCCCTGCAAACGATGGCCCGAGCGAATCTCGTTTGGCTCGGCGTCTTACTGACTTCCGTTCCTTTCGCGACGGTTCACCTTTGGAATCCAAATGTGGTGCCCGGCGTCACATTTGCAAACACCGCACTGGCCGGAATGTGGCTCGCGATTGCATACCTTCGCACTCGCAGCCTTTGGTTTCCGCTCGGAGTTCATTGGGCCTGGAACTGGGCGCTGGGCTCGATCTTTGGTTTGCCTGTAAGCGGCATGACTCTAACAAGTCATCCTTTGCTGAAAGGAACAGACCTCGGACCGGCATGGCTGACCGGAGGTAGTTATGGAATTGAAGGTGGGGTCGCCTGTACCATCGCCCTGCTCCTTTCCAGTGTTTTCCTTTGGCGTACTCGTTTGGTCTCGCCTACTGATGAGCTGAAAAGATTGACTTCACAAGAAAACCCTGCGATACCGGCTGCTGTGCCTGTGCGCGCGATGTCCTGACGCCACAGGCGACGGCCCTGTTAGACAGTCCTGTTGTAGCGCTTCACCTTGATAGCCGAGCTAAACCAGCAGAATCATGTATAGCGAATCTCGATCGAGGAGGTGCAATGTACGAGCTTGAGGGCACCGCCGAAATGCTTCTCATGAGCCCTGAAGCGAAATCCTCGAATGAGCCGCATCCTGGCGAAACGGCGATTGAGGTTGTTCTCGTTCGGGCTGTGCTGGCGGGTGACCGCAATATGTTTGGCCGGCTCTATGATCTCTACGCACCGCTGGTCCACGGAATTCTGCTCGCGCGTGTGCCCCGATCCGAAGTCGACGATCTGGTGCAGGACATCTTTCTGCATGCACTGAAGAAGCTGCCTACGTTGCGCGACAGCACGGCATTTGGACCGTGGATTGCCATGATAGCGCGCAACCGGGCAATGGATTTTTACCGGCGGTCGCGAGAAACCGTGGAGGTGACCGAGGATTTGCGCACCACCGATTCATCTGTTTCGAGAGCAAAGGAAATTCTCGACATGATTCGCGGGCTGCCGGAAGCATATCGCGAGACCCTGATCTTAAGACTTGTCGAAGGGATGACGGGACCGGAGATCGCCGGACGCACCGGGCTCACACCGGCATCGGTACGAGTAAACCTGCATCGAGGTATGAAGATGCTCCGCGAAAAGAGCGGCGAGCCAGATCCCGAGATCCAACAGCTTGAAGAGATCCTGGGAACACTGCGGTACCAGCCTCAACCGTTGGAGGTTCCCGTTGAGTTGCAAGTTGAGCGTCGGCGTTTCTATTTTCCGTTTTTAGCCATCGCCGCAGCCCTCGCCGTGGCGCTGCTTGCTGCCGGTCTGTGGTTGCGCGTGCAAAGCCAGAAGACTCCGGCGTCCGGGGAGCAGGCCAGGCAAGCGCGAGTTCTTCCTACCGGCAGACCGGACGTACCCACTCCTGAAGTTGCTCGAGACAACGTCTTGGCTCCGAAATCTGACAACAAGATCGTGAGCCCTCCCACGCGCCATTTGCAAAGTCTGGTCGTCGGAAATGTAAGGCATGCGAAGAATTCTCGCGATGCGGCCTTCGAAGCGAAGGAGCGGCAGGAAGCCCTCGCCGCAAAAGAACAATTGATGATGGCGTTGCGTGTCGCCAGCGTAAAGCTGAATCTGGCCCAACGAAGAGCGCAAACCCAGACGCCGGCTAACCTGAATCGCAATCAACACAAAGTAGGATGAACGGAGCAATTATGAAAATACTCTTCCAACTCAAATTCCGACATGCGTCATTCGTGTTTCTAATCGTCATGGCGGCCACCTTAACGGTTAAGGCACAGGACGCGAAGATCCAGTTGGGCCACCTGGATTATCTCACTGCCAAAGCAAGTGAGACCGTCGACGTAAACATCGACGAGCGGCTGATGCAACTCACTGCCAAGTGGCTTTCCAGTCAGGACGATGACGAAAAGGCAATCAAAAAACTGGTAAACGGACTCAAGGGTATTTATGTCAAGAGCTTTGAATTTGAGAATGCCGGAGAGTACTCATCGGCGGATGTCGAATCTGTTCGCTCTCAATTGCGCGGCCCGGCATGGTCTAGGCTCGTCAACGTCACCAGCAAGAGAGACGGCTCTGTCGAAGTGTATCTGAGGATGAACGGCGATCAAATTGGTGGCTTGGCGGTGTTGAGTGTTGAGGCCAAGGAGCTGACAGTGGTCAACATCGTCGGGCCGGTGGATCTCGAAAAGTTGAGTCAGCTCGAAGGGAATTTTGGCGTGCCGGAATTGGGGATTGAGCCGCCAAAGCCCAAGATGAAGAACTGAAGTGCGGGTAATGGGTGCGAGCGCATCCGTCCCGGCTGGCTAATGAATCCCACGATTTGATAGTCCAAAAGGTTCATGGAAATGAAAGTAGAAAGCTTAAGAGCATTGCTGCGCTACGCATCTTCAACGAATCTGAGAATGAAGGCGAGAGTCGCTGCGACCCTGGCCCTGATGCTGTTCTGCGCAGCCACTCCCCGCGTACAGGCTGTGACTCTAAACGACGACTTTGGTTCAGTGGTTAAGATGATTGAGCAGTTTTATCACGTGAAGCATCAGGGCATTCCGTTTCTCGGCAGAGCTGGTATAAAAGCAGCGACCACCGCCGCGCGTATCAAAGGCGGCACTGCAAGACAGCTTGCGGAAGCAGGCAGCATAAAGATCGCCATCTTTGAAGACCAGGAATTCGACTCTGCAGGCCGGTTTGCCAAATTTCGCAACTCAATGAATGCCGCCTTGAGCGAAAATTGGACACCGTTTGTCCAAACTCTCTCAGCCAAGGGTGAGGAACAGACCTATATCTTCCTCCGCAATGCCGGCGACAAGTTCAACGTTCTCGTCATCACGATTGAGCAGCGCGAAGCTACTGTCGTGCAAGTCACTCTGTCGCCAAGGAACCTGGCACTTTTACTCAAAGACCCGGACAACATGGGCAGGGCCATAACCCAGGACGCGACCATTAATGACAATTGATCAGCAGGAGTGAAAGCGATGAAACCCCACATCTATCAAATCTTTCATGCAAAAAGACAAAGGCACGAAACTCAAAACCTCCAGCGACAAAGTTCGCCTGTTTGCCCGCAACGCCGCTCTCTCAATTCCGGGCCTGGCCGACTCGGTCTCACCTTTTTGGGCTCCGTGCCTTTGCCTTTTTGCATGGCTCTGCTGTTTCCAGCTTTCGTATTGCTGCTGGCGGCGCTATCAGTTTCCGCGCAGGAAGTCGAAGACACCATTCGCATCAAGACTCGAGTTGTCTTCCTGGATGCGCTGGTGAAGGACAAGAAAACCGGGCTGCCGATTTCCAACCTGACTCCGAACAACTTCGAGGTCTACGACGAGGGAAAACCGCGCAATATCTCCTATTTCACGCGCGAGGGGCAGGCGGGTAAACCTCTCGCACTCGTGCTTATTCTGGATCTCCGCGATGATGGCGCAGGGCGATTCCTGAAACGTCCTGAAGTTCTTAAGGCCATGGAAGAAGAACTCGCCAAGCTTCCACCTGAGGATGAAGTTGCGATTATGGCGATGAACTTAAACCATGGCTCAGAAAAACGTGCCTGGCTAACCGAATTTACGCACGATCGAACGCAGCTGGCCGCGGCGCTGGCGCGTGCGACGGAATTCGTTGTAGTCCCTCCGGAAGCTGCCGCAAATGGCAAAGTCTCAGGCGCCACAAAGGACACCGCGGAGTCGGAAGAAAAGGGGAAGGCAACCATCAGCTCTGATTCTGACGGGAAGGACACTGCAGGCGAGAACAAAACAGAGGCAGCCGCTTCTCAAGTGTCCGCAAAACGTGATCAGAAGATCCTCGAAACTGAGACTATTAAGGGTAAGAACGGAGCAATCGTAACCAGAACCGTGAAAACTGACGGCTCTGTCGATGTAAAGCGAGTGAACAAGACTGGTAAAGTCACGCTTGAAATAGACGACATCTACGACATGGCCGCGGCTGTTCGAGATGCTACACGCAAGGCGGAGGAAATCAGGCCCAACTCACAGGCCTCAATCGTTTGGATCTCTGATGGGATCGCACCCATTTTCTTCGAGGATCGCGATGCCACGGAACAGACACTGATTCGCTCAAACGTGATCTTCAACTCGCTGACGGTGGATCTGCGCACGCTCTTCAAGTTTCTCCTGCCGATTGGCAAACCGATAGCCGGTTGGATGGGTGTTAGTCTGTATGGTAGCGCGAAGCTCTTGGCCCAACGGTCTGGCGGCGAAGCGGTGCGCGTCGGTCGTGTAAAAGACTATGGAGCTGGACTGAGCAAGATCATCGGCAACCTCACGGCACGCTACAGTCTGGGTTTCGCGCTAGCCGAACAGGAAAACGACGATGGCCAGATGCACAACCTGGAAGTTCGTGTGAAGGCGCAGGACGAAAAAGGCAAGATGCGCAAACTCGCCGTCAGTTCGCGACAGGGATACTACATGTCAACCACGGCACCGAAAGAAGCCACTGCCTCGAAGGCGCAATAAGAAAACTTTCCAGTATCAATCTTAGCGGTTGTTGACGTTCTGTCAGCGGCCGCTTTTCTTTTCCGACGCGAGGCACACGTCGCTTAGGTCATATTTCAGCCTCTTTGCCCCCGAAAACAACCAATGCGGACCGGCAATGAACGATGTATCATGCGTCCGTTCTAACAACCGAAAGCCCGAACAATAAAGTACCCACAATGAGAAGACGTCTTGGTTCCCTTTCGAGCTCCGCGTTTGTACTAATCTTGTTTCTTGTTTCCCCAGCCGCTTTCTCACAGCAGCCTGGGCTTCGAGGCATAACGCCCGAAGACTACTACTCATTTGAGTTCCTTGGCGATCCACATATTTCGCCTGATGGAAAGCTCGTAGCCTACGTAGTCACCAAAGTAGATCGTGCGCAGAACAGACGCAACTCTTCAATCTGGATGGTCGCGCTTGATAACAGCCGCCCACCATGGCAATTCACCACTAGCCCACAATCAGCAACCTCGCCTCGGTGGAGTCCTGATGGAAAGACACTGGCTTTTCTCTCAACGCGACCTTCGGCCGATACGGCTGCAACAGCAGCAGCGATAGCAGGTTCAGAACAACCACGGTCGCAAATCTACTTGCTCCCGATGAATGGTGGCGAGGCGCGACGAGTCACGAATCTCAAGAATGGCGTAAGTAGTTTTCAATGGTCTCCTGACGGCAATCGTCTTGTCGTAGTTAGTCGTATTGGTCCAAGCGACTCTCGTGCTGAGAGCAAGGAACGTAGCGACGTGCGGCACTACAAAAATACTTCTTACAAGTTTAACGACAGCGGCTGGTTTGACGATCGGCGCACGCATCTGTGGATCGTCAACGTGAAGTCCGGCAGCATCCACCAGATCACGGAAGGCAATGACTGGAATGATAGTGATCCACAATGGTCCCCGGATGGGACTCGCATCGCCTTTGTTTCCAATCGAACCGGAAAAGAGTACGAAGGAAACCGCAACACCGATGTTTGGGTGATATTGCCCGACGGCAGTTCCCTCAAAAAGATTTCCGATCACGAGGAAGCGGACAGCAGTCCCCGTTGGTCGCCTGACGGCAACACAATCACTTTTATCGGCGAGCTGCACGATCGCGACCATCCGAAGATCTGGCTGGCCCCCTCGGTGGGCGAGAAGCCTTCTGTGCTTGCAGCGAACGGACTTGATCTGATTCCAGCCGGACTTGAATGGTTCGAAGACGGCAAGTCTCTCTACTTCGAAAGCGGCGTCAAGGGCGAATTCCAGGTGTTTCGGGTGGATCTCGCCAGTAAGTCTGTAGAGCGGATCACCTCCGGCGCTCGGGCGGTGCGGAGCGCTGACTTTAACGCTCGGACAAATACCATGGTCTACATGGCAAACGACTTCAAACATCTTGACGATCTCTATGCGGCTGAGCTCACCGGAGCAAGGGAACGCAAACTCACGAGCCTGAACGAAGCATTGTGGAAACAACTAGAACTCGCAGAAGTTGAACGATTCACTTATAAGAGCGCCGACAACTGGGATGTGGACGGCTTCCTTGTAAAACCGATTGGCTGGCAAGACGGAAAGACGTATCCGGTGATCTTAAGCGTACACGGGGGCCCGGCTGGTCAGTACGGCGTCGATTGGTATCACGAGTTTCAGGTCTATGCGGCAAAGGGTTATGCCGTAGTCTTCACCAACCCGCGCGGCTCAACCGGATATGGTCAGAAGTTTGAACGTGGGATTGCCGGTGAATGGGGTGGCAAGGACTATATCGATGTGATGAACGGTGTCGATGCGGCACTCAAGCGGTATCCGTGGCTTGATAATAACCGCATGGGCGTCACGGGCGGAAGCTATGGCGGCTTCATGACAAACTGGATCGTGGGACACACCAACCGGTTCAAGGCTGCAGTCACGTTGCGCAGCTTGTCTAACTTCATTTCAGATGACGGCACGCGCGATGGCGCTTACGGGCACGCGCCTGATTTTGGAGGTGACGTATTCGAAAAGTTTGAACTCTATTGGGACCGTTCACCCTTGAAGTACGCGAAGAATGTTAAGACCCCGACATTGATCCTTCACTCGGACAATGACTTTCGAGTCCCCATCGAACAGGGCGAACAGTGGTTTCGCGCGTTGAAACACTATGGAGTAACAACTGAGATAGTGATGTTCCCACGGGAGAACCACAATCTCACGCGCTCTGGCGAACCGAAGCATTTGGTCGAGAGTCTGAATTGGCAACTCTACTGGTTTGATCGCTTCATTAATGGAAACTCAGCAGCAGTGCCACCGGATATGAAGTAGTGGAGTAGCTGTCCGCTATCTTTCAGCTTGTTGTTGTTGTGCGACGGAATCTTCTTCGATAGTCGTCGACAAGTTGACTCAGATCAGACAGCAAGGTCGCTTCGCTGCCAGCAACGGTTTGTTGATTGGATTTTTTGATCAGTGCTTCATGGTCACATTCACCAGTAACCCATATATCCACGACAAACTCATACCCCATTTCCGCAAAGCGCTCAAAGCAGGAGTTTGGATTGTGATGGGTTCGGACGCTGTGGCCGGCCTTCATGGGAACAACGCAAAGGAACTGGAGTGGATGGTGAAAAACGGTATGACTCCCGCACAGTCAATTCGGGCCACTACCATCGATGCGGCCCAACTGCTGGGTTGGCAGGACCGCGTCGGCACGGTCGAGCCTGGTAAGTTTGCCGATCTCATAGCTGTGTCCGGTGACCCCTTGAGAGACATCACCGAACTCTTACGTGTGTTGTTCGTGATGAAAGGCGGGGCAGTGATCAAAAACGGGTTTGGGACTGGGCCGCGTTGAGCCGTAGCAACTACAATGCGCGCCCACGGCGTTGAGCCGGCCGGGAATTAGAGCGGGGGCGGAAATTCAGCGCTGGTCTATGGGAACGTAAGGAATATTTCGCTGACCGACATATTCCGCGCGCGGACGAATGAGTTTATTGTCGGCGTATTGCTCGAGAACGTGAGCTGTCCATCCCGTGATGCGGCTGATGGCAAAGATTGGCGTGTAAAGATCGAGGGGGATCCCCATCATGTAGTAGGTCGAAGCCGAGAAGAAATCAACGTTCGGATAGAGACCTTTCTCGCGCATCATCACTTCCTCGAGCTTGCGCGACATCTCGTACCACTTCGTATCGCCCGCACGTTCGCCCATCTCCTTTGAAAACCTCCGCAGGTGGGTAGCTCGCGGATCTTCTGTCTTGTAAACCGCGTGACCAAAGCCCATGATCTTGCGTTTCGAGACAAGGGCCTGCTTGACAAAGCTCCCGACATTCTCAACTTCGCCAATTTCCAGCAGCGTCTTCATCACATTTGTGTTTGCACCACCATGGAGCGGACCTGACAGCGCAGCGATTGCAGCCGTCACCGCGCCGTACATGTCGGCCAACGTGCCTGCTACCACCCGCGCGGTGAATGTCGAAGCATTCAACTCATGATCGGCATGAAGAACGAGGCAAATATCAAATAACCGCGCGTCGTGCTCTGAAGGCCTTTCGCCTTTCAACATGTAGAGGAAGTTGGTGGCTATGTTTGCATTCGGTAACGGTTCGACTGGATCGAGTCCGCGTCGCAGTCGGTCGGCAATCGCAACCAATGTGGGAAAGCGGGCTGTAAGTTTGATGGCAGTCTTGAGACTTACTTCCCTCGAAATATCTCGCGCTGATGGGTCGTAAAACTCCAATGCAGAAACCGCAGTCCGGAGCACATCGATGGGATCAGCTTCGCGCGGAATCTGGCGCAACAGATCGATGATCGGTTTTGGCGCAGCATACGAGTCGTGGAGCGCATGCATCAACTCCTCAAGTTCGGCCTGGGTTGGCAGACGCTTGTTCCAAAGCAAAAACGCGACTTCTTCAAAAGTGGAATTTGCGGCGAGATCATGGATGTTGTAGCCCTGGTAGATTAGTTCGCCCTTGTCCCCAACAACATCGGAAACAGATGAGGCACCGACAATAACACCTCGAAGTCCGGCTGCAGCAGTAGCGGTGTGCGACTCGTTCGCTTTGTCTGTCATAAGATTTGGGCGTTAGCGAAGATAACAAACAGGTGAACTAGTGACAAGTGGCAATAGTTCACCAGTCTGAGAAAACTACTGTCTCTTTATCCTAAGAACTACAGCTTGCCCGCGTTTGGCTCCCAACAATTTCGCCGCCGACTGGTTAGCGGCGGCGATCTCGAGGAAGCCTGCACTTCCCCACAAGCAAAACAGCTTTTCCGAACCTCCCTTCTTGTGACTAAAAAACGGCTTGAATGATCTAATTGTCCGGCCATTGACCAGCAGTGACGCTCTGCTTTCCGGCGGCTCGTCCAGATTTTCACGTCTCAGGTTGGTAATGCAGTTGCCAAAATGATCAATGTGAATAATGCGGCCCTTCAGCCTTCCGCTGTGCTGCACAACAGGCTGCAGCGACGGTAAACGCACTTCGTCAATGATCTTCGGGCCGAAAGCATTCATCTTCACACCCAATGAAAGAGCGGCAGCAACCGGGGCGAAAATATCCCTACCATGGAAGGTCGCGCTTACCTGATCATGAAAATATTTCTCGTTTACCAGGTGAAAACTAAGATGTCTGGGCTCGTTTTCGAGGATATAGCTGAAGATTCCATTGTCAGGACCGACAAAAAAATAATCGCCTGCACTCACCAGTATCGAGCGGCGCGATGAGCCTACTCCGGGATCCACAACCCCAACATGAATGGTTTGCTGGGGAAACGAACGGTAGGAAGCCAGTAACGCAAACGCTCCGGCGTCCACGTCATGTGGAGGTATTTCGTGAGTAATGTCTACAATCAAAGCCGACGGATTAACAGAGAGAATCGCTCCCTTAACGGCGCCCACAAAATAGTCTGCGGAGCCAAAGTCAGTGAGCAAGGTAATCGGAGGACCGGAGAGACGAGAAAGTGAAGCGGGGAGACGGAGCTTTTTGTGACCCCGTCTCCCCGTCTCCCCATCTCCGTCTCCGGTTCTCACTGGTTGCTCGTGTCAGTCGACGCGCGTATCTTGAGCTGCTGGCCACGCTCGAGCCGAATATCTTTTCCGCGCTGGCTCATCACGCCACCCGTGCCGGCTGCCCCGCCAATAACAGCACCGATTGCTGCGCCCTTACCGCCGCCGGCGATGGCGCCAATTATTGCTCCGACTCCAGTCGCAGCCCCGACTTTGGTGACATCGTCCTTGGTCGTGTCCCGACCCTTCACTCCGCCTTCGGGATCAACGTCGGGTCCGTCATCTCGGCCCATCGGCATAACCTCGACGAGCTGGGCGTGCAAACCGAAGACGCGGTTATCAGGTGATCGGATCTGATCAAAGCTCAGCTGCAATTCAGCGATACCCTTAACTTTCCCGGGACGCTTAACCAGAGTAACGCGTCCCTCCACTATCGCTCCCGCATATTCCGCTGGTTCGGTCACGCGCGCCTGGAATCGATCACCGCGCTGACTGACATCAGTGGAGAGCGGTGTGAGCAATTCAAGAGCGAGGACTGTGTCGCGCGGGATGGACCATGATCCAGTCACCGTTGTCACAGGTGAATTGTTGGGCGCTGAGTTGTCAGTAGGGTTTGCCGTCTCTGGATTCCCCGGCGGGTTGGAGTTGGTTGGGGAGTTGGTTGGGGAGTTGGTTCGCGCGTCCGGTAACGCGCGGCGCCGCAGTCCAGTCGGGATAGCCGAGTCGAATTGACGGCGATCGTAACCGGCTGGATAGCCGGCCTCGAAGCCCTGTTGGTAGCCGTCGCGGTAATCCTCAATCGGCCCCCAAACATCATTGTAGGAACGGTCGGCCTTCTGGTATTCGTCCTTATTCTGGTAATCGCGCGCGGCGTGGTCTGAGACGTCACGAAAACCTGCGTTGTAGCCATCTGAATAACCCGTGCGGTAGCCACGTTCGAGGGCAGTCGATTGGCCCTGCGAGCCAGCGCTGTGCGCAAGGGCTGCGGTTAAGCCCATGGAAGTCAGGGCTAAGGTCAGCGACACTAACAGGGGAATCTTGAGAGAATTCATCTTTTCAGTCCTTCCAAAGAGTTCACGGCTGTAGGGCCAGCCGCGTGCCTTGGGAGAGAGCCAACCTCGTGCGAGATGAATGCTAACATCTATGAGCCGGGTCAACAATACCCTGCCCTTGACGACCTTTTTTGTGCAACTTAGACTCGTAACACCCTAAAACGCTTGGCCAAAGAACCGACCGCTCAGATGCGCTCTACCAAGCTGAGGTTGGCAACCGGGGAACTAATTTCGATGGCTGACAGCCGCAAAATCTATCTGGATCATAGTGCGACAACTCCAGTTGACCCGCGTGTCCTTGCGGCGATGATGCCTTACCTGACCACGAAGTTTGGCAACGCGTCTAGTGTGCATTCTTTTGGCCAGGAGGCCCGCGCGGCCGTGGATCGGGCACGACGTGAGGTAGCCGCCCTGATCGGAGCGAAACAAAACGAGATCGTTTTCCTTTCCGGCGGAACAGAAGCAAACAATCTGGCCATTCGCGGTCTCTGCGAAGCCGCGGCACCCCAGGGCCGGCATATCATTACTTCAGTTATCGAACATTCTTCAGTGCGAGCCATTTGCGACGCGTTGGAGAAACGCGGCTGGCAAGTTACCAGGCTACCGGCCTATGAAAATGGAATCATCAGACTCGACGATGTGCGATCGGCCCTACGGCCTGATACGGTTCTAATTTCCTTGATGCTGGCCAACAACGAGATCGGCACTATTCAGCCTATCAGCGACATTGCTTCACTGCTGCGCGAAGAACAAGCTGGAGGGCATCGTCACATCTGGCTGCATACGGACGCTGTTCAGGCAGCGGGTCGCATGCATCTAAATGTCGATGACCTCGGTTGCGACCTCCTTTCGTTGTCGGCTCACAAGCTTTACGCCCCTAAAGGTGTGGGTGCGCTCTACGTCCGTCGCGTTCAACGGGCTCCGCCTGTTCATCGGGAACCCTGGAGCCATCACCAGTGATTCGGGCTCTGGGACACAATGATGAACTCGCCCGCGGCTCGATCCGCTTCAGTTTTGGTCAGGAAAACACCGAAGCAGACGTTGACTATACGCTCGACGTTCTGAGACATGCCGTTGAGAAGCTTCGCGAACTCTCGCCACTCAATAAGGTCGCGCGTCAGGAATCGATTGGAACCGCTCCCTGATACTTCGAATTCCAACGTGTCTTATTCAGCCACCTTCAAAGATCACTTAATTAACCCACGCAATACCGGCGAACTGTCAGATGCCAACGCATCAGCAGAAGAATCGAATCCAGTGTGCGGCGATCGCCTCCGTCTTTCTTTGCGGGTGAGCAAAGATGGTACAGTCGAGGCGGCGAGGTTTCTTGCCTACGGCTGTCCGCCGACGCTCGTTTGTGGATCAGTTTTGACAGAAATGATTCTGGGCAAGACCGCAGGGGAAGCGATGAGTTTGACGCGAACGGATCTGCTCAATGCAATAGGCGGACTGCCTACACGAAGACATCACGCGGCGGCCTTGGCGATTGAAACCTTGCAATCAGCTTTGCGGAAGTGAAGGCCCCATGCCGCCACTAACTGCGGACTACGGTGTCCGCAGTACTTCTTTGGTTCAGTGCCCAGAACAAACGTCTTGGTTCTCACTACGGGACAGGTCTCCACGGCTATCAGTCCGGTGGTGGGATCGATATCTAACGTAATAGTGCCTTCCAGTCGAGCACCATCTGCTGGGGGCTTTGGGCGTGCTGGAGGTGACGGGGACGGCAAAGGCGCTGGAATTGGCTCGTTCTCGCCAGGAGGAACGGCCTGAGAGTTTGACTCTGGCTGCGACTCTTCAGGAGAGCCTTCTTCTGTCGCAGCACTGGCAGTAATATTCGGACCCGTTCCATTAATGAAGAGTTCAACACGCTTCTCCGGGTCTTCCGCTGCGGCAGTTTCACCGGTCTTTGGATTTATCTCAACCTGTTCGATGCCCGCTGGCATTTCCCAGTCGCCTTCCCACTCGGGATGCTCCGCTAAAGCAACCTGCATGAAATCGGACCAGACAGGCAGCGCAGAGTTTGCTCCGGTCAATCCAAGCTGTGACCCATCGTCGAAACCAATCCAGACTGCGCAGACGAGATTGGGCGTGTAACCAGCAAACCAGCCATCGCGCGAAGTTCCGGTCTTGCCAGCTACGTTCGCCTTAAGGCCGCGTGCTCTTACCTTCGCAGCCGTGCCTCGATTGACAACATCTTTCATGAAAGACGTCATCACGTACGCAACGTCCGGCCGCATTACATCGTTCTTTTGCGACGTCGGTGCGGCGATAGTCACGCCACTCCCTGTGGTGACGCGGTTGATGGCCACGGGTGTAGAGCGTGTGCCCAGCGTGGCGAATGCGGTATAGGCCGAAGCGACCTGCAACGGTGTCGCCTCGCTTGTTCCCAAAGCCATTGCCGGATAAGCGCGTGGTGGCTTTGGCAGTCCTGCCTTTGCGGCCAGACTCATGACACGCCCAATCGTGACTTCCATTGCGACGTCAACTGTTACAACATTCAAACTGTGAACCAATCCGTCGCGCAACGTGACGGGGGCATGTGTGTAGGTGTCGCCAAAATTTCCCGGAGAGTATTCCTGATTATCAAAGGTGAATGTCTTGGGCTCATCCATGTAAGTCGTAGCGGGTGTGATCACTCGAGGAACGGGATCATAGGCTGTGTTCAGCGCGGTCGCATAAACGAAAGGTTTGAATACAGACCCCGGCTGGCGCATCGCGTCCGCCGCACGATTCAACTGACTCTTTGAATAGTCCCGGCCACCAACCATTGCAACGATCTCGCCGGTTTTTGCGTTCATCGCTACCAGCGCTCCCTGCAACGTGCCTGGCTCAAATCTTTTCGCTTCCACTTTGTCCAGAGCGGCAAGTTGTTTGGTTAATGCGGCGTAGGCCGCACGTTCCAGATCCATGTCAATCGTTGTATAGATCCGCAGGTGTTCTGCCGCCCCCTGGCCCGCAATCATGTCGCCGAGCTGGTTTTGCACGTAATCCGCAAAGTAAGGCGCGTCGGAAACATCTATACGACCCTTTAGCGCGGCAACTTCCAGCTTCGATGACTTCGCATTGTTAGCTTGATCTTGTGTGATTGCCCCTGCCTCAACCATCGAGTCCAGCACTTGATTCCGGCGAGACGTCGCGGTTTGCAGGTCATGATAAGGATTGTAGCGATTTGGGCTGCGAATTAAGCCTGCAAGAAAAGCGGATTCCGGCAACGTCAGATTAGTGACGTCTTTATTGAAATAGGCGCCAGCCGCCTCACCAAAGCCGTTGATTGAGAATCCCGCCTGTTGACCCAGATAAACCTGGTTGCAGTAGAGCGCGAAGATCTGTTCCTTCGAGAGCCGCGTCTCGAGGATGATCGACATGTAAGCCTCGGCGACTTTGCGACGCAAGGTCTTTTCCGGCGATAAGAGAAGGTTTTTTACTAGTTGCTGCGTAATGCTCGAACCACCCTGCCGGGCTATGGGAGAGTTGGGATCACTTTCGTAGCGCCGCACGAACGCTCGCAGAATACCGCGAACGTTCACGCCGTAGTGCTCAAAGAACGCTCTGTCTTCGGTTACGGTTATTGCCTTTACCAGATGAGGCGGGAGATCGTTGAATCCAACTACCCTTCGCTTTGCTCGTTCGCGGCCCGTCACTGAACTTATCAGCTCCGGCTCGAGCATGACGTGTTGTAGAGCCCCATGTCCGTTAAGATCGGTTAAGGCGATGATCGACTTGCCATTCCGCGCAAACTGCACGCGCACCTGCTCAAACTCCTGATGACCGTCAACACTGGAATTACCGCTCGGCTCGACGTCTAGAGTAGCGCCGTTCTGCAAATAGCGACCGCGAGACGTATCTGCCTGCTGTCCCTTCTCCACATATCCGGCACGCTTAAGGAATGTAATCAATTCGTCTTCGGAGACGGTCTCATTTACACGCAATTGCTTCGGCGCAGCGTAAATCCCGGCGGAACGGGTGAAGACTTCCCCCTTGAGAAGGTTATCGATGCGACCGGAAAAAACAGTCCAGTAGTAAATCAAGACACCGAAAACTAGTGCCCCCACAAAAACTGCGGGAATTATTACCGGGGCGCTGAAGAGCCGACGCAGGAACAGTCGCGCAAAGCTTTTTTCCGGCTCAACATAGGCCACAAGTCGAGTTTTACGTGGATTCCCTGTTTTTCTGACCGGGGATATCTGATTATTGGGCGGATATCGTACTGGCATAAAGGCGAAAAGGTTGACCGACTGAACGCGAGCCTTCGATCCTGTTCACATATTACGTATCATTCGTTGCCTGGTTCTGTCGATGTCAGGTTTGACAGTCATACCCTCTTTGGTTACCGTGACTGGCCGGCCGCAGTCACTTTGATGCCACTCTTCCCTTATGAGTCTAACATCATCCGGCCCCCGTTCTTTCACCACAAATCGCACGGGACTTCGCGTGGCTGTCCTGTCGGTGTTGCTGGCGATTGTCGTGGGCACGCTCACATTTCACGCACTCGAAGGCTGGTCTATACTTGATAGCCTTTATATGACGGCTCAGACCGTGACCACGGTCGGGTATGGCGACCTGACTCCCCGAACGACTTTTGGTCGAGCCTTTGCTAGTGTCTTTATGCTGTTCGGAGTCGGAGTTGTGCTGTACGCCTTAACAGCTTCCGTCCAATCGATTGTTCAGTCAGAACTCGTCAACACGTTTGGCCAACGGCGCCGTTCACGCAGAATGAGCAAACTTCGAGGGCATTTTATCATCTGTGGGGCGGGCCGAGTGGGATCGCATCTGGTTCGCAGCGTTCTCAGCAACCGCGACACACTCATTGTGATCGAAAGTGATCCGCAGAAGGTTGCCGAACTGACTGACTTGGGAGTAACGGTGTTGGTCCGTGACGCCACGCTTGAAGAAACGCTGCAAGAGGCTGGTGTGGAACACGCACGCGGACTTGCGGCCTGCCTTCCAGATGATGCTGATAATGTTTATGTAGTCTTGACTGCTCGCGATCTGAACCCCAATCTTCATATCGTCGCACGCGCGGCGGAAGAGCAAGCTGAGGCCAAGCTCATCAGGGCAGGAGCAAATCGTGTGGTGGCGCCTACTATTATAGGTGGTCATCGGATGGCAGTCGCGCTAACGAAACCTGCCGTGAGCGACTTCATTGATTCGATCACCGCGAACAAGCTCGAGTTGGGATTCGAGCAGCTTGAAGTAGAACCTGTGTCGGTGCTTGTCGGGCGAAAGCTTAGTGAGACGAATATCCGCTCCGAGCTCGATATTGTTATTGTCAGCATCCGGCGCAGCGACGGCGAAATAGTATTTAACCCAA
>WNFY01004045.1_pt1 | contig 18525 bp, 14 predicted proteins | sample 5400091 | NCBI WGS metagenome assembly WNFY01 (sample SAMN13153364, study PRJNA577476) | soil metagenome | isolation source: 60 cm soil or saprolite under grassland replicate 1 | place: USA:California | collected 2016-06-15
CGTGTGGGGCCGCGACGACCCGCACTTCGGACCCGAATGGGCGCAGCGACTCCACCGCGACATTCCCGGCGCCGTACGCCTGGAGTTGCTGCCCGACACCGGGCACCTGCTGATGGAGGAGCGCCCGCACGACCTCGCCCGGCTCCTGATCGACTTCCTCACCGAGGAGCGGCCGGCGCCCCCACGACCCGACGAGACGGAGGCACGCCATGGCTGACCAGCACTCCGCTGCCCGGCTGCGCGAGCAGGTGCGAGCGCACTATGCCGCGGCGGCCACCGCGGTCACCGATACGGCGTCATGCTGTGCGGGCTGCGGCTGTGGCCCGGTCGACGTGGCCGAGCCAGCCCCGGGCGCGGCGCTGTATCCGGAGGCCGATCGCGAGCAGTTGCCCGCCGATGCGGTCGCGGCCAGCCTCGGCTGCGGCAACCCCCTCGCCGTCGCCGACCTGCGCGAGGGCGAGACCGTGCTCGATCTCGGCTCCGGTGGCGGCATCGACGTGCTGCTGTCGGCCCGCCGGGTCGGGCCCACCGGCAGGGCCTACGGCCTGGACATGACCGACCAGATGCTCGCCCTGGCCCGGCGCAACGCGCAGCAGGGCGGCGCCGCCAACGCCGAGTTCCTCAAAGGCCACATCGAAGCCATCCCGCTGCCGGCGGGCACCGTCGACGTCGTCATCTCCAACTGCGTCATCAACCTGTCCACCGATAAGCCCGCGGTGTTCGCCGAGACCCACCGGGTCCTCAAGCCGGGCGGGCGTCTCGGCGTCACCGACATCGTCGCCGAGGACCACCTCACCCCCGCAGACCGCGCCGAGCGCGGCGACCACGTCGGCTGCATCGCCGGCGCCCTGTCGATCAGCGAATACCGCGACGGCCTTGCCGCCGTGGGATTCACCCGCATCGAAATCACACCGACCCACCAGGTCGCCGACGGCATGCACTCGGCCATCATCCACGCCGTCAAACCCCCCGCCACGGTCGGATCATGACCGGATCCAACCCCGAGCTCGATGTGCTCGTGGTCGGCGCCGGACCGACCGGGCTGGCCCTGGCGGCTCAGCTGTACGCCTTCGGGGTGCGGGCCCGCCTCGTCGACCGCCAGGACGACCGGGTGCACGAGTCGCGCGCCCTGGCCATCCAGCCACGCACGCTGGAGGTCCTCGCACCCCTCGGCGTCAGCGACGAACTGGTGGCCGGCGGGAACCCGGCCGTGCAACTGCGCATCCACGCCCCTGGCCGGGTGGTGGCGGTGCCGCTGTTCGACCTCGGCCTTGACGACACCGCCTACCCGTACCTGCTGTTCCTGTCCCAGGCCGAGACCGAACGCATCCTCGAAGAGCACCTCCGCAGGAGCGCCGCGGCCGTGGAACGCGGCGTCGAACTGATCGACCTGAACTGCGGCGCGGACGCCGCCGTGGCCACCCTGCGCTACCGCGACGGCCGTGAGGAGGTCGTATCCGCCCGCTACGTGGTCGGGTGCGACGGCGCGCGCAGCACCGTACGCCGCCTGGCCGGCATCCCCTTCGAGGGCAGCGCCTACCCGCAAACCTTCGTCCTCGCCGACCTCGAGGCCGACGGCATCGAACCCGACGCGGCGCACGTGTTCCTGTCCGAACGCGGGATGCTGTTCTTCTTCCCGCTCGGCAAGCCGGCCACCTGGCGGCTGTTGGCCATGCGGCCACCCACCGACCCCACACCACCGGACGCACCGGTCAGCCTCGACCAGGTGCAAGCCATCGCCGACACCTACACCCGCGGCACGGTACGGCTACACGATCCGGTGTGGATGACCAATTTCCGGCTCCAGCACCGCGCCGCCACCCACTACCGTGCCGGCTTGGTCTTTCTCGCCGGGGACGCCGCGCATATCCACAGCCCGGCCGGCGCCCAGGGTATGAACACCGGCATCCAGGACGCGGTCAACCTCGGCTGGAAACTCGCCCGCGTCCTGCACGGAACCGGCGATCCGGCGCTGCTGGACACCTATGAACCCGAACGCGCACCGGTCGGCAAGATGGTGCTGCGCTTCACCGACCGGGCGTTCACCATGGCGACGTCGACCAACCGGGTCGTGCGGTGCCCGCACCCGGCTCGCACCGGCGGTGATCCCGCTCGCTCTGAAGCTCGAGGCCGGGCGCGCCTACTTCTTCCGCACGGTCTCGCAGCTCGCCATCCACTACCGGCACAGCCCGCTGTCCCTGGACGGCCCGAACCCGCCGCGCAAAGGCCCCAAGGCCGGCGACCGACTACCCGACGGCCGCATCGTCCGCGATGGACAGCCGAGCACGCTGCACCGGGCCGTGGCCGCGCCCGGATGGCACCTGCTGCTGTGCGGACCGCCCAACAGATGGGCCGCCGAGGACGTAACGCGACTCGGCGATCGCTACGCCGGCCTCATCACCGTGCACCACGTCAACGCGCAGAACACCAGCGGCGCGCTGTATGACCCGGCAGGACAGACGCTGCGCCGCCTCGGCCTCACCCCACGCGACACCGCGCAGTACCTGATGCGACCCGACCAGCACATCGGGTACCGTGCCGGCGGCACCGACCTCGACGGCCTGGCACGCTACCTGCGCCGCTGGCTACCCACACCCCAACCGGACCGCGGCCGATCGGTGTAGTCAGCTGAGGCCATCGTCAGCGACCCGCTACGGGCGGCTGGCTCGATCGCCCAGCGGGGAATCAGCCCAGCCAGACCGGGTTGCTGAGGGCCGCCATGGTGGTCAGGGTGGTCGAACTGGGCTTCAGCCGCTGCACCTCGGCGCGGACGAAGCGGGCGCCGGCACCTCGCGTCCGCCAGGTGACCGTGCCGGTGCCGGAGTCGAAAATCAGGCCGGAGGCTACCTGGCCGTCCTTGGTATGCAGAGTGATGGTGGAGCCCGGCACCCCGCTCACCGTGGCCTTGACCTCGACGGCGGTGTCGTCGCCGACCTGCAGCGACTGCCCCGGTCCGGCTACCCGTCCGTCAGCCGTCCCCGTCAGGTCGAGCGTGACTTGCGCTGACTCGGCGAGGTACGAGCGGCCGGCCCGTACCGCCGTCAGGATCGCCGATCTGGACAGCTCCGGCGCGTACGCCACCGTCTGCGGCAGCCCGACGACATCGCTCGGGCTGTGCGCGTCGCTGTTGCCGACCGCGGCCACCCGGCGGCCCTCGCGTAGCAAGCCGTCCCAGATCCTGACGGCGCCTGCGTCGTCGAGCGACCACGGGCCGTTCCACACCTCGATGCCGTCGACGTGGTCGTACCCGAACTGCCAGGTCGAGCCGGGGCCCGGTGAGGTGGGATGCGCGGCCACCACGATGCCGCCGGCCGCGCGGACGGCTGCGGCGTAGCCGGCGAACAGCCCCTCATTCGGCCCGTAACGCCAGTCCACCCAGCGCTCGGGGGGCAGGCCGAGAGCGAGCCAGTGGCCGTGCCGGGTGGTGACCTCTTCACCGCCGACGATCAGCAGGTCGTCGCTGGCATGCCGTCCCCAGATCTGGTTCGCCGACCGCGTGTTGTGCTCTGTGGAGGCGAAGAAGTCCAAGCGGGACGCGCGGACGTCCACCACCATCTGCTCCGGGGTGCGCTGCCCGTCGGAGTAGACGGTGTGCAGGTGCATGTCCCCGCGATACCACGCCGGACCCCGGCCGCGGGCGCGGGCGGGCGCGGGCGACGGCTCGAACGCCGGACCGGCCGGGCCGAACTCCAGCGTGACGTCCACCTTCCAGTTCATGCCCAGAGGGTTGTAGACGATCGGGCCGAGCGCGACCGCCCAAGTGCCGGGCTCGATCGGGCCGGCCAGGTAACCCGGGGTGGCGTCGGAGGCCGAGATCGTGAACGAGTCGCGCGCACCGCCCGACCATCCGCGGAACCCAGCCTCTGCGCCGCCGCTCCACCCGGCCGGGCCGAAGATTCCGAGGTCCAGGACGTTTCCGAGTAGCCCTGGGACGACGGTGAAAGCGTCGTGCGAGCGGCTTACCGAGATGCGGCTCACTCCGACTGGCACGTCGAAGGGCACGTATGCCCACTGGTCGAAGCCTGCGGGGGAGTGTCCGGTGAAGCTTGTGGTCACAGATCGGCGCTCCTCGACGACGGTTTCGGCGCGCACGGCCCGGGCGGGCGCCATCGCGAGAAGCCCGCCGAACGCGACCGCCCCGCCGAAGCGCAGGACATCCCGGCGGGTGGCGGCCGGACGGGGCGCGTCGCGGTCTGGGGACATGGCGGCGATCCAGGTGATGTGTCGGTGGCGATGGGACATTGACTGCGAGCGATCATAAGCGAATCCGTCGCGGGGACGCGAGAGCTAGAAGATTCACCCCGGGTCCGTCCCGGGGCGTTACCGGCTCACAGGAACACCTTGGGACACCGCACAGTCTTCAACCGCCCCGTTTCGACCAGTGCTCGCTAGGGTGAGAGGCATGAGCGACACTCCGGAGCCGCGGCGGGCGGTGAAGGTCGGTGTGCTGCTCCCGCAGCCGCCGGAGGATCTCGGCGAGTGGCTCGCCGACGCGGCGGCCTTTGACGCCGCCGGCGCCGACGCACTGTGGCTCGATCCCCGTCCCGACGCGCGGCTCGATCCGCTCGCCGTGACCGCGGCACTCGCGACCCTTACGTTCCGGTCGCTCCTGGTAACGGCCCTGCCGGAGTACGCAGGCAGTCCGCAGGCCCGTGCTCGCACGCTGGCCACAATCGTCCGGCTGACCCGGGGCCGCTTTGCGCTCTGCGGCGAACGTGCGCAACTCGCCGAGGTCACCGGAGCCGACAGCGGCCCGTCCGGTCTGGAGGTCTTCTACCGGCTCGACGGCAGCGTTTTCGTGCGCACAAGGGCGGGAGGCGAACTGGAGCGCTGGGCGCGGACCGCGTCGCCAGACGGTCGGGCGGCCTGGCGGGCAACGATCGCCGACGCCGCCGGGCGCGGGGTGGGTGGGCTGCTGGTCCCAGCCGAGCCACGGCTTCTTGACATTCTGCGCAATCCGGATGACTCGGGCGACCGACGCGATCTTCAGCTCGCCCAAGGCTAGATACTCAAGCCGATAGCACCCAGGCAGTTCCGGTCATTGCCGACGGCTGGGACGCGTCCGCGTGCCCGCACATCACCTGCCCCGTGGCGGCGCAATCAGGCATTGACGGCCACGAGCACGGTTGCCAGAATGACGAAGATATGGTACCCGCTTTGGCCGTTCCGCCGCGGGGGTATGCGCCGGCCACCTGGCGAGGGGAAGGCCCGCCGTGGAAGTTACGCGACGTCAGTTCCTGGGTGCGGCGGTCGCCGGTGCGGTCGGGGGATCGGTCCTCGGCTTCGATACCGCCGAGGCGGCAGTGATCACGCAGCGGTTGCGCATCGAAGGAGCCTCGGTCTCGCACTCGGTCTGCCCTTACTGCGCGGTGGGCTGCGCGCTGGTTGCGTACACCAAGAAGCACGAGGGCGGCAAGGTCGAGCTGCTCCAGATCGAGGGTGACCCGGACAGCCCGGTCAACGAGGGGCGCCTGTGCCCAAAGGGCGCGACCGCGCTGCAGCTCGCCGTCTCCCGCCGGCGCGTCCCGAATCCGCTCTACCGGGAGCCGGGGGCAACCGAGTGGAAGCGCGTGTCCTGGGACTTCGCGATGGACAAGCTGGCGAAGAACATCAAAGCCTCGCGGGACCGCACGTTCGTCACGACGGACGCCGACGGAAACGTCGTGAACCGCTGCGAAGGCGTCGCCTTCGCCGGCGGTGCCGCGTTCAGCTCCGAAGAGGGCTATCTCGCCACCAAGCTGATGCGCGGCCTCGGGGTCGTCTATCTGGAGCAACAGGCCCGCGTTTGACACGGTCCAACGGTGACCAGTTTGGCCGCCACGTTTGGCCGAGGGGCCATGACCAACCACTGGCGTGACATCAGGCACGCCGATCTCATCCTGATCAACGGGGCCAACCCGGCCGAGGCCCATCCGGTCGGCTTCCAGTGGATGATGCGGGCGAAGCTCGAGCGGGGCGCGAAGATGATCCACGCGGACCCGCGCTTCACCCGGACCTCCGCCGTGGCCGACAGGCACCTGCGGATCCGCACCGGCACGGACGTCGCCTACTTCGGCGGACTGATCAACTACGTCCTCCAGAACAACCTCTACCACTCCGACTACGTGAAGTACGCGACCAACGCGGGCCTGGTGGTGAAGGAGGGCTACGACTTCAAGGACGGGATCTTCAACGGGTACGACCCGGCCAAGCGCGTCTACGATGCCAAGGCCTGGGCGTACGAGACCGGCGACGGCGGCTTCGCCAAAGTGGACATCGAGCACCCTCGCTCGGTGCTCAACCTGCTGCGTGCGCACTACAGCCGGTACACCCCGGAGATGGTCGAGCGCATCACCGGCATCCCGAAGGACCAGTTCCTCGAGGTGGCGAAGCTCGTGGGCGAGACGGGGCGGCCGGACAAGGTGATGACGATCGTCTACGCCGTCGGCCTCACCCACCACACCACCGGCGTGCAGCTCATCCGCTCAGGAGCGATCCTCCAACTTCTGCTGGGCAACATGGGACGCCCCGGCGGCGGCATGAACGCCGAGCGCGGCCACGCCAACATCCAGGGCAACACCGACCACGCGATCTCCTGGGACATCCTGCCCGGGTACCTTCGGATTCCGGCGCCGGGCCAGCGCACCCTCGCCGACTACGTGGCGCAGAGCGCGACCACGAAGCTGCAGCCCAACTCGTTGAACTTCTTCGGCGAGAACTACCGCAAGTTCATGGTGAGCCTGCTGAAGACGTGGTACGGCGACACGGCCACCAGGGACAACGAGTTCGCCTTCGACCACCTGCCCAAGCCGGCGGCGAACGCGTCCTGGCTGTCGATCTTCGATCAGGCGCTACGGGGGAAGATGGAAGGGCTCATGCTGTCAGGGATGACGGCCACCAGCATCGGGCCCGACTCCAACCAGGTGTTGCAGGCGCTGTCGAACCTCAAGTGGCTGTGCGTCATGGACGCCTTTCCCACCACGAGCTCGGAGTTCTGGCAGGCCCCCGGCATCGATGCCAGCAAGGTCCAGACCGAGGTGTTCCTGCTCCCGGCCACGCACTGGATCGAGAAGGACGGGTCGTTCACCAACAGCGGCCGCTGGGCCCAGTGGAAGGAGCAGGTGATGCCTCCTGAGGGGGAGGCCCGCCATGACCACTGGATCCTCGCCGAGCTCTTCCAACGCGTACGCGACCTGTACGGCCAGCAGGGCGGCAAGTACCCGGCGCCGGTCCTCGACCTCACCTTCCCGTACCGGGATCCGCGCAAGCCCGAGCTGGACGAGATCGCCCAGGAGATCAACGGCCGTGATCTCCCCACCGGCAAGCGGCTGGCGACCTTCGCCGCCCTCAAGGACGACGGCACCACGACCGCGGGCGACTGGATCTACACCGGGCATTACCCGGAGAGCGGCAACCTGACCAAGCGCCGCGATGGCGTCCAGGATCCGAAGAAGAACGACCCGACGGGCATGGGCTTCTACCCGGGCTGGGCGTGGAGCTGGCCGGTCAACCGGCGCGTGCTCTACAACCGGGCCTCAGCCGACCCGCAGGGGCGCCCGTGGGACCCGAAACGGCCGGGCATCCAATGGGACTCCGCGGCCGGCAAGTGGGTGGGTGACGTGCCGGACTACCCGCCCACCGCCGACCCGGCCAAGCCCGATTCACCACTGCCGTTCATCATGACCGGGGAAGGTACCGGGCGGCTGTTCAGCAACGGGGTGGCGGACGGGCCGTTCCCCGAGCACTACGAGCCGATCGAGTCGCCGGTCGACAACCCGCTGCACCCCACGGTGTCAGCGACGCCGGTGGCGTTCCTCTACGACAAGGCGGCCGGCCGGTCCAACCGGTTCGGCAGCGCCGCCGATTACCCGTACGTCGCTACCTCCTACCGGCTCACCGAGCACGAGCACTACATCACCCAACAGGTCGAGCATCTGGTGCAGCTCCAGCCGGAAGCCTTCGTCGAGATACCCGCCGAGCTCGCCAAGGAAAAGGGGATCGCGACCGGCGACAAGGTACGGGTGTCGTCGAAGCGGGGCAAGCTCGAGGTCCGTGCCGTGGTGACGAAGCGCCTCGGGCCGCTCCAGGTGGACGGGAAGAAGATCTACCAGATCGGCATCCCGATCCACTGGGGTTTCGTCGGCATCAACACCGGCCAGCACTGGCTCGCCAACGCGCTGACACCGTTCGTCGGCGATGCCAGCGCACGTACACCCGAGTTCAAGGCGTTCCTGGTCAACATCGAGAAGATGTGATGGCGATGGCTGCGCCGGGCGTCGGTAAGGCACAAGGCCCGTGGGCGACCCACCGCCGGCGGGCGGAGGTTCTGCGCGGACACCACCCGTTCGCCGCCGAAGTGCTGAGCGTCTACCTCGTCCTGCTCGACGTCTGGGAGGAAGCCTGGGATCTCGCCCGAGCCGACCGGCCGCAGCCGCGACAGCTCGCCCCATGGGCGGCCGAGCGGGTGCTGCCGGAGGTGGTGAAGGCTAACGAGACGGCGGGCCCCGAGCCGCTGGCCGCAGCCGCCCGTGATCTCCTCGAGGCGGGCGGGCTCGAGGAGTCGCTGGCCGCGTGGCTCGCCGGTGGCGAGCTCCCGCCGGTCGAGCGGTACCTGGCTCGCGCATCGCTGCACGCGCCACTCGTGGCGTTCGAGGCGGATGCCGGCGCGGCATGCGCGGATGACCCGTCGCCCAGGGGCGACCGGCGCTGCCCGCGCTGCGGCGGGCCACCGCAGCTCAGCTTCCGCATCGACGCCGAGGACCGGCTGGTGAGCGGACGCCGGCACCTGGCATGCGCCCGATGCGGGCAGAGCTGGATCTACTCGGGCAGCTCCTGCCCGTCCTGCGGAGAGACGTCAGGTTCTCGGCGCACGGTGTACGCCGAGCGGCGTCACGGGCCCGTCGTGGGACGCGACGGGGACGATCACGAAGCCAGCGGCGTCGCGAGAGCCGACGCGGCGATGTTCCCGCACCTGCGCGTCGACGCCTGTGCGACCTGCGAGCGATATCTGATCGACGTTGACTTGGGTCGCGACACCCGGGCCGTGCCGGAAGTGGACGAGCTGGCGGCACTGCCGCTCGACCTGTACGCGACCGAGCACGGCCTTTCCAAGATCACACCAAACCTGATGGGGTTCTGATGGCGGAGATCACGCCTGGCCACGCCTACGGGTTCTTCACCGACACGAGCGTCTGCATCGGCTGCAAGGCCTGCGAGGTCGCCTGCAAGGAATGGAACCAGCTTCCTGGAAACGAGCCGACCTTCGGTGACGGCTTCGACAACACCGGGAGTCTCGATTCCCAGAACTTCCGGCACGTGAAGTTCATCGACAACGTGCCGGACGAGACGTCGAGCGCCGGCCAGGGAAAAGCCTGGCTGATGATGTCGGACGTCTGCAAGCACTGCAAGCACGCGAGCTGCATGGAGGTCTGCCCGACGGGGGCGATCATCCGGACCGAGTTCGACAGCGTCTTCATCCAGCCGGATGTCTGCAACGGCTGCCGCAACTGCATCGCGGCGTGCCCGTACAACGTGATCGGCATCGACGAGCACTCCAACGTCGCGCAGAAGTGCACGCTCTGCTACGACCGGCTGCAAGGCGGGATGGAGCCCGCCTGCGCCAAGGCCTGCCCGACCCAGTCGATCCAGTTCGGCCCGGTCATAGAGTTGCGCGAGCGGGCGCAAAAGCGCGTCACAGACCTCCACGCCCAAGGAGTCACCGAGGCACGCCTGTACGGCGACGACGACTCGGTCTACGGCGGGCTCAACGCGTTCTTCCTTCTCATGGACGAGCCGGAGGTGTACCGGCTGCCCAGCAAGGAGAACGCGGTGTTGCCACGCCGCAACAACCTCGGGGGCTACCTGACCACGCTCGTTACGGCGGCTCTCGGCGTGCTCGGGGGCCTGGTCGCGCTGCGCAGGCGCCGGGAGACCGCCGCCGTGACGCCGTCCGGAGCACCGCAGGAGGGTCCTCGCGAGACGCGGGCCGAGGGCGAGCGAGGTGGGGATTGATGCTGCTCGCCGACGCCGAGCATTTCGTCCGCGCACCGGGGTGGACGTGGTACATCCTCTTCTACTTCTTCCTGGCGGGCCTCTCCGGCGGGTCCTACATGATCGCCACGCTGCTTCGACTCCGCGGCGACCGCACCGACGAACCCGCGGCCCGGCTCGGCTACTACGTCGCACTTCCGCCTATGCTCGTGTCCCCGCTCCTGCTGGCGCTGGACCTCACACAGCCGTGGCGATTCTGGCACATGTTGTGGAACACGACGCCGGGTGAGGCCGGCCCCAACTTCAAGTACTGGTCGCCGATGTCGGTCGGGGCGTGGGCCCTGGTCGTGTTCGGCGCCATCACTACGGTGTCGTTCGCCGAGGTCCTGGTGCGCGATCGGGTGATCCGTCTTGAGTTCGCCGATCGGGCCGTGCGGTTGCTGGACGGGACCCGGGGAAAGGTATTCAACGCGGTAGGTGCCGTCTTCGGCCTTTTCATAGCCGGCTATACCGGCGTGCTGCTGTCCGTCTCGAACCAGCCGGTGTGGAGCGACACCTGGGCGCTCGGCGGTCTCTTCCTCGCCTCCGGTCTGACCGGCTCGGCCGCGCTGCTGATGTTCCTCACCCGCTACCGGCCGGAGGCTCGGGCCAGCGCGGGCGTGCTCGAGATCTCCGAGCGCATGTACGCGCTGCTCGAACTCGCCTTGATCGTGGTGTTCGCCCTCACGTTGATCCCGGCGGGCACGCTGGGCGAGGTCTTCGGCTTCCCGTGGATCCTGCTGTGGCTCGTGGCCTTCGCGGGGCTCGTGCCCGGCCTCGGCCCGCTGGTCACCGCTCGGCTTGCCGTCACCGCCAACGGAGCGATGACCGTCCCGGTGACCCGTGCGGCGGTCGCAGCACCGAGCCTCGTCCTGCTCGGCGTCCTGGCACTACGCGCTGCGGTCATCTTCAGCGTCCAGTGACCCGGCTGCGCTGACCACCCGGGTCAAGAAGGTCCGCGGGAGGCCCTGCTCCCCAGAGCGGCGGGCAGGGCCTCGGACTGCGCGGTAGGTGTCGACTAGCTGTCGCGTCCGTCCACCCGGAATCGTTGCACCCGCCGTCCGCCTATGGTCTCGGCGGTGTAGAGGTTGCCCTTCGAATCCAGAGCCAGCGTGTGAACGTAGCTGAACTCGCCGGCCATGTGTCCGGGCCGGCCGTAGGAGGTGAGCGTGTTCCCGTCGGAGTGGGTGAGCGTCCAGACGAGCTGTTCTTCGCCATCGGCGACGTAGATCAGACGCTGGTCGCGGTCCCTCGAGAACGCTAGGTCCCAGCTGGTGCCGATGCTGGCCGGGTCTGTCAAGCCGTACCCACGGTTGACCCAGATGTTGCGGACGAACGTGCCGTCCTTCTCGAAGACCTGGATGCGGTTGCCCTTGCGGTCGTTGACGTAGACCAGTCCGTCTCTGCCGAGGTTGACGCCGTGGACGACAGCGAGGAACTTCCCGCCGACGCCCGCTTCAGCCTCGGCCAGGGTCCCCTGCTCGCCCCACTGGCGCAGGTAGGTGCCGTTGCGGTCGAAGACCACGACTCTGCGGTTGCCGTACCCGTCGGCGACGTAGACGTCGTCGTTGGTGGGGTCTACCGCGATGTCGGCCGGCCTGTTGAGCAGGGTGTGGCTGCTGTTGGTGGGGGTGCCGGCGGCCGTCCCGTCGGACGAGTCGAAGTGGCCCTTCTCGCCGATCTGGAGGAGCAGCGTTCGCAGGTCGTGGCTGTACTTCTGGACGATGGCGTCGGCGTTGCCGGCGATCCACACGTTGTCCCTGTGGTCGACGAAGCAGCCATGGAGTCCGTCGGGGAGCACCGGCGGCGTGGCGGAGTTGACGACGTTGCCCGCCAGATCGTAGACGACGAAGGCCGGCGATGGCGCTGCATTGCGCTGTTCGGTGTCGATCAGGTTGCGTCGGTTGATGGTGTAGAGCCGATCCCGGGAGTCGAAGGCGTTGCCAGCGACCTCGCCCGTCACCCAGTATCGCCCGGTCGCCGGGTCACGCGGGAGCGGCTTGGGCCAGAACGGATCCACCCGAAACCGCGGCGGAGCGACCAGCGTCGTGCGGGCGTCGGCGTCGAGCACGTCGAATGCCCCGGGCAGCACGCTCGGAGCCACGCCAACGATCGCCACCGTCTTGAGCACGTCCCGTCTGGAGAGTGTTCCACCCTCGGACACGAGATCCTCCTTCCCTTGACGAGAAAATGCGTGAACGGCACAACGGCGCAGCAGGGCGGAGGACCGCGAGCACCCCTGGCCGGAGATACGCGTGCGGCTTCTCTCCAAGCTATGTGCGCACGATCTATACAGGCCATGGCGGCGATGGCTCTCCACTAGATGGCCCAGGCCGGGGGACTGCCCTCTTCGACAGCTAACCGCTGCCATATAACACCGTCAATTACCTACTCGTCGGTAGCCCAGTACCACAACCGCGTATTGGGATGTTGTTTGGCGTGGCAAGGAGGGACGGGAGTTGGGCGTGGATCGGGTGCGCCGCGCAGACCCACGCCAGGAGCGGATAGTCCCGACGGCCCGGATCCTCTGATCTGTTAGCGTCCCGGCACGCGCAGTTTGTCGACGTGGATGGGCGGTCCTGGGTGAAGGTCTTGCTGGTTGCCGCATTGTTGGCCGCAGGTCTACCGGGCGGGCTCATGCCCCGGGAGCCGTCGGGACAGTCGGTGGTGTTCCGCGAGGAGGCCGTCATCGCCGCCGATCCGGCTCGCATCTGGCAGTTGCTGATCGACCTGGACGGGTACCAGTCGTGGAATCCTTGGGTGGTCCGGGCGGACGGCGTCGCGGCGCCTGGCGCGGACGTACAGGTGGACGTACTCCTGAGCGGGCACCTCATGCATGCCCGGCACACCGTGCTGACGGTCAAGCCGGAGGCGGAGTTCTGCTGGAAGGACGCAGGCTGGAACTCCTGGTTCGTCTACGGGCAGCGATGCCGATGGCTGGAGCAGCGGCACGATGGGACGGTGCTATTCCGGCAGGTGTTGCTGCTCGACGGAGCGTTGAGCGGGGCGGCGAGTCTGACGATGGGCCGGGCGCTGCGCGAGGGCATGGCCGCCGAGACCGCCGCGCTCAAGCGGCATGCCGAGAGCTGATCGGCTGAGTCAGACGGGACTGGTCCACCGCCACCCGAGACCAGGATGGCGCCGGAACCCGGGCCAGAGCCGGCCCCGGCGCTGTAGCCTCTCGCCCGGGCGGGCCCGGGTCAACCACTTACCCGGGCCCGCCCCGGGCGGGCCCGGGTCAACCACTTACCCGGGCCCGCGTCACGCATCGGTGCTGAATCCGCCTAGCTGCTGAATACCTGGAACTCGGCCGCCGTCACCTGCTGGCCGGTGACCGTGGCAGCGCAGTCGGTTTGAGTACGCGGATCGTTGTCCTGTTCGCCCGCGTACAACGGTCCGCCGGTGCACTGGTTGTGCAGCACCCGTAGCCGCACATGGGTGGCGAGCGTGGGCCGCACCGCGAACGACCGCAGGATGAGCTGCGGCGACTTGGGACGGAACGCCCCGCCGGGGAAGGCGTCCGCGGGGCTGGTGTACGCGACCCGGTAGCCGGCGTCGCTGGCGCAGTCCGCGCCACGGCTCGCGTCGCAAGTGAGCACCTCGAACGAGCCGGTTCCGTCCCCGGTCGCGGTCGCCCCGGCCTCCGCGGATGCCAGGTTGGTGGTGAGCACCACCCCGACCACGGTGCTGCCGCCGGGGCGCACCGCGTAGGTGAACCGCTTGTGGCCCAGGCCCTTTCCGACCGCGAGGAACTCGTAGGTGCCTGGAGCCAGGGTGACCGTCTCCGGCAGCGGTGTGGCCGGGTCGGTGTCGGCCACCGGCACGGAGCCGCTCTCGTAACTGCCCACGTACAGCTTGACCGGCTTGCCCCTGCCGTCGCCCAGCGGTTTGAACGTCACTTCGACGTTGTCCGCGTACGGCGAGGCGAAGCTCGGCTCGGGGTCGATGTCGGACGGCCCGCTGACAGCGCCGGCGCCGAACCCGCGCGCCGCGAACGCGTTCCACAGGAGATCGGAGTTCGCGCCGTCGAATCGCAGCGCATCGGCGGTGATCATGTTGTCGCGCATGTCGAGCATGCTCACCTGGCCGGTGGCCTGCAGCAGGAACGAGTCGAACACGAGTTGCGCCCAGCGCCGGTTGCCCGGGCACTGCTCTGCCGGGGTACGGCCGGCGGCGCAGCCCTCCTGCTGCGCCCGCGTGCCCGCGCCGTACCGGGCGATCAGCGCGCGCCGGATGTCGAAGTTTGTCGCGCTCCAGATCTCGCCGTCGGGATGCACGCCCGGCCCGCGGTCGTAGCCGATGTTGGAGTAGTTGAGCGGACTGTTGCTCATGTCGTAGTTGCGGATGCCCGTCTCCAGGTCACCGGTGACATAGGCGCCAGTGACGAACGGCGTGCGGCCGCGCGGCGTGTACCCGCTCTCGAACAGGTACTCCATCGCCATCAGGTCCGACCAGCTCTCGCCCATGGCGCCGCCCTGGAAGGACGAGATGCCGCTGTCGGGCCCGGCGATCATCCGGTTGGTCACGGCGTGGGTGTACTCGTGCGCGATCACTGTCATATCGAAGTCACCGTCGACGCACGGCGGGTAGGCGCTGCCGGCCATCGGCTGCCACATGTACATGTTGGTGACCGGCGTCATGCCGTCCGGCGGGGTGGCCTGGTTGGCGTTGTTTCGGGTGAACTGGGTGGCCGCCCCCTGCTGCGCGCGGCCCTGCTCGGCGTCGCCACCCTTGCCGAAGGGCCCGGTGTTGATTGTGCATGGCGAACAGGTTCGTCGTGGCGGCGTCCGCGTCGGCCCGCTCGGCAGACGTGAGCGTCGCAGGGTCGCACTTGCGCTCTGCCCACTGGTTCGCGAACGGGTAGAGATAGTCCCGGGTGGCGCTTGGGGTGGCGGGAATCTGCGGGTTCCCGGGCCCCCACGACTGTACGGTTTCCGCGGCGTTGCCCTGCGTGGTGTTGGATGGCCGTCCCGTGGCGTGGTCGACGTCCCACGCCTTCCCGGTCGCCGGATCGCTCACCCCGCGCTGGCACCCCGGAGTGGTCTGTTGCAGGCACCAGAGCTGACGGGTGTCACCGCTCGGGCCGGGCGTGGCCGGGAAGACCTTCCAACGCGGGTCGTCGTCGGCGAAGTCGACGAGGTTGTCCCGGACCAGGACCTTGCCGGTGCGCGCGTCCACATAGGTCGTATAGCCGACGGGGCGGTAAGGGTCGTTGGACAACAGGACTACCTCGTACGCCGCTCGCGGTGCGGCGCCGGGCATCGGAAGTGCTGTCAGCCGCACCCGTTTGGCGCCGATCTGTTTCGTTGCCAGGCGGGCATCCTTGGCCGCGACGGTCTGTGCCTCAGCGGCGGACAGGCGGGGCTCGGCCGGCGCGCCGGTGTGTGGACTCAGCGAAGAGGTCACGTGCAAAACACTGCCGTCGCGGACTGCGACCGCGACCAGGCCGTCGCGGGCGGCCGGTAGCTTCCCGAAGCGCTGGCGCATCAGCACCACCGTGCCCTTGCCGACGCGGGTCTTCGCGATCGTCTCCATCGACGCCACCGCCCGCTGGTCAAGCGCGAACAGGCCGTTGCTGCGGCTCAGGTACTGCCGGGCGGCGGTCTCCGGATCGGGATCGAGCCCCGAGGCCAGCGCTCCGGACCGGGCGGAGACCGCGGCCGGCGTGCCGAGGTTGTTCCAACGGGTGGTGAGCCCGCTGCCCGCCGCCGCTGACTGTTGCTGAACGCTCGGCGCGACCCGGCCCGGCCGGTTGTCCTTGTTGGCGTACTCGTCCGGCAGGGGATCGCCCTGCACCAAAGCCTTCGCGGGCTCATCTGGGCTCGCGGTGGCGCCTGTCGGCGGTGCGCCGACGAGTGCTCTCGGGCGTTCCAGACGATACGGGTGCATTGACCCTTATGAACACCCTCGGACTTTGTGGTGCCTTTTAGTGCACAGTGAAGGTGCGGGAGGCTCCGCTGAAGCCAGAGACGTTGCCGGTCCATCCGTTCTTGTAGTCGCCGTTATGCACGACGCGGTAGGTCCCCGGGGCGGTGTCGGCCGGGATCGTCCACGAGGTCGTGGCGACCGAGTTGGCCACGCCGACTCGCGACCAGCGGTAGATCGTCGACCAGTCACCGTCGTCGGCGACGGTCGTCCACCGGCCGTTCTCCTGCCGTTGTACCTCCAGGAACGTGCCGTTGCGATGCAGGTTGTTCTTCGGATGCCCGGTCCAGAACTGCACCGAGACGGTCTCGCCCCGCGCATATGACGCGTTCGCGTCGGTCTTGACGTCACCAAAATTGCTGGACAGCGGCTTGTCGTCGAAGACCACGCCGGGCTGGAAGTTGAGCTGCTTGCCGGTCAGATCGCGCGGGGCGCCGTCATCGGCGGCTGCCGGCCGGCCCGCGCGCATCGCGCTCGCCAGGCTCGCGAACTCCTGCTGATAGGCGGGGAGCGTCCACTTGCCGAAGTGCGTGGAGCCACCCTCGTAGTCCTGCTGGTCGTACTCCTCCGGAGTGGTGACGTATCCGGAGTAGGCGTTGGCATATCCGGCGAGTAGCACGTTTTCCATCGGCACGCCAAGCTCGTCGGCGACCGTCCGGCGCAGCCGGTAGCCCGAGACGATCGTGAACTCGCCCGGCACCGCCGCCAGGTAGAGCTGACCAAGCTTGATCAGTTGCAGTGGCAGAAGCTCCGGCGACCAGGGGTACGGCTTCGTCGTGCCGTTGGCGATGATCACCTCCTTTGGCGCCTGGCAGGCGCGTAGCGCCGGCGAGATGTCGAAGAGCGTCGCGCCGAGAGCCTTGAGGAGCGGGTTGGTCCCGCCCTCCTTGACCCAGTCCAGGCCGACGCCGTCCTCGGTGCTCCCGGCGGCGAAGCCGGTGCCGAGGGCCGCCGGGCAGGTCGTGTGCCGTGCGCCGTCGGACGTGTACCGCCCGGCGACGCTCACCTGCGACATGTCGACGTAGCGCATGCGGTAGTCGATGCCGCCGGTGACCTCGGTGCGCGCGGAGGCGTACGCGGCCTCGGCGGCGTCAAGCTGACGGGTCCCGATGATGCGGGTGTTGTCGAACTCGTTCTCGGTGGGGCCTGAGCCGGGGCGCAGGTTGAGGTTGGGGCTCATGTCACCGGCGTTGGTCTGCGCGAACGCGGCCACGAACCCGGGGTGGTCGTCGTCGCGGTAGCGTACCCCCGCGCGGTCGTGCTCCCAGGCGTACTCCGCGTAGCCCTTGTTGTCGCCGCTTGTCAGCGTGTTCTTGTTGGTCATCGACGTGCCGTGGGTGGCGAACCAGCTAATCGCTCCCACGTCCTTGCCACCGCGCCGCACCCGCAGGGCGGTGACGGCAGGATCGATGCCGAGCGGAAACGCGGCCCGGTCGGCCGCCGGGTTGCGGTCGAACGCGTCCCGCGAGCGGTTGACGCTGGCGTTGGTCAGCGTGCTGCGGCCAAGGTTCAGGGTGCCGGGCTGGGTGTTCTCGTCGGCCTGCACGATCGCTTCGACGATGCCATCCACGATGGCGTCGAAGGTCTTCTCCTGAAAGCCGAGCACGGTGAGGTTGTAGAGCGCGTAATGGGAGTGCCCGCCCGGGCCGTCGTGGGTGTGGGTGGCGCTGATCAGCATGTTGCGCTCGGTGTACCGGTCGCCGTACCGGGCCGCCAGCCGCTTGAGCACGGCCTGCTGCACCGACTGGAAGACACCCTGCAGGTCGGTGTTCACGATCGCGACCCGCTTGCCGGACGCCTGATCGACGAAGACGAAGGCCCGGGCACGCTGCCGCTGGTGGATGCCGCTCGTCTTCTGGTCCAGCGAGGCGTAGCCCATCATCCCGACCTCAGCCGCCTCGCCGGTGATGTCGGAGATGCCCGTCCCCACCAGGTATCCGCCGCTCGCCGTCCGCTCCTCGGCCGAGGCGAACACCAGCGGGCCGACGACCAGCAGCCCCACCGCGACCAGCACGAGGGCGACCGATTGGCTTCCACGAGGCAGCAACCTGATCATGACTCTCCCGCGAATACGAATAGTCCTCGCTTTCGATGCGAGGGAACCCGGAGTTTAGTGGCCGGGACCACATCCGCGCGAGGCTGCCAGCGATATTTCTCGATTGCGAGCGTTCGGGCGCCATCTCAGAGTCAGGGCTGTGAGCAGGGAGTACGGCGTCTGGCACGCTGACGGTCCCCCCACCGCTAACGCCGGCGCGGTCTCACCATGCTGGGCACGCCGCTTGTCGGGCGCAACGTGATGTGGTTGGTGTAGGGCGGTTCGCCCGGCGGCGCGGTGAACGCGAAGTCGCGGATCAGCGCGGCGAGCGCGACCGTCGACTCGAGCATCGAGAAGTGCTGCCCGATGCAGCTACGGGGCCCACCGCCGAACGGGAACCATGCGTACCGGTGCCGGGTCTTCTCGCGCTCCGGTGTGAACCGGTCGGGGTCGAAGCGCTCGGGCCGTTCCCAGAACTCCGGGTGGCGATGGGTCACCCAGGGGGCGATGATGACGTCGCTGCCTGCGGGGATGTGGTAGCCGGAGATCTCGTCGCT
>WNFY01021535.1_pt1 | contig 18523 bp, 19 predicted proteins | sample 5400091 | NCBI WGS metagenome assembly WNFY01 (sample SAMN13153364, study PRJNA577476) | soil metagenome | isolation source: 60 cm soil or saprolite under grassland replicate 1 | place: USA:California | collected 2016-06-15
GATTGTCTCGAAAGCCCCGGGCAAACAGATCATGACCGTGCACCTACCCTCAGGTGATGCCAACACTGCATTTAATGGCAGCGCAGGCTGGCAGAGTTCCCCAGGCGCTCCCGTTCGCGAAATGCACGCTGCGGATTTCGAAGGCGCAAAACTTGATGCAGATTTGCAGCTCTCCATTCATCTCAAACAGACATTCACCGAGTTCAAGGTCGTATCCTCGGAGCGAATCGGAGATCACGATGCAGTTCTGGTCATTGCCGGCAACCATGACCGGCCTCCACTCGAGTTGTTCTTCGACAAAGATTCAGGTCTGTTGTTGCGCCAACTGCGCTTCTCAAAGTCTCCACTAGGTCTCAATCCAACGCGAGTGGATTATGACGACTACAAAGAATTCGATGGGGTGAAAGTTCCGCTGAAGGTGACCATCACGCGGCCCAGGACACAGCTCAAACATCCAAGTCGATGAGGTGAGGCAAAACACGCCAGTGGACGACGCGGAGTTCGAGCCTCCGCCGGCGCCGGCACCGAAAACAACGCCCTGACCAGTGCGTTCGCGCGATTTTAGCTCGCCAATTTTTTCAGGAATTCCTGCTCGTCCATCCGGTACTTGAAGGCCTTGCGCCCGTCAATAAAAACCACCGGAACTTCGTCGGTGAACAGGCGCCGCAGTCCGTCGTCGGTTTCCACGTCAACTTCGCGCCAACGAAAACCGCCTCTGCGCTCCAACTTCGTGAGTTTTTCTTTCACGATCTCGCACAAGTGACACCCCTTGCGGGAATAGACAATCACTTCGCGAAGGAGTGACATGGCCGGGAGTGTAGCAAAATTGGAACTGGTGCCCGATCAAGGGTACAATCCGTAGTTCATGGCGAATCAGCACCCAAAGCCCCTTCGCGGAAAAGTGGCGCTGGTAACCGGCGGCGCAAAACGTCTGGGCCGAGCGGCGGCTTTGGCTGTGGCGGAGGCGGGTGCCGATGTAACAATAACGTTTTTGGAATCCGCCAAGGAGTCCCAACAAACCGCCAGGCAAATAGAAAACCTAGGTGTTCGCGCCCTGGCCGTACGCTGCGACGTCACCGACCCGAGGAGTGTCCGCACGGCTATCGCCGCAGTCGTTCACAAATTCAAGGGCCTCGATATTCTGATTAACAACGCAGGCCGCTACGAAACCGTTGCCTTCGATGAGCTTTCGCTCCAACAATGGGACACGATCTTCGCCACCAACGTTCGTGGCCCGTTTCTCCTTTCAAAAGAAGCCTTGCCGCATCTTCGCAAACGCATGGGCCGCATCATCAACCTGGGATCGCTGGGCGGCGTTCGACCCTGGGCCAGTCATGCACACTATTGCTCCTCAAAAGCTGCATTGCACATGCTGACGAAGGTCATGGCCAAAGCTCTGGCTCCGGCGATTGCCGTGAACTGCGTGGCTCCGGGAATGATTGACCTGGGCGAGAAGGCGGCCGCAGATTTCATGAAGCGAATGGCAAAGCAAACGCCAATGCAACGAAATGGCACGGCAGCAGATGTATCTGCGGCAATTCTCTTCTTTGCTTCTGCGCCTCACTTCATCACCGGCCAGACAGTTATCGTTGACGGAGGCCTGGGTCTGTGAGGCGGACCGGCGTCATCCTTCTGGCAATTCTTCTCTGCCATCTGGCAGGCGCGCAGGGGCGGCCCGAACAAGGCGCAACCGAGGTCCAACTCTGGACTGCAGGCGGCCATTCCGTTCCCGGTGGTCGCGGCGGTACTGGAATCTGGAACGCTGGTCTGCGCTACGGCTGGGTATTAACGGAACCGCACGGCCCTGGTTTTCTCGCCGGACGCTTTGAATACGCCATCGAGGCCGTGCCCGCCTTTCTGATCTTTCAGTCCGCGAACACGGCATATGGCGCAGGCCTGAATCCACTGAACTTGAAATGGAACTTCGCCACTCGCGGACACCTAGTTCCTTACTTGGAATTAAGCGGAGGGACTTTGTTCACGGCCCATAGTGTTCCGCCGGGCACGTCTAACGTGAACTTCACTCCGTCGGCGGCTTTCGGTGCGCATTTTCTCGGCCACAAATATGCCTGGACCGTCGAAGCTCGCTATCTTCACATCTCGAACGCTGGCCTGGATCGATTGAATCCCGGAGTGAATACGGTGGAAATCAAGATCGGGATAGGGAAGTTCAGGGGAAGTCAGAAGTGACTGGGATTATTTCACATCATCCGATGACCCGATCTTACTTTTTTAGTATCGGGTTGTACCCATCGCTCACCAGTTTGGCCCGGATGTTCTCGGCATCCTTCATATCGGAGAATGGCCCAACCTGCACGTGGAAGAACTTGTCAGGCGATGGATTCACGATAAAAGCTGCGTACTGCCTGCCTTTCAAGGACTCCACCAGCGCTTCCGCGTCTTCCTCCTTGCTTACAGCCGCAACCTGCACGAAGTAGCCGGCACCGGGTGGCACCGACCCCTGCGCGCCAGATTGGTCAGGGCTCGCCGCTGGCTGACCTGAATTGTTCACAGAACTATCTGGGGTCGCCTGCTGCGCTGGTCTGGATTCGGTGGATGTCGTTGTTTGCGGCTGCTCGGACGGCTTACCCGCGCTTGCGGAAGGCCGGTTGCCGCTCGAGGTGCTCGGCGACGGCAGTAACTCGGGTGCCGACCTCACCGAATTTCTTCCCATGGAGAAGCCCATGCCAAAGAAAACGGCGCACAGGATTACCAGGCCGAAGAAGATGCCCAGCATCTTGCCCGTGCCTAGTGTTATTTCGGTGTCGTTGCCGTCTTCCACTCGGGATGAGCTAATTGGAGTCATAGGAGCCGAGCATGCTTTGTGACAATCCGGGGAAATGATTTCAGATTGTTGATTTTGGATTGCAGATTCCAAACTATCAATCTTCAATCTGAAATCTTCAATCTGACATTCTCAACCGCCCGGTTTCACAGAAACACTCATCCCTATTTTCCCGCCGCAGGCTGGTCTTTCGCTAGTATCTTTTGAAGTCCGGAGAAGAAGTCCATCGGCACAGGGAACACGACAGTTGTGTTCTTCTCGACGCCGATTTCCGTCAAAGTCTGCAAATATCGCAACTGAATGCTGACCGGCTCCGAGGCCAGCAAATGTGCAGCGTCTATCAGTCGCTGCGCTGCAGCGAATTCACCCTCAGCGTGAATAATCTTCGAGCGCTTTTCACGTTCCGCCTCAGCTTGTTTCGCCATGGCACGCTGCATGGTTTCGGGCAAATCAACCTGCTTGACCTCCACGGCCGCAACCTTTACTCCCCACGGCGCCGTGTGCTGGTCCAGAATGGTTTGCAACCGGCTGTTGATCTTGTCGCGATGCGCCAAAAGTTCGTCCAGATCAAGCTCGCCAAGTACGGACCGGAGCGTTGTCTGCGCAAACTGCGACGTCTGATAAACGTAATTAGAGACGTCAACCACCGCCCGCGTCGGCTCAACCACCCGGAGGAAAATAATCGCATTCACCTTCAGCGTCACATTGTCGCGAGTGATGATGTCTTGCGGGGGGACTTCCAAAGCTTCCTGCCGCAGCGACACGCGGACCATCCGCTGTACGGGCGAGAGCACGACGATTATCCCGGGCCCTTTCGGAGTCGGGCGTAGATGTCCCAAATTAAAAATAACCGCACGCTCATACTCCGTGATGATCTTGATCGAACTCAACACGTATAGGAGGACAACAACAATAACAATCAAACCAAAAGTGCCGACGCCTTCCATTTTTCCCTCCTGCGTGGATGTGGAACGCACTGATTGTACTGCAATTGATCGCCAACGAAACCCACGCGTAAGTCGAGGTGAACAATTTTGTCCGGAGTTTGTCCGGTTTTCTCCGCGTCCTCTGCGAATTTCTCAGCGGTGTCTGCGGTTAAAGGCTTTTTTCCGCCGGTTCCACGGTAAGTTCCAGCCCATCCACTTTCCGGACTCTTACTTTCTCTCCGATCGCGACATTCGCCGAGGAGACGGCATCCCAAATTTCGCCATGAACGAACACCTTGCCTGCGGGTGCCAACGCGGTCTGCGCGACCGCAACTTCGCCGATCATGCCTTCGATACCGGTGACAGCTTTGCTCCTGCGCGCCCGTAGCGCGATGGTCATAAGGAAAACTGTTATGCCTCCCAGCGGAATGCTCACCGCCAGCGCGGTTGCCAGCTTTACACGCATTTCTGGGATCGGCGAATCCACCAGCAGCAGTGCCCCAATCACCAGCGTGGCAATTCCGCCAACTGCAAGCGCTCCATGTGTTCCGAATTTCGCGTCGAGCGCGAACAATACGAATGAAGCGAAGATGAGCCCAACCGCCGCAAACCGAATTGGCAAAAGATGCAGCGCAAAAACGGCAAGCACGATAAAGACAATTCCCACCGTTCCCGGCCACACCGCTCCGGGATGGTTGAATTCGGTATAGAGCGCGAGCGCGCCGATTGCAAGCAACACAAAAGCGATGTCGGGCTCCATGAGAAAGCCGAGAACCTGTTCCTTCAACGTCGGCTGCACGAGTTGTTGAGCTTTGCCCACTAGGTCTAATGTGACCGACTCTCCGTTGAAGCGCTTTACCGGCTTGGCCGCAATTTGTCGAAACAGGTCCTGTTCGTCTTTTGCCACGTAGTCAATCAGCTTCTGTGACAGCGCCTCGCTCTCCGTGAACGATTTCGATTGACGCACGGTGCTCTCGGCAACATCTACGTTGCGACCGCGCTTTGAAACGAACGAACGCATCAGCGCAGCTGCATCGTTCATCACTTTCTCGCCCATCGCGCCCTGGATGTCCCCGCCGAACGGTCCCACCGGATGCGCCGCCCCCGTGTTGCTGCCCGGAGCCATGGCCGCAACGTCTGCGCTCTCCAGAATGAAAAATCCCGCAGACGCGGCGCGGCTTCCGCTCGGCGTCACGTAAATAATCACCGGCACCGGAGAGGCCACGATTTTTTGCATGATCTCGCGCATTGAGCTCATGACGCCGCCGGGGGTGCTCAACTCGATCAGAACGGCGTCTGCCTTAATGTCTGCCGCATGATCGATGGCGCGTTCAATGCGTTCAGCCGTTGCCGCTTGGATCGTGTCGTCCACCACGATCTTCAGCACATCGGCCCACGAGACTGGCGCGAGGAAGAGAACAGAAATAAGCAGAGCGAAGGGGAAGCACCGACGCATGGTCACACCTCCCAAGATGTGCTTCTATTGTCTCGCAAATTGAACTCAGACTAAAGCCGCTGCGGGTTGTGTCCCTCTTCAGATTTTTGTGGATATGTCATCCCGACCAAGCCGATTGATCGGCTTTGCCGATCAATCGGCGCGTGGAGGGACCTGGTGTTTCTTATGCAGTAGCACAAGCCCTAGTAAAAGCAGGTCCCTCGACTGCCCATAGTTCGCATTCGCGAACGATCAGCTTCGCTCGGGATGACAGAATTTACAAAGCATGCCTGACGCCCGAAGCGTGACGCCCAGAGCCTGAAGCCCGCAGCCTGATTCACTTCGCCCTCGGATGCGTCTGATCGTACACGGCCAGCAGATGCTTCATCGAAAGCTGCGTATAGCGCTGGGTGGTCGAGAGGCGCTCATGGCCGAGCATCTCCTGGATAGCCCGCAGGTCGGCGCCTTCTTCTAGCATGTGGGTCCCGAACGCATGACGCAGAGTGTGCGGATGCACATCCGGCGACAATCCTTTGGCGACCGCGATCTTCTTGATAATGCGTCCAACACTGCGCGTAGTCAGCCGCCCGCCGCGTTGGTTGATTAGCAAAGCCCGCGTATCTTTTCGCGATTCCGACAGCACCATCTGCCGAATCGGCAGATAAGCCGACAACGCAAACGTAACCCCGGCACCAAATGGAACGTAGCGTTCCTTTTTCTTCCATCGTTGGAACGCGCGGCAGTTTCTTGGGTAGCTTGGGTGTTGAAACTAGCGCGGCGGGGTTCTGTTCGACGACTCCCTCGACCGCCAGCCAACGATACAGCGATCGCACTGCAGCAAGGGATCGGGCGACAGAGGTCTTGCTCAACCCTTTGTGGTACAGCTGCGATAAGAATCCGCGGATGGTGACGTGATCTATTTCGCGCCATTTTCGCGAACCAATGTAGGCAGAGAAGTTCGCGAGATCGCCCGTATAGGCCTTGATCGTATGCGGAGACACATTGCGCTCACGCAGCGACACAAGGAATTTCGCAACGGCAGCGCGAACATCGGTTTTGTCGGTGCGCATTACTGCCCCACCCATATTGTCATTCCGACGCGTCGAGCAAAGCGAGATAAGGAGGAACCTGCTTTTTCCTGCGGGCTAGCAAGCTTGTTAGGAATGCCCGGAAAGTTGCTTCGCGAAGCTATACCCATGCGAAAAGGCCCAGCGCTATACAACCAACACCGACTAGCAGGCATACCCATGTCATACGAAGTGGCCACACCGACCAGCCGTCTTGACGAACATGGCGCAGATAAGTCCGCGGTATGGTAACCCACATCGATCCCCCATAAGACCTATCGCCAGCTTGCTCAAGCCTGAGAAGCAAGTGGAAGGAGAACGCGCCCGAGCAACCAATGAGTACCAGACCGGCGACAAGGAGAGGGGCTTGCCTCAAAACGTAAAGCGTTGCTCGCCAGTCTTCTGCCATCGTCATCTCGCCTTCGCTCTCGGATGATGTTTCGCGTACACGTTCTTCAGCCGGTCCAGCGCGACGTGCGTATAGATCTGCGTGGTCGAAATGTCGGCGTGGCCAAGGATTGTCTGTACTGTCCGCAGATCAGCCCCATTTTCCACCATGTGGGTCGCGCAACTGTGACGCAGCATGTGCGGGCTGGCATGACGTCCCGCATTCAAAGAAGCCGTGCCCACCATTTGCCACACGCGCTGGCGTGTAATCTTCTTGGCGCCGCGTGCAATGAAGAGGAAGGGCGAATTTCTCTGTCCCGCGAGCGAAGCCCTGCCATCGCGAAGATACGTCGAGAGCGCCTCCTGCGCCGACCGTCCCAGCGGGACGATTCGTTCTTTGTCACCTTTGCCCCGCACCAGCACGTATCCCATATCGAGCTTCACGTCTTCGAGCTTCAGTGAAACCACTTCAGAGACTCGTAAAGCTCCAGCGTAAAAGACTTCCAGCATGGCGCGATTGCGCCATAACAGTGCCGCATTAGCACGGGCGCCACCGCCTGTGTCCCCGGCAGACAACAACTGTTCCACTTCGTCGCGTCCCAGCGACTTAGGCAGGACCTTCCACTGCTTCGGCAAGGGAATATTCAATGTCGGGTCGCGCTCAATGCGTTTGTCGAGTAAAAGAAAGCGATACAGATGGCGAAGCGCAGAGAGCTTGCGCGCCACGGATCGTCCGTCCACCGAGTTAGCAAACAATTGCTGAATGAATCCGCGCACATCGTCTCGCCTGCCATTGAGCAGCGTGCGCTTGCTGCCATCGAGAAACGCGGCGAACTGGACGATGTCGCGCGTGTATGCAGAAACCGTGAGCCCTGCAAGACCCTTCTCAACTTTCAGATAGTCAATAAACGATGAGAGAATGCCGGAATTCGTGTCGGAAGCCACACGTTCAGTATGCGTGTTATCGGACACTGTGGGGAGTGCTGCCGATGATGCCGTCGATCGCCACTGCGTCATTCGTCGCTGACAATCAAGTGCCAGATTGTTTTGTACCCGTTGTCGAGCTCGTGAACCGCGTCTGAAAGCCAATAGAGATGGTCGTCTCCCGGATTAGTAATGAGTTCAAAATGCATTTCCACGTCCTCCCCGACACGGGTTGAAGGTGGCCGCAGTCGGGATACACCTACGTAGTCATGGCCGATCCTAGTACCACCGCGCTTGTCCTCAACGCTAGCAAACAGGGTGAAGAATTGATCTAACGCAAGCCCAAGACTTTGGCGATCAGACCACGACGATGCAGGTCGAATTTCGTACAGAGACGGGTTATGGAGAAGTTCGAGAGCGCGCCTTCTCGCAGAATCGATTGATAAAGCAGCTACTTCTTCGAGCTCACGCTTAGCTCGTTCGTTTTCTTTACCCCGAATTACCTTCCACATGCGTTCGAGCATGATATGGCCAACGCGGAAGTTATATTGCGTTCCGAAAAGCACCTGCTTCTTTCAGCACATCCACCGCATACATCGCCCCTTGTGGTGTCTCCTCATGTTTGAAATAGGCAAACACGTGACGCCCTGCAGCGAGATGCTCGTGCATCCGCAGCACCATGGCCTGGCGTTCTTCTCCGCTGTATTCCGGTTTTCGATAGCGATAGTAGGCGAAGTCGGCGGTGACCACGTCTGGCGTTACTCGCTCCTCGGTTTCAGCGATACAAAGTGCACGGTTGTGCTGCTTCAAGCACGAGAAGATGTCGTCCGCGAACCACGACTCGTGCCGGAATTCAAAAGCGACTTGGACCCCTCGAGGCAGCGTCGCAATAAAGGCGCTTAACAATTGAGCATCGGCCTTCATATTCGGCGGCAATTGAAACAACACCGGACCAATCTTGCCTGCTTGTGCGAGCGGCTCGATGGTTCCGAAGAAACGGGGGACAAAATCTTCCGCATTCTTTAAGCGTTTGATATGCGTAATCACCTGATGCGCTTTGATCCCGAATCGAAAGTGATCGGGAGTCTGCGCGATCCATTTCTGCGCCGTCGTATCTTTCAGTAATTGGCGAAAGGTCAGGTTTACTTCAACCGTATTGAGCTGGCCGGAGTAGTGCGTCAGGAATTTTGTCTGCGCCAGCTTCTCAGGATAAAAAGCTGGCTTCCAGCTCGGATATGCCCATCCAGAAGTGCCTACGAAAAGTTGAGCCATGCGGCAAAAATTATACCTCTCGTGAGCGCTTCGACCGAGTCCGAGTCACAGCATTGCGCGGAGGCTTAGGACTCGCCTGTGCCGCGATCTCACCAACAACCTGCGGCTCACCTTCACCAATTCCTGCCAGCTTTGGCAACTTTTGTTTCAACGTGAGCAATGGAGCAAACAGGTCACCCATCTTTTCCACCCGCTGCAAGGTCTGGTGTGATTCGAACACAAGCAGGCTGGAGTCCTTCTTTCTTAAGGTTCGTTCGACTTCTTCCCATGTGATCGGCGTCGACACGGTTGGATGCTCACGGGCACGCAGCGAGTAAACGCTAACGGTGGTCTTGTGCTCGTCATTCTGGCTCCAATCGACAAATATTTTGTTAGCGCGCACGGCTTTCTTCATGTCAGAGACGACCAGATCGCGATGCTGGTCTTCCAGTAATCGCGCTAACGCATGGGCAAAGGGCTTGGTGTCGTCGTAGCTGGTTTTCGTGTTCAGAGGAACATAGACCTGCATGCCCTTCGAACCGGATGTTTTCGGGAAGCTCTGCAGCTTGAAATGATCGAAGATTGCCCAGAGCCATACTGCCACTTGGCAGCATTGCACGATATTGGCTGGTGGACCAGGATCGAGATCGAAGACCATGCTCCGCGGGCATTCGATATCCGCCGCCAATGAAAGTGATGGGTGCAATTCAATCGCAGCCAGGTTCGCCACCCACACCACCGTAGCCAGATCGTTGGCGAGAATGTAGTTGACGTCTCGCTGATTTCCTTCACTCCAAATCGGCGCTGTCTTGATCCACTCTGGGCGATGCTTGGTGGCATTCTTTTCAAAAAATGGCAGCTCATTAACGCCATTCGGATATCGCTTCAGCGTGAGGGGCTTGCCAGATAAGTGCGGCACCAGCACCGGAGCGATGCGGGCGTAGTAGTCAATGACCTGGCCCTTGGTGAAACCGGTGGCAGGGTAGAGAACCTTATCGAGGTTCGTCAGCTTGAGCTGGCGCCCGCCTATTTCGACAATGTGATCGGGGGACAAGTTTGAGGAAGCTCTTAGCTGTTAGCTTTTAGCCAAATCCCGCCTGTTCAAGTTACAGGCTAAAAGCTAATGGCTAAAAGCTGGCTCATGCATTCGCCTTCAGCATCTGCTCCGCATGCTTCAGCGACGTGTCGGTCAATTTAGCTCCGCTTAACATCCTGGCAATCTCTTCCGTTCGCTCGGTGCCGATGATTGGCCGCACAGATGTTCGTGTCCGTCCCGCGACTTGTTTCTTTTCGATCAGATAATGATGGTCGGCAAACGTCGCGATCTGCGGCAAGTGAGTCACGCATAGCACTTGGTTCGAACGCGAGAGCGATTTCAGCTTCTTGCCAACCGCTTCAGCCGCTCGTCCGCCTATGCCCGTGTCAATTTCATCGAAGATCAACGTCCCACCGCCAGAGGCAATCTGCTCGAGTGGATGCATCGGCTCGCCGAGGTTCGTTGAAATCATGAATTCCGCCTGATCGAAACCGGACGCGGCCCAATTACTCTCTTCGTCCGTGCCGCTGATTTCGATGCGAAATTGCGCCTTCATGGCCAGTTCATTGATCTCGCCTTCCACGAGTTTCTCGAGCTTTTTTGTCGCCTCATAGCGTTTCTTCGAAATTGCGCGAGCGGCTTGCAAATATTTCTCCGCTGCCGCAGCGAGGTCCGCACGCAATTCCTTCAGGATTTCGTCTTTGTTTTCAATTTCAGAAAGCTTACGCGTAACTTCTTCGCCAAGTTTGATGACGTCTTCAAGCGTCGGCCCGTATTTGCGTTTCAGGCGGTCGAGCACTGCCAGCCGGTCTTCGATTTTCGCAAGATGCTCGGGCGACGCTTCTATGCCTCCGGCATAATCACGCAGGCTGGCGCCCACGTCTTCCACGCTGATCCGCGCTGTTTCAAGCGAGGACAGAGCTTCCTGAAAGTTTGGCTCGTAGCGGATCAGTTCTTCGAGATGCTTCTGCGCCGCGCGAAGTGATGACGACGTCGAAGATGTGCCTTCGTAAAGAAGATCGAATGCCTGCATTGCCGAGTTGTAAATTTTCTCTGCGTTCGCCAGAACTCGTTTTTCAATTTCCAGGCGTTCGTTTTCTCCCGCCTGAATTTTTGCGTCCTCGATCTCGCGCTTTTGGAATATCCACAGATCAACCAGACGGAGCCGGTCCTGTTCTCCGTGCTCAAGTTCAGCGATTTTAGCTGTGATCCGCTTCCAGCTTTCAAAAGCCTCAGCGGTCGGTTCGCGTTGTGTGCCCGCGAAAGCATCGAGTAGCTCAAGCCGAACAGCGCCATCGAAAGACACCAGCGATTCGTTCTGCGCGTGAATGCTCGCGAGGTGCGGCGCAAGCTGCTTGAGGACTGCCACCGTCGCGGGCTGATTATTGACGAACACGCGGCCTTTGGCAGCAATTTCGCGGCGTAGGATCAGGTGCGATTCGTCCGAGTCAATGCCGTTGTGTTCCAGGATCTGCGAGACAAGCTTTTCCGACTGCGACTCAACTTCAAACACGGCCGAAAGAACGGCGCGCTCCGCACCCGAGCGGACCAGATCTGGCGAACCCTTGTCGCCCATGAGCAGGGCGAGAGCATCAATCAGGATGGATTTACCGGCGCCGGTTTCTCCGGTGAGCAGATTCAGACCGGAGGCAAATTCGACCGCGAGATTATCAATGACCGCGTAATTTTCGAGGCGCAGTTCAATGAGCACGGCCCGGTCCCGAAGAGCAGAAGTTGAGCGCAGGATAGCATGAAACTCGGTGCTGGCTGTTGGTAATAGGGAACCAGTTCGGTGTGGTTCAGATCGGCAGACATCATAAACGCAGGGACCTAGGCTCCCGCAGTGTTTGCAGCGTCCAGTCCGGAGTTAGCGTACAGTTCTGTCGGAACTGCGGGCGCTGCGAGCGCGTCACGCAGACAACGTGAGACATAGGCAAAGCCAGAAAAGATAACTGCGAGCCCAATGCTTCCGTCGACAAACGCAGCAACAATCGCGCCGATAAACAACGTCATGCCGGCGAGAACACCTGACATGCGGCGTCTCTGCATGCGCCAATTGACGAACCGCGCTATTTCAACTGGCCAACGAAAATTCCAATAAAAGTTGAAGATCGGAATGAAATGAAATCGCACCGCCCGGCGCGGCGTTATGGGATGCGTCCACCCTCTAACTTCAGCCACAATTCGATGGTATGCGCTAATACAACTCAGGCTGAAAGCTGTCGCGACAATGGAACTAACCATTAATAAAGCAGCAGCGTAACCACCCGCCGATTTCGAGTACGGGTGCAACTCCCTCTGTGCTCCCCAAACCATCTCAGAAACGAAAAACAAACCAGCAATCCAGAAACCGTATTTCAGCTTTGGAAGTTTCGCCATCAGGCGAGCAGACTCTGCTTCCGAGGTCATTGGCTGTGGAGGTATCTCGCAGTTCTCGCGCACGTCAATCGAAATCGCTCGGCGCTGTTTTAAGGGATTACAGGTCAGAACTCTCCGAGCGAGGCAGCCTTCCCGGTGGGCTGGAGGGAAGGACAATCATCAACCCCAGGCACACCGTCAACGCGACCGGAGTCAAAATGCTCGCCCACAGCGGGAGCCGCCAGAATTCCTGCGCGCGCGAACTGAAAAACGACGCTGCTGCCAAAACGGCGGCAGAAATCCAGTGCCACAGCAGGCAAACCGCGGCCACCCCGCGGAATATTCGTGTGAACAGGTTCGTTCTCAGGAGCTCACTCCAATGCTCACCCATCCAACTCACGCTAACAAGAAGAGCTCCAGGGACAAGGAGAGGCTGGTTATAAGGCGCAATCGTCGGGATGACGACAACCGTGACCGCGAGCACCAGCGACGTGGTCCAGCAAAACTCCCGATCCAGCGCTTGAACGTTCCGCGCGTTCCAGCAGATGATCGCTACCAGAATCAAGGCGGCGACCGTTAGTAGAACCCCTAAAGTCGGCGGTGTCAGCTCACCAAGCAACGATAGACTCACCGCGTATTTTCGGTAATTGAGGACCGCAACATAGAATTCGTGGATCCACCCGGGAAGCAGGACTTCTCCCGCACCCACCAGCGCAGCTAGCGTCAGGACAAACGCCGCCACAAACTTGCAGCGCAAGTACAGCCGGGAGAGCGCCCACAATATCAGCCAGGCGGCCAGCAAGACTGTGAGTTGAGGCTTGATCATGGCCAACGCCAACAGAATTCCCGCGGGAACGTGCCAACCGCGTACCAAAGAAAAAACGCATCCCGCGATAAGCGCCGCCACCAGCAGACTCAATTGCTGCAGCTTGATTCCTTGCACGACCGGAAACGTACCGAACACCAGCAGCACCACCACGGTTGGAAGTACCCAGGATAGCCGCAAACCGATAACGCCGAGCCATAGAATGACGCTAAGTGCCGTCAATCCCGCCAGCAGCCAACGGAACAGGACTTGCACCTCCGAAAAGGGCAGCTTGACGCTCGGCGCGAGTAAGAACGCCACATACACCGGGTATGCAAATGCCTGCTGATTCGTCGGATCATTCGGGCGCGCTGGCTCAATGGGACGTCCGTAATATCCGGTCTGAATCTCTCGGGTGATCTCCGGCGTGTAGGGATCGCGGTGGTTCAGCAGCAATTCGCGCGACGCGAGCCAACTGGGGTAGAGGTCAGAAAGGTTCCCGCGTGGTGTTCCGCGCAACCTTGCTTCCGCCTCCTGATGAGCAATCAGGACGCGATCCACATAGATCCACAGCCGGGAGCGAAGCCAAAATACCAGAATTCGTGGCATCGAGTCTCAAACGCGAGATAATTTCGGCGCGGGCAGCCCCGGTCGCGGTATCATGGTCAACGCTTCAGAGTAACCCTCCCTTGTCGATTTGGCGGACTTGAACGAGCGAAAGCGATGGCCGGACAAGAAGGGCCGTTGCAAAGCACGGAAGCCGCAAGCGGGCATAAGCCCTTATTTTCTGTGGAGTAGTAGATGAATCGTACTCGACTTGTATTCATTGGAATACTTGCCCTCGCCTTGGGCGCTTTCGCAAGCGCACTGGCTTATCGAATGCTGCAAGCGCGAACCGGGTCCGCCCAGGACAGCGCAGACGATGTCATCGTCGCCACCGATAACATCTCGGTGGGTGCGGGAATACAAGACAAAGATGTCCGCGTGGTTCGTTTGCCAGCCGAAGCTATCCCTCCGGGTAGTTTTCGTCAAAAGGATGGTCATGTCATCGGGCGGGGCGTAGTGCAGCCCATCTCCGCAGGGGATTTTGTTTTGACCAGCAAACTGGCAGCGGAAAACGGCGGCTCAGGATTGGCTTCGATGGTCCCGCCGGGAATGCGGGCCGTATCTGTCCGGGTAAATGACTTCAGTTCGGTCTCCGGGTTTGTGCAGCCCGGCAGCCGGGTTGACGTCCTCATGACAGGAAGTGCGACGGGATCGGGCGAGACACAGACAATAACTGTTCTTAGGAACGTTGCGGTGCTGGCGAACGGGCAAAAACTGGATCGCAGCTTGCTATCGAGTGAGTCGCAAAACTCGCCGGTCATTACCTTGGCTGTTTCCCCCGACGACGCTGCCAAATTGGCACTGGCGATGAACCAGGGCCACCTTCAACTCGCTCTGCGAAATCCGTTGGATACCGGTCAGACCGAAGTGGCGGCGGTAGGTATGCACTCGCTATATCAGAAGACCGGGCCAGTAGCAGCTCCGGTCCACACGAAAATAAAGCCGGTACCGACGCCTGTTGCCCAGGTACCCGTTCCAGCGGTGTATCCGGTTGAGGTAATCAAGGGCGATAAACGGGACGTTACAAAATTGCCAGACTGAGAAAAATTGCTGGATGCGAAATCAGACCTCAATTTTCAAGCACCTGCTTCCCATAATCTTCTCGCTGTTTTCGTACGCTCTGTGCCTCGGGCAAGAGCCAGCGGCACAACAGGCCCAGGCCTCCGCCGCGGAGGGCCCGGCCCCATTGCGGGTCATGGTAGGGAAGTCTCTGCTGATCAACACCACAGACCGTCTAAAACGCGTGTCGGTCACTGACCCCGAAATCGCCGATCCTCAGGTCATAACGCCGACTCAGGTATTGGTGCATGGTCGTTCCCCAGGCGAAGTTTCCCTCTTAATTTGGGACGAGTCCGAACGCTCCCGAAGTTTCGACTTACGCGTGGATGTGGATGTCACTGCAGCCCAAGAAGAAATTAAGCGCATATTCCCTGAGGAGCAGATTGAGGTTTCCCCTTCGCGGTCTGCCATCGTGCTCTCCGGACACGTCACCACCGAAGATGTGGCCAAGCACGCTGGTCAAGTCGCGGGAGCCTACTCGAAGAACGTGATCAACGTGTTGAGCTTCGGCCCGGTTGGAGCACAGGAGGTGCTGCTGGAAGTCAAGTTCGCCGAAGTTGACCGCTCGGCGGTCACACAATTAGGAGTAAATCTGTTCGCACCCGGTTTGGGGAACACGGTAGCACTCAGCCAGACTGGACAGTTTGGCACTTTGACCGCGGCAAACACTGCTCAGACCACGGTCACTAACGGCAACACGCAAACCACAACCACCACGGCAACGCCGCCGGTCGTCAATATAAGTGACTTCCTCAATTTATTTGTGGCACGAACGGACGTGAATATCGGCGCCGTCATCAAAGCACTGCAGCAGAAGAATCTGTTGCAGATCCTGGCCGAACCGAACCTGATCGCAGTCAATGGCAAGGAAGCAAGTTTCCTCGCCGGCGGCGAGTTCCCGTTCCCCATTGTTCAGCCGGGACAAGGTTTTACCGCAGTGACCATCCAGTTTCGGGAATTCGGCGTGAAGCTGAAATTCACTCCCGTCATCATGCCGAACAACAACATCCACCTACAGGTGGTTCCGGAAGTGAGCCAACTGGACTTCACCAATGCCCTCACGATTTCCGGCTTCACCGTCCCGGCCCTCAGCACGCGAAAGGCGCAAACTGAGTTCGAACTTCAGGACGGACAGAGTTTTGTCATTGCCGGCCTGATGGATAATCGCGTCACCAGTGTCGCCAGCAAGATGCCGGGGTTGGGTGATATTCCAATTCTGGGAAATTTTTTCAAGAGTAAGAACCTGCAGAAGAGCAATGCTGAGTTGATGGTGCTGTGTACCGTGCACCGGATTTCGCCAAGTTCGCAAGCGCCAGCTGCTCCGAAGACCCCGCAGCCTTTCCTGGACAAAGACAAATTCGATGGGAAATCTTCGCCGGGTGGCGGAAAGTAGAGGACAAGGTTCTGCAAGAAGTGATTCTGCAAAAATAGTTTGGCAAGGACGGGGTCGGCAGTTGGTTTTTCAAAGGAACGTTCGTCAGTAGAAGTGAGGGGTAGTCATGCCGGAGTTAGCAGTTGCGGTGGTAGCCCGGGACAGCGAACAACGAAGTATTCTGCAATTGTTGGTTGAGGGAACACGCGTGGCGCGGGTTGCGGTCAGTTTCGGCAGCTTGCCATTGGCACCTGCCGATCCTATCGTTCGGCGTTTGCAGGAATCGGCTCCGGATGTTGTGGTGCTCGATATTCCCCTGAGTGACCCATCGTCGGCCTTGCGGGCCATCGAGGTCTTGCACCAGGAATTGCCACGGATCGCACTGTTCGCCGTCGGAAGCATGACCCAGCCACAAACCATTGTCATGGCGATGCGCACGGGCGCGCGTGAGTTTCTGGAAAGGCCACTCACGACAAACCTTCTCCTTGAAGCATTCGTCCGGCTCACGACAACCCAGAAGAACGCTCAACGCACTAACGTGCGGGGAACAGTATTTGCTGTGGTGAACGCTAAGGGAGGCTCCGGCGCAACTACCATTGCCGTAAACCTGGCCCTCGCCTTACAAGCCGCGCAAGGACAAACGGCACTGGTGGATCTGGCGCCCTTGGGACACGCTGCGCTCCACCTTAATTTGCGGCCGCAATTCACTGCTTACGACGCGATACGCAATCTGCATCGGTTAGACAGTTCGCTGATGGAGGGCTTTACGACGCGGCATTCCGGCGGATTGCAGTTGCTGGCCGGGGCCTCGTCTCCTTCCGAAGTGCAACCGTCGCCCGCCGAATTTGCCCGTCTGTTCGACCTACTGGCCGCCTATTTTCAATTTGTGATTGTGGATCTCTCGAGCAGAATGGATGCCGTCACCCGGTTGGTTTGCGATCTATCGCAGACCGTGCTAGTCGTTGCTGGGACTGACGTTGCCTCGCTGTGGAGCGCTGCGCGCATTCAACAATTCCTCTGCGAGAATAACGGACGCGACCGGCTGCGCCTGGTGCTGAACCGCTTCCGCAAGATCCCGGGCTTCCAGGAAAATGAAGTCGAGACTGCTTCGGGCCTGAGGCTGCTTTGGAAAGTCCCGAATCATTATCCGGCAGTTTCGGGCGCGATTGATCGCGGAGTACCCTTGATGCAGCAAAACCGTTCCGAACTCACCCGCGCGTTCACGGGTTTGGCCGAAAAGCTTACTGAAACAGAAACTGCGGCCAAGCGTCCGGCATGGTCGTTGTTTAAAATTGGATAACAAACGATGGCAAATGTGCAGACATTCGAACGTCGGGAATATCAGCAGGTCAAAGCCGACCTGCACCGCAAGATTCTTGACCGGCTCGATCTGGAGAAGCTCGGCCGCACCCCGAGTACGTCTGCGCGCGAAGAAGTTCTGTTGGTTATCCGAAACACGGTCAACAGCGAAGCCGTCCCTCTCAGCTTCGCCGAGCGCGAACGTCTTGCGCGCGAAATCCTGGACGAAATCTTCGGGCTGGGACCGCTCGAGCCGCTGCTGAAAGACCCGACAATCTCCGATATATTAGTAAACCGTTATAACAAGGTGTACGTGGAACGTGCTGGAAAACTTGAGGTTACAGGACTCAGCTTCAAAGACAACCAGCATCTCATGCAGATCATAGATCGCATAGTCTCAAGGGTTGGACGCCGAGTGGACGAGAGCTCCCCCATGGTGGACGCTCGTCTGGCGGATGGGTCGCGTGTAAATGCCATCATTCCACCCTTGGCTTTAGACGGACCCGTGCTGTCCATCCGCCGCTTTGGCCGCGATCCGGTGACTGCGCGCCATATGCTCGATAACCGCACCCTGACCGAACCCATGCTCGAGGTCCTTTCAAGCATGGTGAAGGGACGTACCAATATCTTGATCTCGGGAGGTACGGGCGCAGGAAAAACAACGTTGCTCAACGTGCTCTCGGGCTTCATTCCCGACTATGAGCGGGTGGTCACCATTGAAGACGCAGCGGAATTACAGCTGAAGCAGGAGCATGTGGTTCGCCTTGAAACGCGGCCGCCAAACATCGAGGGCAAGGGCGCAGTGCGGCAGCGCCAATTAGTCATCAACAGTCTACGTATGCGTCCCGACCGCATTATCGTTGGCGAGGTGCGCGGCGAAGAAGCTTTCGACATGTTGCAGGCCATGAATACCGGCCATGAAGGATCGCTCACAACCGTCCATGCCAACTCACCGCGCGATGCTATGTCCCGCTTGGAAAGCATGTTCTCCATGGCCAACCTCAACATTCCGGAGCGGGCGATTCGGCAGCAGATCGCCTCCGCAATCCACGTCGTGGTGCAGATAGCGCGTCTGACCGACGGTTCCCGCAAAGTGGTCTCCATTTCCGAAATCACCGGTATGGAGGGCGATAGCATTTGGATGCAGGACATTTTCGCGTTCGACCGCGTAGGAATCGATCCGGACGGCAAGGTCCGCGGTGCGTTCCGGGCC